>Ga0160473_100034_pt1 | contig 175400 bp, 148 predicted proteins | sample HID1975I_E11MG_FD_108217 | JGI IMG/M metagenome (GOLD analysis project Ga0160473, IMG submission 108217) | Enriched soil microbial communities from UW Madison campus, WI, USA - HID1975I_E11 MG | ecosystem: Environmental > Terrestrial > Soil > Unclassified | place: USA: Madison, Wisconsin...
ACAATACGGGCTCGATGCCCTCGGAGCAGCTCCGCTTCATGACCTTCCCTCGATGATCAGTCGAGAACTTTCGCTTTTTTGGAAGGGAAAGTCGAGATACAAGGAGCAGCCTTGTGCTGCGAAAGGGCCGGTCTGGCTATTGAGGATGTTGTTGCCGCACGGGCCTCTTCGCAGCACAAGGCTGCTCCTACAAAAAACGCGCGCACTCTGCAGGCTGCGCTTGGCTGAATGGTGTCCATCTACACTTACACAGCACATCACGGCGAATGTCGTGGTGAGCGAATTAATCACCGGACCACCGCCCCCTCGGACCCGGACTTCCCTCGTCGACGGTGGCCTTCTTGCAGAGGAGGGCAGGTCATGGACGAGGCACGGCTTCACGAATTCATGGGCAAGCTGGTGGGTGACATGGGCGCTGCGGCGACCCTGGCCAATGTCATTCTGGGCGACGAGCTCGGACTGTACCGGGCGATGGCCGACAGCCTGCCGACCACCCCCGACGCGCTCGCAGCAAAGACCGGTTGCCACCCGCGCCTGGTGCGCGAATGGCTCAATGCCCAGGCGGCGTCGGGCTACATGGTGCATGACAAGGGCAGTTTCGTGCTGCCCGAAGAACAGGCCATGGCCCTGGCGCTGGAGGATTCGCCGGCCTATATGGCCGGTGGCGCCGCAGTGGTGGCGGCGCTGTTTCACGACAAAGACAAGCTGGTCGCGGCCATGCGTGGCGACGGCGGGTTGGCGTGGGGCGACCATCACCCGTGCATGTTCAGCGGCACCGAGCGGTTCTTCCGGCCGGGTTATCGGACGTTCCTGGTGGCCGAGTGGCTGCCGGCGCTGGAAGGGGTAGTGGCGAAACTGCAAGCGGGCGCCAAGGTTGCCGATGTGGGCTGTGGCCATGGCGCTTCGACGTTGGTCATGGCCCAGGCGTTTCCTGCATCGACCTTTGTCGGCTACGACTATCACGGGCCATCCATCGCCACCGCCAACCAGCGCGCCGAAGAGGCGGGGTTGGGCGCGCGGGTACATTTCCATCAGGCCACTGCTAAAGACTACCCGGGCCACGACCATGACCTGGTGTGTTTCTTCGATTGCCTGCACGACATGGGCGACCCGGTGGGCGCCGCGCGCCATGCCTACCGTGCCTTGAAGGCTGACGGCTCGGTGATGCTGGTGGAACCGTATGCCGAAGATTCGCTAGAGGGCAACCTGACGCCGGTTGGGCGCTTGTTCTACGCAGCGTCGACGTTTATCTGCACGCCGAACTCGCTGTCTCAGGAGGTGGGATTGGGGTTGGGTGCCCAGGCCGGGGAGGCACGGCTGCGGGCGGTGTTCGAAGAGGCGGGGTTCACTCGGTTCCGGCGTGCGACGCAGACACCGTTCAACCTGATCCTGGAGGCGCGTAAATAGCCGCTGCCCTTGCCGCAACCGGGCCATTCGGCTTTTACGCATTGTAATGCCGCGCCCTGATCGTCAGAATCGCGCCCGGTTGTCGAGCAAGGGGCTTACGTTGAACGAACAGACACTCTCCATGCGCCTGGAGCGCGTGGCGGCGCATGTGCCACACGGCGCGCGCCTGGCCGATATCGGCTCGGACCACGGTTACTTGCCGGTAGCGTTGATGCTGCGCGGCACTATCGAAGCGGGCGTGGCCGGTGAAGTGGCGCAGACGCCCTTTGCCTCCGCTCAGCGCAATGTGCGCCGCAATGGCTTGGAAGCACGCATCACCGTTCGCCTGGCCGATGGGCTAGAGGCGATCGAAATAAACGACCGGATCTCTGTCGTCAGCCTCTGCGGCATGGGCGGCGACACCCTGTGCGAAATTCTGGAACGCGGCAAGCATCGCTTGAACGGCACCGAGCGCCTGATCCTGCAACCCAACGGCGGCGAGTGCGCGCTGCGGGGCTGGCTAATGACCAATGGCTATCGCATCGTCAGCGAAGAGTTGCTGCGGGAGAACCGCTTCGACTACGAAATCATCGTCGCCGAACCGTGTGAGGCAGTGGCGTATACCGCCGAAGAACTGTACTTCGGCCCACTGTTGATGCGCGAGAAAAGCCCAGCGTTCATGACTAAATGGCAGCGCATGTTGCGTCAGAAGCAGCAGACGTTGGCCAACTTCGAACGTGCCCGGGATGCAATCCCACAGGAAAAGCGCGACGATTTCGCCCGGCAAATCACCTGGATCAACCAGGTATTGGCCTGACTCACTGCTGCGAGCAGTTGCCCATTTCCCGGTAGTTGATTTCGCGGGTGTGGCCTTGGTGGTCGACATAGACCATGTGCGCGGTGCCAACCTGGCAATCGGCTGCATTGCTGGCTGGGGTGATGGAGATGACTTTGGCCACATCCAGCGGCATGCCGTATTCGTAGTTGCTGTTGGCAACAGGCTGGTTAGAGCCCGCGTCAGCCAAGGCGCCGAACGAGGCGAGGGCAGCGGTAACGGCAAGCACAGCGATCGAACGTTTCATGGCAGGTTCCTTTTTCGATGTTTTACCAATGATGTATTCATTGGTGATCCACAATAAATGGGCTAACCCGTGATAGATTCCTGCCTTGAACGTAAGAATAAGATTGAACAAGGAGCCCATCCCTCATGGACATGCTGCATGCCATGCGTACTTTCACCCGGGTGGTGGAGTGCGGCAGCTTTGCGGCGGCTGCCAATGCCCTGGATATTTCAGCGGCGCAGGTGTCGCGCATCGTTGCCGAGCTTGAGAACCAGCTACAGACCCGTTTGCTGCACCGCACCACGCGCCGTTTGCGCATGAGCGAGGCGGGCGAGCGTTTTCTTGAGCGCGCCCGGCAAATCATGTTGTTGACCGAAGAAGCCGTGGGCGAAGCGCGCGGCGCGCACCTCACGCCCCGAGGCCGCTTGCGCCTGCATTGCCCGCACGGCCTGGGCCTGCTGCTGATGCCGCTGGTGGCGGGCTACAACGCGCTGTGCCCAGAAGTGGTGGTCGAATTGACCCTGTCCCAACGCAACCCCGACCCGCTGGCTGAAGGGCATGACGTGGTGATCACCGTGGACGGGGCCTTGCCGGACTCGCAATTGATCGCAGTGCCCTTGGGCGACATCTTCAGCATCCCCTGTGCCGCGCCCAGCTACCTGGAAGCCTTTGGGGTACCCGAGCGGCCGGAAGACCTGCATGATCATCGTTGCCTGCGCATGGCGTATCCGATGTATGAAGGCGACTGGGTATTCCCGCAAGGCGTCGATCAGTGCGTGATCGCGCCGCGAGACAGCTTCCTGACCAACGTAGCCGACGCCATGCTGCTGGCCAGCGAGCTGGGCATGGGCATCGGGCTGTTGCCGTTCTATACCGCCAGCCAGGCCATCGAGCAGGGGCGTTTGCGCCGGCTGCTGGCCCCGTATCGCCTGCGCGAGTGTGCGCTGTACGCGATCTACCCGTCGCGGCACTACCTGGATGCCAAGGTGCGTACCTGGATCGACTACCTCAAGGAACAGCTACCCGCGCTGTTCGAGGCCCATGCGCGGATAGTGGATGATGAGCGGTATTGGCGCTGAAACGGGCTGATTTAGCAGGAACCTGTGGGCTGGCTTGCCGGCGCCCACAGGTTTGGCGACCCGCTACAGCGGATAGTGCTTGAGCTCCCGCGCAATCAGCATCCGCTGGATCTCGCTCGAGCCTTCGTAGATCTGCGTGATTCGTGCGTCACGGTAATAGCGTTCCACCGGGTAATCCTCCAGGTAGCCATAGCCACCATGCACCTGGATGGCCATGGAACATACCCGCTCGGCCATTTCCGACGCGAACAGCTTGGCCTGCGAAGCCTCCGACAGGCACGGCTTGCCGGCACTGCGCAAGCGGGCCGCATGCAGGATCAGCAGGCGTGCGGCATTCACCTGTACCTGCATGTCGGCCAGCAGGTTGGCGATGCTCTGGTGTTCGTTGATCGGCTTGCCGAACTGCACCCGATCACGGGAGTAGACCAGCGCGGCTTCGAACGCGGCGCGGGCGATACCCAATGCCTGCGCGGCAATGCCGATACGCCCACCTTCGAGGTTGGACAAGGCGATGGCCAAGCCCTTGCCGCGCTCACCGAGCATATTGGCGGCCGGGATGCGGCAGTTGTCGAAGGTCACCGCGCAGGTATCCGAGGCGCGAATGCCCATCTTGTGCTCGCTGCGGTCAACCTTGAAGCCAGGGTTGTCAGTGGGTACCAGGAAGGCCGACAGGCCTTTCTTGCCCAGTTCCGGGTCGGTCACCGCGAAGACGATCGCTAGGCCCGCTCGGCGAGCATTGCTGACAAACTGCTTGGACCCATTGATCACCCATTCGCCCCCCACGCGTTCGGCGCGGGTGCGCAGGTTGTGCGCCTCGGAGCCGGCCTGGGGTTCGGTCAGGCAGAAGCAGCCAATCACCTCGCCCGTGGCCAGGCGTGGCAACCAAGCCTGTTGCTGTTCGGCTGTGCCATACGCCAGCAACGGGCCGCAGCCTACCGAGTTGTGGATGCTCATCATCGCCCCGGTGGCGCCGCAGCCAGCGGCGATTTCTTCCACGGCCAGGGCGTAGGCGACGTAATCGGTGTAGCTGCCGCCAAAGGCTTCAGGCACCACCATGCCGAGCAGCCCCAGCTCGCCCATCTTGCGGACCACGCCATCATCGATCCAGCCGGCTTCTTCCCAGGCCTGGGCATGGGGCGCGATTTCGCCACGGGAAAAGTCCCGGGCCATGTCGCGGATCATGATCTGCTCTTCGCTCAGTTCCAGGTCTTGCATCTGTGTACTCCCGGGCTCACAGGCCTTCGAAGAATTGGTCGACCCGCTGGCGCTCAAGCTCGGCCAGGGTGGGCGGGTTCCAGCGGGGCTGCTTGTCCTTGTCGATGATCAGGGCACGCACGCCCTCGATGATGTCGCCGTACTGGAACCACTGGCGGTCCAGGTGCAGCTCCATGGCAAAGCACGCCTCAAGTGCCAGGTGGCGACCGCGGCGCAGCATTTCCAGCGTAACCGCCATGGCCAGTGGCGAGCGGCTTTCCAGCTGGTCGGCGGTTGCCAGGGCCCATGGGTGGCTGTCGCCGATGCTGACGGTGCGCAGTTGCTCGATGATCGCTGGCAGGTCGGGGAGGGCAAAAAAGTGGTCGATGACCGGGCGCAGCTTCTCCAGCGGCGCGTCATCCAGCACCTGAGTGCCGAGCTTGGCCAGCAGGCCTTGCAGGTCCTTGAGCGGGTGGTCGCCAAAGGTCAGGCGGTCCAGGCCCTGGTCGAGTGCGGTGAGTTTATCGCAGGGCACGTGCCAGTCGGCGAGCCCGCAATACAGCGCGTCGGCGGCCTGGATCTGGGTGCCAGTGACACCGAGGTAAGTGCCCAGCTCGCCAGGGAGGCGTGAGAGGAAATAGCTGCCGCCCACATCCGGGAAATAGCCGATGCCGACTTCCGGCATGCCCAGCCGGCTGCGTTCGGTCACCACCCGCAGGTCACAGCCTTGGGCCAGGCCCATGCCGCCGCCGAGGGTGAAGCCGTCCATCAGCACCAGCACCGGTTTGCGGTAATGATGGATGCACAGGTCGAGCGCATATTCCTCGACGAAAAAGTCTTCATGCAGGCGTTCTGCGTTTTTGTAGCTGTCGTGCAGCGAGCGGATGTCGCCACCGGCGCAAAACCCTTTAGGGCCCGCACCACGCAGCACCACTGCGCGCACCTGCGGGTCGTCTGCCCATTGGTCGAAGTGCAGGCGCAGGCTGCGCACCATGTCCAGGGTCAGGGCATTGAGGCCGGCGGGGCGGTTCAGGGTCAGGTGGCCAATCTGGTTGCGGACTTCAGCCAAGACATGATCCGTTGCCGAAGTGTAAGCATGCGCGGTCATCGCGTTCTCCCTGCTTTGTTATTGATTTTCCAAGTGAAGTCTGGAGTTCGCTGGAGGATCACTGGATCCTGTCATGCGAATTTGTCGTGCACAATCGGCAAATCTGCAGGGGTGTTTTGCATTTTTGCCCTGTGTGTGGGTTTAGCCTTGCAGCGCTCGATCTGCGCCCCCCACTAATAGCACGCCATACACCCCAAGCCCACTCCACCCTCAATTCATTAACCTGAGCGTAACGATCACCCAACCAGCTTGATTGATGCACCCTCACGCCCCGCCCTAAGGTGGCTCCACGACAGCGAACCCGTGGAGTCACCATGACAACAACCAAGAATCCACCGCCGCAATGGTCGCGGCGGCGCGCCGAGAAGCAGCGCCGCCTCGACCGGGTCCGCCACCTCGCCGACGGCGTGGTGCTGCCCACCGCGCATATCGTCGAGGCACTGGAACTGTTACTCGCCCCCGGCGACCGGGTGGTGCTGGAAGGCAACAACCAGAAGCAGGCCGATTTTCTCTCCCGCTCACTGGCCAAGGTCGACCCGGCGCGGCTGCACGATTTGCACATGATCATGCCCAGCGTCAGCCGTGCCGAACACCTCGACCTGTTCGAGCGGGGCATCGCCCGCAAGCTCGACTTCTCGTTCGCCGGGCCACAGAGCCTGCGCATCGGGCAACTGCTGGAAGACGGCCTGCTCGAAGTCGGCGCCATCCATACTTATATCGAGCTGTACTCCCGGCTGCTGGTCGACCTCATCCCCAACGTGACCCTGGTCGCGGGCTTCATGGCCGACCGGGATGGCAACCTCTATACCGGCCCCAGCACCGAAGACACCCCGGCCCTGGTCGAACCCGCCGCCTTCAGTGACGGCATCGTCATTGCCCAGGTCAACCAATTGGTGGAGCGGGTCGACGACCTGCCGCGCGTCGATATCCCCGCGTCCTGGGTCGACTTCGTGGTGGTCGCCGACCAGCCGTTCTACATCGAGCCGCTGTTCACCCGCGACCCACGCCACATCAAGCCGGTGCATGTGCTGATGGCGATGATGGCGATCCGTGGCATCTATGAAAAACACCAGGTGCAGTCGCTGAACCACGGCATCGGGTTCAACACCGCAGCCATTGAGCTGATCTTGCCGACCTATGGCGAGTCCCTGGGCCTGAAAGGCAAAATTTGCCGCAACTGGACACTCAATCCCCACCCCACATTGATTCCCGCTATCGAAACAGGTTGGGTCGAGAGCGTGCATTGTTTTGGTACCGAATTGGGCATGGAGGACTACATCGCCCAGCGCCCGGACGTGTTTTTCACCGGCCGCGACGGCTCGCTACGCTCCAACCGCATGATGTGCCAGCTGGCGGGGCAGTACGCCGTCGACCTGTTTATCGGCGCCACGTTGCAAGTGGATGGCGACGGCCATTCTTCGACCGTGACCCGCGGCCGCCTGGCGGGCTTTGGCGGTGCGCCGAACATGGGCCACGACCCCCGTGGGCGCCGCCACGCGACACCGGCCTGGCTCGACATGACCGTGCCCGAAACGATGCTCGAGCGCGGCCGCAAGCTGGTGGTGCAGATGGTCGAGACCTACCAGGAGGGCGGCAAGCCCACCTTTGTCGAAACCCTCGATGCGGTCGAAGTGGCGAAAAAAGCCGGCATGCCGCTGGCACCGGTGATGATCTACGGCGACGACGTAACCCACTTGCTCACCGAAGAAGGCATCGCCTACCTGTACAAGGCGCGCAGCCTTGAGGAACGCCAGCAGATGATTGCAGCCGTGGCCGGTGTCACCGCCATTGGCCTGCGGCATGACCCCAAAGACACCCAGCGCCTGCGCCAGCAGGGCCTGGTGGCGTTGCCCGAGGACTTGGGCATCCGCCGAACCGATGCCAGCCGTGAACTGCTGGCTGCGCGCAGCATCGCCGACCTGGTCGAATGGTCCGGTGGCTTGTACAACCCACCCGCACGGTTCAGGAGCTGGTGATGAAAGTACTCGACCTGCAATCGCAAGGGCTGCTTCGCGAGCAAGCTCGTTCCTACAGGTATGTAACGGGCCTTGAAGCCAGTGGGGGCTCTGTGGGAGCGGGCTTGCCCGCGAAGAGGGCTGAACAGACAACCGAAATCCCTCTGGCCGACCACCTGGCGGATTTGGCAGTAGAAGCCCTGATCGACGAAGCCGACCTGTCGCCCAAACCGGGCTTGGTAGACCGCCGCAGCAACGGTGCGCACACCGACATGACGCTAGCGTTGATGCATGCTTCGGCGCTGGCCCTGTGGCCGTGCCTGCGGCAGATGGCCGAAGCGGCCGAGGCCATTGGCGGCGTCGGCCAGCCCTTGCGCACGGCGCTAGGCCGCATTGGCCGCGAAGGCGAGGCCGCGATGCTGGCGACCACTGGCGGGGTGAATACCCACCGAGGCGCGATCTGGGCCCTGGGGCTGCTGGTGGCGGCCCGTGCCATGGGTCCCCACGCTGACCCGTGCACAGTGGCGGCCCGCGCCGGGCGCATCGCGCTGATCGACGACCCGGGCGCAACTTCGGAAGACAGCCATGGTGCCCAGGTAAGGCGCCGGTATGGCAGCGGCGGTGCCCGTGAACAGGCGCAATTGGGCTTCCCAGCGGTTATCGCGCATGGCCTGCCACAGCTGCAGCGCAGCCGTGCCTTAGGTGCCAGCGAAACCCACGCGCGGCTCGATGCCTTGCTGGCGATCATGGCGGCGCTGGCCGACACCTGCGTGCTTTGGCGCGCCGGGCCACAAGGGCTGGCCACGGTCCAGCAGGGGGCCCGCGCCGTCCTGGACGCCGGTGGCAGCGCCACGCTGGACGGGCGCCGGCAACTGCGCCTTTTGGATGAACACTTGCTGCAACTGAATGCCTCTCCGGGTGGCGCTGCCGATCTGTTGGCGGCCTGCCTGTTCCTCGACAAAGCCGGGAGCCTGTGACATGGAAACCCTGACCTTTCAATTCCCCGCCGCCGAACCGGGGCGCGGGCGCACCGTGGTCGGCTGCGTCAGCTCCGGCGACCTGGAAGTGCTGATCGAACCCGGCATCGCCGGCAGCTTGCAGATCCAGGTCGTGACGTCGGTCAACGGCAGCGGCGCGCGCTGGGCGCAACTGTTCCAGCGCCTGTTCGAAGGCCGCCAATGGCCAGCGGTGAATATCGACATCCATGATTTTGGCGCCACGCCAGGGGTGGTGCGCCTGCGCCTGGAGCAAGGTTTCGAGGAGATCGCCCATGACTGACACCGAACGTTTGCTGCACAGCCGCAGCCTCGTCGAAATGGGCGCCCGCCAGCGCGCCCGGGCACTACTTGACCCGGGAACGTTCCGCGAGCTGCTGGGCCCCTTCGACCGGCTCATGTCACCTTGGTTGCCGCGCCAGGGCATCGTGCCCCAGGCCGATGATGGCGTGGTCATTGCCAAAGGCCGGCTGAATGGCCGCAATACTGTGGTCGCCGCTATCGAGGGTGGCTTCCAGGGCGGCAGCATGGGCGAGGTGGGGGGGGCGAAGATCGCCGGTGCGCTGGAACTGGCCATCGAAGACAACCGCAACGGCACCCCGACCTGCGCCGTGCTGCTGCTGGAAACCGGTGGCGTGCGCCTGCAGGAAGCCAACCTGGGCCTGGCGGCGATCGCCGAGATCCAGGCCGCGATCGTCGAGCTGCGCAGCTACCAGCCGGTGATCGGCGTGATCGCAGGCTCGGTCGGCTGCTTCGGCGGTATGTCCATCGCTGCCGGCCTGTGCAGCCACCTGCTGGTCACCCGTGAGGCGCGCCTGGGCCTCAATGGCCCGCAGGTCATCGAGCAGGAAGCGGGCATCGCCGAATACGACGCCAAGGACCGCCCCTTTATCTGGAGCCTGACCGGTGGCGAGCAGCGCCATGCCAGTGGGCTGGTCGACGGCTACGTGGCCGATGATGCAGATGCAATACGCCAGCAGCTTTTGCACCTGCTCGACACCCCCACCACAGACCGTGCTCGCCACTACGCCTGGTACCTCGAGCGGCTGTCGCGCCTCGGCGATGACTGCCCGCAACTGGATGCCGCCGCTGTACGCAGCCTCTACCAAGGAGAAGCCAAATGAACCGAGCCATGAACTGGCTGCCGGGCCTGGCCGGCGGGCAAGTGCTGCCGGGCTACCCCGCGTCGCTGCAGGTGATCGACGGCGAACTGGACAACCGCCTGGCACGCTTCATTGCCGTGGTGCCCGATGCGCACAACCCGTTCCCCCGGGCGCGTGCGGGCGAGGTCGGCTTGCTGGAAGGCTGGGGGCTGGCCAAGGCGGTGAGCGAAGCGGTCGCGGCAGACCGCGACTGCGAGAAGCGGGCCATCGTCGCCGTCATCGATGTGCCCAGCCAGGCCTATGGCCGCCGCGAAGAGGCGCTGGGCATTCACCAGGCGCTGGCCGGTGCGGTGCAGGCGTATGCCGAGGCGCGCTTGGCCGGGCACCCGGTGATTGGGCTGCTGGTCGGCAAGGCGATGTCTGGCGCGTTCCTCGCGCATGGCTATCAAGCCCAGCGCCTGATCGCGTTGGACGACGCTGGGGTGATGGTGCACGCCATGGGCAAGGCCGCTGCCGCGCGCATTACATTGCGCAGCGTCGAAGCGCTGGAGGCCCTGGCCGCCGAAGTACCGCCGATGGCCTATGACCTCGACAGCTACGCCTCGCTGGGCTTGCTGTGGCGACGTCTTGGCGTGGACAACGCCGAGACGCCAAGTGCGGCCGACCTGGCCAAGGTACGTACCTGCTTGGCCGAAGCGGTGCGCGATATCGGCAACTCGACCGACCTGTCATCGCGGCTGGCGGGCGAAAACCGGCGTGCCTCCCGCGAGGTGCGCGAACACTTGCGCCGTCAGTGGCAGGGGGCCTGAGATGAATAGCCCACGCGCGCACGACCTGTTGTGGGGGTTGCCCCTTTGCGCGCTGCCTGAAGATGCCCCGCAGTGGGCGCATCAGGTGGTGGCAAGCGGTCAGCCTGTAGTGGTGCGCCGTGCCGCCTGCGCTGACGGCTGGGTGGCGGTGGGCCTGCGCGGCCTGAGCCGGGATCAGCGGCTGGGCACACAGATGCGCCTGGCCGATATCCAACGCCTGCAGAGCCCTGAGGCCCTGCGCTGGCAAGCACCGAGCCCGTGGCCTGCATTGCAGGCGTTGGCCTCGGTGGCCCCGGTACTCGATACCACCGGGCTGGCCTGGGGGCCGACAGGTGGGGTGGGGTACCAACTCGCCACCGAGACTGGCGTGCTGCACCTGGCCAGTGACCTGGACGTGGTCGTGCGCACGCCGCACCCCCTGGCACGCGCAAAAGCGCGGGAACTGCTGGACATACTGGACTGCGCGCCATGCCGTATCGATGTGCAATTGGAAACACCGGCAGGTGCCGTCGCCCTGCGTGAGTGGGCCGGTGCTGCCCGCCGCGTATTGCTCAAGTCGCCCCATGGCGCGCGCTTGGTGGCCGACCCCTGGGCAGCCTGGGCGTGTGCGGCATGAGCAGTTTGTTCGCGTTCCCCGGCCAGGGTGCCCAGCAGGTAGGCATGTTGCACCGCTTGCCCGAGGGGGCCGGCCCACTGTTGGAGGAGGCCAGCGATACGCTGGGCCATGACGTGCTGGGCCTGGACAGCGAGCAGGCATTGCAGAGCACCCGGGCCGTGCAGCTGTGCCTGCTGGTGACCGGGGTGGCCTGGGCGCGCCGACTGCTGCAGCAAAGTCCCGCCCCCGACTATGTGGCAGGGCTGTCGATAGGGGCGTATCCCGCCGCTGTCACGGCCGGTGCGCTGGCGTTCGCCGATGCCGTGCGCCTGGTTGCCCTGCGCGGTGAGTTGATGCAGCGCGCCTATCCGCAGGGGTATGGCATGACCGCGCTGAGCGGCCTGGACCTGGCCAGTGTCGAGCGCTTGCTGGTGGAGGCGGGCGGTGAGGTCTACATCGCCAACCTCAACAGCGAAAACCAGATCGTCATTGCCGGCAGTGAGGCGGCCATGGCTGCGGTGGCCCAACGCGCGCGCAGCCTGGGCCAGGGCGTCGCGCGGCGCCTGGCGGTCAGCGTGCCGTCCCATTGCCCACTGCTCGACGCCCCGGCTGCGGAACTGGCCCAGGCCTTTGCTGCGGTCGAACTGCGAAGGCCCATCATCACCTACCTGAGCGGCAGCAGTGCACGGCCGATCCACGACCCGCAACGCTTGCGCGACGACCTGGCCGGCAACATGGCGCGGGTGGTGGACTGGCGTGCCACGTTGCGCAACGCCTATGAACGCGGGGTGCGCCTGCACCTGGAAATACCACCGGGCAGTGTGCTCAGCGGCCTGGCCCGACAGGTGTTCGCCAACGGCCGCGTGGTGGCCATCGAGTCCACTCGGCTGGACAGCGTCGACGCCCTAATGCGTCAGGAGGTGGCCGGCAACCGATGACTGTGCTGTGCAACGCGAAGGACAACAACAAGCAACTTCGACAACACCTGAGGACAACAACAATGATTATTTATGGTGTGGCTCTGCTGGCGGTGTGCACGCTTGCCGGCGTTATCGTCGGCGACTTCCTGGGCGTGCTGCTGGGCGTCAAATCCAACGTGGGCGGGGTCGGTATCGCCATGATCCTGCTGATCTGTGCGCGGCTGTACATGCACCGCCATGGCGGCATGAGCAAGGAGTGCGAGTTTGGCGTCGGCTTCTGGGGCGCGATGTACATTCCGGTGGTGGTGGCCATGGCGGCCCAGCAGAACGTGGTCACGGCCCTGCACGGCGGGCCGGTGGCGCTGCTGGCGGCCGTCGGCGCGGTACTGGTGTGTGGCGCGACCATCGCGCTGATCAGCCGCAGCCACCGCGGTGAACCCTTGCCCGCACTGGAGCCCACACCCGAAACACCTGTGCAGGTTGCCCCTGCAGGAGGGCGCTGATCATGTGGCCGATCATTGACAATGCCTTGGAACACAACGGCCTGATCACCGCGTTCGCGGTTGTTGGGGCGATCATGTGGTTGTCGGTACTGATGTCGAAATACCTGACGTTCGGCCGGGTGCACGGCTCGGCGATTGCCATCGTCATTGGGCTGGTGCTGGCCTGGGTTGGCGGTACCGTGACCGGCGGGCAAAAGGGCCTGGCGGACATGGCGCTGTTCTCTGGCATCGGCCTGATGGGTGGGGCGATGCTGCGCGACTTCGCCATCGTCGCCACGGCCTTCGAAGTGCAGGCCACCGAGGCGCGCAAGGCCGGGATGATTGGCGCCGTGGCGTTGCTGCTGGGCACGGTGCTGCCGTTTATCGTCGGTGCGGCGGTGGCCTATGCCTTCGGCTATCGCGATGCCGTAAGCATGACCACCATTGGCGCGGGCGCAGTGACCTATATCGTCGGGCCGGTGACTGGGGCGGCGCTGGGTGCGAGCTCGGACGTGATGGCCTTGTCGATAGCTACCGGGTTGATCAAGGCCATCCTGGTCATGGTGTTCACCCCGGTGTCGGCACGCCTGCTGGCCCTGGACAACCCGCGTTCGGCCATGGTGTTCGGTGGTTTGGCTGGGACGGTGTCGGGGGTGACCGCGGGGTTGGCGGCCACGGACCGGCGGCTGGTGCCGTACGGCGCGCTGACCGCGACCTTCCATACCGGCTTGGGCTGCTTGATGGGCCCTTCGATACTGTATTTCTGCGTACGTGGCTTGATGGGCTGACCCACCCTTCACGCCCTCTGTGTGTGAGCAGCCTTGCGCTGCGAAGAGGCCCATACTAGCGGCGACTATCTACGGTGTTGTCACCGACCTCTTCCCAGCACAGGGCTGCTCCTACCCGCAGCCCCATCCCCCGAATCGGGGAAAACCGCTGGGGAATCCTCCCCAATCTGTTTCGGTTCGCGCCGTAACTCACCAAAAAATATAACAATTCTCATCTGGCATATACCTTGCTGAACCTCCACGCAGAGACCCTGTGTTCCGGAGGTGCAGCATGTCGACCCCGCTCAAAGGCCCCGTCCTGTCATCCCTTGTCCTGGCCCTACTCGGCTGGGAAGCGACCAGCGAGGCAGCTGTGCAGTGCCAGCGCACCCTGGTTGCCAATGTGGTCGCACTGGACCAGCCGCTGATGTTCAACCGCCTTGGCGCGCAAAACGCCAATGGCATGATGTTCGCCCTGCGCGAAGATGTCGTGGACGAGCACCAGGTCCCGCTTGGTAAAGGCGGAGCCGCAGTGCCTGGCAAAGTCACCTTGCGCCCGGACAAACGCCCACGGCCAATCGTCTTGCGGGTCGCTGCCGGTGACTGCCTCACCGTCAACCTGACCAACCTGCTGGCCTACCAGGCCAACCCCAACAAGCACGGTATCGACCACGAAGAAAACGAGGCCGAAGGTGAGGAAGAAGAAGGGCCGGAAACCGAGTTCGAGAATGAAGGCGGTGAGCACTTCGTTGCGGATGAACAAGTCAGCGACCGCCACGTAGGTTTCCAGGTCAACGGCATGCAAGCCGTCAACAGCATTGGGGACATCGCCGCCAACACCGGCCGCAACGGCAACTTCCTGGTGTCGCCGGGCAACACCCGCAGTTACACGCTGTATGCCGAACGCGAAGGGGCCTTCGCCGCCACCAGCCAAGGCGCGACCTTCGGCGGCCAGGGCGGTGCCGGCAACGTTGCCAACGGCTTGTTCGGCCAGGTGGTGGTGGTGCCCAAAGGCGGGCGCACCTTCCGCAACACCCTGACCGAAGAAGAAATGCGCCTGGCCACCACGGGCCGCACCCCCACCGGCCAACCTGTCATCGATTACCAGGCCCGGTACCCGCAGGCCGAGCCCTGGATCACCGAAGGCAAGGCCGGCAAGCCGATCATCGCCATGGTCGATGGCAACGAGATTCTCAACAGCGAGACCGATGCCATCGTCATGGGCCCCAACCCAGACGGCAGCTTCCCCCGTTCGACCTACCCACTGGAGAGCGTTAACAAGCGCAACCCGGCGCTGCCCAACCGGCTGGATGCGTTCCGTGATTTCGCCTCGCAGTTCGCCGACGAAGTGGCCGGCACCCAGGCCTTCCCCGGCTACTGGGCCGACCCGATCATGGGCCACGTGCTGGAGCCGACCCGCGATTCGTTCATGATCAACTACGGCTCGGGCGGGATGGGCGCTGAGGTTGTGGCCAACCGCCTGGGCGTGGGCCCGATGCATGACTGCCTGTCGTGCGCCTACGAGGAGTTCTTCCTCAGCGCCCACACCGTGGGCGATATCGGCACGTTGGTGGACGTGCCAGCCAACGTCGGCCTGGAGAACATCCGCCCCGGCGAAACCCCACCGGCCAATGCCGTGGGCGTCAAGGCCAGCATGGCCCTGTACCCGTCGGAGCCGGCCAACGTCCACCACAGCTACATTGGCGACTTCACCAAGTTCCGTAATACGCACAATGGTCATGAACAGCACATCTTCCACTTGCACGGCCACCAGTGGCTGTTCAACCCTAACGACGACAACTCCGATTATGTGGACGCCCAAGGCATCGGCCCGGGCATCGGGTACACCTACGAGATCGCCAACGGCGGCTCTGGCAACCGTAACCGCGTAGCCGGCGATGCCATCTATCACTGCCATTTCTACCCGCACTTCGCCCAAGGCATGTGGGCCATGTGGCGGGTGCACGACGTGTTTGAGGAAGGTACCCGGCTGGAGGTCAGTGGCCAGGATGCAAACGGCTTCCACAGCACGCCGTTTGCCCTGCGCAGTGGCAAGCCAGCCGTCGGCGCACGGGCATTGCCGGACGGTGAAATCATTGCCGGTACGCCGATCCCCGCCATCGTCCCGCTGCCGGGCAAAGCCATGGCGCCGATGCCGGGCAAGGTGGTCGTGGTGCCTAAGCTTGCAGAGCAGTGGGTGGCCGCAAATGAGCAGGACGATGATGAAGAGGAAGAAGAGGGCGACGATGACCATGGCCACGGGGCAGCTGCGCCCAAGGCTGTCGGCTCCTTGGCCCTGGTCGACCGTAGCGAGACCAACCGCAACGCCGACGGCACCTTGAAAAACCCAGGCTACCCGTTCTGGATCGGTGGCATGGAAAGCAGCGTCGGCCAGCGCCCACCGACCCCGCCGCTGGACATGCTCGACCCTGCGCTTGCCCAGCAACTGAAAAACAGCGGCAATGCCCTGTGGGCCAACCTAGACCCCAACCAGGTCGATGGCTGGGATGGTGGCCTGGGCCGGCACGCGCTGGATGGCATCTCGGCCGGTGGCGAAGCATTGACCACCACCACCAAGCTGGATTTCTCCAAGGTGGTGCACAAAGCCAAGCCGATCTACCTGCCGGAAGAGGGCACCGAAGTCGAACAGGCGGCCATGAAGTTTCACGCCAAGGCTGAGCACCCCAGCTATGCGCTGATGCCGGGCAGCCAGCCGGTGGCGCGCAACTTCCGCACCAATGGCGCCCTGCCGACGGCCGGGGCACCGTTCTTTGAGCCGTGCATGGACGACCGCGGCAAGCGCCTCACCCAGACCTCGGGCATAGGCGAGTTCGCCAGCGGTGAAAGCCTGACCGGCATGAGCTTCCGGGGTGCGTCTGCCTTCACCGCCGACAGCCCACGCATCTACAAAGGCGCCAACATTCAGTTCGATGCGGTCTACAACAAAGTGGGCTACCACTTCCCGCAGGCGCGCATCATTGCCCTCTGGGAAGACGCCTGGCCAGTGATCACCAAGCAGCGCCCACCCGAGCCGCTGGTGATGCGCATGAACACCTTCGATTGCACCATGTACCAGCACACCAACCTGATCCCGTCCATTTATGAGATGGACGACTACCAGGTGCGCACCCCAACCGACGTGATTGGCCAGCACATCCACCTGCCCAAGTGGGACCTCACCGCGGCCGACGGTTCGGCCAACGGCTGGAACTACGAGGACGGCATTCTTTCGCCCGGCAGCGTGGTCGAGCGCGTGTATGCCATTCGCGCCTACAACGGTTGCACCGAAGGCGATAGCCGAGACGGCACCGCCGCCTGCCCAAGCGCCAAGCAGCACCCGTACTTCGGGCGCTTTGGCCGGGCCGACTGGCTGGGCGCGCGTACCGCCATGCAGCGTTGGTTCGCCGACCCTGTGGTTAACGTGCACAACGTCGACCGCGGCCTGGGCACCATCTTCACCCACGACCACCTTGGCCCATCGACCCACCAGCAACTGGGCCTGTACGCCACGGTACTGGCCGAACCTGCCGGCTCCACCTGGTACCACGCCGAAACCGGCGAGCAGCTGTACAACCCGGCTGCGCGTCAGGACGGTGGGCCAACCTCGTGGCAAGCAGTGATCAAGACCGGTGACCACGATGGCGACGGCAAAAACGACAGCTACCGTGAGTTCTTCCTCGAGTACAGCGACTTCCAGCATGCCTATGAAGCCGGTGTGTACGTGGGCGCGGGGCCGGACGGTATTCCCAATGGCCAGTCGTACCCGGCCACGGCCGACAGCTTCCGCTACGCCATCAACCCACCGGTACGGCAGAAAGCCTCGTCGCTGCTCGAATCGGTGGTCGAGTCGCGCGGTGGCCTGAGCCCTGGCTGCCCAAGCCGGCCGTGCCCACAAGCCATTTCGGTGGATGACCCAGGCATGTTCGTCGTCAACTACCGTAACGAACCGCTGGCCCTGCGCGTGTTCGACCCCAACAAAGTGGCCCCGGACGGCAAGCGCGGCATGCAGGCCGACGGCCTGGGCGGTGACCTGAGCTATGCCTTGCAGAGCCGCACCGACCGCGCCATCCCAGCGATGAACATGGCGCCCTCGGCGATTACTTCGGCGGTCGGCCCAACCGGTGGCACCACGGTGTTCCCGCCGCACATCAACACCGCCGGTAGTGAGCCCGGTGACCCGTTCACGCCGCTGCTGCGCACCTACTCGGGTGACAACGTGCGCTTGCGCATGCATGCCGGTGGCCATGAAGAGGAGCACAACGTCACGCTGCACGGCGTTAAGTGGCTGCAGAATGGCTCGGGCTTCGGCAGCAGCTCCAACTCGGGGTGGAAGGCATCGCAGATGATCGGCATCTCCGAGCAGCTGGGCTTCATGGCGCCGGTGTCGATGATTTCCAGCTCTGCGGCCACCAATGGCGACTACTTGTACTCGCTGGACGCGGCACTGGAAGGCTACTGGAACGGCATCTGGGGCATCATGCGCAACTACACCACCTTGCGCCCGGACCTGTTCCCGCTGTCGAATAACCCGCAGCCGGTGGCCATGCGCAACACCGTAAACTTTGATGGCATCTGCCCAAAAACCACCAGCAACGCCAATGGCATTGGTACCCGCGCCACGGTCAAGCGCAGCTACGAGATCGTTGCCGCACTGGCCAACGACATTCTGGAGAACCGCCACGGGGTCAGCATCACCGACCCGGCCGGCGTCGGCCAGCATGTCGGTGGGCCGCTCAAGCCTGGCGGTGGCACGCTGGTGTTCAACAGCCGCAAGACCAGCATCCCGCAGGTGACCGTGGTGGATGAGGAGGACGGCACCACCTTCACCGTTGGCGGCCACAGCGCACCACTGCACGACCCGACCGCGGTGCTGTATGTGCGCAAGGCAGACCTGGACGCGACCACTGGCAAGCTCAAACCCGGCGTGCCGGTAGAGCCCCTGGTGCTGCGCGCCAACGCCGGCGACTGCATCAGCATCACCCTGGAAAACCGCCTGCCGCTGGTGATGCCCGACCTGCCAAGCACGGCCGTGATGCAGAACGTGGTCAAGCGTGACCGTAATGGCAGCGAAGGCTCCACAGCGTTCAACAACAACCTGATGCGGCCGTCCAGCCATGTTGGCCTGCACGCGCAGTTGCTGGCCTACGACATCACCAAGTCCGATGGTGCCAACGTCGGCCTCAACCCGGTGCAGACCGTGCCGCCGCGTGCCGGCAACAGCGGTGCCTACCCGAGCAAGGTGTACCAGTACTACGCCGGGCACCTGGAACGTGAAGGCAAGCCGGTGCTGCAACTGGGCCGCACGGTGGACAACATCAACACCACGGCGATCGAATTCGGCGGCCTGAACCTGACCCCGTCCGACTTCATCAAGCAACCGCAAAAAGGCCTGGTGGGCGCCATGAGCATCCTGCCGCAAACCGCCACCTTCACCGAGGACACCGCCAGCCGTGCCCAGGCCACGGTAAAAGTCAGCGGCCAGCCGGACTACCGCGACTTCGTCACGGTGTGGCAGCGCTCGATGAACATGCGCTGGGCTGACGGCCGCCCCGTGGAAGGTATCGCTACTGAAGGCAATGGCGTGCCGGGCGATCCGAAGGACAACGGCAACATGGCCATGAACTACAAAACCGAACCGCTGTGGTTGCGCTTCGGCATGGCGCCGGACGCACCGTTCGGCCACGCCGACGGCAATGGCTTCGCCGATGTGCCAAACGCCCACATGGCCTACAGCAACGCCCTGGTTGGTGGCGACCCGCAAACGCCCGTGCTCTGGGCCAAGCCCGGCCAGCCGGCACGCAGCCATGTGCTGATGCCCAGCGGTGGTAGCCGCGGTATCACCTACCAGCTGGACGGGCACCTGTGGCCACTGCACGCCTACCAGGCCGAGAAGAACGACGCTGATGGTTACCCGATGAACCTGCCAGGCATCGGCTCGGTGCGCTTCGGCTTCAACCCGATGTCGATCTACATCGGTGCCCAGGAAAGCGTACTGCCAGCGGCGCACTTCAGCTTCATGCTGCCCAGCGCGGGTGGTGCCAACGCGGTGCCGGGGGACTACCTGTTCCGCGACTATGCCGCCTACGGCAACCTCTCGGGGCTGTGGGGGATTTTGCGGGTCAGCAACGAAGCGCCGCCCGCAACGGCTGCGCCACAATAACGACACGGGAGTGCGAGCATGAACAAGAAGACTCGCCCTGCTTACTTGGGGGTACTGCTGGGAGTGGCACTGATCGGCCTGGGCGTGGCGTATGAGCAGCTCTGGTGCGACCCACGCGAGCTGCTGCAGGAGCCTGCCGACCCGCAGGCCCTGCACCGGCTCAGCCGGGACGGGGTAACCGTGGAGTTCGAGGCGCGGCCGCTGGCCGGGGGCGAGCTGCGCGAAGGCGCCTTCGCCAACGTGCGCTTCAAGGTCAGCGACCAGACCAGCGGCCAGCCGCTGTCGGGCATGGCGCCGGGGGCCTGGATCGACCCGGCCCAGTCGGCACCGGTCGGCGACCGCGACCAAAGCTGCAAGGCCCGCGTGGCGCTGTTTCTGAAAAGCAGCATTGGTGCCCGGCCATTGCTCGACCTTAACAGCTACTTCCTGTTGATGCTGAACAAGGACGCCAGCCTGACGGTCATCGACCCAACGGTTTCGGTGGGGGGCGTCACCAGCACCATGGCCCGTATCGAACTGCCAGGCAGGCCTATGGACTGGGCGGCCACCGGCGACGACAAGCAAGTGTTCGTGTCGATCCCGGAGCGCGGCAAGGTATCAGTGATCGATACCGAGACCTTCACCCGCGTGGCCGACCTGGATGCCGGCGACCAACCGACGCGGGTGGCGCTGCAACCGGACCAGCATCGGCTTTGGGTGGGCAACAACAGCAGCGACCCGGCCAAGGGCGGGGTAACGGTGATCGACGTGCCCGGGCGCAGCACTCTCAAGTCCTTCGCCACCGGCTCTGGGCACCACGAGATCGCCTTCAGCAGCGAATCGCGCTACGCCTTTGTCAGCAATCGCGACAGCGGCACCTTGAGCATCATCGACATCCCTGAAATGCGCCTAGCCAAGACTCTGGAGGTGGGGCCGCACCCGCTGTCGGTGAGCTACTCGGCGCTGTCCCAGGCGGTCTATGTGGTCGACGGCCAAGAAGGCACGGTGCGGGTCATCGACGCCCGCAGCCATCAACCGCGCCACACCGTCACGGCGGAACAGGGCCTGGGCCCGATGCGTTTTAGCAGCGACGGGCGCTACGGCATCGTGCTCAACACCCTGGAGAACCAAGCCTTGGTGATCGATGCCAGTACCGACACGCTCATCCACCGCATCCCGGTGGCGGCCGAACCCTACCAACTGACCTTTACCAAGGGCTATGCCTACGTCCGCGGCCTGGCCTCGCCCAAGGTCAGCATGATCAACCTGAGCAGCCTTGGGGAAGGGCGTTCGCCGATCGTCCAGGGCTTCGACGCCGGCCCTGCCGCGCCGCGCCAAGCCGGTGATCTGCCGCTGGCACAAGGGTTATCGGTGTCGCGTGACGACAACTCGGTGTTTGTGGTCAACCCGGTGGACAACACCACCTACTTCTACGCCGAGGGCATGAACGCGCCGATGTCGGGCTACAACAACCGCGGCCACCAGGCCCGCGCCGCCATCGTCGTCGACCGCAGCCTGCGCGAGGTGGCCCCAGGGGTGTACGGCTCGACGGTGAAACTGCCGGCGGCCGGCAAGTTCGACGTGGCCTTCCTGCTCAACCAGCCGCAAATCATCCACTGCTTCAGCACCGATGTGGGCGAGGCGCCGAATGCCCGCAAGCACAAGGGCGCGCATGCCGAGTTCCTTGGCCTAGAGCAGCCTTTGCCGCAGCACAGCGCCTTCACCGCACGGGTGCGCATCGTCGGCGACGACGGTGAACCGCGCCTGGGCCTTAACGACCTGAGCCTGCGCTACTTCCTGGCGCCGTCGTCGATGCCGCGCAACCTGCGCCTCGAAGAAGTGGGCGAGGGCGTCTACCAGGCGGCCTTGACCCTGCCTGAAGCCGGCGCCTGGTACCTGCATGTGCAGTCACCGTCGCTGGGCCGCAAGTTTGCCGAAGAGAATTACACCAGCCTGCGCGTCCTGCCGGCCTCGGCCTCCACGGCGTCCCAAGGGGACGCTTCCCAGATGCAAACCAGGAGTGTGCGATGAACGCCAAGCATGCTTTCACACGGCTGGGCCTGAGCCTGGCGCTGCCCCTGTTGTTGTCCAGCAACCTGGCCCTGGCCCATGCCGGGCATGACCACAGCGGCCATGCCGAGCAACCGCCCGCCGCGCGACAGGAGAAAGCCAGTGTGCGCTTTGCCGATGTCTCGCTGCTGGACCAGGACGGCATGCCCGTGCGCCTGGAGAAGGACCTGGTCGGCGATCACCTGGTGGTGATGGGCTTCATCTACACCAGCTGCACCACGGTGTGCCCGGTGGTGTCGTCGATCATGGGCAAGGTCCAGCAGCAGTTGGGCGGCCGTGTGGGTGAAGAAATCCACCTGGTGTCGATCAGCGTCGACCCCCAGCGCGATGATTCCAAGCGCTTGCAGAGCTACGCCAAGGCCTTCCAGAAAGGGCCGGGCTGGAGCTGGCTGACCGGTACGTCGTACGCCATCACCGAAACCCTCAAAGGCCTGGGCAGCTTCAGTGCCGACCTCAACCAGCACCCGCCGCTGATTCTGGTGGGCGATGGCCGCAGCGGCCACTGGACCCGCTACTACGGCTTCACCGACCCGGCGGTACTGGTCGCGGAAATCAACCGCCTCAGCGCCCGCCGGGTGCATGCCAAGAGCACGGCCATCGCCGAACACCATGCCGACCACACCGGCGACCATAACGAGGTGCAACCATGAGCCATCTGATCTCACGCCGCGCCGGCATGCGCGGTCTCGACTGGCTGGTACTGGGCGGTTGCCTGTGGATTCTTGCCTCGGTCGCATTGGCCCATGAAGGCCATGCCCAGCAGGCGCCCGAGCCGCAGGCAGCGCCCCAGGCGATGACCAGCGGCGGCGGCACCCGCGATGCCCAGACCTGGTTCACTGACACCGTGCTCAAGGACCAGAATGGCCGCGATCTGCGCTTCTACAGCGATGTGCTCAAGGACAAGGTGGTGATGCTTAACGTCATCTTCACCCACTGCACCGACGCCTGCCCGCTGATCACCCGCAAGCTGCGGGAGGTACGCGAGGCCATGGGGCCGGCGCTGGCCGGGCAGGTGACGTTCGTCTCGATCAGCAGCGACCCGCTCAACGACACCCCGGCGGCGCTCAAGGCCTTTGCCGAGAAGCAGGGCGTGGACGGCCCCAACTGGCTGTTCCTGACTGGCGACAAGGCCAGTGTCGACCTGGTCCTGGGCCGCATCGGCCAGTTTCTGCCCAGCCCCGAACAGCATTCCACGCAGCTGATTGCCGGTGACGTGGCAGGCAAGCGCTGGAGCAAGATCCGCCCCGATGCGCCCCCGATGGCGATCGCGCAGCGCATGCAGCTGCTGGCCCAGCCGCTGGCGGGGCGGTGACATCATGAACCTTGCGCTGGCCAATGCCGTTGTAGGAGCGGCCTTGCGTCGCGAAAGGGCTGCGCAGCGGCCCCAGATTTCGGTGTCGATGCAGAGACTGCTGGGGCTGCTGCGCAGCCCTTTCGCGACGCAAGGCCGCTCCTACAAAAGCCTGGTATGCGTGCTAGGGCTCACTCTGTGCGGCTCCACCTTCGCCCTCGACCTCACCGAACACGAACAAGCCGGCAAGCGTCTGTACCGCGAAGGCCAGTCGAGCAGCGACGCACAATTGCTGGCACGCGTCGGCTCCAGCGACATGAGCGTCCCTGCCAGCGTCTTACCCTGTGCAAGCTGCCACGGCACCGACGGCCGCGGCCGCGCCGAAGGCGGTGTACGCCCGCCGAGCCTCGACTGGCAACGACTGGCCCTGGGCCAGGGCGAGCGGCAGACCAATGGCCGCAGTTACCCGCGTTACACCGACGCCAGCCTGGCCAGGGCGATCCAGCAGGGGGTGGACCCTGCCGGCAATCGCCTGGACGCCGCCATGCCGCGTTTCGATTTGACCCTGGCCGACCAGCGCAACCTCACCGCCTACCTTAAACGCCTGGCCGATGAGCGCGACCCGGGCGTGGAGGAGGGCGTGCTGCGCCTGGGCACCTTGCTGCCGGGCTCCGGGCCGCTGGCCGAAGCAGGGCACGTGGTGCGCGCAGTACTGGAAGACGGCCTGGCGCAACTCAACCAGCAAGGCGGTGTGCACGGGCGGCGCCTGGAACTGGTGGTGCTCGACCCTGGCAGCGACGCCGACAGCGCCGAGCAGGCCCTTCGCCAACTGCTGGACAAGGAGCAGGTGTTCAGCCTGATCACCCCCCTGGCACCCATGCTCGACCAGCGCCTGACCGCTGTGTTAGCGCAGCAGAACGTGCCGCTGATCGGCAGCACCCCGCGCAGTGGCGGCAGTGCGCAGATCTTCGACCCGCTGCCGGGCTTGCCTGCGCAACTGCTGAGCCTTGCCGGCCACGCCCGTGACACCTTGGGCCTCGCCCCAGATGGCTTGCGTGTGGTGTATGCCGGTGACGAGCAAGCGCCGCTGGCCGAGCAGGTGCGTGAACAGCTTGTGCAGCAAGGCTGGGCCCCCGGCGCCCTGCAGCCCTTCGATGGCCAGGCGGTGGACGGCCAGGGCATCGTCTTCGTTGGCCGCGCCCAGGCCTTTGCCGAGTTGGCTGCCGCGTTGCAGGCGACAGGCCGCCAGCCATACCTGTTTGCAGCGTCCAGCCAAGTGGTCGGGGCCGTGGCGAACTTGCCTGCGCAGTGGTCGCAGCGCGTCTACCTTGCCTACCCATTCGTGCCCGAAGACTGGACCGAGCAGGGCCTGGCGACCCTCGCCGGGCTGCAACAACGCCAGGGACTGGACCCGCGTCAGGCGTCCTTGCAGGTCAACACCCTGTGCGCCCTGCGCTTGCTGACAGAGGCCCTTAAACAGATTGGCCGAGATGCCAGCCGCGAGCAACTGATCACGGCCCTGGAGGGCCTGCACGACGTCACTACCGGCCTCACGCCAGCCCTGGGCTTCGGCCCCGGTCGCCGGCAGGGCATGGCCGGTGCCCACGTGGTGGCGGTGGCCTTGCCCGGGCCGCGCTTCACCTCGGTCACCCCGTACCGGCCAGTGCCGGACACCCCTTGAGCGGAGGTTGCCATGCGTACCCTATTGCTGTGCCTGTTGCTGCTGGTCGCCAAGGCGACTTGGGCCGATGTGCCGGCCGCGCGGGTAAACGGTGTCGAGATCGATGTGATGCGCCTTGAGCGCTACTTCACGGAGTACCTCGAAGCCCAGGGCCGCGCGGTGGCCAGCATCCGCAACCCGACCTTGTACAAGCGCCTGCGCGACCAGGCCTTGGACGAGCTGATCGACAAGGAGCTGCTGTGGCAGGAGGCCCAACGCCAGGGCATTGGCATCAGTGATGAACAGGTGTCTGCCCAGGTTGGTGAAGTGGAGGCGGCGTTTGGCAGCCCGACAGTGTTTGAAAGGCGTCTGGCGCAGGCAGGCTTTGATAGGGCAGAGTACGCTGATTACACCCGCCGCGAGCTGGCTGCCCAGCGGGTGTATGCCCAGCTCAGCGCGGTCGACGCGCCCAGCCAGGCCGAGGTGGAGGCCTTCTACATGGCCAATCGACAAAGACTGCAAGGAGCGCAGAACCAAAGTGATAACCCTTCTGTCATACGTGAACAGGGCCTGGTCTTGGCCAGGGCCTCGCTCATCGGGCAATTGCAGGCGCAAGCGCGGCAAGCTGTGCGCCAACGTTTGCGCGAATCCGCTAAAGTGGAAATCGCCGACTGAAGGCCCCGATGGCGTTTCCCCAAAGCTGGGGAATAAAGACTTGGCAAAGTGCCATCAGGTCCCCCGGATGTGGGGAACCGGGCGAGCTCGCCTGCTCGCTGCGCCTGGGATGTTTTCGGGCATCCTTGCCAGATCAACGACTTACAGTGGTGCAGCATGACTATTCACGCCTGGCACGAAGCCTGCTCAAGCCTTATCAAGGCCGCACTTCGCAGACCGGGAAACCGGGCAGTATTTGGGAGTCGACCTTGGTGAACAGAGTATTGGTAGTCGATGACGAACAGACTCTTGCGCAGAACCTGCAGGCGTATTTGCAGGCGCAAGGCCTGGAAGTTCATGTTGCCCACGACGGTGCCAGTGGTATCGAGCAGGCTGAACGCCTGGCACCGCAAGTGATCGTGCTGGATTACCGCTTGCCCGACATGGAGGGTTTTCAGGTACTGGAGACCGTGCGCAAGAACAGGCAGTGCCACTTCGTGCTGATCACCGCCCACCCGACCGCCGAGGTCCGTGAGCGAGCCGCCGAACTTGGCGTGACCCATGTCCTGTTCAAACCGTTCCCGTTAGCGGAACTGGCGCGCGCGATCCTCGACCTGATGGGCATCGAGCGCCGGCGCAGGGCCACGGACAACCCGGCAGAAGGGTTCGTCGAACGACGCCAGACCAGGAACGAATCGTTCCCCCTGCAGTTGTACGATGGTAGCTGGGTACTGGCTGACCGCCGCCGTAATGGCGCCAAGCCCCCAGGTCCGGATGACGAACAACTGCTCACAGGGGAATAGCGGCGCCCGCTGCCCTGGCTGAGCCAGCCTGCGACGCGCCCCCTGAGCGGAGTCGCAGGCCATGCCCGAAGTACTCGAGATTGTCGGTTTTACACGCGAGCTGCTGGCCCAGGCCCGTTTGCAAGCCAGTGACGAACGCCTGCTCAATTGCCTGGAGCGCCTGGCTAACGACACCCCGGACACCTTCACCCGCCGCCTCGGCATCACCCTGCATTACCCCGTGCTGCACAGCCAGGCGCTGCTGGCCAGCACCCCCCGCTTCGACAAGGTCAGCCTGGCCCAGTGCCTGAAACGCGAGTTCGTGCTGATCGAGCAGGGCGGCGAACTGCTGGGTGTGTTCGCCGACCCCTTCGACCCTGCGCGCCTGGCCTGGATCGACGATGTGCTGCAAGGCGCGCCGCTGTACCTGGCGCACGCCGCCGAGCTGGCGACGTTTCTGGCCCGCCATGAAGAAAGCTTCCACGCGGTCGATGCGCTTGACCACGACAGTGAAGCCAGCAGCGAAAGCGACCCGCTGCAGCGCCTGTCGCTGACCAGCATCAGCGAAGACCAGAGCCGCGTGGTCAAGCTGGTCAACTCGACCCTCTACGACGCCCTCAAACTGCACGCCAGCGACATTCACCTGGGCATGACCGGCCAGGGCCTGACCATCAAGTACCGTATCGACGGTGTGCTCAACGGCGCCGGCAAGGCCAGCGGCAGCGCCTTCGCCGACCAGGTGATCTCGCGCATCAAGGTCATGGCCGAGCTCGACATCGGCGAGAAACGCGTGCCCCAGGACGGCCGTTTCAAGGTCGCCGTGGGTGAGCGGCAGATCGACTTCCGGGTCTCGATCATGCCCAGCATCTTTGGCGAAGACGCCGTGCTGCGGGTGCTCGACAAACAGGACCTTTCCGACAAGGTGAGCGGCGTGCAGTTGCAGGCCCTGGGCTTTGCCGACGAAACCCTGCGTGCCTTGCGCCGGCTGGCCGCCGAACCCTATGGCATGATCCTGGTCACCGGCCCCACCGGCAGCGGCAAGACCACCACCCTGTACGCCATGATCAGCGAGATCAACCACGGCGTTGACAAGATCATCACCATCGAAGACCCGGTCGAATATCAACTGCCCGGCGTGTTGCAGATCCCAGTCAACGAGAAGAAGGGCCTGACCTTTGCCCGCGGCCTGCGCTCGATCCTGCGCCACGACCCGGACAAGATCCTGGTCGGCGAGATCCGCGACCCGGACACAGCACAGATCGCCGTGCAGTCGGCCCTGACCGGGCACCTGGTGTTCACCACCATCCACGCCAACAACGTCTTCGATGTGATCGGCCGCTTCAGCCAGATGCAGGTCGACCCCTACAGCTTTGTCTCGGCGCTCAACGCCATCCTGGCTCAGCGCCTGATTCGCCTGGCCTGCCCACACTGCGCCAGCGCCTGCGAAGTGGACGATGAAACCCTGCTGGCCTCGGGCCTGACCCGCGCCGCCGTCGCTGGCTGGACGTTCGTCCGCGCCCAGGGCTGTGGCCAGTGCCGCGGCAGCGGGTATCGCGGCCGCAGCGCCATCGCCGAGCTGCTGCACCTGGACGATGACTTGCGGCAGATGATCGTCGAACGCCGCCCCCTGTCGCAGATCAAGACACTCGCCTGCCAGCGCGGCCTGCGCTTGCTGCGGGCCTCGGCCCTGGACCTGGTCCGTGACGGCCGCACCACCCTTGAGGAGATCAACCGTGTCACATTCATTGCGTGATCGTGCTGCTCATAAATACTGTGCCGTGCTCGGCGCCGAGGGTGTTGGCCTGGGTTGCTGGAAAGGCAATCAGCACCAGTGGCTGGGCAGCCGCGAATTCAGCTGCGACGCCGCCCAACCGGCCTGGGAAGCTGCTGTCGAAGCGCTGGGCGCACTGCTGGCCGAGCACGCCGTACGCGGCGCCCAATTGCGGGTGTTGCTGTCGGCCCGCTACAGCCGCTTCTGCCTGGTACCGTGGAGCGATGCCATTGGCCATCCACGCGAGCTGGATGCTTATGCGCGGGCCTGCTTCGAGAACCTCTACGGCCAGTCGCTGGGTGACTGGCGCATCGTCCTCTCGCCGGAGCCGGCAGGTGCCGCACGCATTGCCACGGCGTTGCCCGAGGCCTTGCTGCAACGGCTGCAGGCGCTGGGCCGGGAAAGCCGCCTGAGCCTGCGCTCGGTGCAGCCGTACCTGATGGCGGCCTACAACCGTTGTTCGGCGCAGCTGGCACAAGGCGACTTCCTGTTCGTCCTCGCCGAGCCGCGCCGCAGCGTGCTGTTGCTGGCTGCTGGCGGTGCCTGGCAGCAGGTGCTGGCGCAAGGCTGTGCCGATACCGACCAGGCCCTGCAAGCGTTGATTGAGCGTACCTGCGAGCTGTACGGCGAGCATCTGCCACGGGTCTACCTGCATGCGCCCGGCCGCGGCGACGTGCCGCAACTGGCAGCGGTGCAGCTGTGCCAGCCGGCCAGCGAAGCCGACCCCCTGTGCGCCATGTGGCGGGCGGTGGCCTGACATGCGCCGCCTCGACCTGGAATTCCAGCCCCGCCGCAATGGCGCCTTGGCTTGGTCGCTGCTGGCCCTGGGCTGTGCAGGGGTGGCCGCACTGGTGCTGCTGCAACACCACCTGCAGGGCGAGCAAGTCGACCTCGAAGGCCGCCTGCACAGCCTGGAGCTGCAACTGGGCCGGCGCCCAGCCACCGCTGCGCCGCAAAGCAGTGCAGCCAGCCGCGAGCAGGCCGAGCGCCTGGCGCAGATGCGCAATGTCTCGCAGCAGCTGCAACGGCCCTGGCAGCAACTGTTCGCCATGCTCGAAGCACTGCCGCAGGACGATGTGGCGCTGCTTGGCCTGACCCCGGACGCCCGCAAGGGCCAGGTCCGCATTGCCGCCGAGGCGCGCAACCTGGAGGCGATGCTGCAGTACCACCAGCGCCTGGAGGCCAGTGCAGAGCTCAGCGATGTTTCGTTGCTCAATCACGAGGTGATGGTGAGCCAGCCGGAGCACCCGGTGCGTTTCACCCTGACCGCCACCTGGGAGACCGGCCATGCGCGCCCCTGAACCGCTTAGCAGCCTGATCATTCAGGAGCACCTGCGCCGTATCGGCCCGGTGGGCCTGGCCGCCGTTGCCGTTGGCCTGCTGGTCGTCGGCGTGGCAGTGGCCGGCGTATTGCCGCAATGGCAAAGCGTGCGCGAACTGCGGGCCAGCGAGGCAGACGCCAGTGTGCAAGTGGGGCGGGTGCAGCGCGGTGAGCTGAAAATCGCGGTCAAGCCCGAGCAGCAGGCCCTCGACACCCTGCGTCAACAACTGCCCGGTCAGCCGCAGGCCAGCGAACTGATCGAGCGCCTGTATCACCTGGCCAGTGCCGAGCACATCAGCCTGGCACGTGGCGAGTACGCCCTGGGCATCGCCCCGAAAACCCAGTTGGCGCGCTACCAGATCGTGCTGCCGGTCCGCGGCAGTTACCCGCAGATCCGTGGCTTCCTGAAGGGCCTGCTTGGCCAGCTGCCGACCTTGGTGCTGGAAGACCTCGAGCTGCAACGCAAACGCATCGGCGACAGCGAGCTCAACGCCCGCCTGCGCATGACCCTCTACCTGTCGAGGTCGTGATGAATACTCAACGTGGGTTGGTCTGGCTCGGGTTTCTTGGGCTTTCTGCCGCGCTGGCGTGGGCGCCTGGGCATTGGTTTGGCCAGCAAGTCGAGGACGCCCCAATCGCCGGCAAGCCGGCTCCCACAGGTTCGGGGGGGGCCATGGAACCGGTGGGAGCGGGCTTGCCCGCGAACAGGCCAGAACAGGCCTCCACCGACCTGTTCCCGAGCCAGCGCTGGACCAAACCCAAGGCCCTGGCCACCGTCACCGAACAACCGGTCATCGCCGCACCCGTGGTGGTTGCCGCACCCACGGCACCGGCGCTGCCCTTCCAGTTCGTCGGCCGCCTGGGCGATCGCGACGACCTGCAGGTGTTTCTGCAGAGCGGCGAAAAACTCTACGTCGTGCGCCAGGGCGACGTCATCGAAGACACCTACCGCCTCGACCGGGTCTCGGCCAACGAACTGAGCCTGGTCTACCTGCCTTTGCATCAGTCGCAGACCTTGTCTGTCGGGAGCGCACCATGAAGTCATCGAAGCTGTGCAAGCCTGCTCCGTTCCTGCTGTTGGCGCTGTGCGTGGCCATCGCCGGCTGCGGCTCCAGTGCGGTACGCGAAGACAGCGCAGAACTGATGAAGGAGGGGCAGTACGAAGCCGGCATCGCGCGCCTGGAAGAGGCCCTGCGTGAAGACCCGCGCGACACCGAACTGAACATCGCCCTGGCCCATGGCCGCCAGGCGGCAGTCGAGGCACTGTTGAGCCAGGCCGACAGCGACCGTATCCGCCACGACTTTGCCGGTGCGCGCATGGGCTACGGCCGGGTGCTGAGCATCGAGCCCAACAACCGTCGTGCCCAGGAAGGCATCCGTCAACTGGAGCTGATCCGCACCCTCGACGAACGTGTCGCCCTCGGCCAGGCGGCCCTGCGCCAGGGCGACCTGTTCGGTGCCGAGCGCTACATGCGCGAAGTGCTGCGCCTGGACCCGCAGAACCAGAAGGGCATGACCCTGCGCAGCGACATCGAGAACGTCCAGGCACGCACTGCGCAGCCCTTCCCACAGCTGCGCAGCAAGCTGGAGCGCCCGGTCACCCTGGAGTTTCGTGATGCCAACCTGAAGACCATCTTCGAAGTGCTGTCCCAGGTCGCTGGCATCAACTTCATCTTCGACAAAGACCTGCGCCCGGACATGAAGGCCACCATCTTCGTCCGCGATGTCCGCATCGAGGATGCTGTGGCCCTGCTGCTGGAGCAGAACCAGTTGCGCCAGAAGATCGTCAACGACAACACCCTGATGATCTACCCCGACTCGCCGCAAAAGGCCAAGGACTACCAGGAACTGGTCATGCGCACCTTCTACCTGACCAGCATCGACGCCAACACCGCGCTGAACATGGTCAAGACCATGCTCAAGACCCGCGACGTGTTCGTCGACGAGCGCCTCAACACCTTGACCATGCGCGACAGCCCCGACGCAGTGCGCATGGCCGAGAAGCTGTTGCAGTCCCAGGACCAGTCCAACCCCGAAGTGGTGCTGGAAGTGGAGGTTATGGAGGTGGCCACCTCGCGCATCCTCGACCTCGGCCTGCAATGGCCCAACACCTTCGGCGTGCTGACCTCAGACGGCAAACCGGTCAGCGTGCTGGACCAGTTGCGCGGCATCGACTCCAGCCGCATCAGTATCTCGCCGGCCCCACAGGCCAAGATCAACGCCCAGGACAAGGACATCAACACCCTGGCAAGCCCGGTGATCCGCGTCAGCAACCGCGAGCAGGCACGCATCCACATCGGCCAGCGGGTGCCGATCATCAGCGCCACCTCGGTGCCGTCGACCCAGGGCCCAGTGATCACCGAAAGCGTCACCTACCTGGACGTGGGCCTGAAGCTTGAAGTGCAGCCTACCGTGCACCTTAACAACGAAGTGGCGATCAAGATTGCACTGGAGGTCAGCAACGCCACCCCACTGGAGGCCACGCGCCAGGGCACCATTCCGGTTCAGGTCGATACCCGCAACGCCCAGACCAGCCTGCGCCTGCACGACGGCGAAACCCAGGTACTGGCCGGACTGGTGCGTAACGACCACAACGCCAGCGGCAACAAGATCCCCGGCCTGGGCGACATCCCCGGCCTGGGCCGGCTGTTCGGCAGCAACAAGGACGACATGAGCAAGTCCGAACTGGTGCTGGCGATCACCCCGCGCATCGTGCGCAACCTGCCGTACCAGAGCCCATCGGACATGGAATTCGCCACCGGCACCGAGTCGAGCCTGCAAGTCCGCCAGATGGCGCCGCTGCCGCCAACCGATGTTCCGGGCAATACGCCGTCCGGTGACACGCCGGTAGTGGAAAGCCAGATGGCCGTGGTGCCTGCCAACGGGAGCCCACGCCCATGAAACGCCGCATGCAAGGCTTCAGCCTGATCGAGGTGGTGCTGACCCTGGCACTGCTCGGGCTGCTCGCCAGCATGGCCGCGCCGCTGACCGAAACCGTGGTGCGCCGCGGCAAGGAGCAGCAACTGCGCGAGGCGCTGTACCAGATCCGCGATGCCATCGATGCCTACAAGCGCGCCTTTGACGCCGGCTACATCGAAAAACGCCTGGATGCCAGCGGCTACCCGCCCAACCTGCAGGTATTGGTCGACGGGGTGCGTGATGTGCGCAGTGCCAAGGGGGCCAAGTTCTACTTCCTGCGGCGCATCCCCCACGACCCGCTGCTGGCGGCCAAGGAGGACGATGAGGGGGCCTGGGGCCTGCGTGCCTACGACAGCAGCCCCGACAGCCCACGGGAAGGCGAAGACGTCTTCGACGTGTATTCCAAGGCCCGTGGCAAAGGCCTCAACAATATCCCCTACGGGCAATGGTGACGGCCATGAAACGCAGCCGAGGCTTCACCCTGATCGAACTGCTGGTGGTGATGGCGATTATCGCCACGCTGATGACCATCGCCATGCCGCGCTACTTCAACAGCCTGGAGAGCTCCCGCGAGGCCACCCTGCGCCAGAGCCTGGCAGTGCTGCGCGAGTCGCTGGACCACTTCTACGGCGACACCGGGCACTACCCCGATTCGCTTGAGCAACTGGTCGAGCTGCGCTACCTGCGCAACACCCCGGTGGACCCGATCACCGAACGCAGCGATGCCTGGCAACTGGTGCCACCGCCAGAAGGTGTGGCCGGTGGCGTGGCCGACATCAAAAGCGGCGCTACAGGGAGGGCGCGTGATGGCAGCCTCTATGCTGAATGGTAAGGCCTGTGCCGGCTTCACCTACCTGGGCGTGCTGCTGCTGATCGCGGTCAGCAGCGTGGCCCTGGCCGCCACCGGGACAGTCTGGTCGAGTGCCGCCCAGCGCGACCACGAGCGCCAGTTGCTGTGGGTCGGCAGCCAGTACGCCCAAGCCCTGCGCAGTTACTACCGCGCATCGCCGGGGCTGGCCCAGTACCCCCAGGACCTGGCCGACCTGTTGCAGGACAACCGCTTCCCCGAGGCCAAGCGGCACATCCGCAGGCTCTACCCGGACCCGATCACCAACAGCGACGACTGGGGCCTGCTGCGCTCGATCGACGGCCGCATCACCGGCGTGCACAGCCGCTCGGACGCCACCCCGTTCAAACGCAGTGGCTTTGCCGCCGAGTGGTCGGGCTTCGAAGGGCTGGAGCATTACAGCGACTGGCAGTTCGTCGCCGAGCAGGCGTTCGCCGACAGCCCCAACGGTGCCCAGCCCCATGCCGGCCCGGGAGACACGCCATGAACCGCCTGGCTGCGCTGTGCCTGAGCCTGTTGCTGGCGAGCTCGCTGAGCAGCGCGCTGAAGGCGGCTGAAGAGGACGAGATGATGGGCTTTATCGTCGACAACACCATCTCGCACATCGGCCACGATTTTTACTACTACTTCGCCGACCGCCTGCGTGCCACCAGCCGCCTGGACTTCAACCTGGTAGTGCGCGAACGCCCGGATGCCCGCTGGGGCAGCCTGATCACCGTGGAGTTCGAGCGCGACGTGATGTACCGCCGCTTCCTGCCACCCAACACCACGGAACTCAAAGAAGAGGCCGTCGCGGCCGCCGACCTGGTCAAGCAGCAGATCATCCAACGCAAGTTGCAACGCCTGCTGCAGGACACCACCGATCTGGAGAGGGACGAGCTATGAAAACCCGCATTCCCCGTTGCATCGCCGCCTGCCTGCTGGCCAGCGCCTGTGCTGCCCAGGCCACCGAGCTGGTGTACACCCCGGTCAACCCGGCCTTCGGCGGCAACCCGCTCAACGGCACCTGGTTGCTGAACAACGCCCAGGCGCAGAACGACTACGACGACCCCGACCTCAAGGACCGTGCGTCTGCCTTCTCGGGCACTTCGGCCCTGGAGCGCTTCAGCAATCAGCTGGAGTCGCGGATGTTGTCGCAGCTGCTGGACAACATCAGCAATGGCAGCACCGGAAGCATGGCCACCGATGCCTTCCTGATCGACGTTATCGACGATTCAGGGGCGCTGAGCATCAAGGTCACCGACCGCGCCACAGGAGAAATTTCGATCATTGAGGTCAGCGGCCTGAACCCCTGAGAGGGGAAGGCATTTATGTTGGGGAGAGAACACCATGAAACGTCTGCTGAGCACGCTGCTGATCCTCACCGCCCTTGGCCTGCAAAGTGGTTGCAGCCTGCGCGAACCCATGTCGGCCGAACAGGACTCGGAAACCCCGACCCTGACCCCGCGCGCCTCGACCTATTACGACCTGATCAACATGCCACGCCCTAAAGGCCGGCTGATGGCGGTGGTGTATGGCTTCCGCGACCAGACCGGGCAGTACAAACCCACCCCGGCCAGTTCGTTCTCGACCAGCGTCACCCAAGGCGCGGCGAGCATGCTGATGGACGCCCTGAGCGCCAGTGGCTGGTTCGTGGTGCTGGAGCGTGAAGGCCTGCAGAACCTGTTGACCGAACGCAAGATCATCCGCGCCTCACAGAAGAAGCCGGATGTTGCAGAGAACATCATGGGCGAACTGCCGCCGCTGCAGGCCGCCAACCTGATGCTCGAAGGCGGCATCATCGCCTATGACACCAACGTGCGCAGTGGCGGGGAAGGGGCGCGTTACTTAGGCATAGACATCTCCCGCGAGTACCGCGTCGACCAGGTGACCGTGAACCTGCGCGCAGTCGATGTGCGCACCGGGCAGGTGCTGGCCAACGTCATGACCAGCAAAACCATCTACTCGGTTGGGCGCAGTGCCGGGGTGTTCAAGTTCATCGAGTTCAAGAAGTTGCTGGAGGCAGAGGTGGGGTATACCACCAATGAGCCGGCGCAGCTGTGCGTGCTGTCGGCGATCGAGGCGGCGGTAGGGCATTTGCTGGCGCAGGGGATCGAGCGGCGGTTGTGGCAGGTGGCGGGGGAGGCGGGGGATGGCAAGGCGACGGTGGACAAGTTCCTCACTCAGAATCAGCAGCCGTGATTGGCTATGATGGCCTCTTCGCGGGTAAATCCGCAGGTCAGGGACCCCTGGTCCCTGTGGCGGCGTTACCCGGGAAGAGGCCTGTGCATGAAACCAATAATCTCCAGATCGTTCACCCCATTTTGGCATAAAGTCCCGAACAGGTAGATGAGACCCTGCAGTCACAAGCAAGCTCTGCCGGCTCGAACACCAACGAAATACCGTTGAACAAGACACTACCGTCACCGCCAGAGATCAGTGCAAATGTCCCGCCATGGAGCGGGCACGGCGCACGATCACCGAGAATGCAGTGTTGCCGCCCACTGGCAAGCACTCCACTCCCTTCCCCCATACGACCACCCCCGCTGTGGGGGTCGCCTTTTCGAATCGCACCTTGTCTCGACATCGCTCAACCCTCTGCGCCGCTTTGCAGAATTGCTTCGTAAAGGCCCGCCGGTACGGCATCGGGATCGTGTTTGCAGGCGGCAGCCATGAAACGCATCAGCAGGTCATCGGCCTCGAAGCGCATGCCTGGCGGGCAGGTCAGCTGAGCGTAGGGCGTTTTCATCAATGGGTGGTCGATGGGAGGGTTCGGCAGGCCCAACGAACGGCGCAGGTTGAGAATGGCCAGGATTTCGGCGGGGTAGACAGCTTCGAAGGGGGAGCCGAACTCAAAATTGCCGGAGTCGAGTTCGCGGGATGTCAGGGCGATACGTTGGACATGGGTATCGCAGGCCGCCACCAGAATCGGTGCCAGTTTATCGGGATCAGGTTCGCGCCAATGGGCGACCAATTGACCCCAGGCAGGGTCGCGGGGCAGGGCGTGCTTGTCGAGGTCGAGCGGCTTGCCCAACCAGTCGCCGATGATGCTCAGGCCGAAGGCGGCGTAGCGTAGAGTGGTACCCATTGGCAGGTTGTTCCCACACTCGACGCCATATCCACCCTCCAAAGCTGAGAGTACGGTTTGATTAAAGGGTGCTACGAGTCGGAGTTGCCCTGTTGCAATTGTACATAATATTACAAACGTTAAACCATCTAGGTCCTCAATGGCCATCTGTCGAGATTTTTCAAGATTCTTGATGAGTATTAGGTCGGCGACGAGTCTCTTGGCAACTCCAGAAATGAAGCTCAATGATACGCAGTTGTAAGAGTGCTTGGCCGCATGTTGCAGCCCATTGCCAATACTGTTCATTCCAGTTCGGTGTAGTTCGCCGCAAGCAAGGTCAAGTGAACGGCCATTTCCGATGTAGGAGGTAAGGGTTTCGGTCCTTACGATCAAGTCATCAGAGGCCCAGGTTTGGATTTGATTAAGACTGATTGGAAGCCTGTTTTGGTTTTTTTTGCTCATTGCTAATTCCAGAGATTTATTTGTAATCCGGCGCTATTGCCTGTAAGAGCGTTTGGGACACCGTTGGAGTCAAAAAAAACTTGAGCGTGCAGGTAGGCTGTTTTTCCTGAGCTTGTACTTTCTTTGATTGCTTGTAATTTATTTGAAAAATTTGGATCTGCTGTTGATAAAAGCTTTTCATTCCATCCTTGTCGCTTGTTTTCAATTAATCTTCGTATACGTACGAGGCTGGTCTCACCTCCTGACTTTTGAGTGCTGATGAACCCAGGCGTCTTGCTCTTCCCCAACGTCGTCTTCACTTCGATCACCAACAACGTCCCAGCCTCGAACTTCAACTCTTCCAGCGGCGCCGTTCCCTTCAGCCCATCAATGTGGTGCCGCATCTCCAGCGTCGTCGGATTACGCACCGTCATCGAGGGCGGTGGTGGTACGTACACCAGCATGTCGATCCCTTGGTCGCTCTTGTTCTTCAATCCGAACTGGCTGGGCCGGGAAGGGTGGGTGCTCAGGCCGAGGATGTTTTCCGGCTTGACCTTCCAGTGGCTGACCAGGGCCGCCGCCAGGGCTTCTTCGCCGGCATCGGCGACGACCCGGGTCAGACTGCCGCCCATGCGCACCGGCCCGATGCTGTGCTGAATCATGGCCACCAGCCGGTCGCGCAGGGTGGTGGCCATGTAGGCGTAGTCAGCCTTACCGCCGACCACATTGAGGGCGACCAGGCTGGCATTGCGCTCCACCGAATGCAGTTCATGCGCTGTCACCGGCAGTTCACCATCGCGGGGGCGTCGCTGGATGCGGGTTTCCAGTACGGTGACTTCGCCGGCGCTGCGGTTGCCAAGGCGGCGGGCTTCCTCTTGCGACAGTGCGGCGTTGTCGAGGCGGACGGTAGTCATGCTGCCGGGCCGCAACTTGTGCATCAGCCAACGGGCGCCGCCCAGGGCGGCTGGCAGCAGCAGGGCCAGGTTGATGGCCATGAACACCTGCTTGCCACGTGCCTCGGCAGTGTCGGGGTTGGCCAGGCGCGCCAGGTCGGTGAAGAACTGCTCGCCGATACTCAGGCCTTCGCCGGTGATCATGCGGCTGCTGCCGTCGACCATGGCATCGGCGGCCAGCGCGGCCTCCAGGGCAACGAAGGCATAGCGGCCGAGCGATACGGCACCTTTGATGCCACGGACCACTGGCACCATCGCCAACACCCCGAAAGCGAATTCGCCCGCACCGATAACGCCTTGCCAGAAACGGGCCCGGGCCTTGGCTTCGGCGTAGTGCCGGGCCATCTGTTCACAGGCTTGCCTGACCGGGTACAGGCCACTGGGCGTGTGCCAGGTGTACGGCGGGCTGATGCGGTGCGTGCCGTATTCGTCGACGTACTCTTCCCGTTGCGCTTCGGCCCACTGCACATGGGTGAAGGTGGCGAAATAGATCCTGTGGTCGGTGAACAAGAAATTGCTGTGCAGGGTAAAGCCATAGCTGTGCTGGCTGCGCTCGCCCATGTGGTCGAGTACGGGTGGGGGCAGTTCGTCGAGGCGGATCTCGTCATCGATGCACACGAGTTGCAGCTTTTCGCTGGCGGCAAAGGCATAGAACTCTGCTAACCAGGCATTGCCCAGCGTGTTGCCGGCATGCTCCAGCACCTGCTGGAGGAAGGTATCGCGGTGGTTACGTGCCTGATCACGGATCCAGGGGTTGTTGCGAAACCACGTGGGGCCAACGCCGCTCTGGGAAGGGATGCCCACCAACTGGTCGCAGCCATCCCCGCCGTCGAGAGAAAACAGCGCGCCGGGCAGAGAGCAGGGTACGCAAGTGTCGGGTGGAACAGGCAGCGTACTGTTGAGTGCTGCTTGCCCCAGCGTTTGTAAAACAGATGCTTCAACCATGCGGACTAGGCCCCTTGAGTACTTGTTGGTGAGCTGCAAGTTGACTTGCCAACACCCGACAGCGCTCTCGGGGAGAGTCGGTGGCTTCCAGCAACTTCACCCAAGGGGTGAACAATGGGTTGAGGTAAAAGTGTCGACCGAACGCGATCGCCAGGAGCACATGCAGCAGCACTTGGCTGCGGGACAGCGGGGGCAGCTTGTACAGGTCGTCGGACGGCTGCGGTAGCCGTTTGCCGTAATAGCGATACGCGCGGATCTCGTTCTCGTTGAGTGCCATGTGGTTGATGGCGGGCAGCGCATAGCGGCTGCTCGCATCCGACTCATAGCAGCAATAGCAGGCCTGCTGCGCGTCAGCGGGGATGCCGCGCAGGGTCATCAGTTGCTCCAGTGATCGCCACTGCCGGTCGTGGTCGCAATCTTCGTCGGGCAAGCGCAACATCCGCCGTGTGACGTCATGCATTAGGGTAAGTTGACCTTCCCACTGTGAACGGTGAGCTACCGCGTGCACGGTTAGCATGTCGAGCCGCTCATCCTGGGTAAGGCCAGGAGCCTGGGTGATTGACCACACCGATTTACTTGCGGGGTCGTTCCACCAGCTCAGGCCCAGCAAGAAGTGGCTCAGCACCAGCAAGCTGTATTCCCTGCCGCAGGTGTAGCCACTGTTGCTGACTAGAGCCCCCGCATCGGCTACCAGCAGGGGGACATCCTCGGGACGGGTATGAAAGCGCGCAAGGGAACCGCCTAACGTCTCCAGCAGGAAGCGAGTCAGTTGGCGGTTGGTGGACCGTAGCGATGCAGCTTGTACCGCCCCCAGATCCAGACCCGGTAGATTCATGCAGGAACCTCCTGGCGCAATGGCAGCCAAGCCAGGCAGCCTTCCTGTTCGGTGCTGCCTTCTGTTTGCTCGAACAGCGGCTGTGCGGCAAGTGCGAGCCCGGTGCGTGAATCGTGGAAGTAGAGCCGGCGTATCCGTCCGTGATCGAACAGCCGGGCCAAGATGTCGGGCCGGTGTGTCAGTGAGCCGACGTACACACTTAATGACCGAGGGTCACCCAGCCTCACAAAGTAACGACGTCGGCCTTCCTGGACTTTGCCAAAGCGGCGCAGGTGCCGTGCGAGGGTTTCGAGGGGCAGGGCGGCCTCGACCACGGTACAGGCGAATGCCCCATCCAAGCCGCCAAACCAGGCATCCAGTTCGCTGCCTGCGACCAGCTGGAACAGTATTGGCGCATGCCTCTCCAGCCCGGTGCCATGTTCCAGGTGCCACAGACATTGGTGTTGGTTGGCATGAAACTCCAGCCTGCCCAGCAGGCCCGCATTGGCCGATGCTTCGGCAAGCACGAACAGGCTTGCGCTGACGACACCCGTGTACAGGCCGCCTTCACTTAATTGCTGGTGCAGGCTCATGCGTCCTCCTTCCCGGCAAAGGGGCATTCTTCGATCAGCGGTGAGCCTTCTCGAATGGCGGCCTCGATGGCTTCGACCTGGGCCTGCACAGGGGTCTGGTAGGTGACATTGCCTTTGAAGCGGATGTTGGGCGCCTCGATGGTGATGCCGTCGGCATCGAAGATGATCTTGCCGCTCGGGCCACGGATGTAGATGCGTTCCGTGCCCTGAAGCATGTAATTCCGGGTGAGTAGGCGTTGCGCGGTACGGGCTTCAATGGCGCGCGTACCTTCGATGACAAGCGACTGATTGCCGCCGATACTCAGGCTGTGGTCGGCGGCAATGGTGATTCGGCTTGTGTTGCCGACGGAGTGGATATCGTCGCGGTCGATGCTCGTGAATCGGTTTTGGTGGACATGATCGCGGCGATCACGCCCCGTATCGATCGACTCGTCGCGTGCAATGCTGGTGGTGTGGTCCCGGCCAGTCGCAGTGGCGCGATCATTGCCGACGCTCAGGGTCTGGTCGTGTTTGACCTTGGTGTTCATGTCCCTTTCGGCATGCACGAACACTTCCTGCCGGCCCAGCTCATCTTCGAAACGCAGTTCGTTGAAGCCATTACCCTTATGGGTCTGGCTCTTGATGGTCATGCGGGTCTTGTGTTCTGGCAGATCGTAGGGCGGCATTTGATCACCGCAGTAGGTACGCCCGGTGATCATCGGCTGGTCCGGGTCGGCATTGACGTACTGGATGATCACTGCCTGGCCGATGCGTGGGATGGCCATCGAGCCCCAGCTACCGCCTGCCCAACCTTGTGACACTCGCACCCAGCAGGAGCTGAACTCGTTGTTTTCGCTCTCACGGTCCCAGGGAAAGCTGACTTTGACCCGGCCCCATTCGTCGCAATAAATCTCCTCGCCAGGTGGGCCGACGACGGTAGCCATGTGCGGGCCGTCGATGCGTGGCTTGGGCAATGGTGCCGGTCGCCATTCGACCCGGCCTGGCACCAGCACTGCCTCCTGCGTGTAGCGCGTTCCTTGTTTGGCCCTGGCAGCTTCTTCTTGCAGGCTGGTGAATTGGCTGCCCTCGTGATGCACACGCATCACGCGCCAGTGTGCGTTGAGGTCTTTGCGCGGGTGTTCGATGAGGGTGAAGCTCAGGCCTGGTTGCAGCCGCACATCGTCACCCTCTACCTCAGCAATTCGGGCGTCATGGCGCAGGGCCGTGAGGCGGGTGGCGGTGAAGGGGACGCCGACCACATCGCGCTTGTAGCGGCCGGGGAAGTCGAAGCGCTCATAGTCCTGGGACTGATGAGTGATGCCACTGTCATCTGCGCGGTGTTCCTGCCGGTACTGCGGGTGGGTGAAAGCGTAGTCTCGCTGTACCTGTCGTGAGGTGCGTACCTGCTCGCTGTAACGCAGGCGGCGCAGGCAAGGCCTCGCCTGATCACCACCGCTGTTGGCGTGGTACAGCACCTGGTTGGGGTCTACGTCATCGGTTTCAAAAAAACTTTCATCGTCGTCTTCGGTCTTGATCGCGCCTCGGCTGATCTGCCCCAGCGCCAGCAACTGGTCGGTCATGACCAGCAGGTGGTGTTTTGGCATGTGCTCGAAGCGATAGACAAACCCCTCTTCGGCAGCCAGGCGGGCAATGAAATCGAGGTCAGTTTCACCGGCCTGTACGCAGAACTCGCGTACCTGATGGTCGCCGAAACTGTGCAACTCGAAATGGAGGATACCCTGGCGCTGGAGCATGCATTCGAGAATCTGTGGCACGGTTTTTTGCTGGAAAATTCGCCAATTTGAACGCAACCTGCCGCGGGCCAGCAGGGGCTCGACCAGGGCATGGTAACGGGTGCGATAAAAGCCCGTTTGACCCTGGCTGAAGGTACTGACCAGGCCGTGCACGTGGCGCAGTGGGCGTTCGCGCTGCCAGATCGTGAACAGCACCGGTTTGTCGAGCAACTGACCGAAGTCGACTTCATCTTCGTGACTGATGAGCTCCAGCTTCAACTGGAAGGGTGTGCTGATGGCTTCGTCGAGTTCGAATGAAATAACCTCGAATTGAAAGTCGCCAGCCAAGAGTTGGAGGCTGAAGCGCAGATCAGATTGTCGGTACATGGCGTGTTTTCCTTTGTTAAGGATTACTCCGGTATCAGGCGTAGCTTTGATGCAGGGGCGAGCCCAGTGATCGCTGCTGCGTGGGGTTAAGTTGATGGCGAGGGCGGGCTTGCAGGGTAGGAGGGCTGTGGAGGGATTTAAATGAACAGGGTGTGGTCGTTTTGGCTATAAGTTAGGAACATTCTGAAACTTGTAAGTTAGTGTGTACTTTTTAGTTCTTGGATTGACTTTTGGCTCCCTTAGCGGGGGTGTGGGGTGTTCAAGTTCATCGAGTTCAAAATGTTGCTGGAGGCGGAGGTGGGGTATACCACCAATGAGCCGGCGCAGCTGTGCGTGCTGTCGTCGATCGAGGCGGCGGTAGGGCATTTGCTGGCGCAGGGGATCGAGCGGCGGTTGTGGCAGGTGGCGGGGGAGGCGGGGGATGGCAAGGCGACGGTGGACAAGTACCTGAGCCAGTATCAGCAGCCGTGATCGACCTTGAGGGCCTCTTCGCCGGTGAACCCGCTCCCACAGGTACTGCGTAGCCTTTGAGATCAAGCTATTCGCCTACAGAGGTTTGGCGCCTGTGAGATCGAGCGCCGCCCGCGCGGCGCTTCGCGGGGCAAGCCCGCTCCCACATCTGTTTCGGGCCAGTCACTCCAGTGAGCTCACCTCTGTCCGCTGTATTTGCCAATCCAGTATCGAGGGTAGCGCTGCGGTCCTTCATCTATCTCCAGCCATGCACCCAGGGGGCCGCGCGCCATAGGTACAGGAGTAACTGGCCCGAAACAGATGTGGGAGCGGGCTTGCCCCGCGAAGCGCCGCGCGGGCGGCGCTCGATCTCTGCCCGCACACAAAACCCAAGCCATGCACTTCCAGCCATACCTCAACCCATCAACCAGATGACGCCCAGCCTTTTCTCCCGCACACTGCGAAAAATTCCCAAGCCTGTACCCCGCCACTTGCGGGGCGCAGCCGGAGTAGAAAATGGCGCGACAACTAATAACAAACGCCCAAGACCCGCTACACGAATCCCGCCAGGCCCGGCTCAAGCTGGCCAGCGAAGGCGAGCTGCCACTGGGCATGCTGCGCGATGAAATCGACGCGTCCTGGCGCCGCAGCCTGGGCCATGGCCTGGATTGCCTGCAAGGCGAGCAGGTCGGCCTGGGCCTGGAGCAAGGCCATGACCTGCGCATGCTGCTGGAGCGCAACCGCTTGCTGGTCGATGCCGTCACCCCCGAGCTGGATTACCTGGTCTCGCGCCAGGGCAAGGTGGGCATCATCATCCTCGGTGATGCCCAGGCCAACGTGCTGGCCATCGAAGGCCAAACCCATGTGCTCAGCCGCGAAGGCCTGCGTGACCTGCACCCAGGCAGTTGCTGGAGCGAATCCCTACGTGGCACCAATGCCATCGGCACGGCCGTGGTAGAAGGGCGGCCGACCTTGATCAACTGCGGTGAACACTACCTCGATCGCCTCAGCCCGTTCTCTTGCACCTCGGTGCCGCTGCGTGACCCGCGGGGCGAGGTGATCGGTGTGCTCGACATCACCCGCGAAGGCGTGATGGCGCAACCGCAGGACAGCCTTTCGACGCTGATGCTGGCGGCCGGCAACATCGAAGGTCGGCTGTTCGGCCTGTGCCACCCCGAGCAACTGGTGCTGGCCTTCCATAGCCGCCCGCAGTACCTCAACAGTGCCTGGCACGGTCTATTGGCATTGAGCCTGGACGGCGAAGTGCTGGCGGCCAACGACAGTGCCTGCCAATTGTTGCAGGTGCCGCGCCAGGACCTCATTGGCCGGCGTAGCAGCGACCTGCTCGGCGAGCGCTCGCCGGCCTTCATCGCCCGGCTGTGGCAGGGCGGTGTCAGCAGTGTGCAGACGGCCAAGGGCGAGTTCTTCTTCCGCGCGTTGCAACTGCCACGTCACGGCCAGCTGAACGGCAGCGTGGCGGTGAGCAAGCCGACGCTGGCCAACACGTCACCCGCGCTCGATGCACTGGCCGGTGGCGACCCACGCCTGGCGCGCAACCTGCGCATGGCCCGCCAGGGCCTGGGCAACGGCCTGCCGGTGCTGCTGCTGGGTGAGACCGGCACCGGCAAGGAAGTCGTCGCCCGGGCCTTGCACCAGGCCAGCCCGCGGGCCGACAAGCCGTTCGTGGCGGTTAACTGCGCGGCCATTCCCGAAGGGCTGATCGAATCCGAGCTGTTTGGCTACCGCGAAGGGGCGTTCACCGGCTCACGCCGTGGCGGCATGGTCGGGCGGCTGATGCAGGCCCATGGCGGCACGCTGTTCCTCGACGAGATCGGCGACATGCCGCTGGCCCTGCAGGCCAGGCTGTTGCGGGTGCTGCAAGAGCGCCGCGTGGCGCCGCTGGGCGCGGGTGACGAGCAGGACATCGACGTGGCGCTGATCTGCGCCACCCACCGCGACCTCAAACGCCTGGTGCTTGAACAGCATTTTCGCGAAGACCTCTATTACCGGGTCAATGGCGTCTCGCTGCGCCTGCCGGCCCTGCGCGAGCGTGACGACCTGGCCGGGATCATCCAAGGGCTGCTGGACAAGTCCGGTGCCAAGGGCGTGAGCCTGGACCCGGCGCTCAGCGCCTTGCTCGAAGGCTTCGACTGGCCAGGCAACATCCGCCAGCTGGAGATGGTCGTGCGCACCGCGCTGGCCATGCGTGAGGACGGTGAGCAGGTGCTGACCCTCGATCACCTCACCGATTGCCTGCTCGATGAACTGGCCAGCGGCACGACGCCGTCCGGCAGCCTCAAGGACAATGAACTGGAGCTGATTCGCAGCGCCCTGGGCCGCCACCAGGGCAACGTCTCGGCAGCCGCCGAGGCCCTGGGTATCAGCCGGGCGACGCTGTACCGCAAGCTCAAGCAGTTGCGTAGCTGACATGGGTGGTTTGTTCGCAAGGCTGGTAGAGACCAGCGACCCTGTCCTCATGCGTCAGGCGTTGGCCTGGCTGTATGGTTTCGTCCGCCCCCATCGACGCGCCATCGGTGTGCTGCTGGGCTTGTCCTTGGGCGCGTCACTGCTGGCCCTGGCGCAACCCTGGCTGGTCAAGACACTGATCGACGAAGGCCTGTTGGCCAAGGACTATCAGACCCTCTGGCACATGGCGGCGATCATGATCGCCGCGGGCCTGCTGGGCACCGTGCTGGCCGGGGTCAACCGCTACCTGCATACGCGATTGTCCGGGCGCATTCTGTTCGCGCTGCGTGATGACCTTTACCGCCACCTGCAACAGTTGTCGCCCACCTTTTACGGGCGGCGGCGCATCGGCGATATCCTTTCGCGGCTGGATGGCGACGTCGCCGAAATCCAGCGCTTTGCTGTGGACTCGCTGTTTTCAGCGGTGTCTGCCGTGATCGGGCTGATGGGGGCGGTGGCCTTGATGCTGATGTTGTCTTGGCAGCTGTCGCTGTTGCTGGCGCTGCTGATCCCGATCGAGGTGCTGTGGTTGCGCTGGATGCGGCGCAAGGTCGAGCGCGAGGTGCGCAGCTTGCGTGAGCGCTCGGCCGATGTCTCGTCGTTTCTGGTCGAGACACTGCCGGCCATGAAGTTCATTCAGGCGGCTGGCCAACAGGGGCGCGAAGCCGGGCGCTTGGACCAGTTGGGCCAGGGCTACATGAGCCAGTTGCTCAAGGTGCAGGTGACCGAGTTCTTTACCCAGGCGATACCCGGCACGCTGACCTCCTGGTGCCGCGCCTGCGCCTTTTTGGTAGGCGGCTGGTGGGTGATCCAAGGTACCTGGCAACTGGGCGCGCTGATCGCGTTTTCCACCTACATGGGCATGGCAGTCGGGCCGGTGCAAAGCCTGTTGGGCTTGTATGTGGCAGTGCAGCGCATGGCCGTGAGCCTGGGCCGGGTGATGGAGCTTAAGCAAGAAGCCGTTGCCGTGCGCCAGGCGGACACGCCGCAGCCGATACCAGACGGGCCAGGTGAATTGCGCCTGGAGGCCTTGCAGTTCGCCCATGACGGGCGCCAAGGCGCGGTGTTGAACGACGTGAATATCTGCGTGCCGGGTGGTCTGAAGGTCGCCATCAGCGGCGCTTCTGGGGTCGGCAAGTCGACCTTGATCGATCTGTTGCAACGGTTCTACGACCCGGACGCCGGGCGCATCCTGCTGGATGGCACCGACCTGCGCGAACTCGACCTGGCGGCGCTGCGCCGGCGCATTGCCGTGGTCAGCCAGGACATCGTGCTGTTCCGTGGCACCCTGGCGCAGAACCTTGCCTACGGGGTGCCCGAAGCCAGCCGTGCCGAGCTTGAGCGGGTGGTGCGCCTGGCGCGCCTGGACAGCCTGGTCGAAAGCCTGCCGTTGGGGCTGGACGGGCTGTTGGGCGAGCGTGGCCAGCAGCTGTCTGGCGGTCAGAAGCAACGTATCGCCATTGCCCGCGCGGTGTTGCAGGCCCCTGCGATCTTGGTGCTGGACGAGGCCACGTCGGCGGTAGACGAAGCGACCGAGCGCGAAGTGATCGCGGCCATCGACCAGCTGTTTGCCGGGCGCACGCGCATTTTGATCAGCCACCGAGCCTCGACCCTCGCCGATGCCGACTTGCATTTGCACCTGCATGATGGGCAACTGAAGGTGTTGCCCCAGGAGGCCATCAAGCATGGGCACTGAGTTGCGTGTCGGGGTCATCGACAGCGGTTGCTCGCCGGCCCAAGCACTAGATTTGCTAGGCGCACGGCGTTTCTGGCTTGAGGAAGGCCAACTGCGCGAAGGCGAAGCGTTGCCCGACCAACTAGGCCACGGCAGTGCCGTAGTCGCTGGCCTGCTGCGTGAATCTGGCCCGGTGCCGCTGTTGCTGGCCCAGGTGTTTTCTGCGCAGGCGAGCACCAGTGCGTTGCAGGTGGCCGCCGCATTGTTATGGCTGGTGGAAGAGGGGGCGACGCTGATCAACCTCAGCCTCGGCCTGCTGCAGGACCGGCCCGTGCTGCACCACGCCTGCGCCGAGGCCCAGGCGGCTGGCGTGCTGCTGTGCGCCTCCAGCCCGGCGCAGGGTGGGGCGGTGTACCCGGCCAGTTATCCGGGCGTGATTCGCATGACCGGCGATGCGCGTTGTGCACCGGGGCAGTGGTCCTGGCTGGGCACTGCACAGGCGGACTTCGGTGGCCATGTCGGCGCCGGTGGCCTGGCAGGGGCAAGCCTGGGTTGTGCTGCGCTGAGCGGGCGCGTTGCAGCGTTACTGCGTGAGCGGCCCGGCATGGGGCGGCAGCAGGTGTTCGACTGGCTGCGCGCCCATGCCGCATTCAGCGGCCCTGAGCGGCGAGGTGCCGAGGATGAGTGAGCCGCACATCGTGGTGCTGGGTGCCGGGCCTGCCGGGGCCGCCACGGCAATCGGCCTGCGCCGCCTGGGCTACCCGGTCACGGTGGTGTCTGACTGGCGCCGCTTTGCTGCCGTGGAAGGCGTTTCGCAGCGGGTGCTGGAAGGTCTGCGCCACGCGGGCCTGGGCGGGGCCCTGAGCGAGGCGGCGATGCCAGCGACACGTCAGGTGCGCTGGAATGGCGAGCACCTGCAGATGAACCAGGAGTTTCTCCTCGACCGGCAACGCTTCGACCGTGCCTTGCGTGCTGACCTTGCACGAGCAGGGGTGACGCTGATCGAAGGGCGCATCCGGGAGGTGGCGCGTGCTGAGGGTCATCAGGTGCGCCTGGACGACGGGCAAATGCTGCAGGCTGAATTTCTGGTTGAGGCCCGTGGGCGCCAGGCACCGTTGGCAGCTGACCGCATGCGCGGACCTGAGACGATCAGTTTGCTCAACGTCTGGCATGACGCCCCTGGCGCACCGGCTTCGGCGGTGGAAAGCCTGGACGACGGCTGGTCCTGGATGGCCAGGTTGGCCGATGGGCGCTGTTATTGGCAGATTACCGTCGATGCCCAAGGGGTGCCGACCAAGGCCGCCCTGCCTGAGTACTGCGCCACACGGCGCCGTGACTCGGCGTTAGTGGCCGAATTGTTCGGGGCGCAGGCGATGGAACCTGCACAGGTACATGCCCGTAGCAGTACCGCGATACTGGCCGGCGAATGCGTGGGGGATGATTGGATACGGGTGGGGGATGCTGCGATGGCGGTTGACCCACTCTCGGGGAACGGGATTTTCCAGTCGCTGTCGTCGGCGCTGCAGGCGCCTGTGGTGATCAATACCCTGTTGCGACGGCCCGAGCGGGCTGCGCTGGCGCGCCAATTTCATCAACAGCGGGTTGAGCAGTTGTTCATGCGCTTTGCCCGTATCGGGCGGGATTTTTATAGTCAGGAGCAGACACGCGCCGGGCTGCCGTTCTGGGCGCGTCGGCGGGGTTGGCCCGATGCCCAGCCGCTGCATTTGGCGGCCGATTGGCAGTCAATGCAGGTAGCGCGCAGGCCGGTGTTGCGTGAGGGTTTTGTGGATGAGGCCGAAGTGGTAGTGACGGCGGATCAGCCGTTGGGGGTTTGGCATTTGCAGGGGGTGGAGCTGGCGCCGGTGGTGCGCGCGGTGCTGGCTGGGCAGGCGTTGGATGAGGTCATGAGCAGCCACTCCGAGGCGCAACAGATGATGCTGCGGCGGTGGCTGGCGGAGCAGGGCAGGCCCTGAGACCCAGGGGCCGCACAGCGGCCCCAAGATCCTCAGTCAGAAGAACGTGCCAACCACCAACTGCATATAGGTCCCGGTATTGCGGCTACCCATCTGCGTACCGCCATTCGCCGCACTGCGCTCCGGCTTGTAGAACCCCACCAGCGGGCTGATCAGCAGGTGGTCGTTGACCATCCATTCCACATACAGGTCCAGCTCGCGCCCACCCAGGTTGCCCTGGTCGGTGTCGAGCGTATCAAAATCAAAATACAGCGCCCCTAGCGTCAGGTTGTCACGCGGCTTGCCTTTGAGCGCTACGTGGTGCACCTGGCTGTTCTTGTTGAAGGGCCCGGCATAGTTGGCGGCCACCTCGCCCTGAAACCAGGTGCCGTAACCGCGGCTCAGGCCATAGAACAGCGGGTCGAAATCTTCCGAAAAACGGCTGTAGCGGTAGGTGGCGGTGGGCGTCCAGGGCAGTTCGGAAAACGTCCAGTTGCCCTCCAGGTACCAAGCGTTCTCGCGCCCGCCTGTGCGGTCTTGGGTGACGTATTCGCCGGCCAGTTCCAGGTCCTTGACCCCCAGGTTACCGCGCCCGCGCAGGCTGACTGTGTCCATGCCGTCGCGGTGCTCCAGGCCCATGATCTGCGCGTAGCGCTGATCGACGTCGAGGCCGCGGATCCAACTGAGCCCGATTGTGCCGGCGTCGGCGACATGCTCGATGTTGGTCACTGCCATCGACGTGTCGGCCTGGTAATGGTTGTCGGATTTGAGCCACATCAGGTCGCCACGCCAGCCTTGCTTGCCGCCCAGGCGCAGCACGGCGGTGCGGTCGAAGGCTTTGCGTGCGGCCAGGTAATAGGCGCCGCCGCGGTCGAAGTTGGCGCCCAGGTCGACCTTACCCAGGTTGACCGGGTCGCCCTGGATCAGGAAACCATCGCCCAGGGTCACCACCTGACGGCCACCGGAGAGGTCGATGCCATCTTCGCCCAGGGCCGGGAACAGGTTGGCTGAGCGCCAGCCCAGGTATAGGTCTTCGAGGGCAGTGCGGCGTTCGTCGCCGAGCGTCAGGCCTGCAGCGTCGCCATCACCCCAGGTGGCAGAGCTGAGCAGGTTGACGGCGCCATATAGTGCGCCGCTGTCGGCCAGGGCCTGGCTGCCGCTTAGGCCGTATTTGACGTAGCCCTCGCGCCAGTTGCTGCTGCCGGGTTGGCGGTTGCCGGCCTGGTTGTAGCTTTCGTCGCTGTGGAAGACGCCGAACAGGGCTTCGAGGTCGGCGTTGAGGGTGGTGCCGTTTTGGTTGTAGAGCTCGTGGGCTTGGGTGAGGGAGGTGGTGAACAGCAGGGCCAACGTGCAGGCAAGCGTGTGCTTCATGGTGTGCTCCATGTTTTTATATTGGATGTTGGATGGCCTGTGCTGGCCTCTTCGCGGGGCAAGCCCGCTCCCACAGGGACCCCACCGTTCTCAGCCTTGTGGTGATCCTGTGGGAGCGGGCTTGCCCCGCGAAAGGGCCGAAACAGCCAGATGTCAGAGCTTGATCAGCACCGACTTGAGCTCGGTGTAATGTTCGATGGCCGCCGCGCCCATTTCGCGGCCGACGCCCGACATCTTGTAACCACCAAACGGCAGCGCCGGGTCGAGTGCGCTGTGGCAGTTGACCCACACCGAGCCCGACTTGATCCGCGGGATCATCCGGTGCACCGCCCCCAGGTCGTTCGACCAGATACTCGCCCCCAGCCCGTAGGGGTTGTCGTTGGCCATGCCGATCACTTCGTCGAGGTCATAGAAGGGCATCGCCACCAGCACTGGCCCGAAGATTTCTTCCTGCACCAGGCGATGACGCTGGTCGACATCGACGATCACCGTTGGCTTGACGAAGTAACCCGGCCCGAAGCCTTCGCCGCCGCAGGCAATGGTCGCGCCCAGCTCGCGGCCGAGTTCGATGTAGCCGGTGACCCGGTCCTGCTGCTTGGCCGAGATCAACGGGCCCATCTGTACCGAAGGGTCCAGCCCGCTGCCCAGCTTCATGCCATTGGCGATACCGGCGATGTCGGCGATCACGTTGTCGAAGTGCTTGCGGTGCACATACAGCCGGGAGCCTGCGCAGCACACTTGGCCCTGGTTGAAGAAGATAGCCGTGGCAGCGCCGGCAGCGGCTTCCTGCAGGTTGGCGTCGGGCATGACGATGGTCGGCGACTTGCCGCCCAGTTCCAGGGTGACGCGGGTCATGTTGTCCATGGCCGCTTTGCCGATCAGCTTGCCGACCTCGGTGGAGCCGGTGAAGGTCAGTTTATCGACGCCGGGGTGGCGGCTCAGGGCTGCGCCGGCATTCAGGCCGGTGCCGGTGATCACGTTGAACACGCCTGCCGGGTAGCCGGCTTCCTCGACCAGCTCGGCCAGTTTCAGTGCGGTCAGAGGGGTTTCATCGGCCGGTTTGAGCACCACGGTGCAGCCCGTGGCCAAGGCTGGGCCCAGCTTCCAGCAGGCCAACAGCAGCGGGAAGTTCCAGGCGACGATGGCACCCACCACGCCTACCGCCTCGCGGCGGACAAAGCCGTGGAACTGGTCGTTGGGCATCAAAGGCATCGAGGCTTCGACGGTGCTACCCTCGATCTTGGTGGCCCAGCCGGCCATGTAGCGCAGGAAGTCGATGGCCAATTGCACGTCCATGACCTTGGCCACTGCGGCGCTCTTGCCGTTGTTCAGGCACTCAAGCTCCGCCAACTGTTGCGCGTCACGCTCCATCAGGTCGGCGAGGCGCCACAGCATGTTCTGCCGCTCACGCGGGCGCAGGCGGCTCCAGGGCGAGTCGTCGAAGGCCTGGCGCGCGGCCCGCACGGCGCGGTCGACATCGTCGGCGTCGGCGGCGGGTACTTCGCCCAGCACCTCGCCGGTGGCCGGGTTGCGGAACGACAGGGTGCGACCGCTGGCGGCGTCCTGCCAGTCGGCGCCGATGCGCATTTTCAGTTTGCGTTCGAGGAAGGCGCGGGTGGCGGGCAGAATGGGCAGTTCGGAAAGCATGGGGCGGTGCCTCTTGTCATTGAGTGTGTCGGGCACAGGCGCAATGGGCGTGCCAACCTGAGCAGATGGCGTTAAAGCCCTGTAGTTATTGGGTTTTGCCTGGGTGCAAGGTTGTGATTGCGGGCGTGCGCTGTTGCACATTGAGACGGTGTGAGACGGTTGTGGAACAGTGGCTATACAGGCCTCTTCGCGGGGCAAGCCCGCTCCCACAGGGATAGAGCCGAATTCAGGTGCTGCGCCGTTTCGGTGAGATCAAGCCCGCTCCCACAGGGATAGAGCCGAACTCAGCCGCTGCGCCGTTTCGGTGGGAGCGGGCTTGCCCCGCGAATGGCCTGCAGAGCAGGCCCTGTCTCAGGATGAAACACCCTGTCGCGAAATGGCACGCTTCGGCTCTACCCCGGCGTGCCTGCGCAACCACGCGAAACTTACTAAGAGGCTGATATACAACAACTTTCCAGCATGTGGCACAGTTTCTGTATCACAACTGTCACATGCACACCTGCTGTACCAAAGCGTGCGAGAACGATAAGAACAACAACCGTGGAGGTCTGACCTTGAAGACGACTCGACTCCGCCGGCATGCGGGCAAACTGGCGCTGGTCGCCGCCGCGCTGCTGAGCACCCAGGCCATGGCGGCCGAGCAGGGCCCTAACCTGTTGCAAACCAAGTGCATGGGGTGCCATATCCCCGAAGGCAACGACACCTACAGCCGTATCAGCCATCAGCGCAAAACGCCGGAAGGCTGGCTGATGAGCATCGCCCGCATGCAGGTCATGCACGGCCTGCAGATCAGCGACGATGACCGGCGCACCCTGGTCAAGTACCTGGCCGACAAGCAGGGGCTGGCGCCCAGCGAGACCGATGGCGTGCGCTACGCCATGGAGCGGCGGCTTAACACCGTCGAACACTTCGACCAACAGCTCAGCGAAACCTGTGGCCGTTGCCACTCCGGTGCCCGCGTTGCCCTGCAGCGTCGCCCGGCCCAGGAATGGGAACACCTGGTCAACTTCCACCTCGGCCAATGGCCGTCTCTCGAATACCAGGCCCAGGCGCGTGACCGCGACTGGCTCGAAATCGCCCTCAAGCAAATGGTGCCGGACCTGGCCAAGCGCTTCCCGCTCGACAGCCCGGCCTGGGCCGAATGGCAACAGGCCCGGCCCAAGGCCGATGCCTTGCCAGGGCAGTGGGCGTTCAGCGGTCACATGCTGGCCAAAGGCGATGTCCGTGGGCTGATGACGGTCAGTGCAGGGGAGGCTGACACCTTCAAGGTCGAGGTCAAAGGCAGCTACGCCGACGGCACGCCGTTCAATGGCAGCGGCTCGGCGATCCTCTACAACGGCTATGAATGGCGCGGCAACGTGAAGGTGGGCGACAGCAACCTACGCCAGGTATTCGCTGCACTGGATGGCGAGATGAAAGGCCGCATGTTCGAGGCAGATCACGACGAGCGCGGCCTGGACTTCAGTGCAGTAAAAGACGGCAAGGCACGCCTGCTGGCAGTGCAGCCAGCATTCATCAAGGTGGGCAGCGAAAGCGAGATCACCCTGGTCGGCAGCGGCCTGACGGGCAAGCCGGAACTGGGCGCAGGCGTTGAAGTGACAGAAGTGCTGGAGTCCACGTCGACCCTGGTGCGGGTCAAGGCGCGCGCGGCGGCAGACGCCAAGCCAGGCCAGCGAGACGTTGCAGTGGGCGCACTCAAGGGCGTCAAGCTGGCGGTTTACGACAAGGTCGACGAGGTCAAGGTGGTGCCAGCGTTCTCCATTGCCCGCATCGGTGAAAACGGCGCGCCCGTGCCGAAGGTGCAGGGGCGCTTCGAAGCCGAAGCCTGGGGCAAGGACGCCAGCGGCCAGCCGCTGCGCATCGGTTACCTGCCCGCCCAATGGAAGGTCGAGCCGTTCAACGAGCGTGCCGTCGAGGACGAGGACGTCAAGTTCGCCGGGCAGATGCAGGCCGACGGCGTCTTCGTACCCGGCGGTGCGGGGCCTAACCCGGCACGCAAGATGATGACCAACAACGCTGGCAACCTGAAAGTCATCGCCACCCTGGCTGACGGCGGCCAGACCGGCGAGGGCCACATGATCGTCACCGTCCAACGCTGGAACAACCCGCCCTTGCCATAAGGCAGGTGTGAACGCGTTTTCCAACGGATCGATTATCGGAGGTCGCCATGGGCGCACTATTGAACCTGGTCGAACGCAACCTGCACGAAGTGCAGGTGGATGCCGACCGCATGCTGTTCCACATCCCTAGCAGTTCGCTGTTCGCCACCGACGCGGTGACCGGCGGCATCATCGACACCCTGCGCCAGCAAGGCTGCTCCGCCGAGGAGCTGATGCAGCGCCTCGGTCAGCAGTTTGCCGGCGCCGACATCCAGGACACCCTGCGCGAGCTGATCGCCCTGGAAGTGGTCAGCGACGGCTCACCACTGACGCCGGAAATCGCCCTCAAGCAGGTCGAACGCACGGCCTTGAACACGGTGGTGCTCAACGTCAACACCGGCTGCAACCTCAGCTGCACCTATTGCTACAAGGAAGACCTGGACAAACCCTCTGCCGGCAAGAAGATGAGCACCGCCACCGCCGAGGCCTCAGTGGAGATGCTGCTCAAGGAGTCCCCAGACGAGCAACGCTACAGCGTGGTGTTCTTCGGTGGCGAGCCGTTGTCCAACCGGCCTTTGATCGAGCACATGGTTGCCTACTGCGAGCGGCGTTTCGCCGAGGCCGGCAAGCAGGTGGAGTTCATCATGACCACCAACGCCACCTTGCTCACCGAAGAGATCATCGACTGGCTCAACGCCCACCGTTTCGGGCTGTCGATCAGCATCGACGGGCCGAAGACCGTGCACGACCGCAACCGCATCACCGTGGGCGGGCAGGGCACCTATGATGTGGTGCGGCGCAAGGCCGAGATGCTGTTGTCACGCTACACCAGCCGCCCGGTGGGGGCGCGGGTCACCCTGACCCGTGGCATCACCGATGTCGAGACCATCTGGAATCACCTGTTCAACGAGATGGGCTTTGCCGAAGTCGGCTTCGCCCCGGTGACCTCGGGCGACCTGTCGGCATTCAACCTCACCAGCGACGAACTGGTGCAGGTGTTCGCCAACATGAAGGCCCTGGGCCGTCGCTACCTGGAAGCCGCGCTGGAGCACCGCAACATCGGCTTTTCCAACCTGCACCAACTGATCACCGACATCCACGAGGGCCACAAGAAGGCCCTGCCGTGTGGCGCTGGGCTGAAAATGCTGGCCGTGGACCATGAAGGTGAATTGAACCTGTGCCACCGCTTCACCGGCTCCAGCCTGCCGACGTTCGGCAACGTGCACCAAGGGGTGAAACAGGCCCAGCTCAATGATTTCTTGTCGCAACGCCTGGACCGCAGCAACACCGGCTGCGAGAGCTGCCGTATTCGCAACCTGTGCTCCGGTGGCTGCTACCACGAGAGCTATGCCCGCTACGGCGACCCGCAGCACCCGACCTACCACTACTGCGAGCTGATGCGCGACTGGGTCGACTTCGGCATCGAGGTCTACAGCCGCATCATGGCCGCCAACCCGGCCTTCATCGACCGCTACATCACCCCGCGGAAGGCGCACTGACATGAAGCACTTGAAGCCCCTGAACAACAAGGCGCGCATCCTCGAACAGGCCGCTGCCGAAGACCGTGTCGAAGAAGTCATGGCGATGAGCGCGGTGGCAGGCTGTACCGCCACCACCGACCCGGGTTGGGAAGTGGACGCCTTTGGTGGCGTGAGCTCGCTGTGCCAGCCCATGGAAGCCGACCTTTACGGCTGTTCCGACCCTTGCTGGTGGCCAGCGCAGGTGCCGGACATGATGAGCACCTACCAGGACTGGAACGCCCAGGCGACCAACTCCCAGGACGACTGGCGCAACCTCGGCACCGTGTTCCCGAAAGACAAGTGACCGGCCCAACAAGAATGACAAGGGGAAACCGCATGAAACCTGGACTTTGCGCGCAGCTCGCGCTCACCGTCGCCGCCACGGCCAGCGCCTGGGCGGTACAGGCTGACGACACCGGGCCGGCCTTGAAGGCTGGCCATGAATACCTGATCGTGACCAACTACCCGAACAACCTGCATGTGGTGGATGTGGCCAGCGATGCGCTGTACAAGAGCTGCCGCATGCCCGATGCGTTCGGCCCCGGCACCGCGATGATGGCGCCGGACAACCGTACCGCCTACATCCTCAACAACCACTACGCCGACATCTACGGCATCGACCTGGACACCTGCAAGACCACCTTCCACGCCAACTTGTCCAGCGTGCCTGGGGAAGTCGGCAAGTCGATGTATTCGTTTGCCATCAGCCCTGATGGCAAAGAGGTGTATGCCACCGTCAACCCGACCCAGCGCCTGAACGATCACTATGTGGTCAAGCCGCCGCGCCTGGAGGTGTTCCGCACGGCCGATGGCCTTGATGCGAAACCTGCGCGTACCTTCCCGATGCCGCGCCAGGTGTACCTGATGCGCGCCGCTGACGATGGCAGCTTGTTCGTGGCGGGCCCGGACATCTACAAGATGGACGTGCAAACCGGCAAGTACGAGGTGGCATTGCCGCTGCGTACCTGGAACCGGCCCGGCTACAGCGCCCCGGATGTGTTGTATTTCTGGCCGCATCAGAGCCCTCGGCACGAGTTCTCGATGCTCTATACGATTGCCAAGTTCAAGGACGAAAAGCAGGACCCGAATACCGCCGAACTGCTCTACGGTTACCTGAGTGTCGACCTGAAAACCGGCAAGACCCACACCCAGGAATTCGCCGACCTGACCGAGCTGTACTTCACCGGGTTGCGCTCGCCGAAGGACCCGAACCAGATCTACGGCGTGCTCAACCGCCTGGCGCGGTATGACATCAAGGAACGCAAGCTGATCAAGGCGGCTAACCTTGAACACACCTACTACTGCGTAACCTTCGACAAGAAGGGCGACAAGCTGTACCTGGGCGGCACCTTCAATGACCTGGCGGTGTTCGACCCCGAAACGCTGCAGAAGGTGAAGAACATCAAGCTGCCGGGTGGGGACATGTCGACCACTACGCCGCAGGTGTTCATCCGTTAGTTTTGAGTTGGCTTCTTCGCGGGACAAGCCCGCTCCCACAGAGAATTGTGCAAGAGACCTGTGGGAGCGGGCTTGTCCCGCGAATGGGCCGGTATGACCAGTACAAGAACAACAAGAGAACGCCCATGCCCCAGCCAAGCTATTCCCAGGGCAACCAGGACAAACCCCTGCTTACCCACTGCATCGGCGACGCCTTCGACACCACCGTGGCCCGCTTCCCCGACCGCGAAGCCCTGGTGGTTCGCCACCAGGCCTTGCGCTACACCTGGCAGCAACTGGCCGAGGCGGTCGACCAGCACGCGCGCGCCCTCATGGCATTGGGCGTGCAAGCCGGCGACCGCCTGGGCATCTGGGCCCCCAACTGTGCCGAGTGGTGCATCACCCAGTTCGCCAGCGCCAAAGTCGGTGCGATCTTGGTCAACATCAATCCAGCCTACCGCGCAAGCGAGCTGGACTACGCCCTGGGCCAGGCGGGTTGCCGCTGGGTGATCTGCGCCGATGCCTTCAAGACCTCCGACTACCATGCCATGCTGCTGGGCCTGATCCCGGGCCTTGCCGAGGGCCACCCGGGCGCGCTGGCCTGTGAGCGGTTCCCCGAATTGCGCGGGGTTGTGAGCCTGGCCGCCTCACCGCCGCCGGGCTTTCTCGCCTGGCATGCCCTGCAGGCCCGCGCCGACGCCATCAGCGCCGAAGCCTTGGCCACCCGCCAGGCGCAACTGCACTGTGACGACCCGATCAACATCCAGTACACCTCCGGCACCACCGGCTTCCCCAAGGGTGCCACGCTGAGCCACAGCAACATCCTCAACAACGGCTACATGGTGGGCGAAAGCCTGGGCCTGACCGAGCACGATCGGCTGGTGGTGCCGGTGCCGCTGTACCACTGTTTCGGCATGGTCATGGCCAACCTGGGTTGCATGACCCACGGCAGCACGTTGATTTACCCCAACGACGCCTTCGACCCACTCGCCACGTTGCGCGCAGTGGCCGAGGAAAAGGCCACCGCGCTGTACGGCGTGCCCACCATGTTCATCGCCGAACTGGACCACCCGCAACGCAGCGACTTCGACCTGTCGAGCCTGCGCACCGGGATCATGGCCGGCGCGACCTGCCCGATCGAGGTGATGCGACGGGTCATCGACGAGATGCACATGGCCGAGGTACAGATCGCGTACGGCATGACTGAAACCAGCCCAGTGTCCTTGCAAACCGGGGCCAATGACGACCTGGAGCGCCGCGTGACCAGCGTCGGCCGCACCCAGCCACGGTTGGAGAACAAAGTCATCGATGCCGATGGCCGCACAGTGCCGCGTGGTGAAATCGGCGAACTGTGCACCCGCGGCTACAGCGTAATGCTGGGGTACTGGAACAACCCCACGGCCACGGCCGAGAGCATCGATGCCGAGGGCTGGATGCACACCGGTGACCTGGCGCTAATGGACGAGCAGGGTTATGTGCGCATCGTCGGGCGCAGCAAGGACATGATCATTCGGGGCGGCGAGAACATCTACCCGCGTGAGCTGGAAGAGTTCTTCTTCACCCATCCAGCGGTGGCCGATGTGCAGGTGATTGGCGTGCCCTGCAGCAAGTATGGCGAGGAGATCGTTGCTTGGGTGCGCTTGCACCCGGGGCATGCAGCCACTGAAGACGAACTGCGTGACTGGGCGCGGGCGCGGATTGCGCACTTCAAGGTGCCGCGCTATTTCCGCTTCGTCGATGAGTTCCCGATGACGGTGACCGGCAAGGTGCAGAAGTTTCGCATGCGCGAGATCAGCATCGAGGAACTGTCGGCCGGGTAATGGCATGGGCACCGGCGAGGCCGGTGCCCAGCACTGCTACAACGCCTTGGCCAGGAAGCTGGCGGTACGGCTTTCAACGCACCCGGCGACGGCCTGCGGTGTGCCGCTGGCCACGACCTTGCCCCCCGCATCCCCAGCCCCCGGCCCGATATCGATCACCCAGTCGCTTTGCGCCACCACGCGCATGTCATGTTCGACCACCACCACGCTGTGCCCGGCATCCACCAGACGGTTGAGTTGTACCAGCAACCGGTCGATATCCTGGGGATGCAGCCCGTTGGTGGGTTCATCCAGTACATACAACGTCTCCCCGCGCGCCGTGCGCTGCAACTCGGTGGCCAGCTTGATGCGTTGCGCTTCACCGCCAGACAGCTCCGTAGCCGGTTGGCCCAGGCGCAGGTAACCCAGGCCGATATCCTGCAGCACTTGCAGGCTGCGCCGTACTGACGGCTGTTCGGCGAACACCGCCAGGGCGTGTTCGACCGTCAGTTGCAGCACCTGGGCGATGTTCATCCCTTGCCAGGTCACCGCCAGTGTCTCGGGGTTGTAGCGGGCACCGTGGCAGGTTGGGCAGGGCGCGTAGACACTGGGCATGAACAACAGCTCGACGCTGACAAACCCTTCGCCCTCACAGGTTGCACAACGGCCCTTGGCGACGTTGAAGGAGAAACGCCCGGCATCGAAGCCTTGCGCCTTGGCGTGGTCGGTGGCAGCAAACAGTTTGCGCACGGCGTCGAACAGGCCGGTGTAGGTGGCCAGGTTGGAGCGGGGGGTACGGCCGATGGGTTTCTGATCGACCTGCACCAGGCGCTTGATGCTGCCCAGCCCTGCCTTTACCCGGCCGCTGCTGGTTTGTTCGGGGTCGTCCTCCAGGCTCTGTTCTTCGCGCTCGGCAGGCTGTTCGGCATGGCCCAGGTGCGCGCCGACCAGCTCCAGCAGCGCCTGGCTGACCAGGCTGGATTTGCCCGAACCGGAAATACCCGTCACGGCGGTGAAGCACCCCAACGGGAACTGAGCGCTGAGGTTGTCGAGGTTGTTACGGGAGATGCCTTCCAGTGCTAGCCAGTCCTGTGCCTGGCGCGGTGTGCGAACGGCCTGGGCGTGCTTGCTGAACAGGTAGGCGCGGGTGCACGATTGCTCGACCTGGGCGAGCCCCTCGGGCGGGCCGCTGTAAAGGATGGTGCCGCCGTGTTCACCGGCGGCAGGGCCAACATCCACCAGCCAGTCGGCGCGGCGCATGGTGTCGAGGTCGTGCTCCACCACATAGACCGAGTTGCCGGCCTGTTTCAGGCGCTGCAAGGCTTCGAACAAGGCCTCGCTGTCGGCAGGATGCAAGCCGGCCGAAGGCTCGTCGAGCACATAGATCACGCCGAACAGTTGTGAGTTGAGCTGGGTGGCCAGGCGCAGCCGCTGCAGCTCACCTGAGGACAGGCTCGGGGTACTGCGCTCCAAGGCCAGGTAGCCCAGCCCGAGGTCGAGCAGGGTGTCGATGCGCGCCAGCAACTCATGGGCGATACGCTGGGCGGCCAGGCGTTTTTCCAGGGTCAGGTCGTCCTGTTGCTGTTCCAGGTAGGCCGGCGCCGCCACCGTGCGGAACACCTCGGCCAGCGCTTGCAACGAGAGGTGCGACAGCTCGGCGATGTCCAGGCCTGCGAAGGTCACGCTCAGCGCTTCACGCTTGAGGCGTTTGCCCGCGCACAGCGGGCAGGGGCTTGGGCGCATGAACTGCGACACGCGCTTGCGCATCTGCGCGCTTTGCGAGTGCATGAAGGTGTGCAGTACGTAGCGCCGGGCGCCGCTGAACGTGCCCTGGTAGCTGGGCTCCTGCTTGCGCTTGAGGGCGGCGCGGGTTTGCGCCGGGGTCAGGCCGGCGTACACCGGGGCGGTGGGGGTTTCTTCGGTGAACAGGATCCAGTCGCGCTGCGCTTGTGGCAAGTCGCGCCAGGGAATATCAACGTCATAGCCCAGGGTTACCAGGATGTCGCGCAGGTTCTGGCCCTGCCAGGCCATGGGCCAGGCCGCCACCGCGCGCTCGCGGATGGTCAGTGAAGGGTCCGGGACCAGGGTTGCCTCGGTCACTTCATAGACGCGGCCCAGGCCGTGGCATTCGGGGCAGGCGCCCTGGGGGGTGTTGGGCGAGAAGTCTTCGGCATACAGCATCGCGTGCCCGGCCGGGTAATGGCCTGCGCGCGAGTAAAGCATGCGGATCGAGCTGGACAGTGTGGTGACGCTGCCCACTGAGGACCGTGCACTGGGCGTGCCGCGTTGCTGTTGCAGCGCCACCGCTGGCGGCAGGCCTTCGATGGCGTCCACATCGGGCACGCCAACCTGGTCGATTAGGCGCCGGGCATAGGGCGCGACGGATTCGAAGTAGCGGCGCTGGGCTTCGGCATACAGGGTGGAGAAGGCCAGCGAAGACTTGCCCGAGCCCGATACGCCGGTGAACACCACCAGCGCGTCGCGGGGGATATCGACATCGATGTTCTTGAGGTTGTGCTCGCGGGCGCCACGGACGCGGACGAAACCGTTTGGGGTGGCTTGGCTTGGGGGCATGACGCAGTCCTAGGCTGTGGCTGAACGGTGCGCCAAAGGTACCAGTAACAGCAAAGACAGTGCCGGGGAAATGATTCCCTTCAGTAGTTCTGCGAGTTATGTACGCCAATTCATATGAATAGCCTGGCCCTCTAAACACAGGTTGAGCAGGCTCGAAACATGCAAACAACGTCACTATTACCCAATGATAAGCAACCCTCGCTCCAGATGTTCAGGGCCCCCCCATTGCGGGCTTATGCGCCCTATGGTTATCACGTGGGCAGGGGCGGCCCACGCTTAGCGTTTGTTGGAGAACCGAATGCGCTACTGCCAAAGGGTTATCTGATTGGTAACGGCAAGCGTGCCTATGGTACAGGGCTGATGCGCTTTTACAGCCCGGATGCTTTTAGCCCTTTCGGCCGAGGTGGGCTCAATGCCTATGCGTACTGCTTGGGGGATCCTATCAACAATGTCGACCGTGACGGCCATTCCGCTACGCGCATACTCGGCCAGGGGACAGGCTTGGTATGGGGAACTGTGGGTATGTTGTCTGCGTTGAATAAAGCCTCGAAAACTATCGTCAGAAGATCGGTTGCCAAGGCCCAAGGGAGGCCTGTGCCACCGGAATACGATGCATCGAGCCGCACTAACAATGCATTGATATTCAATGGAGGGTTGGTGAGTACGTTGACAAAAGTCCCTGGCGTTGCGATGGCCTATGCATTTCCAATGGGTTCGATAGCGAGTGAGGCATCCACGCTAGTCGGCATAGGGGCTGCATCTGTGGCAGGTGTGGGCAAGTTGAGACAGTTGCACACCGATTTAAAGTCGACGATTCAAGAGGCCAGGTCGAACAGGCTCCCGCTGGGTGAGCTGGCCTGGGAGTCGCTGAAAGAAGCTGCTGGCTGGAATCGCATGCGTGGTCAAGAGTCGGCAATCCTTAGCCCCATGCCAGAGAAGGTCCTGTTGGTACAAATTAGAGCAGTGAGGGGCGGCGGTTAGGTACGTCGCCCGAGCGCCATACCACAGAAATAATTGGCCCGAAACAGATGGAGCAGCCTTGTGCTGCGAAGCGCCGCGCGGGCGGCGCTCGATCTCCTAGGCGCTAAAGATCTCAACCCGTACCCCTGGCGGCCCGCTGCAATCCCCCATGCCCAGTTCCACCCTGTGGAACCACATTCGATTGTGCTCCCCCCATCACTCGCGCTTATCTGTCAGCCAACACGACCTGCCTTCCCCGTCGTGATCTCAACGCGAACAACAAGAACGGGAACATACCCGCGCAAGGAGATTCCGCATGTCCCGACATCAACACATCCTGGCCTGGCTCAATGACGTGGCCAGCGACCTGCACGCTATCCGTCACGACATCCATGCACACCCGGAACTGGGTTTTGAAGAAAGCCGCACCTCGGCGCTAGTCGCCCGGCTGCTGCAAGCCTGGGGCTACGAGGTTCACACCGGTATCGGCAAGACCGGCGTGGTGGGGGTGCTGCGCAACGGCAGCAGCCCACGTAAGCTGGGGCTGCGCGCCGACATGGACGCGCTGCCGATCCAAGAGGCCACCGGCGCGGCCTACAGCAGCCGGCACCAAGGCTGCATGCACGCCTGCGGCCATGATGGCCACACCACCATGCTATTGGGCGCTGCACGTTACCTGGCGGCGACCCGGCAGTTCGATGGCACGCTGACGCTGATCTTCCAGCCGGCCGAAGAGGGCCAGGGCGGTGCCGAGGCGATGCTCGCCGACGGCTTGCTGGAGCGCTTCCCCTGTGATGCCCTGTTCGGCATGCACAACATGCCGGGGCTGACGGCAGGGCACCTGGGCTTTCGTGAGGGGCCGATGATGGCCTCGCAGGATTTGCTCAGCGTAACCCTCGAAGGCGTCGGCGGGCATGGCTCGATGCCGCACCTGACCGTCGACCCGCTGGTGGCAGCGGCCAGTGTGGTGATGGCGTTGCAGACGGTAGTGGCGCGCAATATCGATGCCCAGGAAGCCGCGGTGGTCACTGTGGGGGCACTGCAGGCGGGCGAGGCGGCCAATGTGATTCCGCAGCAGGCAGTGCTGCGCCTCAGCCTGCGGGCGCTGAATGCCGAGGTGCGGGCGCAGACCCTGGCGCGGGTACGCGCGATCATCGTTAGCCAAGCCGAGAGTTTTGGCTGCAGCGCCAGCATCGAACACCGGCCGGCGTACCCGGTACTGGTCAACCATGCCGCAGAGAACGCCTTCGCCCAACAAGTGGGCGAGGAGCTGCTCGGTGCCGACGCGGTGGACGGCAACACCCGCAAATTGATGGGCAGCGAGGATTTCGCCTGGATGCTGCAACGTTGCCCAGGTGCCTACCTGTTCATCGGCAATGGCCTGTCGCGGCCGATGGTGCACAACCCGGCCTATGACTTCAACGATGACATCCTGCTGACCGGCGCCGCCTATTGGGGCGCGCTTGCCGAGCGCTGGCTCGAACCCGCCTGACCTTTCTTTGACGACTGCCGCTGGAACCTGGGCGCGGCTGCGCCTGGGTCATCACCCAACAGATGAATGGAGTGTTCCCTATGCAGACTTCGAGCACAGGCGTGTCGCGTACCCGGCAGGTGGTCGCTGCCGTCATCGGCAATGCGCTGGAGTGGTATGACTTTATCGTGTACGGCTTTCTGGCGAGCATCATCGCCCGGCAGTTCTTCCCCTCCGACGACGAATACGCCTCGCTGCTGATGGCCCTGGCCACCTTCGGCGTGGGCTTTTTCATGCGCCCGGTGGGCGGCGTGCTGCTGGGCATGTACGCCGACCGCAAAGGCCGCAAGGCGGCCATGCAGCTGATCATCCGCCTGATGACCGTGTCCATCGCCATGATCGCCTTTGCGCCCAACTACCTCGCCATCGGCATGGGCGCGCCGTTGCTGATCGTGGTGGCGCGCATGCTCCAGGGCTTCGCCACAGGGGGCGAATACGCCAGCGCAACAGCGTTTCTGGTGGAAAGCGCACCCGCCCATCGCAAAGGCCTGTATGGCTCCTGGCAACTGGTGGGGCAGTGCCTGGCGGTGTTCTCGGGGGCGGCGATGGTGGCGTTGGTGACGCACCTGTGCACGCCTGAGGCGCTGGACAGCTGGGGCTGGCGAATCCCGTTCGTGCTTGGCCTGCTGATTGGCCCGGTGGGGTTGTGGATTCGCAAGCACATGGAAGAACCCGAAGAGTTCCTCGAGGCGCGTAAACAGGCCATGGGCCAGGCGCCGGGCCTGTGGCAGGTACTGCGTGAACACCGCCGCAGCCTGCTGGTGTCGATGGGCCTGGCGTGTGGCGCCACGGTATCGTTCTACGTGGTGCTGGTGAACATGCCGACCTTCGCCCACAAGAACCTCGGGTTGCCGCTGGACCAGGTGCTGTTGGTGCAGATGCTTGCGGTGGGGCTGATGACCGTGGTCATCCCGCTGGCGGGGGCCTTGTCTGACCGGCTGGGCCGGCGCCCGGTACTGATGGCCTTCACCCTGGCCTTCTTCGTGATGGTCTATCCGTTGTACGTGTGGGTGGCGGCGGCGCCATCGATCGAGCGCCTGCTGGTGATGCAGCTGCTGCTGTGCACCGCCATCGGCGGGTTCTTTGGCCCGGCGCCGACTGCCCTCGCCGAGCAGTTCCCGGTCGAGGTGCGTTCGACCGGGGTATCGGTGGCCTACAACGTGGCGGTGATGGTGTTCGGCGGCTTTGCGCCGCTGATCGTCACCTGGCTGAGCAAAGCCCTGAACACGCCGGTGGCGCCGTCTTTCTATGTACTGTTCGCTTGCCTGCTGACGCTGTTGGGCACTTACTGCCTGAAAGAAGCGCCACGTGCGGGTAAAGCTGTCGCGTTCAACCTTGGAGTGAAACCGTGAAGCCGCTAGCCATCGACCCAATCGTAGCGCTGGATGCCGAGGCGTTGTCCCGCGCAATTCATGCCCGCCAAGTATCGTGCCGTGAGGTGATGCTGGCGTACCTCGCCCATCTCGAGCGTTTCAACCCGCAGGTCAATGCGCTGGTGTCGCTGCGTTCGGCCGAGGCTCTGCTGGCCGAAGCCGATGAGCGCGACGGTGAGCTGGCGCGGGGGCAGTCAAGGGGCTGGATGCATGGCATGCCCCAGGCAATCAAGGACCTGGCTGCCACGGCCGGGCTGCGCACCACGTTGGGCTCGCCGCTGTTCGCCGAGCAGGTGCCCGAGCACGATGCGGTCAGCGTGGCGCGGGTCAGGGCCAGTGGGGCGATCATCGTCGGCAAGAGCAACGTGCCGGAGTTCGGCCTGGGCTCGCAGAGCTACAACACCCTGTTCGGCACCACCCTCAATGCTTACGACCCAAGCCGGGTGGCCGGTGGCAGCAGTGGCGGGGCCGCGGCGGCCTTGGCCCTGCGATTGCTGCCGGTGGCCGATGGCAGCGACATGATGGGCTCGCTGCGCAACCCGGCGGCGTTCAACAACGTGTTCGGCCTGCGCCCGTCCCAGGGGCGGGTGCCGCATGGACCGGCGCCGGAGGTGTTCCTGCAGCAACTGGCCACCGAAGGGCCGATGGGACGCAGCGTGGTCGATGTCGCGCGGTTGTTGACGACCCAGGCAGGCTTCGATGCACGGGTGCCGTTGTCGCTGAGTGGCGGCAAGGTTGATTTCGCTGAAGGGTTGCAGCGCGACTTCAAGGGCGCGCGGCTGTGCTGGCTGGGCGATTATGACGGCTACCTGCCGATGGAAGACGGGGTGCTGAGCTTGTGCGAGTCGGCCCTGGCGGATTTTGCCGAGCTGGGTTGCCAGGTCGAGGCCTGCCAGCCGGCCTTTGATTTGGCGCGCCTGTGGCAATGCTGGCTGACGCACCGCCACTTCCTGGTGCACGGCACCCTCGGCGCGGCCTATGCCGACCCCGGCAAGCGCGCCCTGCTCAAGCCTGAGGCGCAGTGGGAAGTCGAGGGCGGTTTGCACCTGAGTGCGGCGCAGGTGTACCAGGCTTCTATAGACCGCAGTGCGTGGTACCAGGCTCTCGGTAGGTTGTTCGAACGTTACGATTTCCTGCTGTTGCCCTCGGCCCAAGTGTTCCCTTTCGATGCACAGCAGGCGTGGCCGAAGACGGTCGCAGGGCGAACGATGGACACGTATCACCGCTGGATGGAGGTGGTAATCGGGCCGACCCTGGCAGGGCTGCCGAGCATCAGTGTACCGGTGGGCTTCAGTACCACGGGGTTGCCGATGGGCCTGCAAATCATTGGCCCGGCCCAGGCGGACCACGCGGTGTTGCAACTGGCCCATGCCCATGAGCAACTGACCCACTGGGTCGAACGGCGGCCGCCGCCGTGCTTGCAACTTGCGTAAAGGCCCTGGGCAGGCGCGGTTCTTGCTGTGCATGATGACCAACCCGCCAAGTGACAGGGAGGTCAGACACATGGGCAACATGACAGACAGTGGTGGCGTACGCTCGGTGGAGCGGGCGCTGGCCATCGTCGACTTGCTGGGCGAACACCAGGCATTGGGGCTTGAAGAACTGCACTACCTGACGGCGCTGCCCAAGGCCACGGTCTCGCGCATGCTCGCCACCTTGCAGGAGCAGGGGTGGGTCTACCGGGGCTTGAGCGACCGGCGCTATCGCCTGTGTGCTCGGCGCCTGTTCGGCGACCCCCAACTGCGCTTCAAGCGGCGCCTGGTGGAGCAGGCGGCGCCCTGGCTGCTGGAACTGAGCGAACGCACCGGGCTGGTGGCAGACCTGTCGTGCTTCGATGGCGAGCGGCTGGAGGTGATGGAAAGCGCCATCCCTCAGGTGTTGCGCAAGCGCTACCCGAACAACTGCCAGATCGTCGGCCACCATGCCAGCCTGTTCCATTCGGCGATGGGGCGCGCGTGCCTGGGGGAGCTGGACGGCGACGAAGTGCAGCGCTTGGCCAGCCACCAACGGTTGGGTGATGACAGCCTGTTGCGCGATATCGAGGAGGATGCGCACAAGGGCTTCGGCCAGCGAACCGAGGGGCATTGGGAATACCCGGTGCGGTTGCCATTTCTGATCCGGGCGATCGCCTTGCCGGTGCGGGTCGAGGGGCAACTGGCGGGCAGCATCGCCCTGCATTGGCCGGTGGACCAGGCGCCGGTGGAGCGGGTGTTGAGCCTGCACCTGGACCGATTGGCGGCGACAGTGGGCCAGGTGCAGCATGCGCTAGAGGCTTGAAGAAAGCCTTGGACTGGCCCGCGAAGAGGCCAACGCAGCGTCGCGAAACCCGCTCGGGCTCACCCCCGAGTGCTTGCGAAAAAACCGGCTGAAATACCCCACATCGACAAACCCCAGGTCGTGGGCAATCTCTTTCACGCTGAGGCTTGAATGCCCCAGCGCCCGTTTGGCCTCCAGCACCAACCGGGCATTGATGACATTCATCGGGGTCATGCCCAGGTGTTCCTGGCACAGCCGCCCCAGCGTGGCCAACGTCAGCCCGAGTTCAGCGGCATAAGCCCCCAACGACCAATGCTCGCGAAAGTGCATGTCCACCAGCTCGCGGAACCCGGTCAGTTGCTGGCTGCGCCTGGACGGTGGGCGACGCCCGTTACCACTGGCCTGTGGTTCGTGGCGCAGCGCCTGGATCAGCAGCGCCAGCAACAGTGACATGCTGCTGGCCACATGCTCGCGCGCGCGGTTGTGGTATTCCTCGTGCAGGGCCCGGCACAACGGCAACAGGGGGTCTTCGTCGGCTTCCCAGTGGGGCAGGGCGATCACCTGCGGTTTGCGGACCGTTGCCAGCAGGTTCGGCGCCAGTACCTGGGCGATGCTTTCCAGCGGGTGCTGCGCCGCCGTGATCACCTGGCCCTCGACCGCACCGGCCCAGTGGAAGCCGTGCACCACCTGCGCCGGCACGTACACCACGCAGGGCGCCTGGGCCTGAATGCGGTCACTGTCGAACAGCACTTCACCACCGCCGCTTTGCAAGTAGAGCAACTGCAGCAGGCCTTCGTGACGGTGCGCGGCGATCTCCCAGTTGTGGGCACCGGAGCGTTTGGAGATCGACTCCACATGCAGCGACTCGTGCCACACCGGCTGTGCAGTCTCACCGTACAGGGCGTAATTGGGGATCTTGTTCATGGTGTTGTAATTGTTTTGATCGGTACCCGGCTACTGTGCCACAGCCGCTGAACAGGTTCAGGGGCGGTGCAGCAAATTGTCGGGAATGTGGGGCTGGTTGCAGGTTTTGTCCATTCTGCCCGGGTGCCTGTCAGCCCTAGGCTGTTCGCCAGATGAAGCGACACTCTGGAGAGCAGCATGCATAACAACAAGATTAGCGCTCACTGGCTGGGCCTGGATTCAGCCGTTTGTGTAGTGACCGGCGCGGCCGGCGGCATTGGCGCGGCACTGGCTGCCGCGTTGGTCGAACAGCAAGCCCATGTGGTGTTGCTGGACCGCGACCTGGGCAAGTGCCGTGAGCTGGCGGCCAGCTTGGGCGAGCACAGTGTCGGCGAGGTCAGCGCGCTGGGATGCGACATCGCCGACCCCGATAGCGTAAGCCAGGCCGCCGCACAGGTGCAGTCGCTGCACGGCCGCTGCGATGTACTGATCAACAACGCCAGTGTGCTGCGCCCGGGTTCGCTCGACGTGCTGACCCTGGAGCAATGGAACCAGGTGTTGGCGGTCAACCTCAGCGGCTACCTGCTGTGTTCCCAGGCCTTCGGCAGCTTGATGCTTGCCCGAGGCCAGGGGCGCATCGTGCATGTAGCGTCGATCGCGGCCCATTACCCTCAACCCAACAGTGGTGCCTACAGCGCGGCCAAGGCCGGGGTCAGCATGCTGTCCCGGCAGATTGCCGTGGAGTGGGGGCCGCGCGGGGTACGCAGCAACGCGGTGTGCCCGGGGTTGATCCGTACGCCGCTGTCGGCGGCGTTTTACGCGGACCCGCACATCGAACGCCAGCGCAGCGCCATGACCGCCAACCAGCGCATCGGCGAGCCGCAGGACATCGCCGAGGCGGTGCTGTTTCTTGCCAGCCCGCGTGCCGACTACATCAACGGCGCCGAGCTGACGGTCGATGGTGGGCTGGAGAGCATGCCCATGGCGTTGATCCCGCGCCCCGGTTTCGAGGGCGTACGCGCATGAACACACGCACCTGCGATGTACTGGTGGTGGGGGCGGGGGCCGGCGGCCTGGCGACGGCGATCACTGCGAAAAAACACGGCCTGGATGTGGTCGTCATCGAAAAGGACGACTGCTTCGGCGGCACCACGGCGTTCTCCGGTGGGGTGCTGTGGGTGCCGGGCAACCGGCATGGGATGAACGACAGCGATGAGGCGGCGCTGACCTACCTGCGCAACGAAACCGGCGACTGTTTCGACGAAGTGGCGGTCAAGGCGTTTCTGCGTCACGGGCCAGACATGGTCGAGTTCTTCGAGCGCGAGACCGCCGTCAAATTCGTCCCCACGCTGTACCCCGACTATCACCCACACGTGGAAGGTGGCGTCGATGTCGGGCGCTCGATACTGGCAGCGCCCTACGACATCCGCGGCCTTGGGCCCGACATGGCACGCCTGCGGCCACCGCTCAAGACCATCACCTTCATCGGCATGATGTTCAATTCGTCGAATGCCGACCTCAAGCACTTCTTCAATGCCACCCGCTCGCTGACGTCGTTCGTGTATGTGGCCAAGCGCTTGCTGACCCACCTCAAGGAGTTGGCGCTGTACCGGCGCGGCACCCAGGTGACCAGCGGCAATGCCCTGGCGGCGCGGCTGGTGAAGTCGGCGCTGGACCTGGGCATTCCGATTTTGACCGGGACCCCGGCCAGGCACCTGTTGCGTGAAGGCAATCGGGTCACTGGCGTGTTGGCGAAGCAAGGCGACAGCGAACTGCGCATCGAGGCGCGGCGTGGCGTGGTGCTGGCCTGTGGTGGGTTTTCCCATGACGTGCAACGGTTGAAGCAGGCCTACCCGCATGTGCGTCGGGGTGGCGAGCACTTTTCGCCGGTGCCAGCAGGCAACACGGGTGATGGTGCGCGCATGGCTGAAACGATGGGCGCCAAGGTCGATATCCGCCTGCAAGCGGCGGCGGCGTGGATGCCGGTGTCCAAGGTGCCGATGGGGGCAGGGCGATTTGTCGCGTTCCCCCATTTGCTCGACCGTTACAAGCCCGGTGTGATCGGCGTGCTGCGCTCGGGCAAGCGCTTTACCAACGAATCCAATTCCTACCACGACGTGGGCGCCGCCTTGATCGAGGCGTGTGCAGAGCAAGCGGAAACCGCCATGTGGCTGGTCTGTGACCGGCGCACCCTGGCCAAGTACGGGCTGGGTTTCGCCAAGCCCTCGCCGATGCCGCTGGGGCCGTTGTTGCGTAACGGCTACTTGCTCAAGGGCAGCAGCCTCGCCGAGCTGGCGCGCAAGGCCGGGATCGATGCCGCCGGGCTGGAGCAGACCGTACGTGAGTACAACCTGGGCGCCGTTCAGGGTGAGGACCGCCAGTTTGGGCGAGGTGCCACGCGTTTCAATCGCTACCTGGCCGACCCGCAGCACACGCCCAACCCGTGCGTGGCCCCAGTGGCCGAGGGGCCTTACTTTGCCGTGAAGGTGATCATGGGTGATCTGGGCACCTTCGACGGCATCCGCACCAGCGTGGTCGGCGAAGTGCTGGGTGCCGATCAGCAGGCCATCGACGGCCTGTACGCCGTCGGCAACGACCGCGCCAGCATCATGGGCGGCAATTACCCCGGTGCGGGCATCACCCTGGGGCCAATCATGACCTTTGGCTACATCACCGGGCGCCACCTGGCGGGCGTCGAACAAGGCCTGGCGACAGCGGGCAACGCGCGGGAGGTTGCATGATGGACAAGCCTGTCGTCGATCACAGGGTCTACACCATCCGCCCACGTGGCATGGCGGCCTTTCTCGAAGCCTTCGACCAGTTGGCGATGCCGATTCTGCTGCGCCATCTCGGTGCGCCGCTGGCGTTCTACACCAGCAGCATCGGCCCGCTCAACCAGGTGGTGCACTTGTGGGGCTATGACAGCCTCGATGACTTCGAAAAACGCAGCGCCGCGCGGGACGCTGACCCGGACTTCGCAGCCTACCTGCAGGCCACCCGCGATCTGGTCGTGGCCCAAGAGACCCGGATCATCCGGCCTGTGCGGTTGCCCAGCCTCGTTAACCGGTAATGCTGCCTGGGCCGCATGGCGGCCCACTGCCGATGCACCTTCATAAAAACAACAACAGGTGATACCCCATGAGCAACGCCATTGATGTGCGCCAACTGATCGACCAGCAACCCATCGGCCGCTACCAGAAATGGGTAGTCTTCCTGGGCTTTCTGATCATCGCCCTGGATGGGCTGGACGTCGCCCTCATCGGTTTCATCGCACCGCAATTGAAAAGCGATTGGGGCCTGGGCGCGCAAAGCCTGGGCCCCGTGTTGAGCGCGGCCCTTATCGGCCTGGCGCTCGGGGCATTGATCGCCGGCCCCTTGGCCGACCGCTATGGGCGCAAGGCGGTCTTGCTGGGCAGTGTCCTGCTGTTTGGTGTGTGGACCTTGGCCTCGGCATTCTCGCCCGACCTCGAGACCCTTGTTGCTCTGCGTTTTCTGACCGGCCTGGGCTTGGGCGCTGCCATGCCCAATGCCAGTACCTTGGTCAGTGAATACGCGCCGGCGCGCAGCCGCTCGCTGCTGATCACCTTGGCCTTCTGTGGTTTCTCACTGGGTGCGGCGGCAGGCGGCTTTGTCAGTGCCTGGATGATCCCCAACCTGGGCTGGCGCAGCGTGCTGGTGCTGGGCGGCGTGCTGCCGCTGCTGACAGTGCCGTTGCTGTGCTGGCGGTTGCCCGAGTCGGTCACCTTCCTGGTCAGCAAGGGTGCTGACAAGCGTCGCATCCACGCCATCGTCAGCTGCCTGGCACCGGAGCGTGTCAACGCCGACAGCACCTTCATCGTACCGGCCAGCGCGCCCAGCAGTGGTGGGGCGATTGCGACCATTCTCTCGCCGCGCTACCGCTTTGGCACCTTGATGCTTTGGGCTGGCTACGTGCTGGCGCTGTTTCTGGTTTACCTGTTCAGCGGCTGGTTGCCCACCTTGGTCAAGGAGGGGGGCGGCTTCTCGGTAGCCGAAGCGGCCATCGTCACCGCCTGTTTCCAGATCGGCGGGCCGCTGGGGGCGATCTCGGTGGGCTGGGCCATGGACCGCTGCAACCCGCAACGGGTACTGATGCTGACCTTCTTGTTCAGCGGTGCGGTGATCTTCGCCATTGGCCAGGTGGCTGGGGATTTTGCCTGGCTGTGCGCGATTGCCTGGGCCGTGGGCTTTGGCCTCAATGGCGCGAGTGTGGGCATGAATGCTTTGGCGGCGGCGTTCTACCCCACCGAAGCGCGGGCGACCGGTGCCAGCTGGATGAGCGGCATTGGCCGCTTCGGCGCGATTCTCAGTGCGTTTGCCGGCGCCCAGATGCTGGCCATGGGCTGGAGCTTTGCACAGGTGTTCGCGTCGTTGCTGATCCCGGCGGTATTGGCTGCGCTGGCGGTGTTGTTGCAAGGGCGCCATGCTGGTTCAGGCCGGCGCGCCACCCGGCAAGCGGTGTAAATGTCGCTGGAACATGAACACCTGCAGGCCTTCGTTCAGTTTTCGCGGCTGTACATTCTGCATTCAGCCAGCAACGCCAGCAGGTTCGGCTCTCGTTCCCGCGCCTTCAAAAACACCACGCCAATGTGCTGTTGCAGGCGATAGCGTGGTTGCAGGGCGATCAACTTCACCCGGTTCTCGTAGACCGCAGCGATTCGCCCTGGCAGCAGGGCAAAGCCAACGCCGGAGCTGACCATGCTCAGTAGGGTGAAGATATCGTTCACCTGCATGGCCACCTTCGGTTCGAACCCTGCCTGCTCGAATACCCGCGCACCATCACGGTGGGTGGCAAAGCCTTGGGTCAGGGTGATGAAAGTGGAGTCGGCGAGGTCGGCCAGGTCCACCTCGGCGTGTTCGGCAAAGGGCGAGTCGGTGGGGACGGCAAGGAAGATGTCGTCGGAGAACAGCGGCAATTGCTCGCAGGCGGGGTCGCTGACGCTTTCGTCCAGCGACACCAGGATGGCCTCCAGTTCGTGGTTTTTCAGGCGTTGCAGCAGGTCAACGTTCGAGCCCAGGGTCAGGTCGATATTGAGTGCGCTACGGCGCAGTTTCAGGCCCATGACCAGCTTTGGCACGGTCTTTACCGTTAGTGAGTACAGGGCGCCCAAGCGGAAACGTTCGGCATAGAACCCCGCAGCCTCACGGGTCTGGCGGACCATCTGCTCGGCGTCCTGGATCAGCTGGCGGGCTTTTTTCTCCAGCACGTAGGCGCTTTCCAGCGGGATCAGTTGCCGGCCTTCGTGCTTGAACAGGGGGCAACGCAAGGCGCTTTCCAGCGAGTGGATGGCGCGGTGCACGCTGACAGCACTGGTGGACAGCTCGGCGGCGGCGCGGCCGAGGTTGCCACTGCGCATGAAGGCGAGGAAGGTTTCCAGCTTTTTGAGGGTCAGTTCTTCGTCGATGAGCATGGGCGGCCTGAGAGGTGGGGCAGCGGTTGAAGGTTATAGCATCGAGGTGCAGGGGGTTGAGTGTTGTGGCGTTTGTGAGATCGAGCGCCGCCCGCGCGGCGCTCGACCTCACAGGCGCCATAAACCTCAAGGCATGCACCAGCGCATCCAGCACACCTCACCCCATCGATTCAATCAACGCCCACAACCGCGCATCATCAAAGTCCTCGATCACCAGCCCAGCCCCCGCGTCCATCAGGCGTTCGGCAGTCTGTGTAGTCGCAACCCCAACCGTAAATATCCCCGCACCACTGGCAGCCTTGACCCCAGGCAACGAGTCCTCGAAGGCCAGCGACTGCCCGGCCTCGGCCCCGAGCCGCTGTAGCCCGGTGAGGTAGGGCAGCGGGTCTGGTTTGGCTCGCTCAAGCTCCTCGGCCACCAACACATGCTCGAAGCGGGCCCTCAGCCCCATGGCCTGCAACATGTGCTCGGCATTGAGCCGGGGGGCGTTGGTCACCACGCACATCCCCAGGCCACAGGCCTGGCCGTGCTCCAGCAAGCGCAACAGGCCGGGCATGGGCGCGAGCGACGGCGCCAGCGAGCGGAACAACGCCTCTTTGCGATCCGCCAGGTCCAGGCATTGCTGCGGGCTGGCATCGGCAAACAACTCGGCGAACAGTTCGCCGTTGGCCCGGCCACTGACCTGTGCATCGAACTGGGCCTGGCTCAGTTCACGGCCGTCATGCTCGCGCAGCAACTGGCGGAAAGCCTGCAGGTGCAGGGTATCGGTGTCGGTGAGGGTTCCGTCTAGGTCGAACAGCAGGGCAGTCAGCATCAGGTATCCAGGTATGAAAAATCACAAGCCCGACGATCATAACCAAAGCGGACGACGAAGGGGGCTGTTCAGTGTGTTGCGAAAAGAGTACAAATGTACTCCATGGACAATCTCACCCCCAAACGCCGCGCCATTCTCGAATTCATTCGTGAGCGCATTGCTGACCACGGCCAGCCACCGAGCCTTGCCGACATCGCCACGCGCTTCGGCTTCGCCTCGCGCAGCGTCGCGCGCAAACACATCACCGCCCTGTGCCAGGCCGGCCATATCGACGTCACGCCGAACCAGGCGCGAGGTATTCGCCTGGCTCAACCGCTGCGCCGCCCGGAAATCCTCGAAGTGCCGGTGCTGGGCCAGGTCGCGGCAGGTGCCCCGATCGGCCCGGACCTCGACATCCACGAGCAGTTGCTGCTCGACCCGAGCCTGTTCCGGCGCACGCCCGATTACCTGTTGAAAGTGCGCGGCGACTCGATGGTCGATGACGGCATCTTCGACGGTGATCTGGTCGGCATTCGGCAACAGGGCGAAGCCCGTGACGGGCAGGTCGTGGTCGCCCGCCTGGACGGCGAGGTGACCATCAAGCGCTTGCAGCGTCAGCCTGGCGGTTATCGGCTGTTGCCGCGCAACCCGGCCTATGCGCCGATCGATGTGGGCCCTGAACAGGAGTTCTTCATTGAAGGCGTGTTCTGCGGCCTGCTGAGGCGCGACTGATGGGCGCGGTGGTCGATCTCGACAGGCTGCTCGACCAGCGTCAGGTCTGGCGCGGGCGGCAGGTTCAGGCCCGGCCCCTGGGGTTGCAGCCGACCGGGCATGCCGCGCTCGACCAACGCCTGCCCGAGGGCGGCTGGCCGGCCGCGGCACTCAGCGAACTGTTGCTGGCCAGCCCGGGGTGCGGTGAGCTGCAACTGTTGTGGCCCTCACTGGCGCGCCTGACCGCAGAAGGTGGTCGCGTGGTGCTCGTCGCGCCGCCGTTCATTCCCTATGCCCCGGCCTGGCAGGCAGCGGGGGTGGATCTACGCAGGCTGGCCCAGGTTAGCGCCACGCCTGCCGATGCACTGTGGGCGGCTGAGCAATGCCTGCGTTCAGGCAGTTGCGCCGCCGTGTTGTGCTGGCCAGAGCGCGCCGATGACCGGGCACTGCGGCGCCTGCAGGTGGCCGCCGAGACCGGCCAGGCGCTGGCGTTCGCCTGTCGCCCACAGCAGGCGGCACACAACCCGTCGCCGGCCGCTCTGCGTATTGCCATCGACACTCGGCCGGCACAGTGGCGTGTGCTCAAGAGCCGGGGCGGCATGCCGCCAGCGCTGCCCATCGCGCTGCCCGGCTGAGGCTGATGCACCATGCTCTGGGCCTGCATTCTGCTGCCACAGCTGGCGCTGGACACTGTTCTGCGCGAGCGTGACGACCCTGAAACGCCCCTGGTAGTGATTGGCGGCCCGACGCAGCGCCGTGTGCTACAGGCGGTCAACCCCGCTGCCGCAGCGCTCGGCCTGCGTGCCGGGCAAACCCTGACCACGGCGCGTGCCTTGGCCGATGGCTTCACCTGCGTAGAGGCCAATGACAAACGCATCGAGCAGTTGCAACAGCTGCTGGCAGCCTGGGCCTATCGCTTCAGCGCCCAGGTGAGCCTGCATTACCCAAGGGCTTTGTTGTTGGAGGTCGGCTCCAGCCTGCAGCTGTTTGGCCCCTGGCCGTTGTTCGAGGCACGCCTGCGCCAGGAGCTCAGCGCGTTGGGCTTGCGGCAGCGCATCGTGCTGGCCAGCAACCCGGTGGCGGCCCGCATGCTCGCCAACGGCCACGATGGCCTTGCGGTGACCTGTGCCGACGCCACCCGCGCCGTGCTGGCACAGATGCCCATCGACCGTATCGGCTTGCCGCTGGAGGCCGCCGAGGCCTTTGCCCGCATGGGGTTGCGCCAGTTGGGCCAAGTGCTGGCCTTGCCGCGCGATGCCCTGGCCAAGCGCTTTTCTGCGCAGGTCCAGTTGCACCTGGACCAACTGCTCGGCCTGCGCACCCTGGGGCTGGGCTTCTACCAGCCGCCGGACCGCTTCGAGTCGCGCCTGGAGCTGAACTTCGACGTGGAATCGCACCAGGCGTTGCTGTTCCCGCTGCGCAGAATGCTCAACGACCTCGGCGCGTTCCTGGCTGGGCGCGATTGTGGCGTGCAGCGTTTTTGCCTGCACCTGGAGCATGCCGAAGGGCCGGACACGTTGCTCAAGGTTGGCCTGCTGGCGGCCGAACGTGACCCTGCCATGCTCTTCGAACTGGCTAAAGGACGCCTGGAGCCGCTGCAAATCCCCGCCCCGGTACGCAACCTGTGCTTGGTCGCCGATGACCTGCCACCCTTCGTGCCCCAGCACCAGGCGCTGTTCGACCCCCGCGCCCAGCAGGCGCAGCCCTGGGAGCAGTTGCGTGAACGCTTGCGCGCACGGTTGGGCGATGAGGCCGTCAAGGGGCTGAGCGCCGAGGCCGATCACCGCCCCGAATGTGCCTGGCAGGCGGCAGAGCAGGGCGCACAAGGCAGCCTGCCGGTGTTGCCGGGTAGCCGCCCCGGCTGGCTGTTGCCGGCGCCCGTGGCGCTGGAAGCGGCCGGCCACCGTGTGCTGGGGCATGCCGAGCGCATCGAGTCGGGCTGGTGGGACGGGGGCGACGTGCGCCGTGACTACTACCGCATCGAAACCCGCGACGGTCTGCGCGGCTGGGCCTACCGCGACCTCAGCCAGCCAGGCCCTTTGTGGTTGCAAGGCTGGTTTGCATGAGCCGGTTCGGGTATGCCGAATTGCACTGCCTGTCGAACTTCAGCTTCCAGCGGGGTGCGTCGAGTGCCGATGAGTTGTTCAAGCGTGCGCGCGAGCAGGGCTATGACGCCCTGGCGATCACCGATGAGTGCACCTTGGCCGGTATCGTCCGCGCCTGGCAGGCCGCCAAGGCGCACCAACTGCGGCTGATTATCGGCAGCGAAGTCCGCTTGCAGGATGGCCCGAAACTGGTGCTGCTGGCGGAAAACCTCACCGGTTACCAGAGCCTGTGCGCGCTGATTACCCGTGCGCGACGGCGGGCGGAAAAGGGCGACTACCAACTGTTCAGCGAGGACCTGCGCGAGCATCATCAAGGCTTGCTGGCGCTGTGGGTTGCCGAGGATGCCGACGACCCTGCACCCGGTGAGGGTTTGCGCACGCTGTTCGCCGAGCGGCTGTGGCTGGCCGTGCACCTGCACCGTGGCAGTGATGACGAGGTGCGGCTTGGCAAACTGCGGCAGTTGGCGAGCAAGGTCGGTATACGCGCAGTGGCCTGCGGTGACGTGCACATGCATGCACGTGGTCGCCGTGCCTTGCAGGATTGCATGACTGCCATCCGCCAGCATTGCCAGGTGGCCGAAGCGGGTCGCTACCTGTACGCCAATGGCGAGCGTCACCTGCGCAGCCCTGAGCAGTTGCAGGAACTGTACCCGGCCGACCTGCTGGCCGAGACCCTGGTCATCGCCGAGCGCTGCCGTTTCGACTTGAGCGAACTGAAGTACCAGTACCCGCGTGAATTGGTGCCAGACAGCCACACCCCAGCGAGCTGGCTGCGCGAGCTGTGCGAGCGCGGCTTGCCGATGCGCTGGCCGGGCGGGCCGAGCGACAAGGTGCGCGAGGTGCTGGCAAAGGAGCTGGCGCTGATCGAGGAACTGGCCTACGAAAGCTATTTTTTGACCGTGCACGATATCGTCGCCTTTGCCCGCAGCCAGCATATCCTCTGCCAGGGCCGGGGCTCGGCCGCCAACTCGGTGGTGTGTTTCGTGCTGGGGATTACCGAACTCGACCCCATGGAGCACCGTTTGCTGTTCGAGCGCTTTCTGTCCCGCGAACGCAATGAGCCGCCCGACATCGACGTGGACTTCGAGCACGACCGCCGCGAAGAGGTGATCCAGTATGTGTTCCGGCGCTATGGCCGGCACCGGGCCGCACTCACCGCCGTGGTCAACACCTACCATGCTGCCGGTGCGGTGCGTGATGTGGCGCGGGTACTGGGGCTGCCGGCCGACCAGGTGGATGCGCTGGCCAAGTGCTGTGGCCGCTGGAGTGATCGCATCCCCGATGCGCAACGCCTGGCCGAGGCCGGTTTCGAGGCCAGCAGCCCGTCGCTGCGGCGGGTGCTGGTCCTGGCCGGTGAGCTGATCGGTTTTCCCCGGCACCTGTCGCAACACCCTGGCGGTTTTGTCATCTCGCAGCAGCCGCTGGATCAACTGGTGCCAGTGGAAAACGCCGCCATGCAAGACCGCACCGTGATCCAGTGGGACAAGGACGACCTGGACATGGTCGGTTTGCTCAAGGTCGATGTGCTGGCGCTGGGCATGCTCAGTGCCTTGCGCCGTTGCTTCGACCTGCTGCAGCGCCACCGGGGCCGGCAATTGACGCTGGCAAGCATCCCGGGGGAGGACCCAGCCACCTATGCGATGATCAGCCGAGCCGAAACCATGGGCGTGTTCCAGATCGAGTCTCGGGCGCAGATGGCCATGTTGCCACGGCTCAAGCCCGTCACGTTCTACGATCTGGTCATCGAGGTGGCCATCGTGCGCCCCGGGCCGATTCAGGGTGATATGGTCCACCCGTATTTGCGCCGGCGCCTGAAGCAGGAGCCCGTGACGTACCCCTCGCCTAAATTGCAGGAAGTGTTCGAGCGCACCCTGGGTGTGCCGTTGTTTCAGGAACAGGTGATGGAGCTGGCGATGGTGGCTGCCGACTACAGCCCGGGCGAGGCCGACCAGCTACGCCGCAGCATGGCGGCCTGGAAGCGCCACGGCGGGCTAGAGCCGCACCGCGAACGGCTGATTCAAGGCATGTTGCGCAATGGTTACGAACGGTCGTTCGCCGAGCGCATCTTCGAGCAGATCAAGGGGTTTGGCAGCTATGGCTTCCCCGAGTCCCACGCGGCCAGTTTCGCCTTGCTGTGTTACGCGAGCAGCTGGCTCAAATGCCATGAGCCGGCCATTTTCACCTGCGCGCTGGTCAACAGTTGGCCGATGGGCTTTTACAGCCCCGACCAGCTGCTGCAGGACGCCCGTCGCCAAGGCGTCGAGGTGCGGCCGGTGGATGTGTTTCACAGCGAATGGGATAGCACGCTTGAACCGGTGGGTGAACAGGCGCTGGCCATACGCTTGGGGCTGCGGCAGGTCCGTGGTTTTGCCGAAGCCGATGCTCATCGTCTGGAGCAGGCGAGGGCGCAACGGCCTTGGCGCGATGTTGAAGACTTGTGCCTGCGTGCAGGGCTCGACCACCGTGCCCGTGCCCGCCTGGCTGACGCCGGGGCCCTGAGGGCTTTGGCACGTGACCGTCATCAGGCGCGTTGGCAGGTGGCGGCGGTGCAGCCACAGTTGCCCTTGTTCGCCGAGGTCGAAGCGTTGCCTGAGGCCGTGGTAGCGCTGCCTGCACCGACTGTCGGCGAGGACCTGGTTGCCGACTACCAGACCCTGGGCACCACGCTTGGGCCCCACCCGTTGCGGCTGCTGCGCCCTCGTTTGCGAGCGTTGGGTTGCCGCAGTTCGCACGAGCTGTCAGCTGTCGAGCATGGCGACAACATTGCCGTGGCCGGGCTGGTGGTGGGCAGGCAACGTCCGCAGACGGCCAGTGGGGTGACGTTCGTGACGCTGGAGGATGAGTACGGCATGGTCAACGTGGTGGTCTGGCGTGACTTGGCCGAGCGGCAGAGGCGGGCGTTGGTGGGGGCGCAATTGCTCAAGGTGAGCGGGCGGCTGGAGCAGGAGAACGGGGTGCGTCACCTGATTGCAAGGCGGCTGGAGGATATCAGCCCCTTGCTGCAGGGGCTGGATGTGCGCAGCCGCGATTTTCATTAGCCTGCCACCAAGGGCTTCAGACCATCGCCAAGCGTTGCTTGCGGGTCGGTGCTGGGAATGCTCGGTCAATTGCCCGCAGGTCTTCGCTGCTAAGGGTCAGCAAGCCGGCCGCCGCATTCAGTCGCACATGCTCTGGGTTTACCGCCTTGGGAATGGCAATCACCCCCTCATCACGGGTCACCCAGGCCAGGCTGACCTGGGCCGGTGTCGCACCGTGGTGCTCGGCGATCTCGGCCAGCACAGGGTGCTGCAACAACTGCCCGGCCTGGGCCAATGGGCAATATGCCATGGTCGGCAAGGCGCGTTTCTGGCTCCACGGCAGCAGGTCGAATTCGATGCCGCGTTGCACCGGGTTGTACAGCACTTGGTTAGTGGCGCAATCGGGGTTGTGCAGTTCGCGCAAGTCATCGACATCGAAATTGGACACCCCCCAACGCTTGATCTTGCCTTGTTCGCGCAAACGCTCGAACGCTTCGACGGTTTCCTCCAGCGGATGCTGGCCACGCCAGTGCAGCAGGTACAGGTCGATGCAGTCAGTGCCCAGGCGTTTGAGGCTACGCTCGCAGGCGGCAGGCACGCTGCGCTGGCCGGCATTGTGCGGGTAGACCTTGCTGACCAGGAACACCTGGTCGCGGCGCCCGGCGATGGCGTGGCCAACCACCTGCTCCGCGCCGCCCTCGGCATACATTTCAGCCGTATCGATCAGGCTCAGGCCCAGCTCGATACCTTGTTGCAGGGCTGCCACTTCGGCGGCCCGGCGGCCAGGGTCTTCACCCATGTACCACGTGCCCTGGCCAATGGCCGGCACCTTCGAACCTGCCAGTTTCACGTATCGCATGTCACCTCCGGGATCTGGGTATGGGAAAGCAGTACCTCGAGCAGCGCTTGCGCTGCGGTGGACAGTTTGTGCTCACTGAGCGCGATGACCCCCATGCGCCGCTCCACGGCGGGCTCGACCAGCGGCACGCAGCGGGCACCGAGCTCCTGCATCTGGTTGATGCACAGCGCCGGCACCGCGCTGACGCCCAGGCCGCTGGCGACCATGCGGCCAACGGTCGACAGTTGATGGCTCTCGAATGCCACCGCCAGCTTGCCATGGCTGGCCGCGACGTTCTGTTCCATCAACAGACGAACCGCCGATGGGCGCTGCAAGGCGATGAAGTCTTCGGCCAGCAGTTGCGTCCAACTGACCTGGGGCAGCACGGCCAGTGGCGAGTCGGCGGGCACTACGGCGACGAAGCGGTCCATGTACAGGGGGTAGAAGTCCAGGCCATCGGTGTTGTCCGGTTCGAAGCCGATGCCCAGTTCGACGCGACGGTGGCGCACCAGTTCCTGTACCTGCTCGTTGATCACGTCATGCACGGTGACGTTGACTTTCGGGTAGCGCTGGCGAAACACCTTGAGGGCGTGCGGCAGCAGGTTACCGGCGAAGGCCGGTATGGCCGCCACCGAAACACGCCCCAGTTGCAGGGTGAAACGCTGGCGCAGCATTTCTTCGGTGTCGTCCCAGTCGGCCAGCAGGCGCCGGGCCAGCGGCAGCAGCACCTCACCTTCGGCAGTCAGGCTGACACTGCGGGTGGTCCGGCTGAGCAGGGCGCCGCCGAGGTTTTCCTCTAGCGCCTTGATGGTCAGGCTCAACGCCGGTTGCGATACATGCAGGTGTTCACCCGCTTGGGCGAAGCTCTGGTACTTGGCCACGGCGACGAAGGCGCGGAGTTGCTTGACGTTCATGACGGCCCTGATCGTTGTTTTGAAAAAGTTATCAATCGATGATGAAAACAAAATTAACAAATCAGTCGACTAAGGTGAAGATGGGGACACACGCTCACCGACAGCCTCGTCGGTTCAACAACTACAAAAGGCGGATCAACATGGCCGGACTGGACAAGCGCGTAGCAACGTATGAAGAGGCCCTCGACGGCCTGACCGACAACATGACGGTATTGGCCGGTGGTTTTGGCCTGTGTGGCATCCCGGAAAACCTCATCAACGAGATCAAGCGCCGGGGCGTCAAGGGCTTGACCGTGGTGTCGAACAACTGCGGTGTCGACGGTTTCGGCCTCGGCGTATTGCTGCAAGACCGGCAGATCCGCAAGATGATCGCCTCCTATGTCGGCGAAAACGCCGAATTCGAACGCCAACTGCTCAGTGGTGAGCTCGAAGTCGAACTGACCCCGCAAGGCACCCTAGCCGAGAAAATGCGCGCCGGTGGCGCTGGCATTCCGGCGTTCTACACCGCCACTGGCTACGGCACCCCGGTCGCCGATGGTAAAGAGGTGCGTGAATTCAAGGGCCGCCACTACATTCTCGAAGAGTCCATCACCGGCGACTTCGCCATCGTCAAGGGCTGGAAGGCCGACCACTACGGCAACGTGGTGTACCGCAACACCGCGCAAAACTTCAACCCGCTGGCGGCCACGGCCGGCAAGATCACCGTGGTAGAAGTGGAAGAGATCGTCGAGCCGGGCGTGCTGCTGCCCAGCGAGATCCACACCCCGGGTATTTTCGTTGACCGCGTGATTGTCGGCACCTTCGAAAAGCGTATCGAAAAGCGCACCGTAAAGGCCTGAGCGCCATCCTTCAGAACAACAAAGAGATCCTGACCATGGCACTGACCCGCGAACAGATGGCGCAACGCGTCGCCCGTGAACTGAAGGACGGCTACTACGTCAACCTCGGCATCGGCATCCCGACCTTGGTGGCCAATTACGTACCCGCTGACATGGATGTGATGTTGCAGTCGGAAAACGGCTTGCTCGGCATGGGCGAATTCCCCACCGAGAGCACGATCGATGCCGACATGATCAACGCCGGCAAGCAGACCGTCACCGCCCGCCGTGGCGCGTCGATCTTCGATTCGGCGCAATCGTTCGCCATGATCCGCGGTGGCCACGTCGACCTCACCGTGCTCGGCGCCTTCGAAGTGGATGTGCAAGGCAACATCGCGTCGTGGATGATCCCCGGCAAGCTGGTCAAGGGCATGGGCGGCGCCATGGACCTGGTGGCCGGTGCCGACAACATCATCGTGACCATGACCCACGCGTCGAAGGACGGCGAGTCCAAGCTGCTGCCGCGCTGCAGCCTGCCGCTGACCGGTGCCGGTTGCATCCGCAAGGTGCTGACCGACCTGGCCTACCTGGAAATCGACAATGGCGCCTTCATCCTGCGCGAGACAGCGCCGGGGGTGAGCGTTGAAGAAATCATCGAGAAGACCGCCGGCAAGCTGATCGTGCCGGATGATGTGAAAGAAATGACCTTCTAACCCGCAAGCGGGTCATTCAACCTGTAGGGGCAGCACAAGGCTGCGCCTACAGGTTTTTTGCGTTGCTGTAGAAATGTCCGATAAAACCAATAAAAGGAAGTTGATCGTGGCCGCTGAAATCCAAGACAGCCGCTCCGCCCGCTTTGCCCTGCGCTGCTCCAACTGGGCCGAACGCTGGTTCCCTGATTCCTGGGTATTCGCTGCCCTGGCCGTCGTACTGGTGTGCGTGGGGGCCCTGGCCATGGGCGCCAAACCGACCGACACCGCCAAGGCCTTTGGTGATGGCTTCTGGAGCCTGATCCCGTTCACCATGCAGATGGCATTCGTGGTCATCGGCGGCTACGTGGTGGCAAGCTCACCGCCTGCCGCGCGGCTGATCGACCGTTTGGCACGCATTCCCAAGAACGGCCGCTCGGCCGTGTGCTGGGTGGCGCTGATCTCGATGCTGGCCTCGTTGCTCAACTGGGGCCTGTCGCTGGTGTTCGGTGGCTTGCTGGTGCGCGCCCTGGCTCGGCGCAGCGACCTGAGCATGGATTACCGTGCAGCCGGTGCTGCGGCATACCTGGGCCTTGGTGCGGTATGGGCATTGGGCCTGTCGTCTTCGGCGGCGCAATTGCAGGCCAACCCGGCCAGTTTGCCACCGTCGATTCTGTCGATCACCGGGGTGATTCCGTTCACCGAGACCATCTTCCTCTGGCAGTCCGGCGTCCTGCTGGCGGCGTTGGTGATCGTGTCGCTGGTGGTGGCCTATGCCACCGCGCCAGGCCCTAGCAGTGCCCGTACCGCGCAACAATGCGGTGTCGACCCAACCTTTACCGCGCCGCCACCGGCCCAGCGCAGCCGGCCCGGTGAGTGGCTGGAGTACAGCCCCATCCTGACCTTGCTGCTGGTGGCCCTGGCCGGTGGCTGGCTGTATCAGGAGTTCGCCACCAAGCCCGCCATCACGGCCATCTCCGGGCTGAACACCTACAACTTCCTGTTCATCATGCTGGGTGCCTTGTTGCACTGGCGCCCGCGCAGCTTCCTCGATGCTGTGGCCCGCGCGGTGCCGACCACCACCGGGGTGCTGATCCAGTTCCCGCTGTATGGCTCGATTGCGGCGGTCCTTACCCAGGTCAAAGGGGTGGACGAACAGACGCTGGCCCATCACATCTCCACCTTCTTCGTGCAGATCGCCTCCCACGACACCTACGCGGTGCTGATGGGGGTGTACTCGGCTGTGCTCGGCTTCTTCATCCCTTCGGGCGGTGGCAAGTGGATCATCGAGGCGCCCTACGTGATGCTGGTGGCCAATGACCTGCAATACCACCTGGGCTGGGCGGTGCAGATCTACAACGCCGCCGAGGCGCTGCCAAACCTGATCAACCCGTTTTACATGCTGCCGTTGTTGGGGGTACTGGGCCTTAAGGCGCGCGACCTGATCGGCTTCTCGTTCGTGCAGTTGCTGGTGCATGCGCCCCTGGTGCTGGTGCTGCTGTGGGCACTGGGCACGACCTTGCAGTACGTGCCGCCCGTGATGCCGTGAGAATTTGCCCGGTCAAGGCCAGCATTTCGCGCGCACTCCACGTATCATCGGTGTGCGCGAGCCTTGCATCTGCCTTCGCCTGGGAAACTGCTTCACATGTCGATCCGATTGAAACTGCTGAGAAAGAAACTGGGTATCACCCTGGAAGTGCTGGCCGACAAGACCGGCATGACCAAAAGCTACCTGTCCAAGGTCGAGCGCGGCTTGAACACGCCGTCGATCGCTGCCGCGCTGAAACTGGCGCGGGCGCTGAACGTCAATGTCGAAGAGCTGTTCGCTGAAGAACACACCGCGCAGAGCCGTTACAGCCTGGTGCGCCACGCTGAACGCCAGGCGCTGGTGGGCGACGGCGAAGGGCCGGGCTATGCGGCGCTGACCAGCCAGGTAGGGCAGCGCAGCTTGCTGCCGTTTCTGATTCAGCCGCCCACCGAGTTCAGTGACCCGACGTTCAAGGAACACCAGGGCGAGGAGTTTCTGTTCGTCCATGCCGGGCAGGTTGAGGTCGATTTCATGAACGAACGGGTGCTGCTGGAGCAGGGCGACGCCTTGCATTTCAACGCCCAGACGCCTCACCGCTTGCGTTCGGTCGGGCCGCGCCCGGCGCAGTTGCTGGTGGTGGTACACGACAACGGCGAATGAGGGCAGGGCGATGATCGAGGAGTCGCGGTTCTGGCGCGATCCAGCATTGCCCTTCGTCGAGGCTCGGCGGGTCGGGGACGGGCGCCAGGTGTGTTATGCCGCCCATTCCCATGAGAGCTTTTCCATCGGCGCCATCACCGGTGGCCGCAGCACCTACCTGAGCGGTGACAGCCGGGTCGAAGTCAGCGCGGGCACCACGGTGCTGATCAACCCTGGGGTGGTGCACACGTGCAACCCCATTGAGGGCGAAGCCTGGTCCTACCTGATGCTGTTCGTTGACGTAGCGTGGCTGCAGGGGCTCGGATTCCGGTTGCCGGTGCAGGTTGTCAGCACCTCGCCGGCCCTCTACAGCGCCTTGCTGCAAGTGTTTGCCGACCTGTTCGATGACAACCTGCGGGATCGCGAAGCGCGGCTTGCGGCGTTCTTCCAGAGGCTGTCGAACGTGCTGGGTGGCGAGCCTGGGGCACCCAAGCCGGACCATCCTCGGCTGGAGGCCGCCGCGGCCTTCATCCGCGCACACCGTACCGACCCGCTAGACCTTGAAGTCATCTGCCAAGCCTGCGGCTTGTCCCGCGCCTACCTGATCCGCGCGTTTCGCCAGCGTTTTGGTTTGACGCCCCACGACTACCTGCTTGACCAGCGTGTGCAGTGCGCGCGCGCGCAACTGCGCCAGGGCAGCTCGATTGCCGACGCAGCCCTGGCAGCGGGCTTCGCCGACCAGGCGCACCTGCAGCGTGCTTTCAAGCGGCATTTGGCTGCGACGCCGGGGCATTATCGCAGCAGGTAAACCGCACTGCCCACCAGCAATATGGCCAGCCCGCGGTTCAACAAACGCATGCGCCCCGGGTTGCCCAGGCATTGGCGAATCACACTGCCAGCCCATGCCCAACTGGCCACCGAGACAAAACAGATCGGCCCATAGATCCAGGTGAACAACCACAACAGTTGCTGGTCGCCCCCTGTGTAGGCGCCGACACCTGCCACCGCCGCCAACCATGCCTTGGGGTTGAGCCACTGCATGGCCGCGCCCTGCCAGGCAGACGGGGCGCGCTGTGCATGATCGCTGCCCAAGCGGCCATCGTCGCGGGCCAGCTTCCACGCCATGTAGAGCAAAAACGCGACACCTCCCCCGTGCAGCAGCACCCCCAGCAGCGGCCAGCGCAACAGCAGTTCATGCAGGCCCAACCCAACCAGCACCAGCAGCAAGCAGAACCCCAGCGTGGCCCCGGCCACGTGGGCCAGGCTTGCGCGCAAGCCATGCCGGGCACCGCTGCCCAGCGCGACAATGTTGACTGGGCCAGGGGAAATCGAGGCGGCCAGCGCAAAGGCGGCCATGGACAAAGACAGGCTCATGGGGGTAATCCAAGTGGTGGAAGTTGACGCTATTCTTCAGGCGCAGGGCGTCAGCTGTATTGAATGAAAGTCCCCCGTTACAGGTTTTGTAATAGTTTCTCACTGTCAGAAAAACCGGCTGTGATTGTAGGATCTCTTACCCAATTTCTATTCAGGTACCTATGAGCACCTTCGCGGAACCCCCCTGTCCTTGGCCTTCTCGGCCACCTCTTACCTGTCCTTGTGACGCTTCCCTCGTGAGTACCCGCAAATGGAATGGCTAGCCGACCCCACGGCCTGGCTAGGCCTGTTGACGCTTATCGTCCTCGAGCTGGTGCTGGGTATCGACAACCTCGTGTTCATCGCCATCCTGGCCGACAAACTGCCGCCGCATCAGCGTGACCGTGCGCGGATCATCGGTTTGAGCCTGGCGCTGATCATGCGCTTGGGCCTGTTGGCGAGTATCTCGTGGATGGTGACGCTGACCGCGCCGCTGTTCGAGGTATTCGGCAAGAGCTTCTCGGGGCGTGACCTGATCATGCTGTTCGGCGGTGTGTTCCTGCTGTTCAAGGCCACCATGGAGCTGCACGAACGGCTTGAAGGGCATGTTACCCAGGCCAGCGGTGCGGTCCGCCACGCGGCGTTCTGGCCGATCGTCGCGCAGATCGTGGTGCTCGATGCGGTGTTCTCGCTGGACGCTGTGATCACGGCCGTCGGCATGGTCGAGCAGTTGTCGATCATGATGATCGCGGTGATCTTCTCGATCGGCATCATGATTGTCGCCAGCAAGCCGCTGACCCGCTTCGTCAACGCCCACCCGACGGTGATCATGCTGTGCCTGGGCTTCCTGATGATGATCGGTTTCAGCCTGACCGCCGAAGGCCTGGGCTTCCATATCCCGAAAGGCTACCTGTATGCGGCCATCGGCTTCTCGATCCTTATCGAAGTGTTCAACCAGCTGGCCCGTGCACGCCGCAAGCGCAGCCTGCAGCAGCACAAGCCACTGCGTGAGCGCACGGCCCATGCGGTACTGCGCCTGTTGGGCGGCCGTCGGGTCGAGGCTGACGAGGTCGGGGAAGAAATCGCCGACCTGGTCGAGGGCGGTGGCGAAGAGGTGCTGTTCGACCGCCGTGAGCGGGTGATGATCAGCGGTGTGCTGAACCTTGCCGAGCGGCCGATCCGCACGGTGATGACCGCGCGCACCGAGGTCGATGTGATTGACCTGGCGCTGCCGGCCGCAGCCATTACCGAAGCCTTGGCCAATTCGCCGTACTCGCGCCTGCCGCTGATCCGCGACGGCCGCATCGATGAACCACTGGGCTTCGTGCACAAGAAGGAGCTGCTCAAGGAACTGCTGTCAGGCAGCCAGCCAGACCTGGAGCGCATGGCCCGGGCGCCGTTGAACCTGCTGGAAAGCTTCAGCATCCTCAACGCCCTTGAGCAGATGCGCGGTCAATCGACCCATATTGCCTTCGTGGTCAACGAATTCGGTGACTTCACCGGCCTGCTGACCATGACCGATATCCTCGAGTCGATCGCCGGTGAACTGCCGGATGCGAGTGAGGTAGAAGGGCCGGGTATCGTCGAAGAAGGGGATGGCTTTGTCGTCAGCGGCGCCCTCAACCTCAGCCAGGTGCAGGCGCGTACCGGTTTCAGCGCGCGTGCCACCGAGGACTACCAGACCCTCGCGGGCCTGGTGATGAGCTTGCTGGACCGCCTGCCGATGGTGGGGGATCGCCTGGCCTGGAATGGCTGGACGCTGACCGTGGAGGCAGTTGAGGAGCGGCGTGTGCGCCAGGTGCGGCTTATACCGAGCGGCGACGCTGACGCAGCAGGTGCTTGAAGCCTTCGAGCACCAGCACCAGCACTGCGGCCCAGATCGGCAGGTAGGTCAGCCACTGATCCGGGCCGATGCTTTCACCCAGCAGCAGGGCCACGCCCACCAGTAATACCGGCTCGACGTAGCTGAGCAGGCCAAACAGGCTGAACGGCAACAGGCGGCTGGCCAACACGTAGGCGATCAGGGCCGAGGCGCTGATCGCCCCCAGCACCGGGATCAAGGCGTAAAGGCCGGGGTGCGCCTGCAGGTCCGCAGGTGACAACGGCCCCTGGATCACGAAGTACAGGGCCCACGGCAACAGCAGGCACATGTCACACCACAAACCGCCCAGGTGGTCGGTGCGGCAGCGTCGGCGCAGCACGAAGTAGATCGGGTAACCGATCATCACCACCAGGGTTTCCCAGGCGAAGCTGCCATGTTGGTACAGCTCGTGCCCGACACCCAGCGCAGCGCAGCACACGGCGATTTTCTGCAAGTGCGACAGGCGCTCGCCGTAGACCAGGCGCCCGGTCAAGACCATGGTCAGTGGCAGCAGGAAGTAGCCCATCGACACCTCCAGGCTACGCCCGTGCAACGGCGCCCAGAGGAACAGCCACAGTTGCACCCCCATCAGCCAGGACGTACCGACCATCCCCAGCAGCAGCACCGGGGTACGCCTTACCCGCCCCAGCAGCTCACCAACACGCTGCCAGTCCTTCGATACCAGCATGAACAGCGTCAGGCAAGGCAGCGTCAGCAGCGTACGCCAGCCAAAGATTTCCTCACCATCGAGCGGCGTGAGCAGGGAGGTATAGAAGTACATCACGGCGAACAAGCACGACGCCATGACTGATGAAAGGATGCCTTTTGACACGAATGCCTCGAATGGGAGAGTTGGGCGGCTGGATCAGCCGCGCATGATCTCAGGGGGCGCGTCCTGCGGCAACCGCGAGACGCCTTGGCGAGCGGCCAGCGCTTCGAGGAACGCCTCAGCCGGCATGGGCTTGGCGAACAGGTAGCCTTGCTGGAAGTCGACGTTATGCCGGGCCAGGTAGTCGCGCTGGGTCTCGGTTTCGACGCCTTCGGCGACGATGCCCAGGCCCAGCTTGCCCGACAGCTCGATAATGGTGTCGAGGATGTGCAACGACAATGCGTCACCCCCGACCATGGCAACGAAGCTTTGGTCGATCTTCAGGTAATCGACCTTGAACTGGCGCAGGTAGTTGAGGCTCGACTGGCCCGTGCCGAAATCGTCCAGCGCAATCATCACGCCCATTTCATGCAGCTTCTCGAACAGGTCCAGGGTCACCGGCGTGGCTTCGATCAGCTTGCGCTCGGTCAGTTCCAGGGTTAGCGCCACACGGCCTGGCGGGAAGTGCTGAAGAAAGGTCCGGCAATCGTCGAGCAGGCTCAGGTCGCGGCAATGGTCAGCGGTGATGTTGATACCAATGTGGAAGCCATCCTCCAGCAGCGCGGCATACGGTGCCAGGCTCTGCGCAGTGTGCAGCATCAATGCGCGGGTCATGGCGACGATCTGGCCGCTGTGCTCGGCGTAGGGGATGAACAGGTCGGGGCGCACCAGGCCTTCGCGGGGGTGGTTCCAGCGCATCAGCACTTCGGCACCGGCCCACTGGTAATCACCCTTGCGTACCACCGGCTGGAAGTACGGCAGAAACTCGTCGGCCTCCAGGGCGCGCTGCAGTTCGGCACGCGGCGAAGTGGCGCGGCGGACCTGCCAGTGGCACACCGCCCCGGCCACCGCACCGAGTATCAGCAGCAGGCTGAGCAGGGCGGGGTAGTGGCTGAGCAGCAGTTGACCTTGCTTGTCGGCGCCATAGCCGCCGTACACGCTGAAGGGGTAGCGGGTCGAGCTCAACGTCACCGCGGCAGTCGCTGCCGTGGGCGGTGAGCCTTCGTGAACAGCACCGTCCTTGCCCATCCAATCATTACCGACGCGGATCTGCAGCGTTTCGTCCGGGCCGATCAGGCGCAGTGCCGTGAGCAAGTGGTCGCCATCGACGGTAGTGATCGCGCCGCGGTCGCCGTCGCTGGCCCGATACACCAGCAGCGCGTGGCCCGGCGTTACCGAGTTGCCATTCATCAACCACAGCGTGCCGTTGGCGTAGTCGCCAGCGTCGACGGCCTCATCGAACTCACCGAACAGCGAGGAGCAATACAGCGTGTTGTGCTGGAACAGGTTGGTGGAGCGCACAAAGGCGTTACGCGTGACCTGGCCGCGCAGGGCCAGTTGCACCTGCGCGCACGGGTCGCCTGCCAACGGCAGCAGCGCTTGTGCCGTACTGGACGCCGTGTCGAGAATACGCTCGACATGGTCAATCACCTGAGCGGCAGTAGCATGGCTGTTGGCGTGCAGTTCACGGTCGATCTGCCAGTTCATCACCCCCAGGCCGCAGGCCACCGGGAGCACGCCGATCGCCCAAGGCAGCAAGGTGCGCCAACTCCAGCTGGCGCGGCGTTTACGGGTGAGGGGCATACTGGCCTAATCTGTTGAAGAGAACGTGCAGAGGATAGCCGTTTGTCGGGGGCGCGGGCGAACTAAAGCGCGACAAACCGATTTACGCACTGTAGAATCCAGTTACGAATACAACAATAAGGTTCTCCACATTCGGGAGAATCAAGCCCGCCGAGAATGGGTCCATATGACAAACCATGGGTTCAAACTGATCATTGGTGGCTTCCTCGCTCGCAGCGTGCGTGGCATCCCGTGCTCACCGCCTGTTCTGTTCTACATCCCCGGAAATCACTAATTTTTCGCTGTAGATGAGGACAAGAACATGGCTGATATTTTCGAAAATCCAATGGGCCTGATGGGCTTCGAGTTCATCGAGCTGGCATCGCCGACCCCAGGTGTGCTCGAGCCGGTTTTCCAGATACTCGGTTTCACCAAGGTCGCCACCCACCGCTCCAAAGACGTGCACCTGTACCGTCAGGGCGGCATCAACCTTATTCTGAACAACGAACCCAAGAGCATCGCCTCGTATTTTGCCGCCGAACACGGCCCGTCGGTCTGTGGCATGGCGTTCCGCGTTCGCAATGCTCACGAAGCCTATGCCCGCGCGCTTGAACTTGGCGCTCAGCCTGTCGAAATCGAAACCGGCCCGATGGAGCTGCGCCTGCCCGCGATCAAGGGTATCGGTGGCGCGCCGCTGTACCTGATCGACCGCTTTGAAGAAGGCAGCTCGATCTACGACATCGACTTCAACTTCATCGAAGGCGTAGACCGCAACCCGGTGGGCGCAGGCCTGAAGATCATCGATCACCTGACCCATAACGTTTACCGTGGGCGCATGGCCTACTGGGCCGGGTTCTACGAGAAGCTGTTCAACTTCCGCGAGATCCGCTACTTCGATATCAAGGGCGAGTACACCGGCCTGACCTCCCGTGCCATGACCGCACCCGATGGCATGATCCGCATCCCGCTCAACGAAGAATCGTCCAAAGGCGCCGGGCAGATCGAAGAGTTCCTGATGCAGTTCAACGGCGAAGGCATTCAGCACGTGGCCTTCCTGACCGACGACCTGCTCAAGACCTGGGATGCCCTGAAGGGCATCGGCATGCGCTTCATGACCCCGCCGCCGCAGACCTACTACGAGATGCTCGAAGAGCGCCTGCCAGGTCACGGTGAACCTGTCGACCAACTGCAAGCGCGCGGCATCCTGCTCGACGGCGCTGCAGAGCAGGGCGACAAGCGTTTGCTGCTGCAAATCTTCTCGGAGACCTTGCTTGGGCCGGTATTCTTCGAGTTCATCCAGCGCAAGGGTGATGATGGCTTTGGCGAAGGTAACTTCAAGGCCCTGTTTGAATCCATCGAACGGGACCAGGTTCGCCGCGGTGTATTGAGCACCGATTGATAGGTGCTGGTACCGCCGTCATGCCGCTTCGGCGGCGGTACCACGCTTGTTGCGACGCGCCCTGAACAGGCCCCAGTAGACGATCGAGCCGGTCACGATGCCTACCAGTACCAGGGAAGGCAGGACCTGCAACATCGATTGGCGGATTTCTTGGGCCGTATAGCCTCTGGCATAACCGCCCCTCACCGCATACCCATACTTCTCGGAGATTGCCCTTTGGGCATACTCGGGCTGCGAAGGCCGATGCGGGTCGCGGCTGTCTCCATGGCTCCAGATGTATTGGTCGCCGAACTCCAGAAGCAGTGTCAGGCCATCCTGAAATGCCCGCAGCTCGTTGCGCAGTTCAGTGGCATAGCCTGTCACGATCACGCTCGGGTTGTTGCCCGGTTCCTGAAAATGGGTCACCAGCGTAGTGGGTAATGCTGGCGAGTCGAGCGCGAGTTCAACCTGTTGCCCAGACTGGGCGAAGGCCGAAAGATGGTCGAGGGAGTCCGAGTGGGTGCTGCAATACGCTTCCTGGTCGCGCACCAAGGTCAACGAGCGTAGCAAAGGGTCACGGGCTACCTGATTCTGCAGGGTGCTCTGGACTTCGGCGCACGCCTTGCCTGCAACAGGCTGGGCGAGGATAACGGTGCTTTGCATGCGGTCCAGCACTTTATCGATGGTGAATACCGCTTCCTGGACGGAGATCTGTGCGTTTTCCTCCAGCTTTTTCTCCAACTGAAACACCATGACCAGCAACCCGGACACCACCGGCACCAGCCCGATGGCCATGATGAGCAGCAATTCCAGCAAACTGCGCCCGGCATGCATGATTTTCGACATAGCCTATTGTTCTCCAGTCTGATGCTGCCCGTGGTGGGCAGGTAGTCTGGGAGCCTATGTAATCAATTGCGTGTCGGATGTAGTCCGCGTGCGGCCCGCGCTTCGAGAAACGATGTAATCAGGCGTAAGCCGTCACTTTGCCTCGAGTCTTGCGAGTACCTTTTCAGCCAACGTTGCAGTGGAATCTGGGTTTTGCCCAGTAATCAGCCGATCGTCGCTCACCACGTAAGGTTTCCACGGGTCATCGTGCTTGCTGTAAATACCGCCCCGAGCAACCAGTTCGTTTTCGGTGAGAAAAGGCACAACCTTGTCCAGTTCCGCCAGTTGTTCCTCGATGTTGGAAAAACCGGTGACCTTACGGTCTTTCAGCAGCAGGCTGTTGTCACTGAGCTTGATGTTCAAAAGGCCGACAACGCCGTGGCAAACGGCCGCCACAATGCCTTTATTCTCATAGATCTTGCGCGCGAGCTCTTGCAACGGCCGGTTATCGGCAAAGTCGTACATGACGCCATGCCCGCCGGTGTAATAGATGACGCTATAGTCGTCAGCCTTGACCTGCCCGGGGCTGAATGTTTTACCCAGGCGTGTCATGAAATGCTTGTCGTCATACCATTGCCAGTCCAGCTCAGGTGCCATTTGCAGGCTGTGCGGGTCGATAGGCACGTAGCCGCCCTCGGGGCTGACATAGTCGACGTCGTAGCCTGCGTTCTGGACCTTTTCGACAAAATGCACAGCCTCGCCCAACCACAGCCCGGTTGCCCGATTGAGGCTCGGGTACTTCGCCGTATTGGTCAGCACTACCAGCATCTTCTTGCTCATGACCACACTCCCATCGGCAACCTAAAGGGACCGCTATTCCATGGCTCAGTGGAAAACCTAATCAGCATAGCTGCCACCTGCCGGTACGCCATAAATGCAGCGCATGCTGTGCTAACGTGAACAACGTCGCCACCCATCAGCCATTGGAGTCTTGAGATTGGTCGCAAACGGTACCCCGCGCGAAGTTGAGCCGCAGGTCACCCTGCTGGCGTCCAACCCGGCATCAGCTGATCCCATGGGTGAACGCATTGCCCAATTCGATTGGGGCCGTACGTCGCTAGGGCCGCTGCCACGCTGGCCGGCCTCGCTGCGCATTGCCGTCGACATGATGCAAGGCTCGCCATTCCCGTGTGCGGTGGTGTGGGGGGCGGACCTGAGCGTGGTCCATAACGACGCCTATCGGATGCTCCGGGGCGGTGGCCAGGATGCATTGGGGCAGGCGTTCGACGTGCTCTGGAACGATGCCTGGCAGGGCATGGGGCCTTGGGTGTACAAGGCGCTTGAAGGCCGTTCGAGTTTCGTCGAAGACCCGCCGCTGCGCATCGAGCGTGGCAACGTCAACGACCCCTTGTGGTGTGCCTTCGGCTACTCGCCGATTCGGGACGAGCAGGGTGGCGTTGCGGGTTTTCTGCACACGGTCATCGAAACCAAGGCCAGTGCCGAGGCGCACCATCATTGGCGCGAGCAGGCGACGGCCTTTGAAAAACAGCTCGAACGCTACATGGCCGATCGGGAGCAGATCTGGCAATTGTCCCGCGATGCCATGATGATCGTTACACGCGAGCTGACGCTGCACGCGGCTAACCCCGCCTGGTACCGCATCCTGGGCTGGAGTGAGGCGTTGGTACAGAACATGTCGATACTGGAGCTGATCCACCCAGCGGACCGCGCTGAAGTGCAGGTGGCGGTCTCCAGCTTTGTGCAGGGTCAGGAGGCTGAACAGATCGATATCCGCCTGCGCCACCAGGACGGCCACTACCGCTGGTTTAGCTGGTCCGCTAAATTCGATGGCAACTTACTGACCGCCGTCGGCCGCGACATCACCGCAGACCGCGAAGAAGCCATGCGCCAGTCCGAGGCCTTGTTGCGCAACAGCGAGCGCCTGGAGGTGGTTGGCCAACTGGCAGGCGGCATGGCCCATGAAATGAACAACTTGCTGTCCGGCATCGGTGGCAGCCTCGAGTTGTTGCAACGCCGCTTGCTGCAAGGGCGCCTGGAGCGCATCGAGACCTATGTGGAACTGGCGCGAGACTCTGTGCAACGGGCCATGAACCTCACCCACCGGCTTTTGGCGTTTTCCAGCAACCAGCCGCTGGAGGCCAGGCCACTGAATGTCAACCGACAGCTGTCTCTGATCGAGCCCTTGTTGCAGCAGGCGCTGGGCGCGGAAATGAGCCTGCAGTGGCAGTTGGATGTCACCCCCTGGGCTGTCAGCGTCGATGTCACCCAGTTTGAAAATGCCTTGATCAACCTGTGCGCGAATGCCCGTGAAGCGTGCCTTGAGCGCGGCAGCGTCTCGATCAGAACGGTCAACGAACGCTTGGCGACGCATTTCCCGGATGAGAACGGGCTGCCGCCAGGCGACTATGTGGCCTTGCATGTTGAGGATGACGGCCACGGGATGTCGGCCGCAGAGGTCGCCAAGGCCTTTGAACCGTTCTTCACGACCAAGCCCCTGGGACGGGGATCGGGGCTTGGCTTGCCGATGGTCTATGGCTTTGTCGGGCAGTCGGGTGGCTATGTGTGGATAGAGTCGACCCAAGGCCAAGGGACGAAAGTCTCCATGCTGTTTCCGCGTAGCCTGGCGCCGGTTCCGGAAGAGCCACTGGTATGCCTGCCAAGCGTTAATCGCGCGCAAGGCCAGCGCGTGTTGTTGATCGATGACGAACTCAACTTGCGAGCACTGATGCGCGAATTTCTCACCGAGCGCGGGTTTGCCATCTGTGACGTTCAAGATGCCAACTCAGCGCTGGATCGCTTCCGCCATGACGGGCCTTTTGACCTGGTAATCACGGATATCGGCTTGCCGGGAGGCTTCAGTGGGCGGCAAGTGGCCAAGGCAATCCGCATGATCGTGCCGTCGCAGAAGATTCTGTTCATCACCGGTTACACCGACCAACCGATTGAAGCCCAATTGCTCGATCAGCCGGGCACTGCATTGATGCTCAAGCCGTTCGCGCTGGAGCACTTGGCGAACCAGGCCTTGCACATGCTAGACGGTTGAACCGGTTCAGGGCTTGCCGAGAATCTGCGTCACCTGCGCCTGCAACTGCTTGAGCTCGAATGGCTTGCAGATAAGGTGCATGCCAGCGCCGAGGAAGCCCTCGCGAGCCATGGCCGTTTCCGCGTACCCGGTAATGAACAGCACCGGCAGGCGTGGCCGCAGGGTACGTGCGATCTCCGCCAGTTGCCGCCCATTCATGCCCGGCAGGCCAACATCGCTGACCAACAGGTCGATCCGTTGCGATGACCGCAGGATCTGCAGGGCTTCATTGGCGTTGGCGGCGGTTTGGCAGGGGAAGCCGTCTTCGCTCAGTGCCTGACACAGTAATTGGCGGACATGGGGGTCGTCTTCGACCACCAGCACATGGTGGCCCGTGCTGTCAGGCGCAGGTGCGAGGGCTGGGCGTTTGGGCATTGCCTCGCCGACGTGCCGCGGCAAGTACAGGTCGACCTGGGTGCCATGGCCGATCTTGCTCTGCAGGGTGACATGCCCATGCGACTGCTTGCTGAAGCCATACACCATAGAAAGGCCAAGGCCGATGCCCTGGCCGACGGGTTTGGTGCTGAAAAACGGCTCGAAAGCGTGTTCCAACGTGCTCTGCGACATACCCTGGCCATTGTCGATGATGCGCAGGCGCAGGTAATCACCGCTGTTCAGGGCGCCGTTGGCGAACTGCTTGGCCTCAATCTGCTGGTTGCTGGCCTCGATACGCAGCAGGCCGCCGGTGGGCATGGCTTCGCAGGCATTGAACAGCAGGTTGTCGAGGGCTTCGCGCAGTTGCCCATCATCGGCCTCCACGGCCCACAGGTTGTTGGGCACGTGCAGTTGCAGGGTCACCGAATGGGTCAGGCCAGCGTTCAGGCGCTTCGGCTCTAACAGTGCATGCAGGTCGACCCGCTGGCTGTGCAACGATTGCCGGCTGGAAAAGGCCAGCAGCCGATGGGTCAATTTTCCTGCGCGTGACACGGCCTCCTGGCCCATGCGCAAAATGCCTTCCAGGCTGTCGCTTCGGCCTTTATTCAAGCGTCGCTCGATCAGTTCGAAGCTGCCGCCGATACTGGTCAGCAGGTTGTTGAAATCATGGGCAATGCCACCGGCCAACTGGCCGACAGCTTCCATCTTGCGAATTTGTGTGCGGGCAAGCTCGCTGCTGTGCTGTTCCTGGCTGCGGGCGTCCATCCGCTGTTGCAGTGCTGACAATTGATCCCGCGCCAGGTATTGATGGCGGCGGTTGCGCTGGGCGATACGCGCCAGCTGCAGCACTTGCCCGTCATCAAGCGGGCAGAGCAACTGCATCAGGTTACCGTCAGGTGGGTGAGAAGGCCGGGTGGCAGTGGCGGCCAAGTCCATGATCAACAAGATGGGCAGGTCGGACCAGCTGGGCTGTTGGTCGATAAACCCCTGCAACGGTACGCTGGGGCCATTGCTGAAATGTTGTTCGGCGATGATGACCAAGGCTGCGCCTTCAATCAGGCAGGCGTGCAGGTTGGCGATGTCGAGGGTGCACTGGCTCTCGATGCCAGCGGACGCCAGTAGACGCGCGGTATCCGCGGCAAGTTGCGGGGGTGCCAGGATCAAGGCACGTTCGTCCAGCGCCAACGAACTGGCCAAAGCGACGCTCCTGTGACAGTGGGCAGGGCCGAGGTTGGCCTGCCGCCAGTGGTTCGATACTCACTGGACCACAGGCTGCCGCTTAGGGTTCAACGAATTAGGGGCGGGGCCTACAGGCCCTGTTGCAGCACCGGATCGTCCGGGTTCTGGCGCTCTAGTTCGGCCAGTAGCACCTGGACGTTCTGCAGTTGACCGGTCTCTTTCCAGTACTGGATCAGCAACAGCCGGGCCCGGCGATTGGCCGGCTGCCGATTGAGCACGGTTTCCAGCTGCTTTTGCGCAGCGTCGACCTGGTCGAGTTCATGCAAGGTCATTGCCAGCGAGTAGCGGTAGTCGGCGTTGTCCGGGTCCAGCTCCACCGCACGCGATAAGGCCAGCAGGGCGTACTCACGCTGTTCGTGGCGATTGAGCCAGAGCCCGAGCTCATATTGCAGAAAGGCGGAGTCGGGGCTCAGCAGCAAAGCCTTGGCCAGCACTTGGCGGGAGGCGTCGTGATGGCCTTGGCGCTCCAGCAGGCGTACTTGGGTTGCCAGCGCGTCCAGATTGCCTGGTGCAACCTGAAGGGCGCGTTGCAAGGCCGTAGCAGCCTGGGTGTAGTCGTTTTCGTGCAAGTACAGGCGCGCCAGGTGCACCTGCGCGTCGGCGTCTTCGGGCTGCAGCTCCAGCGCCTGCTGATACTGCTCAAGGGCGGCCTGCAAGGGGCCGAAGTACAGGCCTATGGCGTCCGGGTCTAGGCCCAGCAGGGCGTCCACGGCAGCGAAACGGACACTTTGATCCGCATCATCCAGCAACGGGCCCAGCACCAGGCTGCGTTGCGCGGCGGGGAGCAGGCGGCGGATACCGGCGATGGCGGCTCGGCGTACCAGCGGGTCGGCATGCTCCAGGTCCAGGCGCGCGAGTTTCAGCGCCTGTGGGGAGGGGTAGTTGGGCAGCTCGGCATACAGGGCCGCACGGCGGATGGGGGCCAGGTCGTTACGTTGCAACTGCTGGTACAGCACCCGCGCCGCCCCCGGCAAGCCTTCATGGGCCTGGCGCAAGGCCTTGGCGTAGCTGTGCGCGGGCAGCGTAGGCGGGGCCGGCTGGTCGTCTCGCGGCAGGTAGCTGATCATGGCCGACACCAGAATCAGCAGCAGCAAGGCGATCAGGTAGCGGTTGCGTCTGGGCATCGGACGGTCCGTGGCGGCAGGAAGGGCAGAGCTTGGGGCAGCGAGGGGGCAAATGCAACCGCTGAAGGCTTGGCGGTGCCACGGCCGTCACAGCCCGTGCAAGGCACCAAAAAAAGCCCCGCAGGCCGAGGCCAGCGGGGCAAACGGTTGGGGGAGGATCCAACCAAAGGAGTCGATAAAGCGGGTGAAATCAGCGCGTGCTGGCCACCGTTTCAGGTTGCCAGCCACCGCCCAAGGCTTTGTAGATCGAGACGATACCGCGGTACAGCTCGACCTCACCTTGGGCTTGGGCATCTTCAGCGCTGAGGCGTTCACGTTCAGCGTCGAGCAACACCAGGTAGTCCACCGTGCCTTCGCGATAACGGATCGACGCCAGCTCCGCAGCCTTACGGCTGGCGTCACTCTGGCGCATCAGCGACAGCAGGCGCTGCTGCGTTTTGTCGTAATCGCTGAAGGCATTGGCCGACTCTTCCAGGGCCAGCAGCACCTGCTGCTCATAGTTGGCCAGGGCGCCTTCGGCGTCTGCCTTGGCACCGCGCAGGCGGGCGCGTACGCTGCCCAGGTCGAAGGCTGCCCAGGTGATGCTCGGGCCGAGGCCCCAGGCATTGGCTGCCGAGGACCCGATCTGCGAGCCGCGTGCGGCGGTAAAGCCGAGGAAGCCACTGAGGCTGACCCGCGGGAACAGGTCAGCGGTGGCGACACCGACGTTGGCCGTGGCGGCCGCCAGCTGGCGTTCGGCACTGCGGATATCCGGGCGGCGCCGCAGCAACTCGCCAGGGTCGCCCACCGGTAGCGCTTTGGCGATCGCCGGCAGGGCCTTGGGCGACAGGTCGACGCTCAGTGCATCCGGGCGTTGGCCAAGCAGGGTGGCGATCCGATGGCGGGCGCGCGCCTGTTCGGCCTGCAGCTGCGGCACGGTGGCCTCGACGCCGGCCAGGCGCGCATCGGCCCGGACCACGTCGAGTTCGTTGCCGACCCCGGCATCGCGCAGGGTTTCGGTGATGCTGCGCGATTCTTGCTGGGTCTTGAGGTTGGCCAGGGCGATGTTCTCGCGCAATTGCGCGCCACGCAGTTGGCCGTAGGCGTCGACCAGTTCGGCGATCAGGCTGACCTGCAACTGCTGCAAGTCGGCTGCGGCAGCGGCTTCCTGGGCTTCGCTGGCTTCGATCTGGCGCTGGATACGGCCGAACAGGTCAAGCTCCCAGGCCATGTCCAGGCCCAGGTCGTAGCGTTCGCTGTTAACCCGCTGCTCAGTCTGGCCGGGGACCTGGCCTTTGCCGATTTCGCTGCTGGCACGGCTGGTGACCACCGGCAACTGGTCGTTCGAGGCGTCCTCACGAATCGCACGGGCCGACTTCAGCCGGGCAAAGGCCACTCGAAGGTCGCGGTTGCCGTCGAGCGAGGCCTGCACCAGTTGGTTCAGCACCGGGTCGTCGAACTGCTTCCACCAGATGCTTTCGAAGCGGCTGCGGTCGTAGGCCTTGGCCTGCATTTCAGTGTCAAAATGGGCAGGCTCGGTGGTCGGCGTCTTGTAGTCCGGGCCCACCGCACAGGCTGCCAGGGCCAAGGCCAACAGGCTCGGGGTCAGGGGCTTGAGCATATTCATGCGTGGCTCTCCAGCGATTGAACGCGTTCGGCCTTGCGGGCTTGGCGGCGTTCGACGAAACGGCGGATCAGGAAGAAGAACACAGGCGTCAGGAACAGCCCGAATACAGTGACGCCGATCATCCCCGAGAACACCGCGACACCCATGGCGTGGCGCATTTCCGAGCCGGCACCGGAGGAGAACACCAGCGGTACCACGCCCATGATGAAGGCGATCGAGGTCATCAGGATCGGCCGCAGGCGCAGGCGGCAGGCTTCCAGTACCGCAGCCAGCGGGTCGAGGCCCTTGGCCTGTTCATCCTTGGCGAACTCGACGATCAGGATCGCGTTCTTGCACGCCAGGCCCACCAGTACGATCAAGCCGATCTGGGTGAAGATGTTGTTGTCGCCACCCGAGATGATCACCCCGGTAATGGCCGACAGCAGGGTCATCGGCACGATCAGGATCACCGCCAGCGGCAGGCTCCAGCTTTCGTACTGGGCGGCCAGCACCAGGAAGGCCAGCAGCACGCAGAGCGGGAAGACGAACAGCGCGGTGTTGCCCGAGAGGATCTGCTGGTAGGTCAGGTCGGTCCACTCGAAGGTCATGCCGTTGGGCAGCTCTTCCTTGAGCAGTTTTTCAATGGCTGCCTCGGCCTGGCCAGAGCTGTAGCCCGGTGCCGCTGCGCCGTTGATCTCGGCAGTGATGAAGCCGTTGTAGTGCATGACGCGGTCAGGCCCGGAGGTGTCGCTGACCTTGAGGAAGGTTGCCAGCGGGATCATCTCGCCCAGGTTATTGCGCACCTTCAACTGGCCAATCTGCTCGGCGTCGAGACGGAACTGTTGTTCTGCCTGAACGTTGACCTGGTAGGTACGGCCAAAGCGGTTGAAGTCGTTGGTGTACAGCGAGCCCAGGTAGACCTGCAGGGTGTCGAAGATGTCATTGATCGCCACGCCGTGGGTCTTGGCCTTTTCGCGGTCGATGGCGGCATCGACCTGTGGCACGTTGACCTGGTAGCTGGTGAACAAGCCAGCCAGCTCCGGCACGTTGTGGCTCTTGGCGATGATGTTCTGGGTTTCTTTGTACAGCGCTTCGTAGCCCAGGTTGCCGCGGTCCTCGATCTGCAGGCGGAAGCCGCCGATGGTGCCCAGGCCTTGAACCGGCGGAGGCGGGAAGATCGCGATGTAGGCGTCTTGGATGTCGGCGAACTGGGCATTCAGCGCGGCGGCGATGGCGGCTGCCGACTGGCTCGGGTCTTTACGCTCGTCGAATGGCTTGAGCGGGGTGAACACGATGCCGCTGTTCGGGCTGTTGGTGAAACCGTTGATCGACAGGCCTGGGAAGGCCACCGAGTCGGCAACACCCGGTTGCTTCAGGGCGATTTCGCTCATGCGCTTGATCACCGCCTCGGTGCGGTCGAGGCTGGCGGCGTCCGGCAGCTGGGCGAAGGCGACCAGGTACTGCTTGTCCTGGGCCGGTACGAAACCGGTCGGGGTGGACGAGAAGCCCAGGTAGGTCAGGCCCATCAGGCCGGCGTAGACGAACAGGGCGATGCCGCTGGAGCGGATGACCCGGCGCACGCCGCCAACATAGCTGTGGCTGGCACGGTCGAAGAACCTGTTGAACGGCGAGAACAGCCAGCTGCCCAGCAGCTTTTCCAGCAACCGCGAGAAACGGTCCTTGGGCGCGTGGTGGTCTTTGAGCAGCACAGCCGCCAAGGCTGGCGACAAGGTCAGCGAGTTGAATGCCGAGATCACGGTCGAGATGGCGATGGTCAGGGCAAATTGCTTGTAGAACTGGCCGGTAAGCCCGGAAATGAACGCCGCAGGCACGAACACGGCGCACAGCACCAAGGCGGTCGCGATGATCGGCCCGGTCACTTCGCTCATGGCCTTTTGTGTGGCTTCCAGCGGTTTCAGGCCAAGCCCGATATTACGCTCGACGTTCTCCACCACGACGATGGCGTCGTCCACCACGATACCGATGGCCAATACCAGCCCGAACAGCGACAAGGCGTTGAGCGAGAAGCCGAACAGGTGCATCACGGCAAAGGTACCGATCAGCGACACCGGCACGGCCAGCAGCGGAATGATCGAGGCGCGCCAGGTCTGCAGGAACAGGATCACGACCAGGACGACCAGGATCAGCGCTTCGAACAGCGTGTGCACTACCGCTTCGATCGAACCACGGACGAACACGGTCGGGTCATAGACGATGCTGTAGTCCATCCCCTCAGGGAAGTCCTTCTTCAGCTCGGCCATTTTCGCCCGCACTTCGTCGGAGATGTCGATGGCGTTGGAGCCTGGGCGCTGGAAGATCGGGATCGCCACCGCCGGCTGGTTGTTCAGCAGGGAGCGCAGGGCATACTGGCTGGAGCCCAGTTCAACCCGGGCGATGTCTTTCAGGCGGGTGATTTCGCCATCGGCACCGGCACGGATGATGATGTTCTCGAACTCTTCCTCATTGACCAAGCGGCCTTGGGTGTTGATCGACAGCTGGAAGCTGGTGGAGCCGGGGGCGGGCGGGGCGCCCAACTGGCCGGCCGCAACCTGGCGGTTCTGCTCACGGATGGCCGCAACGACGTCGCTGGCGGTCAGGTTGCGCGAAGCAGTCTTGTTCGGGTCGAGCCACACACGCAGCGAGTAGTCGCCCATGCCGAACAGCTGCACATCACCCACGCCGCCCAGGCGCGCCAACTCGTCCTTGATGTTGAGGATGGCGTAGTTGGACAGGTAGAGCATGTCGTAGCGGTTATCCGGCGACGTCAGGTGTACGACCATGGTCAGGTCGGGCGAGGCCTTGTCGACGGTGATACCAATGCGCGTCACTTCCTCCGGCAGCTTGGGCTGGGTACGGGTGACACGGTTCTGGACCTGCACCTGCGCGTTGTCCAGGTCAGTGCCCAGGGCGAAGGTGATGGTCAGTGTCAGCTTGCCATCGGCGGTGGACTGGGAAGACATGTACAGCATGTTCTCCACGCCGGTGATGGCCTGCTCCAGCGGCGCGGCGACCGTTTCACCGATCACCTTAGGGTTGGCGCCCGGGAAGTTGGCACGCACCACTACTGTAGGTGGCACCACCTCGGGGTATTCGCTGATCGGCAACTGGAACAGCGAGATCGACCCTGCGATCAGCAGTACCAGCGACAGTACCGCTGCGAAGATCGGCCGGGTGATGAAGAATTTCGAGAAGTTCATCGGTGTGGTCCCTTAACCGCGTGGCGCTTGGGCGCTGGCGACTTTTACAGTGGCGCCCGCTACCTTCGGCGCCGGGTTGCTGGCCTCCAGGGCCTGGCGCTGTTGGGCGAGGGCGGCGAGGGTCTGCTCGCTGGCCATCGGGGTGTCTTCCGGAGTTACCGCAGAGCCTGGGCGCACACGCTGCAGGCCTCTGACCACGATGCGGTCGTCCTTGGCCAGGCCGCTGCGCACGATGCGCAGGCCTTCAAGCTTCGGCCCCAGCTCTACCGCGCGGTAGGCGGCTTTGTTGTCCTTGTCCATCACCAGCACGAACTTCTTGCCAAGGTCGGTGCCGACGGCTTCGTCGTTGATCAGCACGGCGTCGTACTGGGCGCTGCCGACCAGCTTCAGGCGGGCATACAGGCCGGGGGTGAACTGGCCGTCGCGGTTGTCGAACACGGCGCGGCCACGGATGGTGCCGGTGCGCGGGTTGACCTGGTTGTCGACGAAGTTCATCTGGCCCAGGTGCGGGTTGCCGGTTTCGTTGGTCAGGCCGAGGTACACCGGGGTGGCCTGGCCGCGCTGGCCTTCACGCGCCAGCTGGGTGTACTTGAGGTACACGCGCTCGTCGGCGTCGAAATAGGCGTAGACCTTGTCGGTGGAGACCACGCTGGTCAGCGGGGTGACATCGGCGGTGACGATGTTGCCGGCAGTGAACTGGGCACGGCTGACCCGGCCGCTGATGGGCGCGGTCACGCGGGTGAAGCTCAGGTTCAGGCGGGCCAGGTCGAGTTGGGCCTGGATCGCATCGACCCCGGCGCGGGCTTCGGCGGCGGCGCTGCTGCGCGACTCGGCAAGTTCGGCGGAGATGGCGTTGCTATCACGCAGGCGCTCGCCGCGGCGGGCTTCGTTGGCGCTGCGGATGGACGTGGCCTTGGCTTGCTGCAGTTGGGCTTCGAGGCGGCGGACCTCTGCCTGGAACGGGCGTGGGTCGATCTGGAACAGCAGGTCGCCTTTCTTGACCTGCGCGCCCTCGGTGAAACCAACCAGGTCGATCTGGCCCGAGACCCGTGGCCGCACTTCGACGGTTTCCGGGGCTTCGAGGCGGCCGGTGAACTCGTCCCATTCGTTGATCGGCTGCTCGATCACCTTGGCCACGCTGACCTTGGGCGCGGCGGGCGCCTGCACGGCGTCGGGGGTTCGACCGCAAGCGCTGAGCACTACGACTGCCAAGGCAGCGAGTGGAAAGCGCAAGGGTTTGAGTGATTGTTCCATGGAGAACTCCGCCAATGTATTAGTAGTGGGCGGAGTGTGAGTGTCTTGCGCGTGAGGCACGAATCGAACGGGGCGAAGGTTATTATCACGCTGAATGATATGTCGGGATATTTCATCGATGGTGGGCATGGTAGGGTGCCTGTGCCGGCCCTTTCGCGGGGCAAGCCCGCTCCCACAGCAACCGCGTCAATTCTGAAGGTGGCGCATTTCCTGTGGGAGCGGGCTTGTCCCGCGAAAGGGCCGGTGCAGACACCCTCGTATGTGACTCAAGGCCTCGTAGTGAAAAGCACCCCCCAATTCCCCAGGCCCCTCGGCATCGTCTGCCTGGGCATCCTGCAAATCCTGGTCTGGGGCGGTTCGTTCTTCCTCATGGCCGTGATGGCCGACCCGATCAGCCGTGACACTGGCTGGCCCAGCCAGTGGGTGTACGGCGCGTTGTCGCTGAGCCTGATGGTCTCGGCGCTGTGCGCCCCGTTGTCCAGCCGCCTGGTCGCCCGCTACGGCGGCCGCCCGCAAATGGCGGCCAGTGGTGCGGTGGTTGCAGTGGGCCTGCTGATCATGGCTGCCAGCCACAGCCTGGTGGTGTTCCTGCTGGCCTGGGCGGTGATCGGTGTGGGCATGGCCATGGGGCTTTACGAGGCCTTGTTCTCGACCCTGGGCGGCCTGTATGGCGAAGGCGCTGGCAAAGCGATCACTGGCATCACCCTGATTGCCGGCTTTGCCTCGACCCTGTCGTGGCCGACCGTAGCCTTGGCCATCGAGCACCTGGGCTGGCGCATGACTTGCGTGTGTTATGCGGTTGTGCTGCTACTGGTGGTAGCCCCTTTGTATTGGCGTGTATTGCCGCCAGGCGGGCAGGTCGAGGTGCGCAAGGCGCAGCAGAACAGCGCTGCAGTCGGGGTAGATCGCCAGCTCTACCTGCTGTTGACCTGCATGTTCGCCATTGGCGCGATCATCATGACGGCGATTGCCGTGCAGTTGGTCGCCGTGCTCCAGGGCCTTGGGCATTCGCTGCCGGTGGCGATCGGCCTGGCGGCGATGCTCGGCCCCAGCCAGGTGGCCTCGCGGGTGCTGCAGATTCTGGCGGGCAAGCGCCACCCAATCTGGACGGCGCTGGTCTGGGTAAGCCTGGTGCTGGTGGGCTTGCTGCTGGTGACGCTGGTGCCGGCGGCCACGGCCGTGGGCCTGCTGGTATTCGGCTGCGGTAACGGCTTGCGAGCGATCGTGCGCGGGCTATTACCGCTGGCAATGATGCCGCCCGCGCAGTATGTGCTGCTGATGGGGCGCATGTCGCGGCCTTCGCTGATCGGCCAGGCCTTGACGCCGCTGCTGGGTGGATATCTGTTTGAGCACTTTGGCTCGATGGGGGTATTGGTGACCTTGTGTCTGCTGGCACTGGTCAATGTGGTGCTGGTGGGCATTGTGATGCGGCGGGTACGTGCTGGCGCTAAGAGTTGAGTCCCTTTGAGATCAAGCGCCAGCAGCATTTGACGCTGCTAGACCTGCTGCGCGCCAAGGTTGAACGCCCCGGCTTCGCCGTTGTTTACAGCTTTCAGCAAGCGTTTGGCGCGTTTGCGCAGGTCGGCCAGATCGAGCAGGCCGTGATGACGGGAAGCATGGATGGCGGGCATGCCAACTCCTTTGGGGCTCGGTCCGCCGACAAGCCGGGAGCTGGAATGAAAATGAGATGAAGCGTGGCTTGGGCACCCCTTCGCGCGGACCGCAGGCGCAGCGAACGCCTTAGGGCGGACTCTAGCGGCTAGTGGGCGGTGAAGCAATGGCCTGCCGCGTATCTGAGCGGTTGATCGGGAACTTCGATGACATGTTCAGGTCGATAGCGTCTTCTTTCGAACCAGGCCCACCTGGACCCGTCGAGTGCGTTCCTCATGCCAAGCAAGCGTATGCTGTCGGCCTTAACCCTGTTGTTCAGTATCACCGCGTGCGATTTCATCACCGCCGGTGAGCGCACGGCGCCTGCAAGCAGTAACACGGCCTCGACCCTGCTGATCGAAACAGCCTCCAGGCAGTACGCAGAAGGCAAACTGGACCAGGCTGCCGCCTCGCTGGAGCGGGCGCTGCAAATCCAGCCGAACAACCCCGCCACGCTGCACTACCTAGGTGTGCTGCGCCTGCAGCAGGGGCAATACGAACAGGCTGAAGTGTTGGCGGCGCGCTCCAACCTGCGGGTTGGACGCAACGTGGCCTTGCGCAATCGCAATCTGCAATTGATCGAGGCGGCGAACCAAGCCCGGATTTCGGGTACGCCGCCGGGTGCTGTAAAGGCGTCGGCCGTTCAAGTAATACCCGCAGAGGCCAGCCCGGAGCCTGCGCGATCAGTCTCCCTGGCTGCTGCCCAGCAACGCCAGGGCGTTGCCGGTCAGCAGCGAGTGGGCATAGCTGAATACCTCATGGACGATGCTGCTTTCGAGGTGCCGCGGGGCCACAGGCCGCCGCCAGGCAAATGCCGAATCTGGTACCCCGATCGCCCACCTGGGCACCAACCCCCGCCGGGCAAATGCAAGAAGCTGCAAAAGCATGTTCCTGCGGGTGCCTACCTACTGCGTCACTGATGACCGGGGCGCACGTTAACGGACAACATGAAACCCATGCGTACCGTCGCGCTCCAGTTGGGCGATCAGGCCGAACTCCCAGTCCAGATACCCTTGCATGGCTTCACGCGGGTTGTCGGTGCCTTCATACGGCCGGCGATAACGGTCGCTGCGCGCCACTGCCAGGTGGGTTTCCCCACTCTCTAGCGGTTTGCCTGCGGCAATCCAGCGCGCAGTACCACCCTCCAGCACATACACCGGTGTGTGTGTCAGGGCCTGCAAGTCGACCGCCGCAAAGCGCGCCAGCAAGCTGCTGCCGCAGGTGAGCACGTAGCGTTCGGCAACCGGCAGTTGCTCCAGCACCTGCGGCAACTGCGCTCGGATCGCCCAATGGGCACCCGGGATGTGGCGTTTGACGTAGTTGGCGCTGGTGGTGAAGTCCAGCAGCACCGTGCCTGGCGCTTGCAGCCAGGTCTGCAACTGGTCGACGTCGATCTCGTTCACCTGGGGCTGTTCCGGCAATGGCGCCTGCCAATCGCCGGGCTCGCTGAAATCCGCTGTCGACAGGCCGTCCAGCACGGCGACCTGCCAACCCATCTGGGCCAGCCACGAGGCACTCATGTTGGCCCGCACACCGTCGTCATCCACCAGCACGATGCGGGCGCCGCGCACGCTGGCGACATGGTCGGTCTCTTGCACCAGTTGCCCGCCGGGGACCGAGCGGCTGGCCGGCAGGTGGCCCTGGGCAAACTCTTCAGGGCTACGCACATCGAACAGGTAGGTGGTGCGGTGGGGCTCTGCCTGCCAGGCCGCCAGGCCTTCGCGAGTCAGCCGCGCGACTGCGGCACGGTCGGCCACGGCGCGGGCACGGCCGGCGGCGCTGGCGCGGGTTGTGTCGCTAACGGGGGCAAAGCTGCGTTGCTGGCCGTGAGCCAGTTGCTGGCCGGCAAGCGTCCAGCCGATGGTGCCATTGCGCAGTGCCGCCACCGGGTTGGGGATGCCGGCGTTGACCAGTGATTGGGTGCCGATGATGCTGCGGGTACGCCCCGCGCAGTTGACGATTACCTGGGTGGCGGGGTCCGGCGCAAGCTCGGCCACGCGCAATACCAGTTCGGCCCCCGGCACACTGATGCCGCCGGGGATGCTCATGGTCTGGTACTCGTCGAAACGACGGGCGTCGAGCACCACCACATCGGCCTTGGCATCGAGCAATGCCTGCACCTGCTCGGCCGCCAGCGACGGCGTGTGCCGCTCGCTTTCGACCAGTTCGCCAAAGGCCTTGCTTGGCACGTTGACGTCACGGAACAACTCGCCGCCAGCCGCGCGCCAGCCAGCCAGGCCGCCCTCGAGCAGTGCCACATCGCTGTAGCCCAACGCTGACAAGCGCGCGGCAGCCAGCGCAGCCAGCCCTTCACCGTCGTCATACAGGGTGATGGCGGTGTCACGCCGCGGCACCCGGGCGAAGACTTCCAGCTCCAGCTTCGACAGCGGGATGTTGGCGGCAAACAGCGGGTGTTCCTGGGCGAACGGGTCTTCCTCGCGAACATCGATCAACGCCAGCTCTTCATGGGCCAGCAAGGCCCGGCGAATGTCATGGAAGGAACGGGTGGCGACAGTACTCATGGGGCTGGATTCTCTTTGGACAGGTCCCAGATGTTGGGCAGGAGGGTATTGGAGTAGCCGGAGATGAAGGGTTTTTCAGTGCCGTCGGCCAGGTACACCGCCCGGCTGACCGCGCCGATATTGGCGCCGTAGACGTGGATGCTGATCGACACCTGGTCGTCGAAGGCGTTGCTGACCTGGTGAATGTCGCCGATACGCGGCGAAACCGCTTCGACATGGCCAGGGTCGATCCGCACCGGCGCACCGGCCGGCAGCAACGCACCGTGCTCGCTGCGGGCGAAACCCTGCGAATATTCAGCGCCGCGCAGCATGCCGATCAGCCCCCAGACTCGGTGATCGTGAATCGGTGTCTGCTGCCCTGGCCCCCAGACGAAGCTGACGACAGAGAAGCGTTGGCGCGAGTCGCAATGCAGCAGGTATTGCTGGTAGCGGCTTGGGTCCGGTTGGGCGAGGGCTTCGGGTAACCAGTCGTCATGGGCGACCAGGCTGCGCAACAGGCCTTGGCCTTGGTCGAGGAGGGTGGCTTCGTCGGGTGCTCGGTCGAGCAGCTCCGAAAGCGCACCGATGAAGTGTCGCAGGCGCTCCAGGCGCAGGGGTTGGCTCATGGTTCAGGCTCGGCTGACGGTTTCGGTTAACCCTAGCAAACTCGCTGAATATTCACCAAAGTAAAATTAATCATAAGCTAATATGCAAAATATGCATTTACAGACTCGCCTATCTGTTTTGAAATAGGCCACCGTCGAAGGCATTAGGTTATGCCTAGAACGAATTTCCCACAGGCTTTATACATCTATAACTTATAAGAAAGGCGCTGGTTAGATTCAAAGCGCATACCACTGTTATTTATCAAAGCGAGACCGCACGGGCGGATCGACTACCTAGTTGCGCCTTTATTGGCCCTGGAGACGAACGTGCGATACCTCAAGCAACTGGCCGCCGGTGTGCTGGCCACCTCACTGAGCCTGGCCGCCGCTGCGCAGACCCTGGTGGTCGGCGACCAAAGCTTCAATGCCCGTGCGGTGATGGAAGCCGCCGGCGTGCTCGATGACGTGCCCTATACCCTGGAATGGAAGCAGTTCACCGCAGGCTCCCCGGTGGCTGAAGCCTTGAATGTCGGCAGCCTCGACATTGGCCTGCTGGGCGATGCGCCGCCGCTGTTCCTCGGTGCCTTGGGGGCACCGATCAAGGTGATTGCGGTGAGCCGGCAGAACCTCGACGGGGTCGCCATCCTGGCGCGCAAGGACTCAAACATTCACAGCCTTGAAGACCTGCGCGGCAAACGCGCGGCCCTGTGGAAAGGCTCCTGGAGCCAGCAACTGTTGTTCAGCGCCCTGGACAAGGCCGGCGTGCCCCGCGATGCCTTGGAGCTGCGCTACCTCAGCGCGCTGGATGCCTCGCACGCCCTGGATGGCGGTTCGGTGGACGTGATCGCGACCTGGGAGCCCTATGTCACCCAACAGGAGCGCCAAGGCGCCAGGGTGCTGGCCACAGCCGAAGGCTTGATTCCGGCCCAGAGCTTTGTGGTGGCCAACGCCAAAGCCGTCGACGCCAAGCGTGCGCAGATCACTGATTTTCTGCAGCGTTTGAAGAAGGCCCGTGATTGGACCTTGAACAATCCAGACAACACCGAGGCCTATGCCGACGCCTGGGCCAAGCGCACCCGCGCCGACCGTGACATTGCCCGGGCCTGGTTCGCCCGCGCGCGCACCGACGTGGCGCCACTCAACCCCCAGGTGATTGTCGATGCGCAGAACACAGTGGACTTCTTTGCCGGGCTTGGGCTGATCAAGGCCTACCCGGCAGCGAGCCTGTTCGACACCTCGTTTGCAGCGGCGCTGGCCAACGACCATTGAGTTTGGCTGTGCCGGCCTCTTCGCGGGCAAGCCCGCTCCCACAGGAAAAGTGCCACCTTCAGAATCGGCGCGGTCCCTGTGGGAGCGGGCTTGCCCGCGAAGAGGCCGGTACTGCCCCATCACTTCAGAGGACTCCCCATGACCACCCGCAAAATCAAACTCGGCGCCCTGACCATGGGCTGCGGCGGCCCTGGCCGCCATAACCTCTGGCTCGACCCCGAGCTGCCGGCCGATGCCAGTATCAACATCGACTGGTACATCGACATCGCCCGCCAGGCCGAGGCTGCGCTATTCGACTTGATATTCATCGTCGACAGCCAATACATCACCCCCGGCTCACCCTCGCATTACCTCAACCGCCTGGAGCCGCTGACCCTGCTCTCGGCCCTGGCCGTCACCACCCGGCATATCGGCCTGGTCGGTACCCTGACCACCTCCTACAACGAGCCCTATAACGTCGCCCGTCGCCTGGCCTCGCTGGATCTGATCAGCAAAGGCCGCGCCGGCTGGAACGTGGTGACCAGCGGCGATGCCGGCACCGCTGGTAACTATGGCCGTGACGAGCATTACGACTACGACACCCGCTACGCCCGCGCCGAGGAACACGTGCAGGTGGTGCAGGGCTTGTGGCATTCCTATGAGAACGGCGCCTTCCCGCGCGATCGCGCCACGGGCCAGTTCCTCGACCCCTCGAAGCTGCATGCGCTCAACCACAAGGGCGAACACTTCTCGGTGGTGGGGCCCTTGAACATCCAGCGTTCGCCCCAGGGCCAACCGGTAATCTTCCAAGCTGGCGACTCGCAGCAGGGCCGCGACCTGGGCGCCGCCACCGCCGATGTGATCTTCACCCACGCGGCCAGCATCGAGCAGGGACAGGCCTTCTATCGTGACGTCAAGGAACGTGCAGCGCGCCTGGGGCGAGACCCGGAGCAGTTGCTGGTACTGCCAGGTGCAGAAATCTATGTGGGCGACACCGATGCTCACGCCCGTGAGATCGAGCGCCACTACCACCAGCAGGACCACAGCTTCGAACTGGCACTCAAGGAGTTCGGGCGCAATTTCGGGTGGCACGATTTCACCCAGTACGACCTTGATGCGCCATTCCCTCAGGAGAGCCTGGAGCATGCCCGTAGCAGCTTCTTCACCAATGCCAAGCGCATTGCCGACCAGGCGCGGGCGCAGGGCTTCAGCTTGCGCCAGGCGGTGGAGTTCGGCCGCCAGCTACGCCCGGGGGCATTCGTCGGCTCCGCCGAAACGGTGGCGGCAAAAATGACCGAGTGGTTCGAGGCGCGGGCGCTGGATGGCTTCAATATCTACATTGGCCATCCAGGCCAGTTCCGCCGTTTCACCGAAGAAGTGGTGCCATTGCTGCAGGCACGTGGCGTCTACCGCACCGCGTATGAAGGCACTACATTGCGCGAAAGCCTCGGCCTGAGCCTTCAGTGAATGCTCGAGGCCAGTTCGAAGATCGGCATGTACATCAGGATCACGATAAAGCCGATCAACAGGCCAATGAACGTCATCAGCAGCGGCTCGAACAGCTTCACGAACCACTCCACCCAGCGGCCAATCTCCTGGTCGTGAAAGTCGGCGCAACGCTCAAGCATTTCGCCAAGGTTGCCCGACTGCTCACCGGCGCGCAGCAGCCGCAGCGACACCGGCGTCACCAGTTGCCCAACTTCCAGCGCGTCGGACAGCGGCAACCCCTCGGCCACGCGCTGGCTGGCCTGTTCAAGGCCCTGCGCGGCGGCGCTACCCAGCAGCCCGCGGGCCATGCCCATGGCTGTGAGGATAGGAATACCGCCTTGCAGGAGGATGCCCAGCGAGCGGTAGAAGCGCGCCAGTTCGTACATCATCAGCCGCTGGTGCAGCGCTGGCATACGCCTGAGCTGGCGCGCTGCCCAGCGCCGCACCAGCGGGTGGCGGCGCAGCAGCACCAGGGCGGTGATGCCCGCCACGCTGCCCAGCGCCAGCGGCAGTTGCTGGGCATGCAAGAACAACCCGATCTGCATCAGCAGGCGTGACAGCCACGGCAGCTCGGTACCCATGCCTTCGAACACCTGGCTGAAGCGCGGCACCACGTAGCCGAGCAAAAACAGTACCACGCCACCACCGACCAGCAACAACAGCAGTGGGTAAACCGACGCCCCCACCAGTTTCTGCCGCACCAGGTCCAAGCGTTGCCGGTAGGCGATATAGCGGCCGAGGGCGTCGCCGAGGGCGCCGGTGCGCTCGCTGGACTGCACCAGCGCCACGTACAGGGCCGGGAATATCCTGGGCTGGCGGCCCAGCGCCTGAGACAGCGAGTGCCCCTCGTACAGCTGGCGTACCAGTTCGCCGAGCACCTTGCGCGAGGCCGCAGCGGGGGCTTTTTCCGCCAGGCTTTCGAGGGCATCGATCAATGGCAAGCCAGCGTTGAGCAGGGTCGACAGCTCCTGGCTGAACAACACCAGGTCAAAGCTCGCCTCGCGGCGCCAGGCCATGCCGCGCAAGGCGCTGCCCTGGCCCTTCACGCTGACCACCCGCAAGCCTTGGTCCTCGACCTGGCGGCGCGCCTGGTCGGCATCTTCGGCGTCGATCTGCAATTGCACCACGCCCTGTCTGCCCAGGGCCTTGAGGCTGTAGCGCATGGCCGAGCTCCTTATTGCCAGCTGGTGATTTCGGCGTTCTCACCGTCGCCACCGGGCTGGCCGTCCTTGCCCATCGACAGCAGGTCGTACTCGCCGCCGTTCTCACCGGGTTGCCGGTAGATGTAGGCGCGGCCCCACGGGTCTTGCGGCACGGCCTTCTGCAGGTACGGGCCGGTCCAGCGGGCCTCGCCGCTAGGGGCGATGACCAGTGCCTGCAAGCCTTGTTCACTGTTGGGGTAATGCCCGACTTCCAGGCGATAGAGGTCCAGGGCTTTGCTCAAACCCTCGATCTGCGCCCGCGCCACCTTGACCTCCGAGCGGCCAAGTTGGCTGAAGTACTTGGGCGCGACGATGCCGGCCAGCAGGCCGAGCACAACCAGCACCACGAGGAGTTCGAGCAGGGTGAAGCCACGTTGGGGGTTGGATCTGCGCTGCATGGTGATGCCCTCCACTGCGTAGGAACATGCTGTGGCAGGCACCATGCAACAGCCGTGCACGTCTGCCTCGGGGCCTTGCGCCATGCGGTGCAGGAAGCGGCACAGTGCTTGCGTCGTGGTCTGCAACCTCGGGTTTTCCGGGGCATTTCCCCCACATCGGGGGCCACGACGAAGAGGCGACCGACATGCGTGGACTTATCCTGGGTTTGATCTGGCTGGCGGCGGGTGCCGCCCAGGCCGATGTGTACATCTCCATCGATGCCAAGGGCGGCTACGTACTGACCAACGTCCATCGGCCCGGGCGCCAGTATCAGCGGGTGATCAGCGAACCGCTGGCCCAGGCGGGTGCTGCCGGTGCGCAAATGATCACCGGGCGGCCCTATGCCGAGCTGGTGGCCGCTGCAGCGTTGGCCCACAACGTGCCGCAAGCACTGCTGCATGCGCTGATCAAGGCAGAGTCCGGCTACAACCCCAAGGCTCGCTCGCCGGCGGGCGCGGTGGGGCTGATGCAGCTGATGCCCGATACCGCGCGGGAGATGGGCGTGGAAAACGCCTTGGACCCTGAGGACAATGTGCAGGGTGGGGCCCGCTACCTGAAACGCATGCTGACCCTGTTCGACAATGACATCACCCTGGCCGTGGCCGCCTATAACGCCGGCCCCGACGCGGTGTTGCGCCGGGGCGCAGTGCCGCCGTACGCCGAAACCCGCCGCTACGTGCCCAACGTGCTGCGCGATTACCGCAAGCTGCAAGGGCTGGCGGACGACTCGCCGCTGTAGGCGCGCGACGTGGCCGAGCAGCGCGGCGGCCACCCTTCGGCGGATTACATCAATTGAGAACCATGGTTCCCCCAACTCTGGGCTATAACCTTCAAAGGTGCCCAGCTGTGGAGTCCGCCATGGACATCGCCCCCCGTTCCGACGCCCTTGGAATGCCTGCCGGTACCGAGGCGACAGCCCCACGCAAGCCGTTCAACCTGCTGCGCTGGTATGCCTGGGTCAGCCTGGCCATCATTCTCTCGGTGGCGGTCGGGTTGGGGCTGATCTCCAGCCGTTTCATCATCGATGAAAGCGTCGAGCGCGATGCGCTGTTGTCCGCTCAGTTCATCACCTCTATCGCTGATGCTGAAGTGCGCCATGTGTCGATCCCCAATGTGCGCACCATGGGCGAATTGCTGGACCCGCGCACTGATCGCACGGCGCTGCCGGATGTCGACCCCGATGCCCGGCGCAAGGCTAGGGGCGAGTTCCTCGACCATATCGCCCACCTGCCGGACATGCTGCTGGCCAATATCTATGCGCCCGACCGCACGGTGATCTGGTCGACCAACCCGGCGCTGATCGGCAAGTTGATCGAAGGCGACGACGACCTGGACCGCGCCTTCGAGTACAAGATGCGGGTCTCGGCCAGCTACCACGACTTCGAGCGGGCACGCGAAGAGCAAAAGTTCGTGACCCCGCCTGAGCAGCTGTTCATCGAAAACTACATTCCGTTGTTCGACGCCGATGGCGAGCACGTCACGGCCATGGTGGAGATCTACAAGGAACCGCATGACCTGATCGTGCGCATCGAACATGGCCTGATCCTCATCTGGCTGGCGATCACCGTCGGCGCCGGGCTGGTCTATATCGGCCTGTACGGCATCATGCGCCGGGCGGCCAAGCTGCTGGCGGTGCAACAGAAACGGCTGATCAACAATGAAACCTACGTGGCCCTGGGCGAGGTTTCTTCGGCGGTGGCACACAGCTTGCGCAACCCGCTGGCGAGCATCCGCTCCAGTGCCGAGCTTGCGCAGGCGTTCGACGAGGGCCCGGCGCAAAGGAACATCAACGACATCATCAGCCAAGTCGACCGCATGTCGCAGTGGATCCGCCAGCTGTTGCAGTCACTGCGCCCGCTCAATGACGAAGCGGTGGCGGTGGACCTGCCGCAGGCGCTGCAGGAAAGCCTGCAGACCTTTGCCGTGCCGCTGGCGCGCAGTGGCGTCACCCTCGACCTGCAACCGTTACCGGCGGTTCAGGTGTTGGGGCACCCGGCGTTACTGCGGCAGATTTTCAGCAGTTTGATTGCCAACGCATTGGAGTCGATGGAGCAGGGCGGTAAGTTGCGTGTCGAGGTGGTGCGCCACGACCGGCGCGGCCTGACGCTGCGCCTGTCCGATAGCGGCAAGGGTATGACCGAGCAACAGCAGCGCATGGCCTTCAGGCCGTTCTTCACCACCAAGCAGGGCGGGCTGGGCGTTGGCTTGGTTTTGGTCAAACGCATCATGGAGCGCTTTGGTGGTGCGGTGAGGTTGAGTAGCAGCCTAGGGCATGGCACCCGGGTTTCGCTGAATTTCAGGTTGGCGAAATGTTCTTAGTGGGCTTTAGGTTATGCTCGTAACTACATGATTTATAACAAATAGCTCTTTTTTGGGTAATTGTTACCCAAAAGTGGGGGCTGAAGCTTGACCTGGGTTTAATAAGTTCTTTCAAGTGACTGAAAAATATGAATATGTCTTTTCTTTCGTCGGCTGGCTGATTTTTTGCAACGTGAGCATGGCAACAACGGGTCGCCTTGGCGGCCTGGGTGAAGTGCCATTAAATTGCTACTAATCGTGGCAAGGGTGCGCTTCAGAACGGACGCCCAGCGCGGGAACCCCTCAATGCAGATGCTGGAAAACGAAGTGCCCGACAAAGCGTCTGCGGCCACCAGTGGTTTTGCGGCGCCATTGCGCGAGTTCAACCTGTTGCGTTGGTTTTCGATCATCAGCCTGTTGATCATCGCCTCGGTGGCCGGTGGCTTGGGCTATGTGTCGACGCGCTTCGTGGTGCGCGACAGCGTGGAGCGCGATGCCATGCTCACCGCCCAATTCATCCAGGCCATGGCCCAGGCCGAGGTCCGCCATTCGCAACTGCCGCCGGGCACCACCATGGGCGAACTGCTCGATCCGCGCCTGGACCTGCAGCACCTGCAGTTCACCCCGGCGTTGGCCGAATCGACCCGTGTCGAATTCCTCGACCACGTCGAACACCTGCCCGATACCCTGTTGGCCAACGTCTACGCCCGCGACCGGACCATTGTCTGGTCCACCAACCCTCAGTTGATTGGCGAGCGGATCGAGGAGGATGGCGACCTGGAGCGCGCGTTCCGTTCGCGCAAAGCGGTGTCTGCCAGCTACCACCAGGCCGAGGACGACCGTGAAGAACAGAAGTTTCTGCGCGAACCCAAGTACCTGTTCATCGAGAACTACATCCCGCTGTTCGACAGCCAAGGCGAGCAGGTGCTGTCGATGGTGGAAATCTACAAGGAGCCGCAGGACCTGATCCGGCGTATCCAGCGCGGTTATGTACTGATCTGGGCCTCGACCCTGGTGGGTGGCGCGCTGATTTACTTTGGCCTGTTCTGGATCGTGCGCCGGGCGGCGCTGATGCTCAACCAGCAGCAAGACCGCCTGGTAGCCAGTGAAACCTACGTGGCACTGGGCGAAATGTCCTCTGCGGTGGCCCACAGCCTGCGCAACCCGTTGGCCAACATCCGCTCCAGCGCCGAACTGGCCCAGGAGATCGCCAACCCCACCGCACAAAAGAACATCACCGACATCATCAGCCAGGTCGACCGCATGTCACGTTGGGTGCGCGACTTGCTGGTGTCGTTGCGCCCGACCAGTGACGAGCCCGAGGCCGTGGACCTGGTCGCATCCATTGAGGACACCCACCTGGCCTTCGCTCAGCAGATGGCGCGCAACGGCGTGCAGTTCTGCTACGAGGGCCCTGACGTACAGTGTGTGGCCAGCCAGCCGCTGCAGCTGACGCAGATCCTCAACAGCTTGTTTTCCAATGCCCTTGAAGCTATGCCGGCAGGCGGTGTGCTGCGCGCAGAAGTGAGCGTGCAGGACGGCCAGCGCGCCGTGCTGCTGCTCAGCGATACCGGCAAGGGCATGAGCCAACAGCAGGAACGGATGGTGTTCAAGCCGTTCTTCACCACCAAGCAGGGCGGCCTCGGTGTTGGTCTGGCCCTGGTGCAACGCATCATGGAGCGTTTTGGCGGCTCGGTCAGCCTGAGCAGCCGCGAAGAGGAAGGAACCCGCGTAAGCCTTACTTTCAATATCGCAGCGGGAGGGGACCATGGAACACAGCATCCTGGTAGTCGAGGATGATGAAATCCTTGCTGACAACATTCGCACCTACCTGAGCCTCAAGGGTTACGAGGTGACGGTCTGCCACAGCGCGGAGCTTGCGCTGGAGCAGATCAAGCAGGCCCAGCCCGATGCGGTGCTGACCGACAACTCGTTGCCAGGTATGAGTGGGCATGACCTGCTGCGTGTGCTGGTGTCGCAGGCGCCGGCGCTGAAGGTCATCATGATGACGGGCTATGGCAATGTCGAAGACGCGGTACAGGCGATGAAGGAGGGCGCCTTTCATTACCTGACCAAGCCGGTGGTGCTGGCCGAGCTTAAACTGACCCTGGACAAGGCCCTGGCGGCTGAACGGATGGAACGCACCTTGTCGTTCTACCAGGAGCGCGAGGCGCAGAAGTCCGGGCTGCAGGCACTGATTGGCGAATCGCCGGTGATGCACAGCCTCAAGCACACCCTGCGCCAGGTGCTGGATGCAGAGCGGCGCATGGCCAGCGACGACCTGCCGCCGGTGTTGGTCGAGGGCGAGACCGGCACTGGCAAGGAACTGGTGGCCCGGGCCCTGCATTTTGATGGCTCGCGCAGCAAGGGCCCATTCATCGAATTCAACTGCGCATCGATCCCGGCCAACTTGCTGGAGGCGGAGTTGTTTGGCCATGAAAAAGGCGCGTTCACCGATGCCAAGGAGCGTCGCGTAGGCCTGGTCGAGGCCGCAGATGGCGGCACGCTGTTCCTCGATGAAATCGGCGAGATGGACCTTGTGCTGCAGGCCAAGCTGCTCAAACTGCTGGAGGATCGCAGCATCCGCCGCATTGGCGCGGTGAAGGAGCGCAAGGTCGACTTGCGGGTGATCAGCGCTACCAACTGCAACCTCGAACAGATGGTGCAGCAAGGCAAGTTCCGCCGCGACCTGTTCTTCCGGCTACGCATCATCGCCTTGAAGGTACCGCGGCTGTATGCCCGGGGGCAGGATATCCTGCTGTTGGCCAGGCATTTTTTAGCGCACCACGGGCGGCGCTATGGCAAGCCGAATTTGCGTTTTTCCGCCGAGGCAGAGGCCCTGATGCTGGGCTACAGTTGGCCTGGCAACGTGCGCGAACTGCGCAACATGCTGGAGCAGACGGTATTGCTGGCACCCAATGAGGTGGTGCAATCGCATCAGTTGAACCTGTGCATGACGCTGATCGACGAGCCGTTGATACAGCAACAGGCACCCGCCGTATTCGAGATGCCACGGCATGAGCCAGAACCGGGTACCAGCCTGCCGGACATGGAGCGGGATTTGGTGTGCAAGACCTTGGACCGAACTGACTGGAATGTGACCAAGTCGGCGCGGATGCTGGGGCTGTCGCGGGATATGCTGCGTTACCGGATCGAAAAGCTGGGGTTGACCAGGCCAGACAAGCGGCATTGGTGACTTCACGGCTTCGGCCATGCGCGATCTGGGTACGATTTGTGTAGGAGCAGCCTTGTGCTGCGAAGAGGCCGGTACTAGCAGCGAAGATTCACTGTGTAGTTGCCGGCCTCTTCGCAGCACAAGGCTGCTCCTACAGGGGCTCAAGGGTTGCCCGTGCTCGTGCCTTGGCGCCCAGTGCCTTCCGAGCCACTGCCATCCATCCCTGGCAAATCCCGCCCATCATTCTGGGTGGCTGGCGGGCTCTCGGGATCATTGCCCTCGATCCGCGGGTCGGTGTCGCGTGGCATCGGCTTTTCAATGGGGTTGAGCGTGCTGTCTACACCCGGTGTCGGCGCTGGGTTGTGCGGGTCGTCGGGGTAGGTGGGCCCAGTGCCGACCGCCAGGGCCAGCGGTGAAACCAGTACGGCTGCAAGCAGGAAGGGGCGGATCATGGGCAGGCTCCTTTGCATCGGGATGGGGGCAAGGCTTCTATTTCGATTGGGCCATCAAGCCCGCGCCTGGTGCCCCCACCCCGATCAACGGTCACACCACCGTCGACAGCAACATGATGAAGATGATGCCGACCACCGAAAGGATGGTCTCCATCATGCTCCAGGTCTTGAAGGTCTCGGCCACGGTCATGTTGAAGTACTGTTTCACCAGCCAGAACCCGGCATCGTTGACGTGTGACAGGATCAGCGAGCCAGCGCCGGTGGCCAGCACCAGCAACTCACGGTTGACCCCCGGCACCAGGTCAATCACCGGTGCCACGATGCCCGCGCCCGTGATGGTCGCTACCGTCGCCGAACCCGTGGCGATGCGGATCACCGCCGCTACCAGCCAGGCCAGCATGATCGGCGAGATTTCGGCCTGCACGGCCATCTGCCCGATCACGTTGCCGACACCGGTATCCACCAGCATCTGCTTGAAGCCGCCACCGGCACCGACGATTAGCACGATGGCAGCGGTGGGCGCCAGGCTCTGGTCGAGCATCTTCATGATCTGCTGGCGGTTGAAGCCTCGCGCCGCGCCGAAGGTGTAGAAGGCCAGCAGCAGCGCAGCGAGCAGGGCGGTGATGGGGTGGCCGATCAGGTCCATCCATTGGCGCACGATATGCTCGGCCGGCAGGACCACATCGGCGAAGGTCTTGAGCAGCATCAACGCCACTGGCAGCAGTACCGTGACCAAGGTGATGGTGAAGCTCGGCAGGTTGCCCTGGTCGGACTCCTTGGCGATCTGGTCCATCAGCTCCTGGGACGGGTTGCCCGGGATGTAGCGTGAAATGAAGTTACCGAACAGCGGGCCGGCAATGATCGCGGTGGGCAGCGCGACGATCAGGCCGTAGAAGATGGTCTTGCCGATGTCGGCATGGAAGATGCCGATCGCCAGCAACGGCCCCGGGTGCGGCGGCACCAGGCCGTGGACCACGGACAGGCCGGCCAGCAGCGGTATGCCGATTTTTACCAGCGAAACGCCGGAGCGCCGGGCGACGATGAACACCAACGGGATCAGCAACACGAAGCCGATCTCGAAGAACAGCGGAATACCAACCAGGAAGGCGGCGAACATCATGGCCCAGTGCACGTTCTTCTTGCCGAAGGCGCGGATCAGGGTCTGGGCGATCTGGTCGGCGCCGCCGGAGTCGGCCATCAGCTTGCCGAGCATGGTGCCCAGCGCGAGGACGATACCGACGAAGCCCAGCACGCCGCCGAAACCGTCCTGGAACGATTTCATCACCTTGGCCACCGGCATGCCGGAGGTGAGACCAAGGAAGCCGGCCGCGAGGGTGAGGGCGACGAAGGGGTGCACTTTGAAATGGGTGATCAGCAGGATCAGCCCGACGATGGTGACCAGTGCGTCGAGCAGCAGGAAGGTATCAGTAGCCAGTCCGAACATGGTTTTAATGCCTCGGTCTTATCGTTGTTTTGGGCGTAACGTTATGGAACTTTCAGGCGCTTTCATTGGTCGAGACAGCGCTGTCTTGGGTGAGCCGGATAAACCGCCAGGTTCAGGCGGTTTGCGCCAGGTCCCGCTCACCGCAAGGCTTTAGCCAGGTGTCTACCGTCTCGGCCAAGGCGTCGATGGCCTGGGTGGCGTCCAGCGGCAAGGTTCGTGGCTCGCCACGCGGCGATTCGAGGGCCGCGAACTGGCTGTCGATGAGGCTCGCCGGCATGAAATGCCCAGGGCGCGCCAAGACCCGCTTTTCGGCTTCGGCAGGGGTCAGCTCAAGGAACACGAACGCGAGGCCCGGCATGGACGCGCGCAACGTTTCGCGGTAACGGCGCTTGAGTGCCGAGCAGGTCAGGATCGGGCGTTCGCCCGACTGCACTGTGGCTTGCAGCTCCTGGCCCAGGCGCACCAGCCAGCCGGCTCGGTCGTTATCGTCCAGGGGGATGCCAGCGCTCATCTTGCGGATGTTTTCGGCAGGGTGGAAAGCGTCGCCTTCGATCAGGCGGCCGCCGCTTCTGGCGGCAATGGCAGCGCCGACGCAGCTTTTGCCGCAGCCAGCTACGCCCATCACCACAATGGCGGACAGGGGAGAATTCATCAGTACCTCCTGCGGGGTGAGATAGCGCTGTCTCGTCGTTGACGAACAGCCACCTCCCCGGTGTTATTGGTCTTGTCCTTACGCAGTATGGACGCTTGGCACAGTGCACGTGGAACCGCTACCAAAGATTACATTGCCTGCGTCCTGAGACAGCGCTACCTTAGTGGCCGTTCCCCTCCCTTGGCAAGTAGTAAAATTACAACATCCATGTCCCGCACAGGCTCTCGCACCACCGGTCGTCCTACCCTGGCAGAAGTCGCCAGGCTTTCCGGGGTTTCCCCGATCACCGCATCCCGCGCTTTGCGCGGCGTCAGCACGGTTGCCCCGGCGCTGGTGGAAAAGGTTGCCGCTGCTGCGGCCAGCCTGGGCTATGTCGCCAACCCGGCAGCCCGCGCACTGGCTTCGGCGCGCAGCCAGTCGGTGGTGGTATTGATCCCGTCGTTGTCCAACCAGTTGTTCATCGACACCCTCGAAGCCATACACGAGGTGATGCGCCCGCGAGGGCTCGAGGTGTTGATCGGTAACTATCACTACGACATTGCCGAAGAAGAAAACCTGATCCGCAACTACTTGGCCTACCAGCCTTGCGGCATGCTGCTGACCGGTTTCGAGCGCAGTGACGCCGCTCGGCAGATGCTGGCGGCCAGTGGCGTGCCCTGCGTGCACATGATGGAGCTGGGCGGCGAGGCGGGTGCGTTGTCGGTGGGCTTCTCGCAGCAACAGGCCGGGTGCGCTGCGGCCAAGCACTTGATCGAGCGTGGGCGGCGCCGGCTGGCGTTTATTGCCGCGCAGCTCGACCCACGGGTAATGCAGCGTGCCGAGGGCTTCCGCCAGGCCCTCGCCGAGGCAGGGCTGCAGTCGACGGAGCTGGAAATCCTTGCCCCGGAGCCTTCCTCGATCGCGCTGGGCAGTGCGTTGTTCAGCCAGTTGATGCAACAGGCGCCGGATGTCGACGGTATCTTCTTCTGCAACGACGACCTGGCCCAGGGTGCGGTCCTGCAGGCACTGCGCCAGGGCGTGGAAGTACCCCGCGAGGTGGCGATGGTCGGCTTCAACGACTTGCCCGCTTCTGCGCACATGGTCCCGCGGCTGACCTCGATTCGCACGCCGCGGGCTGCCGTTGGTCGGGGCGCCGCGCAGGCCCTGCTGGCGTTGCTTGACGGCAAGCGGGTGGCCACCGAGCAGCAAGACCTTGGTTTCGAGTTGATGGTGCGCGAAAGCTCGTGACACGCGGTGCCTGAGTAGCGCTTCGGGTGTTAATTACAAAGTGATAGCAATGTGCTTGCACGGCGCAGTTGCCCATCTATGCTCAGGACACCCCGCGCATAAAGGAGCCCGGCGTCATGTTCGATTTCCATCGCAAGTCCGACTTGGTCGAGATTCAGCGTAGTCACCAGGCACTGGCCAGCGCGCAAGCGAAACTGGCGGCAATCAGCCGTTCGATGGCGATGATCGAGTTCGCGCCCGACGGCACCATTCTCGACGCCAACGAGCGTTTCTGCCAGGCCATGGGTTACAGCGTCGAAGAGCTACGCGGCAAGCACCATCGGCTGTTTTGCGACCCGGCCTACGTAAAGACGGCCGAGTATCAGCAGCTTTGGCGTGAATTGGGGCAGGGCAAGGCCATCAGCGGGACCTTCGAGCGCGTCGACAAGGCAGGGCGCGAGGTTTGGCTCGAAGCCAGCTACATGCCGGTGCTGGATGAGCAGCGCCAGGTCACCAGCGTGATCAAGGTAGCGTCGGACATCAGCCAGCGCGTTATGCAAGAACACGAAAGCGAGAGCCTGCTCAAGGCCATCGGCCGCTCCATGGCGGTGGTCGAGTTCACCCCTGCCGGGCGGGTGATCAAGGCCAACCAGAACTTTCTCACCACCATGGGCTACCGCCTGGAAGAGGTGGTCGGGCGCCACCACGGGCTGTTCTGCCTGCCCCAGGAGCGGGAGTCGTCGGCGTACCGTGAGTTCTGGGCCTCGCTTAACCGCGGGGAATACCATTCGCACCGCTTCGAGCGCATCAACAAGCAAGGCCAGACGGTCTTTCTCGAAGCCTCCTACAACCCGATCTTCGACAGCAAGGGCCGGCTGTACAAGGTGGTGAAGTTCGCCAGCGATATCACCAGTCAGGTTTGCACCCAGCAAAGTGCCGCCGATGCCGCCCACGCCAGCTCCATGCAAACCGATGCCTGTGCCCGCAAGGGCACCGAGGTGGTACAGCAGGCGGTGCAGGTCATCGAACAGATTTCCCAGGAGCTCAATGACGCCGCACGCAGTATCGATGCAGTCAGCAAGCAGTCGGACGTGATCGGGCAGATCGTGTTGACCATTCGCGGCATCGCTGACCAGACCAACCTGCTGGCATTGAACGCGGCCATCGAGGCGGCGCGCGCTGGCGAACATGGGCGCGGTTTTGCCGTGGTCGCCGATGAAGTGCGCAACCTGGCGGCGCGTACCAGCAAAGCCACCTTGGAGATCGTCGATGTGGTGCGGCAAAACCATGACCTGTCGCTGTTGGCGGTGGCGAGCATGCAGTCGAGCCTGACGCGCACCGGCCATGGCGTGGCCTTGGCCAACGAGGCCGGCACGGTGATCATGGAAATCCAGCAAGGGTCACGCCACGTGGTCGATGCAATCAGCCAGATCAACTCGACGTTGCAATTGCACTGAGGGCGGCACTGAGTTCGTGCAACAGGGCGTGCATGCTGGCTTGCAGTTGCTGGCGCAGTTCAGCCGTTGGCAGCCCTTGGGCCTGCGCCTGTTCGATGGCTTCGCAGTGCTTGACCAGCGTGCGCATCTTGAGCATTTTTGCCCCACCCTTGATGCGGTGGGCCAAGGCGCGCACGGCATCGCTATCCGCCTCTGGCCCGAGTGCACACAGTGCGGCCAAATCTTCACTGGCGCTTTGTGACAGCTGTTCGAGCAGGTGCCGGGTGAGCTGTTCGTCGTCCTGAGTCAGGTGGCGCAGCTCGCTCAGGTTGAAACCGCTGCCTTGGGCCTGCACAGGCGGTGTGTGCGTGCTGGCCTGGGGCAGGTGGTTTTTCAGGGTTTGCAGGCCAATCGGCTTGAACAGGCATTCGTCCATGCCACTGGCCAGGCAGCGGGCACGTTCCTCGGCCTGCGCGTTGGCGGTGACGCCGAGGATCCTGCAGGCCGTCAACTCGCCCTCGTGTTCCAGCTTGCGTATGCGGCGGGTCAGTTCGTGGCCGTCCATGATCGGCATGCTGCAGTCGGTAATCACCAAGTCGAAGCGCGCAGCCTGCCACCGGGCCAGCGCGATTTCGCCGTTTTCAGCCAGGGTAACGCGATGCCCCAATGTGTGCAGTTGCCGCTCCAGTAACAGCAGGTTGGCGGGGTAGTCGTCGACCACCAGAATGTTCAGTGGCCCGCTGCTGGCTTCCAGCACTGGGGCGCGCTGTTCGGCAGGCGCGGGGGCTTGGCTGGCGGGCAACTGCAGGCAGACTTGCACCTTGCTGCCCACGCCTTCGACGCTGTGCAGGCTCAGCGTGCCGCCCATCAATTCGGCCAGGGTGCGGCTGATCACCAGACCCAGCCCGGCGCCCTGGCGTGCCCGCGGGCCATCGGCCTGGGCGAAGGCATTGAACAGCCGGGCCTGGTCTTTCGGGCTGATCCCAATGCCGGTGTCGCGTACGCAGAGTTCGACCTGCAGGTCGCTCTTTGCGTCGGCAGGCGACAGGGTAAGGCTGACGTGCACTTCGCCGCGCTCGGTGAACTTGATGGCGTTGCTGATCAGGTTGGACAGTACCTGCTTGAGCCGCAAAGGGTCTGCCATGACCCAGCCAGGTGAGGTAGGCAGCGCGCTGTGCAGGTGCAGGCCTTTGATCCGCGCATTGCCTTCGAATACCCGCAGGGTGTTGCGCACCAGTTCGACCAGGTTGGTCGGCACCGGTTGCAGGGTCATGTGCCCGGACTCGATGCGCGAGATGTCGAGGATGTCGCCGATCAACTCCAGCAGGCCAATGGCCGAGTCGTGGGCTGTCTGCAGGGTCTGGGTATCACAGCGGCCGGCGCGGCTGTCTTCTAGGGCCAGCTCGAGCAGGCCGATCACGGCATTCATCGGTGTGCGGATTTCATGGCTCATGGTGGCCAGGAAGGTGCTCTTGGTCTGGCTGGCCTGTTCGGCATCATCCTTGGCTTGGCGCAGCTGTTCGAGCAGGCCGCGGCTCAAGGCTAGCTGGGCTTGCAGGGCGTGCTGGGCGTCGGTGCGCTGGTGGATGAGTTTGCGCAGGTAGGTGTTCCAGAACACCACCCCGGCCAACAGCAGGGCGGACAGCACCAGCACTTGCAGCGCCAGCGTGCGGTAGTCGCGCCATGGGCTGTCACTGACCAGCGTGCTGGTGCGCCAGCGGTTGATCAGTTGGTCCAGTTCTTCGGGGGGGATGCTCAGCAGCGCCTTGTCGAGTATGGCCTGCAGCTGAGGTTGGTCCGGGGCCACGGCAAATGCCGCGATGGCTGGGCTGTCGTCCAGCACGCTGGCAATGCGCAATTGGTCCTTGAACACATGGTTGATGTAGTAGGTGGCGTTGATGTAGTTGCTCAGGGCCACGTCGGCGGCGCCACTGGCTACCGCCTCCATCAGGCCGAGGGGGTTGTCCACTTCGACCACCTTGGCGCGTGGGAAGCGGCGCTGCAGTTCTACGCGCTGCGGCGAGCCACGTACCAGGGCGACACGCTGGCCATCGAGGGCTTTGGCCTGCGCCGATGAGGTGGCGTCGTTGCGGGTCACCAATACCCTGGGGCTGACCAGGTAAGGGCGGGTGAAGCGCAGCTGTTTGGCACGCTCGGTGCCGTAGCCCAGCGCACCGATCATCTGCGCGTCGCCGCGCGCCAGGCGCTCGATCATCGCCTGCGCCGACTGGCTCTCGATCGGTTTGAAGTGCAGGCCCGTACGCAGGGAAATTTGCTTGAGCAGCTCCAAGGTGATGCCGTTGGTACGGTGCTGCGCATCGTTGAACGTCAGCGGTGCCAGTGAGGTGTTTACCAGCACCTTGACGGTTGGGTTGTGGGCGATCCAGGCTGCCTCTTCGGCGGTCAAGGCAGTCAGGTGCCGCTCCAGCAGCAGGCTGGTGTTACCGCTGGTCCAGCGGCGCAGAATGGTCAGGCGCTCGCTCTCGGTGATTCTGGCCAAGGCCTTGTCGACCAACCCGCGCAAACGGGGGGTGTCGTCAGCCATGGCAAACGCGAAGGCACCCGGGGCCACCTGGCAGAAATGGTCGATCTTCAAGGTGCCCTGGTAACTCTTGCCAATAAAGAAGTCAGTGCTGATGGCATCGCCCAGGTAGGCGTCGGCCTCACCCAGATCGACCGCGGCAAGGCCAGCCAGGGTCGATCGGTATAGGCTCAATTGCGCTTTGGGGTACAGCGAGCGCACGGCGCTGGCGGGCAGGTAGTGGTCGACCATGGCCAGGCGCAGGCCGTCGAGGTCGAGGGCGTTTTTCAGGGTGCGGCCTTCGCGGGTGACGATGACCGGCAGGTCGTCGGCGTAGGGCGAACTGAGGCCCAAATGGGCATCCGCCGCCTCGAACGCGTTGGAGCTGCCGAGCAGGTCGATGCGGCCCTCGCGCAGCGCGGCGATGGCTGCGTGGCGGTTGTCGAAGCGTCGTACTACGACCGGGATCCCCAACTGCTCGGCGATGATGCCTGCATAGTCGGCGCTCAGGCCTTCGTAATCACGTTCGCTGATGTTGATTTCGAACGGCGGGTAGTCAGGCCGGGAGCTGCCCAGCACCAGCTGCCCGCGCTGCTGCAGCCAGTGGCGGTCCTGGTCGCTCAGTTGCAGGGGCGGCGCGGCGCTGATCGAGCGCGCTAGCAGTTGCCGTGGTTCGCTGTCGGCGAACAACCCAGGGGAACTGGCCATGCCAATGGCCAACAGGATGCTCGCCAGCAGGCGCGTCATGGCGGCTGGGCTCAGTAAACGCTGTTGCGTTTGGCCAGATCGACCATTTCTACCAACGATTCTGTCTTGAGCTTTTCCATGATGCGGCCCCGGTAGGTGCTGATGGTTTTGGCACTGAGGTTCATGCAGGTGCCTATATTCTTGTTGTTTTCACCGCGCGCCAGGCGCCGCAACACTTCCATTTCGCGGTTGGACAAGCTGGCCAGGCGTGTCGGCTCACTCTCCAGCGAATTGCTGTTGACCGACATCTGCGGGAAGGTCGAATAACCTTTTACCAAGGCCTTGAGCGCGAACAGCAGGGCCTCGTGGTCTTCGTCCTTGGTGACGAAGGCACCGATGCCGGCATCCAGGCAGCGCCTCACGTACAGGTCGGTGGCCTGCCCGGTCAGCACCATGATCTTGGGCACTGGCTCCAGGCACTGAAGCCGTTTGATGACCTCCATGCCGTCCAGGCCGGGCAAACCGATGTCCAGCAGCACCACGTCCGGCCGCAATTCGCGTGCTGCCTGAGCCACTTCGCTGCCATTGGCAACTTCACCCACGACGTGAAAGCGCTCCCGCTCGAGCAGCAGGCGCAGTGAGAGCCGGACAATAGGGTGGTCGTCGACGATCAGGACGGTAGTCATGAAGAAAACTCCTGTAGGGCTGTGGTCCGCTTCCTGGAACACTCAGGAATAGGTCTGCAATGGGGTTTATCGGAAGCGCTGCAAGATACGGCCATTCCCTACGTTTGGTAATGCCGAGTATAGAGTTGTTGAATAACCCTGTAGGTGCTGTTGAAAATTCCTACAAAAACAGGGATAGGCACCGCCCGCGTGGTGTGGCGATGCCTATTTGCACAAGGCCGTTAGGCGCAAGCGGTGTGAGGTTTGCGCACGCGCTGGGTCGAGGCGGGATTGTTGGCCAGCGCTTGGCCGACCCGTGGCGGGCGTGCCAGCAACTGGCCGGAGCAGTTGGGGCAGCGGCCGTGCAGGCGGGTGTCGGCGCAGGCACGGCAGAAGGTGCATTCGAAGGAGCAGATCAAGGCGTCTGGGCTATCACCCGGCAGGTCAGCGTCGCAGCACTCGCAATTGGGTCGTAATTCCAGCATTGGCGTAGCTCCAGGTGGCAGGGGGAACCTTGAGTCTGCTACGCCAGCGCTAACGCTGGCAATGCTCAGTCGCCAGGGCGATAGAGGTGCGCGTGCCCAGCACGGTACAAGGCCGACTCGGCGAAAGGCGTGCCACCCAGCACATGGCCGACAAGAATCAGCGCAGTGCGGCGAAAATCCTTAAGCGCCACGCGCTCGACGATATCGTCAAGGGTGCCCCGCACCCAGTCTTGGTCCGGCCAGGTGGCGCGATGGATCACGGCAACCGGGCATTGCGGGCCGTAGTGCGGCAACAGTTCGCTGACAATACGCGGCAAGTTTTTTACGCCCAGGTGTATGGCCAAGGTGCTGCCATGGCGCGCTAGGTCGGCCAGTTGCTCGCCGGGCGGCATCGGCGAAGTGTCGCCAAAGCGCGTGAGAATCACCGTTTGCGACACCTGTGGCAAGGTCAGCTCGCAGCCCAGCAGGGCCGCACTGGCGGCAGTGGCGGTGACGCCTGGGATGATCTGGTAGTCGATGCCCAGCTCACGCAGGTGGCGGATCTGCTCGCCGATTGCGCCATACAGGCTCGGGTCACCGCTGTGCACGCGGGCCACGTCCTGGCCTTGCGCGTGTGCGGTGCGCATAGCACTGATGATCTGTTCCAGGTGCAGCTCGGCGCTGTTGATCACGGTCACGGCCTGGTGGCCTTCGAGCACAGCCGCGGGTACCAGGGAGCCGGCATAGATGATCACTGGGCACTGGCGGATCAGGCGCTGGCCCTTGACCGTGATCAGTTCCGGGTCGCCGGGGCCGGCGCCGATGAAGTAGACCGTCATGGAAAATCCTTGCGATGAAAGGGATGCTGCGATTATCGCCCGCAGGCCAGGGCGAGGGTAGCCGGCCCGAGCACTTGGCGTGTGACCCGCAGCCGGGCCGTGCCGAGGTGCTGGCTGGCCATGGCCAGCGCCGCGCTTTCTGCGACGCCCCAACAACCGCTGTGCGCATGGGCGATGGCCGAGCGATAGCTGAGGAGGGGTTCGTAGGGCTGAAGTTGCCCGGCATCGTACAGCAGCAAGGGCAGGCCAAGGCGTTTGGCAAGCTGCTGCAGGCCAGGTTCGTCGGCCTTGAGGGCGATGCTGGCGATACCGCGCAGTGCTGACAGCGCCAAGCCATGGTCAGCCAAAGCTTGGCGCAGCAGGTACTCGAGGGTGTCCGCCGGGCAACCCCGGCGGCAGCCAAAGCCGGCGTACAGCGCCGGCAGGGTGGCGTCTAAAGCCATCAGACCTGGCTAGAGCGGCGGTACAGCCACGCGCTGAGCAGGCCCAGAGCCAGCCAGAAGGCGGCGTTGGTCAGCCAGCTGGCGACCTTGAACTGGGTTTCCAGGGCTTCAGGCGCGAGGCTTTGATGCACCTCAGGTTGCGGTGCACCGATGACATGCGGCAGTACCAGCAACACGGCGCCCAGCGCTTTCACCAGCCAGTGGCGGGCAAATACCAACAGGGCCAGGCCCAGTGCGGTAGCGCTTGCGGTGCCGATCCACCAGGCCTGGCGTTGCCCCAGGTCAGCGGCAGCGGTGCCCGGCAGCTCTGGCGGCAGGCCCAGGGTAGGGGCCAGGCAGAACACGGCGAACCCCGCCAGGCCCCACAGGGCGCCGGTGCCCGCGCGCTTCGGTTCACGCAGGCTGTACAGGGCGACCAGTATCAGCGCGAAGCCGACCGCTACCACCAGGTTGCCCCCGGTGGTGGACAGCACGCGTTGCCAGCCGTCTTCAGGCGACCAGGCTTCGGCGCTGTGTTCATGGGCAGCGGCCCCTTCGGCGCCGTGTTCGTGATGCTCGGCAACAGGGGCTGCGGATTCGTAGGTTTCTGCTTCAAGGATCAACGGGGCAACCCAGAAGCTTTGCAGCAGGGTCAGCAGCAAGGCCGCGAGCAGCCCGCTGAAGCCCGCGGTACGGGCAATGCGCATGATCATGGGGCGTACTCAGTGGCAGGGGAAGGCGGCGCTGTGGCGGGTGTCGTGCGCCGCGTTGTGCACGGCTTCGATGTGCGAGAAGCCGGCAAAGTACACCAGGCACAGGCCCAGCAGGCTGGCGCCGACGGCGATGACGACACGCTGACTGAGGGTGACGGGGGTGGCAATGCTGTGTTTGGCGCTGGTGACGGGCATGACGCGTTCCTCTGCTTTTTGTGGGCAACGGGCAAGCGCGGCAGCCCCGAACGTGATCCGCCCAGGGGAATGCGACAGCGCCCGCCCACCGCGGGGTGTTCATGAACGTCAGGCCGGTCTCCGGGCTCACGAGGAGGAGCAGGGCTCCTGAAAAGCGCCCCTTCCCATGCCAGATGACGCGGCACAGTGGTCTAGACGCTTCGCTCGCTTACCGTTGCGGGGGCAGCACCGGCTTGGTCGGGCCCTGGTCGAGGGCTTGCGACGCACCGGTTTCCCGTTTCACCCCCTGAGGGGCACCTGAACGCGAGGCATTAGGAGACCACGAGGCAGGTTTTCCGTCAATTGCACAGCGGTGTGCGCGTGAAAAGTATTTCAGAAGTTGTAGGCCAGCAATTTTCGGGTTTTGCAGTGCCTGGGAGACCGAGCGCCGCCTGCGCGGCGCTCGGTCTCATAGGCGCCAAAATAATCCAGCCATGCACTAAGCCGTCCGCGCGCTACGCCCAGCCTCCCGCTGCGCCACCAACTCACGAATCCGCGGAATCAGTTCCTGCCCATACTCCACCGCATCGCGCAACTGATCGAACCCGCGGAACAGGAAGGTGCTAACCCCCAGCTCGTAGTACGCCAGCGCCGCCTCAGCCACCTGGTCCGCCGTCCCTACCAGCGACGTCGAGTTGCCCGCACCGCCGCCCAACGCGGCAATCTCGGTCCACAACCGGGTGTCATGCACCTTGCGCTGGCTGGCCAACTGCACCAGGCGCTCTGAGCCGGCGTTGCTCTTGCCGAAGTTCTTCTCGCGGCGGTTGCCCTGGCGGATGCCGATGCGCGTCTGGGCATCGGCCAGAATGCGCTCGGCACGGGCCCAGGCTTGCTCCTCGGTAGCCCCCAGGATCGGCCGCAGCGACAGGCTGAAGCGGATGTGCTTTTCACGCCCATAACGGGCTGCAGCCTTGCGCACCTTGGCAATACGCTCGCGCACCTGCTCCAGCGGTTCGCCCCACATCATGTACACATCGGCATGCTTGGCGGCCACTTCGACGGCTGCATCCGAAGCACCGGAGAAGTAGATGGGCAGTTGCTGCACGGGCTTGACCAGGGTCAGGTTGTCTTCGACCCGGTAGTGCGTGCCGTTATGGTCGAACGGTTCGGTGCGGGTCCAGGTGTCGCGCAGCACCTGCAGGTACTCGTCGGTACGGGCATAGCGGGCGTCCTTGTCGAGGAAGTCGCCGTCGCGCTGCAGGTCGCCGCTGTCGCCGCCGGTGATGACGTTGATCGAGGCGCGACCGCGGCTCAACTGGTCAAGGGTGGCGAACTGGCGAGCGGCGAAGGTCGGGGCCTGAAAGCCCGGGCGGTGCGCGACCAGCAGGCCGATGCGCTCGGTCAGTGCGGCGACGTAGCTGGCCAGGATCAGCGAGTCGGGTGCGCTGGTGTTGACCGCCAGTAGCGCCTTGTCGAAGCCGCCGTACTCCTGGGCCTGGGAAAATGCCTTGATGAAGTCAAGGTCGACCAGCGGGCCACGTGGTGCCTGTGATTCGCTACCTTCCTGGGGGCCGATGAGGCCAATGAATTCGAGGCTCATGGAACAAAACTCCTTGTTGGGGTGGGCTCAGGCAACGGCCGGCTGGGTGCGGCGCTGGGTGTTGCGGTTTTCCGGCACGCTGAGGCCGAAGTTGTCGCGCAGGGTGGTGCCGGTGTACGCGCTGCGCACCAGGCCACGGGCCTGCAGCAGCGGCACCACCTGCTCGGTGAAGGACTGCAGGCCGTCGGGGAGCAGCGCGTTGATGATGAAACCGTCGGCGGCGCCCTGTTCGAACCAGTGCTGCAGGGCATCGGCCACCTGTGCGGGGGTGCCGACGAAGTCGCGGCGTGGGCGCGAGAAGCGCAGCGCCAATTCGCGCAGGGTCAGGCCTTCATCGCGGGCCAGTTGCTTGAGCTGGTCCGAGGTGCCCTTGTGGCTGTCGTTGCCTAAAGTGCCGAGGTCGGGGAAGGGCGCGTCCAGGTCATGCTGGCTGAAGTCGTAGTCGTTGAACGGGCGGCCAAGGGCAACCAGTGCGTCCTCGATGCTCACCAGGTCCACGGCCTGCTGGTAGCGCTGCTCGACTTCCTCGGCGTCACGGCCAACGATAGGGCGGATGCCGGGCAGGATGAACAGCGCGTCGGGGTTGCGACCATGGCGTGAGGCGCGTTGCTTGAGGTCTTGGTAATAGGCATGGGCGTCGTCGAACGACTCGGGGCTGACGAAGAGGGCGTCGGCGTTTTGTGCCGCGAAATTGCGACCTTCTTCTGACACGCCAGCCTGGAAGATCAGCGGTTGGCCCTGCGGTGAACGTTGGATGTTCAGCGGGCCCTTGACCTTGAAGAACTCGCCTTGGTGGCCCAAGGTGTGCAGCTTGGCCGGGTCGAAGAACTGCCCGCTTTGTTTGTCACGGGTGAAGGCATCGTCTTCCCACGAGTCCCACAACCCCTTGACCACATCCACGTGCTCGCGAGCGATTCTGTAGCGCACAGCATGGGGCGGGTGTTCGGCCTTGCCGAAATTGTCGGCGGTGCCCGAAAGCCAAGAGGTGACCACGTTCCAGCCGGCGCGCCCGCCGCTGATCAGGTCCAGCGAGGCGAACTGGCGCGCCACCTGGAACGGCTCGGTGTAGCTGACGGTGACCGTGGCCACCAGGCCGATGTGCTCGGTCACTGCAGCCAACGCCGAGAGGATGGTCAGCGGCTCGAAACGGTTGAGGTAGTGAGGGCTGGAGCGGGCGTGGATGTGCAGGCTGTCGGCGATGAAGGCGAAGTCGAACTTCGCTGCCTCGGCCAACTTCGCCTGCTGTTTGTAGAAACCAAAATTGACGCTGGCATCGGCAAGCGCCTGAGGGTGGCGCCATTCGCCCCAGCCGTGGCCGACGCCATGGATCATGGCGCCCAGGCGGATCTGTCGTTTGCTCATGGGAATACCTGTGGGTTGTGCTGCAAATGGAATCGATACCGCCATGCGTCACTGCGCGCGGGGGCGCCGGTGAAGCAGGGTGGGTGATAGGGAAGGGGCATGCGTGCAAGGCTCCTGGCGTGGTCGTGGTGGACGGCCTCCGCCAGGAATGGGGTCGGTCTGGAGTGACCTTAGCGGGTATGGGATGAGGTTGTGAAAGGCTTTGTGGTTCTATGCTAATTATGGTTTTTGAGTATTTATATGTATTAACAAAATGCAAATAAATAATATTGTGGCTTAAGCTCAGGCTGCGGCTTTGTGCCCAGGGATGGCCGCGATCAGTTCACGGGTATAGTCACTCGTTGGCCGATCGAACACCGCGTCTACCGTACCTTGCTCCACCACCTGCCCTTGGCGCAGCACCAGTACGTGGTCCGCCATGCTCGCCACCACTGCCAGGTCATGGGACACCAGCACATAGGCGATCCCCAGTTCGCGTTGCAATTCATCCAGCAGCGCCAGGATCTGCGCCTGCACCGAGACATCCAGTGCACTGACCGGCTCGTCGAGCAATAGCAACTCGGGTTGCAGGGCCAATGCCCGTGCAATGGCCACGCGCTGGCGCTGGCCACCGGACAGCTCGCGGGGCAGGCGGTCCAGGTAGCTGACGGGCAGGTGCACGCGTTCGATCAGCTCACGGGCCGCCTGTTCCAGCGCGGGGCCTTTGAGCAGGCCGAACGACACCAGGGGCTCGACGATGCTGTCGAACACCGTCAAACGGGGGTCAAGGGCCGCGAACGGGTTTTGCTGGACCAACTGCATGCGCCGGCGCAAGGGCCGAAACGCCCGCCAGCCATGGCCGGTAACGTCTACCTGGTCGAACAGAATGCGGCCTTGGCTGGGCGCCTCCAGGCCAAGCGCGATGCGCAGGGTGGTGCTCTTGCCAGAGCCGGACTCGCCGACGATGGCCAAGGTCTGGCCTGGGTGCACCTGCAGGCTGAGGCCCTGCAGGGCGACGAAGCGGTTGTCCTGGCCCTTTGTCTTCGGCAACTCGAATGTCTTGCCGATACCCTCCAGGCTCAGGATCGGTTGCGTACCTGGCGTCAATGGCACTGGTCGCCGGCGATGGCTAAAGGCGGGCGCTGCCGCAAGCAAGTCACGCGTATAGGGGTGCTGTGGTGCCTGAACGACGAGGCGAGGCGGGCCTTGCTCGACCAGTTCACCCTGTTTCATCACCAGCAAGCGGTCGGCGCGGTCGGTGGCCACGCCCAGGTCATGGGTGATGATCAGCAGCGAGATGCCCCGTTCGGCCACCAGCCGTTGCAGGTGATCGAGGATCTTGCGTTGCACCGTCACGTCCAGCGCGCTGGTGGGTTCGTCAGCGATGATCAGGCGCGGGTTGCCGGCCAGGGCAATGGCGATCAATACCCGTTGACGCATGCCGCCCGACAGTTCGTGCGGGTATTGGCGGGCGCGCAGGGCCGGCTGGTCCAGGCCGACCTGGCCCAGCAGCGCCAGCACATCGGCGTCGATGCTGCGGTAGCGGCGGCCGTGGGCCAGGGCCAGGGCTTCGCCGATCTGCTGGCCAACGCGCAGTGTCGGGTTGAGGCTGACCATCGGGTCCTGGGGCACCAGGCCGAGGGTACGGCCGCGCAGGTGGCGCTTCTGCCGTTCGCTGGCGTGCGCCACGTCGATGCCATCGACCCACAGTTGGCCGCCATCGACTCGGGCAGTGCCCGGCAGCAAGCCAAGCAGCGCGTTGGCCAGGGTCGACTTGCCCGAACCGGACTCGCCGACGATGGCCACGGTCTCGCCCTGGGCCATGGAGAACGACAGGTGTTTGACTGCCTGGGTGGTATGGCCGCCAGCGTGGTAGCTGACGCTGAGGTCGCGCACGGCGATCAGGGGGTGTTGGCTCATCGATGGTGCTCCTCGAAGGTGCGGGCGAGATGGTTGAGGCTGAACACCACGGCGACCACGAACAGGCCCGGTAGCAGCGACACCCACGGGGCAGTGATCAGAAAGTGGCGGCCGTTGGCGATCAGCGTGCCCCATTCTGCTGCCGGGGGCGCCGCGCCAAAGCCGAGGAAGCTCAGGCCGGCAGTGGCCAGGATCGCGGCGCCGAAGTCCAACGTGGCAAGCACCGCGACCGGCCCCCAGGCGTTGGGCAGGATGTGCCGCAGCAAGGTGCGGCACCAACTGGCGCCCCCCAGGCGCGCGGCTTCGACATAGGGCAAGGTCTTGACCCGCAGCACCTCGGCGCGGGTGGTGCGGGCAAAGCCCGGGATGATGCCCACGCCGACGGCGATTGCCACAGGCACCGTACCGAAGCCGATGGCGGTGACAATCGCCAGGGCCAGCAGCAGGCCAGGCAGGGCCAGCAGCACATCGATCACACGCATGAGCGCCGCGTCGACTCGCCCTCCGGCAAACCCCGCCAACACCCCCAAACCAAGGCCACCGGCCAGGGCGATGCCCACCCCCAGCAGTGCCGCTTGCACCGACAGGCTGGCGCCGTACACCACGCGTGTATACAAGTCGCGGCCCAGTTCGTCGGTACCGAACCAGTGCGCGGCACCGGGCGCGGTCAGCTTGGCCGCAGGCGAGGTGGCATAGGGGTCGAAATGGGTCAGCCACTGCGGCACCACGGCGGCGGCCAGCGCAAACAGCACCACCAGCAGCGCCAGGGCGAAACCTGGGCGCGATAACAACGGTGCCACTGCCTGGCCCAAGCGTTGCGCGCGGGTGCGGCGCTTCCAGGGCGTGGCGGGTGCGGCGGCACGGAACGGGCGGGTATCGGTGGTCATGGTCAGGTCACCTTCGTGGCATGCGTGATGCGGGGGTCAAGGTAGGGGTAGAGCAGGTCGACGATCAGGTTGACCAGCACGAAGGCCGCTGCCGATACCACGACGATCGCCAGCACCACCGGGATGTCCTGGCGCAACACCGCTTCCTGGGCCAGCCGACCGACACCGTTGCGCGAGAAGATGGTCTCGACCAGCACGGCGCCGGACACGGTATTGCCCACTTGCAGGCCTACCAGGGTAAGAATCGGCAGGGCCGCGTTGCGCAGCGCGTGCCGGGCCTGCACCTGGGCGCGGCTCAGCCCCTTGGCGAACGCCGTGGCGATGTAGGGCTCGTGCCACACGCCTTGGAAACCGCGTTGCAGCACCTGGGCATAGACTGCGGCGCTGGGGATGGCCAGGGTCACGGCTGGCAGCACCAGGCTGGCGAAGCCTTGGCTGCCGGTGGCCGGGAACCAGCCCAGGCCGAAGGCGAAGACCTGGATCAGCAGCAGCCCCATCCAGAACACCGGCACCGAGAACCCCAGTGAAGGCACGCGCGACAGCGCCACCTTCAGCGGCCGCCATTGCAGGTACGCGGTGAGGTAGGCCAGGCCAATACCCGCCAGCAACGACAGCACGATGGCCAGGCTGGCCAGTGACAAGGTCTGCGGCAGGCGCTCGGCCAGTAGCTCAGTCACCGGCCTGTTCAGCGACAGCGAACGGCCCAGGTCGCCTTGCAGCGCGCGCCACAGCAAGTCGAAGTACTGCTCGAAAATCCCCTGGTCCAGCCCGTAGTAGGCGCGCGCCTTGGCCAGGTCTTCGGGTGACAGGCCGTCGGCCTCCATGCCCGAGGCGCTGAGCATGATCGCCAAGGTGTCCCCTGGCAGCAGGTAGAGGATGAAGTAGGTAATGGTGTAGGCCCCCCACAGCACCAGCAGCGCCTGGCCGATGCGCCCGAGCAGGTAGCGGTTCATGGCTGGGCGACCTGGATATCGCTGAGGAAGGCAAAGCCCTCGGCGGTCCAGCGGAAGTCCTTGACCCTGGGCGCGGTGGCGGCCTGCCAGACACGCTCGTACAACGGGAACGCCGAGGCCTGGTCGATGAGCAGGTCCTGCAGTTGGCCGTAGGCCTGGGCACGCTGAGCGTCGTGGGTGGCGATAATGCCATCGTCGAACAGCGCCTGGGCCTGGGTCAGGGTCTGGGGCTCGTAGGTATTGGTGGCGAGGGTGGCACTGTTGGCGGCGCGCGGGTCGAGGATGGTCTGGAGGATGATCGGGTCGGCGCGGGTCATGTAGGTGGAGGTGAGGTCGTAGTTACCCGACGCATTGCCTGCGACCCATTCGGCGCGGGTCAGTACATTGAGCTTGAGGTCGATGCCCACCTTGCGCAGTTGGTCCTGGATCAGTACGTCGCCAGCGCTTTCGGCCGGCGTTAGGTTGTAGCGCAAGGTCAGGCGCTTGCCATCCTTGTGCCGATAGCCATCATCGCCCTTGCTCCAGCCGGCGGCGTCGAGCAAGCGCTCTGCGCCTTGTGGGTCGTAGGCGAGCTTGACGGCCTGGGCCTTGAAATACGGGGTGGTGATGTCATAAACCCCGGTCACCACGGGGAACTCGGCGTTGTAGACAGTGTGGGCGTAGCTGGTGCGGTCGATGGCTTTCTGCAAGGCCAGGCGTACCTGGCGATCACTCAGCAGCCGGTCGTTGCGGGTGTTGGGGTAAAGGTTCAGCGCCGGGCCTGGCAGCGAGCGACTCTGGATGGTCGCGCCCTTGGCCTGGAACAGCTTCAGGTCGACTTCGGAGAACGGGTTGCGCGGCCAGAGGATGTCGGCCTTGCCCTGCAGGAACAGGCCGTTGCGTACGCTTTCTTCGGGGATGTAGCTGACGTCCACGGCATCCAGGTGGGCCGCGCCGGGGTTTTTCACGTTGGCCGAGGCCCAGGCGTAGTCAGGGCGTTTCACCAGGCGTGCGCCGACTTCCGGGGTGTAGTGCTCGAGTACGAATGGGCCAGTGCCGATGATCTTGCCCAGCGAACGCGCTTGGGCGCTGAGCGCGTAGGACGCGGGCGCCAGGATGGCCAGGTTGGTGGTCGAGGTGGCCTGCAGGAAACCGGCATTGGGGCGGGCAAGCACCAGGCGCACGGTGAAGTCGTCGACCACGTCGGCGTGGTCGTAGCCCGCGAGGTAGGTCGCGCCGAAGGTGGCGGGCAACTGCGTGGCGAAGGCTTTGTTGGTGTCGAAGGCCGTCTTCACGGCGTGGGCGTCGAAGCGCTCGCCGTTGCTGAAGCTGACGTCCTTGCGCAGGTGGAAGGTGTAGGTGAGGGCGTCATCGCTGACTTCCCAGCTTTTCGCCAGCCACGGGATGATGCGGCCGCTGTCCGGGTCCTGGTCGGTGAGCGACTCGGCGACATTGCGCAGCAGCACACGGTGTTCGAGCCAGTAGACCTGGAAGGGGTCGACGCTGACCAGGGTGGTGTTGTCGCCCCAGAAAGCGATGTTGAGGGTTTTGCTGGTGTCTTCGGTGGCGGGGGAGCAGCCGGCGAGGGCCAGCACCAGGGCGCAGGCGCTAAGCAAGTGGCGGGCACGGGGGAGTGGCGGCATGGGGCGTTCCTTCTGATGTAATTGGGTTGCCGGGGCTGGCCTCTTCGCGGGCAAGCCCAAGCAGCAGCGGTCTGCCAGTCAGTCCTGGTAGTCACGCCCCTCACGGTCCAATTGGCGGATCAGCGCATCCCAATGCCGCTGAATCCCTTCGCCAAGCCCGTCGGAAAACCGTTTGGACTGCTCGTGCACCTTGGCAATCGCCGCCGGTGCCGCATGCAGCAGCTGGTCATTGCCGCCGGCCTGCGCCGCCACCTGGATGTTGCACGCCCGCTCCAGCCCATGCAGCTCGCGGAACGCATGCTCGACGCTGACCCCGCCGGTCAGCAGGCCGTGGTTGCGCAGGATCAAGATGTTGCTGTCACCCAGGTTGGCAACCAGGCGCTGTTGCTCGTCCAGGTCCAGGGCGACGCCTTCGTAGTCGTGGTAAACCACCCGGCTGTAGTAGGCCAGCGCGTGCTGGGAGATCGGTAGCAGGCCATCCCGCTGGGCCGACACGGCGGCGCCGTCGCGGGTGTGGGTGTGCAGCACCGCCTTAAGGTCGTGCCGCGCGCGGTGGATGGCGCTGTGGATGACGTAACCGGCCTGGTTGATGCCTAGCCCAAGTGGGTCGTCGATGATCGTGCCGTCGACATCCACCTTGACCAGGTTGGAGGCGGTGATTTCATCGAACAGCAAGCCAAAGGCGTTGATCAGAAAGTGCTCGTCTGGCCCGGGCACCCGCGCCGAAAAGTGCGTGTAGATGTGGTCGGTCCAGCGGAACAATGCCGCCAGGCGATAGGCGGCCGCCAGTTTTACCCGCACCTCCCATTCCTCGGCACTGACCCGCTGGCGAACGGTGTTTGTTTGTGGGGATACGACAGACAATGAACTCATGGTGTGCTCCAGAAGAGAAGGTCAGTAGCCACGCTGGATATCGACCAGGTTGCGCAGCGGCGCCTGCTCGCGATAGCGGGCGAAGTTGTCGAGGAAGGCGTCGAGCAGCGCGGGGTAGCCGTCCTCGGAAATCGCCGACGTGTGCGGCGACAGGAATACGCGGGGGTGGTGGTACAGCGGGTGGCCCGCCGGCAACGGTTCCGGGTCGGTGACATCGAGGCTGGCGCGGCCGATCAGCCCGCTGTCCAGTGCTTCGAGCAAGGCCTGCTGGTCCAGTAGGGCGCCGCGGGCGATGTTGATCAGGTGCAGGCCGGGCTTGGCCTGGGCCAGCACCTGGCGGTCGATTAGGCCACGTGTGGCTGGGGTCAGCGGTGCGGCGATGACCAGGTGATCGCTGCCTGCGAACAGGTGCTGCAGGCGCTCGACGCGCTTGACACCGGGCACTTCGGCAATCGGCTGCCCAGGGCGGTTCAGCGCCAGCACGCGCATGCCGAGCGCGGTGGCCTTGCGCGCCAGGCTCTGGCCAATGCTGCCGAAGCCGAAGATGCCCAACGTGCGGCCGCGCAACGGCGCCAAGGGCGTCAGGCGCCAGTCGGCGTCCTTCACCCACAGCCCCGGCAGTTGCTTGGCGGCGGCAAACACCAGGGCCAGGGCAAACTCTGCGACCTGCTCGGCGTTGGCGCCCTTGCCGCTGGTCACTGGCGGCCCCTGGAATACCCAGTCGGGGTAGAAGTCGATGCCCGACGACACCACCTGCACCCAGCGCAGCGACCAGGGCCAGCCTGGCGGCGGGGTATCTACGCGGTTACCGCGAATATTGATCGGGCGCACGATGAACACATCGGCAGGCACATCCACGTGCAACTGGCCGGGGGCGAGGTCGATGACTTCGTGGTCGGGCAGGTGCTCGCGCAGGTATTGATTGGCCTGGGGGTCAAGCTGGCTGGCAATGATCGAGTGGCTCATGCTGCCACCTCCGCCAGTGCGCTGCGCCCGACTTGGGCCAGCACCACATCGTCCTGGGGCGTGTGGATGCGGCTGCACAGCACGTCACGGTAGTGCCGCTCCAGTGGGTTGCGGCGGGACAGGCCAGGGTTGCCGGCAGCCTCGATGGCCAGCTCGACCGCCTGGATGGCGTTGCGGCTGACCAGGTGTTTGATCTGCCCGGCATGGCGCGGGTCAATGTGGCCGGCGACGGCCGAGTCCAGCAGGCTGCGGTTGGCGAACAGCAGGGTATCGATGCGCCCGACCACGTCCTGGAAGCGCGGCAGGCTCGCCAGCGATGCACCCAGGTTGGAGGGTGCGCGGTTGTTGAGAAACTGCACCAGCCAGTCACGCGCAGCCTGGGCGACGCCGTCGTAGAGTGCCGGCAGCAGCACCGACATCCACAGCAGGCCGGTGCCATCGAGTTCGGGCCGCGGCGCGCTGGCAGGGCTGACACTGACGGCGTGGTCCAGCGGGATCAGCACGTCGTCAAAGCGCACCTCGTGGCTGCAGGTGGCGCGCATGCCCAGGTGGTCCCAGTCTTCGACGATGCAGATGCCGGGCGTGTCCTTGTGCACCAGAAAACCACCGACCAGCGGGTCTTTATCGTCGCTGCGCGCCCACACCAGGTACCAGGTCAGGCCGTAGCTGCCGGTGGAGTAGATTTTGCGCCCAGACAGCCGCCAGCCTGCAGCGGTGCGCCGCGCCACGGTGGCCGGCAGGCCGCCACGGGCCGGCGTGCCCAGTTCGGATTCGACACGAAAGGCATTGATCAGCGCACCGTTGGCCACTGCGTCACGGGCGACCTGCAAGCGCAAGTGCTCGGGCCAGCGCGCTTCGTCCTGCAGGCGAAAGTGCTGCAGGTACTGCATGACCAGGATCAGCGCCGTGGAGGGGTCGCCCTTGCCAACGGCGGCAACCACCTGGCGCGCAGTGGCCAGGTCGGCCCCGCCGCCACCCAGGGCGCGGGGCACGGTCAGGCTCAGCAGGCCGTGGCGGTGAAGCAGGCTGAAGTTGTCGGCGGGGAACTGACCGCTGCGGTCATAGCGCTCGGCATTAGCGGCAAGGGCCTGGGTCAGCTCGGCAAGAGCAGCGGTGGATGGGGGGTGACTCATGGAGTATTCATCCCTGGAACACGGTGGGTTTCTAAGACCGTATTCGTCTGGATGAGCGCTGTAAAAGTCTTTTTGGTTCTATGCTAATTATTTGTTTGTAGAATTTAAAAAATACCTACTATGCAAATTTTTTATTATGTGTGGTCTCCTGCTGTGGGTGCGGCCTGCAGCCTGTTCCCGGCAATCTCACCAAACAGCTCCACCGGCTCCTGCAGGTTGCCCAGATACCGTGGATGGAACAGCCACAAGTCCACCTGCGGTTTGAAATCCGTCACGTTGACCACATCCAGTGCCTCCCGATGGCGGCTGCTCTGCAGCAGCGGCTCGGGCACCAAACCCAGCCCTTGCCCGTTGGCGACCAGGCCCAGTTGCAGGTCGGTGCCAAAGGTTTCCAGGTTGATCGACAGGCTTAGCCCTTGTTCGCTCAAGGCCCGCTGCAGCCCCGCACGAAAACCGCAGCCGTCGGGGTTGAGCACCCAACCGCGGGTGTAACAATCCTTGAGCTTGTAACTGCGCTTGCTGGCGCTGCCCTTGGCGGCCACCACGCGCAGTGGCATACGCGCGATGGAGCGGCTGGTGATGCCCTCAGGGAAGATTTTGCCAGGCGGGAACAGCGCGGCAGCGGCGTCGAGTTCGCCGTTTTCCATGCGTGCGATCAGGCTGCTGCCCCAACCACTGGTGACTTGGGTGCGCAACACCGGGTAGGTGTCGCGAATCTGCGCCAGGGCATCGAGCAGCACCACGTCCCCCAGGGTTTGCGGCACGCCCAGGCGCAACGTGCCTGACGGGGCGCCGTCATTGGCGACCAATTCACGCAGTGAGTCGATCTCCCGCAGGATCGCCTTGCACTGCTCATACACGCGCAGGCCCATTGGCGTTGGCTTCAGCGGTTTGGTGTTGCGGTCGAGCAGGGTGGCGCCGAGGTCTTCCTCGAAGTTCTGCACGCGACGGGTGATGGCCGGCTGGGTCAGTTGCAGGGCCTCGGCGGCGAGGTTGGTCGACTGGCAACGGATGACCGCCACGAAGGCGTCCATGTCATCGATTTTCATATTCGGCGCTCACATATTGGGGCTGTGGGACATACCTTGGAAGAATAATCCTCATTGTGCGGATTGTCACAGCACCCGATGCATCAGTGCCTTGCCGTCAGGCGCTTTCGCGGGCCACCAGTTCGCAGGCGAGCAGGTTCAACCGTTGCACTTCACCCTCATGCGCGATGACGCCCAGGTGTTGCAGGACGCGCAAGGCTGCCACCTCGCCAATCTCCCGCGAGGGCGGCCGCAACGTAGTCAGGCTGGGCAGCAGCATGTCGGCGAAGGGGTAGTCGCCAAAGCCGACGATCGCCACGTCATCCGGTAGCCGCAGCCCCGCACGTTGGCCAGCCAACACGGCGCCGGCAGCCAGGTTGTCATTGGCAAAGATGATCGCCTCGGGGCGTGGCGTGCGGCGGATCAGCGCCTCCATTGCCTGTTTGCCTGCCTCGAACGGCGCGCAATCGGCGGAGGGCACGAATACCCAGGGTTCAAGACCGGCCTCGGCCAAGGCCTCGATGTACCCGTCACGCCGCTCCAACGCGCTCAAGTCGCCGGCTGCGCTGTTCTGCACGAAGGCGATGCGTCGATGCCCTTTTTCCAGCAAGTAGCGGCACGCCTGCACGCCGACCTGGTGATGCAGAAAACCGACCTGCAACGGCGCCCGCTCGGGGCGGTAATCCCAGATCTCGACCACGGGCACGTCAGCTTCGGCCAGCATCTTTTCAGTCGCCGGGCTGTGGAAATGGCTGGTGACCACCAACGCCGCCGGCGACCAGCCGAGGTATGCACGCACCGCACTCTCTTCCTGTTCTTCGCTGAAGTAGCTGGACGCCAGCAGTAACTGATAGCCATGGCGGCTGAGGGTGTCGCTGAAGGCCTGGATGGTCTGGGCAAAGATCGGCCCCGAGATGTTTGGGATCACCATACCGACAATTCGCCCGCGTGCCGAGGCGAGGCCCCCGGCGACCAGGTTGGGAACGTAGCCCAGCGCTTGCACAGCGGCCTCTATGCGCTCGCGCAGAGGCGGTGAAACCTGCTCAGGCTGGTTGAAGTAACGCGACACGCTGATCGCCGATACGTCTGCCGCGCGCGCCACGTCGGCCAGGGTGGCGCGGCCTGCACCACGGCGCTTTCGGGGGGAATCCTTGGCTTGGCTCACAGGGTCGCCTCATCGGGAAATGGCGCGATGGTAGCGCTAACGCAATGGCGCCTGGCAAATAGCTTTATTGCATATCAATCTGACTTTTAAGTATTTGACGTGCTAAGCAGCGCACTCTGATACTTGCTCATGTTAGCGCTAACAAGCGCTGCTGTTGGCAAGCGCCTGCCACTCGCACGAGCGAGACCAGACAACCACAGCACCCTCCGTGTCGGCCCGTGAACGTGGGCCTGGTCTGGTCCCATAAGGCAGTGAGCAGCATGCAGACAACTCCGTTTCCTACTACACAACGCCGGCCGCTGGCAGCGGCCATTCTGTTGGCCGCGTTCGGCCAGGGCGCCCAAGCCGCCGAACCCGCCGAGAGCGCGCCGCAAGCGACGGCCCTCGGCGCGGTGACGGTCACGGCCACACGCCGAGAAGCCAGCCTGCAGGAAGTCCCGGTGGCGGTTTCGGTGATCGATGGCGAGCAGCTCGAGCGTGACAACCGCAACAACGTGGCCAGCATCGTCCAGCAGGTGCCGACACTCAACTACCGGGCAGGCGCCTCGAACAAGGACACCTCGCTGTTCATCCGGGGCGTAGGCACCATTTCGACCTCCCCAGGCGTCGAGCCCACCGTGGCTACCGTGGTCGATGGCGTGGTGTTCGGGCGGCCGGGCCAATCTACCCTCGACCTGCTCGACCTGGAGCGCATCGAAGTGCTGCGTGGCCCGCAGGGCACGTTGTTCGGCAAGAACGCGTCGGCCGGCGTGCTGAACGTGGTCAGCAAGGCCATCCCCGAGCAAACCCGCGGCTACGTGGATTACTCGCACTTTGGCGGTGGCGATGAAAACCGCCTGCGCTTCGGCATTGGCGGGCGTCTCAGCGAACAGTTCAAGGGCTCGCTGAGCACCTTGTGGGGCGATTACGACGGCAATGTCGAAAACGTTGCCAATGGCCACGACGTCAATGGTTACCAGCGCAAAGGTGCCCGCGGCAAGCTGGAATTCGAACCCAACGAAGACCTGCGCCTGACCTTGATCGCTGACTACATGAAAGGTGAAGACACACTCCCCAGCGGTGTGATCACAAGCGCCAGCACAGCATTTGCCAACCAACTGCGCCCGGTCACCCCTAGCGCGCACAACCGCGATATCAACAGTGACTTCAAAACCCACGTCGAAGACGAGAACCAAGGCTTGTCGGCCCAGCTTGATTGGCAGCTGGGTGACTACACCCTGACCTCGATCAGCGCCTGGCGCGGCTGGGACAACACCCAGTACCAGGACGGCGACCGCCGTGCGTTGCTCCCCGTGACCGCGTCCCATGACAAGGGCACGGTGGACTACGACCAGTACAGCCAGGAGTTTCGCCTGACCTCGCCCAAAGGGCAGTTCAACGAGTACGTGCTCGGCGCCTTCTACATGCACGGCACGTCCAACGAAACCTACCAGCGCCTGTCAGTCAACGGCGGCGTGGCCAATACGGGGCGGGCAGATTACTCAACGACCAACGACAGCGTCGCGCTGTTCGGTGAGAACACCTTCAACTTCACCGACGACTTGCGCGCCATCTTCGGCCTGCGCTGGACCCACGACGACCTGGAGTACGACCACCGCCGGGTCTCCAGTTCGGCCACCGCGGTCACCGGCATCCAGCCTTCGACCGCCAGTTCCGGCTCGGTGGACGAGGACGGTTGGAGCGGGCGCACCGGCCTGCAATACGACTTCAACGACAACCTCACCGGCTACGTCACCTATTCGCGTGGCTACAAAGGCCCGGCCTACAACGTGTTCTTCAACATGCAGCCGCGCGACACCGGCGCCCTCAAGCCGGAAACCTCCGACGCTTATGAGGTCGGCCTGAAGAGCACGGCGCTGGACAACCGGCTGACTGCCAACCTGGCGGTGTTCCACACTGACTACGACGACTACCAGGCCAACTTCTTCGACACGGTGGCCAATCAGGTGGTAACGCGCTTGGTCAACGCCGGCAAGGTCAAGACCCAGGGCGTGGAACTGGATGCCAGTTTCCAGGCGACGTCGCAGCTGAAGTTGACCACCGCCGTGGCCTACACCAAGGCCCGTGTCGACCACTTCAACTGCCCGGCAGGGGCCGCGGCCAACTGCAACATCGACGGTGGCCACCTGCCGTTTACCCCGGACTGGAAGACCTACGTACGTGCCGACTACGTGATCCCGCTGGACAACGGCCTGGATGTCGAGCTTTCCAGCGACTACAGCTGGCAGAATTCGGTGCAGTTCAGCCTGGACCAGAACCCGGACACCGTGCAGGGCGCCTACGGCATTTGGAACGCCAGCATTGCCCTGGCCGACTACAACGACGGCTGGCGTGTGGCACTGCTGGGCAAAAACCTGGGTGACAAGTCGTATGCGCAGATGCTGGCCAGCGGTGGCGATTACATCTACCGCTCCGTACCACGCGACGACGGACGCTACTTCGGCGTGCAGTTGCGCAAGGATTTTTGAGTAATCGCCCTCTAGAGCTAAAGCAAAACTTATTGATTTCGCAGGGCCGTGTGGGAGCGGGCTTGCCCCGCGAACACCGGCAAAGCCGGTGCCATGCACCGCGGGGGACCATTCGCGGGGCAAGCCCGCTCCCACAGTCTCCAATGTCCTACCACAGGGGTATGCAAACCCCATCAAGGAGATCGACATGAGCCGTCAACTGAGCCTGGGCGCCTTCCTCATGGCCACCGGGCACCACGTGGCCGCCTGGCGCCACCCGGACGTACCGGCCGACCCCATGGACTTCAGCAGCTACCGCCGCGCCGCGCAGATCGCCGAAGCGGCCTGTTTCGACGCGTTGTTCGTTGCCGACAGCGTTGCCGCGCCTACCGACGCCCTGGCCAGCCACAGTGCACGCTCCACCTACTTCGAACCACTTACCCTGTTGTCGGCGTTAAGTGCCGTTACCGAGCGCATCGGCCTGATCGCCACCGCCACCACCAGCTACAACGAGCCGTACCACGTAGCACGCAAGTTCGCCTCGCTCGATCACCTGTCCGGCGGCCGCGCTGGCTGGAACCTGGTCACCTCGGACGCGGCGGCCGAAGCGGGCAACTTCGGCCGCCAGGTGCATATCCCACATGCTGAGCGTTACGCCCGAGCCCGGGAGTTTCAGCAGGTGGTACAGGGCCTGTGGGACAGCTGGGCTGACGACGCCTTCGTGCACGACAAGGCCGGTGGGCTGTTCCACCGTCCTGATGGGGTGCGTGCCCTGGATCACGCAGGCGAGCACTTTCGCGTGAAAGGCCCGCTGAACGTCGCCCGCTCGCCCCAGGGGCGGCCGGTGCTGGTTCAGGCGGGCTCCTCGGAAACCGGCCGCGAGCTGGCCGCGCAGAGTGCCGAGGTGGTGTTTACCGCGCAACCTAGCCTGGCCCGCGCCCAGGCGTTCTACGCCGAGCTCAAGGGCCGGCTGGCCGCTTACGGGCGGGGCGAGGATTCGCTGAAGATCATGCCTGGCGTGTTTGTGGTGGTTGGGCATAGCCAGGCTGAAGCCGAAGAGAAGTACCAGCAGTTTCAGGAACTGGTCGACCCGCGCGTCGGGGTTGGTTTGCTCGGGCGCATGCTCGGCAATTTTGACCTTTCCGGTTACCCTCTCGACGGCCCGCTGCCCGAACTGCCGCCCACCGAAGATGGCCAGCGCAGCCGCCAGCAACTGCTCACCGAACTTGCCGGCAACGAGCAACTGACACTCGCCCAGCTTGGCCGGCGCATCGCCGGTGGGCGAGGGCACTACAGCCTGGTCGGCACCCCGGCCCACATCGCCGATGAACTGCAGGCCTGGTTCGAGGGCCGTGCCGCCGATGGCTTCAATGTGCTGGTGCCGCACCTGCCCCTGGGGCTGGAGGATTTCGCCAACCTAGTCGTGCCCGAGCTGCAGCGCCGCGGGCTGTTCCGCCGTCAGTACCAAGGCCGCACCCTGCGTGAACACCTGGGGCTGCAGCGCCCTGCCAATCCTTTCTTTACCGAACGAGGTCAACCATGAGCTACGCCGCCCACCCCGAGCGCTACGCGCGCATGCCTTATCGCCGTGTCGGCCGCAGTGGCCTGGTGTTGCCGGCCCTGTCCCTGGGCCTGTGGCACAACTTTGGTGATGCGACGCCTATCGATACCCAACGCGCGTTGCTGCGCACCGCATTCGATGCGGGTATCAACCACTTCGACCTGGCCAACAACTACGGCCCGCCCTATGGCAGCGCCGAGACCAACTTCGGCCGGCTGCTGCGTGAAGACCTGCGCAGCTACCGCGACGAACTGATCATCTCGAGCAAGGCCGGTTGGGACATGTGGCCGGGGCCGTACGGGCAGGGCGGCAGTTCGCGCAAGTACCTGATCAGCAGCCTCGACCAGAGCCTGCAGCGCCTGGGCCTGGACTACGTCGACATCTTCTATTCACACCGTTTCGATGCCGATACGCCGCTGGAAGAAACTGCCATTGCCCTGGCCGACATCGTCCGTCAGGGCAAGGCGCTGTATGTCGGCATTTCGTCCTACTCGGCGGGCAAGACGGCTGAGATTGCGGCGCTGCTGGCCGAGTTGAAGGTGCCGCTGCTGATCCACCAGCCTTCGTACAACCTGTTCAACCGTTGGATCGAGCGTGACCTGCTGGCCACCACTGAGGCGCTCGGGGCCGGGGTGGTCGTGTTCACGGCGCTGGCCCAAGGCCTGCTCAGCGACAAGTACCTGAACGGCATTCCCGCCGATGCCCGCGTCAACCGCGCCGGCGGTGGCTCGTTGCTGCCCCAGCATCTGTCGCCAGACAACATTGCCCGCGCCCGCGCCCTCAATGAAATCGCCCGGGGGCGAGGCCAGAGCTTGGCGCAACTGGCCCTGGCCTGGACCTTGCGCGACCCGCGCGTGAGTTCGGCGCTGATTGGTGCAAGCCGGCCCGAGCAAATTATCGAGAACGTGGCCGCACTCGATAACTTGGTGTTCAGCCCCGAGGAGTTAGCGGCCATCGACCAGTACGCCGTGGAAGGCGGAATCAACCTATGGGAAAAACCCTCGACCGACTGGAAGGAGTGACCCATGCGTGTGCTACGCCTTGCCGTCCTGTTACTGCTGAGCTTGGCCGGTGCTGCCCAGGCGGCAGACCCTGCGACGTTGCGCATTGGCTATCAAAAGGGCTCGATCAGCCTGGTCCTGGCCAAGCAGCATCGCCTTCTGGAGCAGCGCTTTACCCATACCCAGGTTGAGTGGATCGAGTTTCCGGCCGGCCCGCAAATGCTAGAAGCCTTGAACATTGGCAGCCTCGACATCGGTTCGACCGGTGATATTCCGCCGATCTTCGCCCAAGCAGCCGGTGCCGACCTGCTGTACATCGGCGCTGAACCGCCCAAGCCGCAGGCTGAGGTGATTCTGGTACCGAAAGACAGCCCGGTGGCCAGCGTCGGCGACCTCAAGGGTAAGCGGGTTGCCCTGCAGAAAGGTTCGAGTGCGCACAACCTGTTGCTGCGCAGCCTGGCCAAGGCCGGGTTGAGCATCCGCGATGTGCAGCCGGTGTACCTGGCGCCTGCCGATGCGCGTGCGGCGTTCGAGCGCGGCAGCGTGGACGCCTGGGCGATCTGGGACCCGTTCTATTCGGCCATCGACCTGGAAGGCAAGGCACGGCTGTTGGCCGATGGCCAAGGGCTGGGCTTGATCGGGCCTTTCATGCTGGGGGCGCGTGAGTACGTCGAGGCTAACGGGGCGTTTGTCGGTCAGCTACTGGATGCGATCAGCCAGGCCGAGGCGCTCACGCGCAGTGATGAAGCCGGGAGCATCCAGTTGCTCGCACAGTTCATGGGCTTGCCGGAGGCGGTGGTGCGGCGCAGCTTCAGCCATCGGCCGGCGTCGCCGGTGATACCGGTGAGCGATGAGATCGTGGCAGCGCAGCAGCGCACGGCGGAGCTGTTTTTCCAAAACAAGGTGCTGCCCAAGCGGGTGGATATTGCCGGGGCGGTGTGGCGACGGAACTGAGCCAACGCAACGTTCGGCTTTCATTGCCCTGTGTAGGAGCAGCCTTGTGCTGCGAAGAGGCCGGTGTTGCCACACTATTTCTATGAGCCTTGCCGGCCTCTTCGCAGCACAAGGCTGCTCCTCAGGGGGGATTTCGGCGGTATTTGGGGTCAACCCTGGGCAAACGCCAACAACTTCTCGCCATCCAGCCGATATTTAACCCACTCAGCCTGCGCTTCGGCCCCCAGCGACTGGTAGAACCCGATCGCAGGTTCGTTCCAGTCCAGCACACTCCATTCCAGGCGCCCGCAGCCGTTCTCCACGGCCTCCCGGGCAATGTGCCGCAGCAATGTGCGCCCGGCACCATCGCCGCGCTGCTCGGGCGTGACGTACAGGTCTTCCAGATAAATCCCGTTACGCCCCAGCCACGTCGAATAACTGTAGAAATACACGGCAAAACCGATCGCCTGGCCATCCCGCTCGCAGATCAGGCTGTGCACTGTACTGCCCTCGTCGAACAGGCTGCGCTCGATATCGGCAACCGAGGCGATCACCTCGTGGCGCGCACGTTCGTAGTCGGCAAGCTCAGTGATGAAGGCAAGAATCTGCGTGGCGTCGGTACGCACCGCGGGGCGGATAGTGAGGCTCATGGGGCGGGCTTCCTTGAACGGGATGAGATCGGTACAGTATTTGTATCTATTAAATTTAGCAAAACTGTACCGGTCGCAAGGCAGGGCGACTCCGTTAGTGTGACAGCACCAATAATGATTGTGGAATGCCTGCCATGCTTGCCTCTGCCGACCTGCTCACAGCTTTCGTGCTGTTTGCCTTCGTATCCTCCATCACCCCGGGGCCGAACAACACCATGCTGCTGGCCTCGGGTGTGAACTTCGGCGTGCGTCGCTCGATCCCGCACGCCATGGGCATCAGCATTGGCTTCATGGTCATGGTGCTGGCCGCCGGTTTGGGCCTGGGCGAGGTGTTCAAGGCTTGGCCGCCGTTGTACACCGTGCTGCGTTACACCGGCGCGGCCTACTTGCTGTACCTGGCGTGGAAAATCGCGACCTCGGGGCCAATCGGCACGGATTCGGCCAAGGCCCGCAAGCCGTTGGGGTTCTGGGGCGCCGCCGCGTTCCAGTGGGTCAACCCCAAGGCCTGGGTGATGGCGGTGGGGGCCATCACTACCTATACACCGGCCCAGGGCTACGTGATGAACGTGGTCGTCATCGCCGCGCTGTTCGCCTTGGTCAACCTGCCTAGCGTCGGGGTCTGGGTCATGTTTGGCAGCGCTTTGCGCAACCTGTTGCAGAACCCGCGCTGGCTGATGCTGTTCAATGTCCTGATGGCCTTGCTGCTGGTGATTTCACTCTACCCGCTGCTGTTTGTAGAATCGGCGTTTTCATAGACCGATGAGTACAGCAAGCCGATGCAGTTGATCCCCTGGTCACACCTATGCCCCGAAGGCTTCACCTTGCGCGGGTGGCGCACACCCGCCAGTGGCAAGCCTTTGCTGCATTTTCTGCACGGCAACGGCTTCTGCTGCCTGGCGTACCAGCCGTTGCTGATGCGCCTGGGCGAGCATTTCGACCTGTGGCTGTGCGATGTGCAAGGCCACGGCGACAGCGACCATGGCGGCGTGTTTCGCGGGTGGAACCGCACTGCTGAATTGGCGGTGGAGGCGTTCGAAAGCGGGCGTGGCGAGTATGGCGAGGTGCCGCGCTTTGCCCTCGGGCACAGCTTTGGTGGCGTGCTCACGGGGCTGATCCTGGCCAGCGCACCCACGCTGTTCGAGCGGGCCGTACTGCTTGACCCGGTGCTGTTCAGCCGCCGTATGATCGGTGTGATGGGCGCGGCTGCGCTGGTCGGCCTGCATCAACGCCATGCCTTGGCGCGCAAGGCGGCCAACCGCCGCAGCCATTGGCCTGATCGTGAGGCGGCACTGGCCTCGCTGCAGGGGCGCGGCATTTTCAAAGGCTGGACCGATGCGGCAATGCTGGCCTATGTGGAGCATGCCATTGGCGATTGTGGCGAGGCGGTAGTGCTCAAGTGCCGGCCAAGCCGCGAGGTGGAAATTTTCAGTTCGTTCCCCAAGCGCATGTGGGCAAACCTGGCCGCGATCCACACCCCGACGCGGGTGCTGTATGGCGAACAGACCTATCCCTTCGTGCCGCACTCGGTCAAACGCCTGGCGGCGCTGAACCCCAACGTGAGCGCGCGGCAGGTCGCCGGTGGGCACTGCTTCATGCAGGAGGACCCGGCCATGGCCGCCGAGCAGGTGTTGGCCTTCCTGCAACCGTGACGTTGTCGTTCCATAGGTGAGACGATGCATGCCATTTAAGCTGCCTACCGGCTTATTGGCATCATTGGTAAGGTGATCCCAGCCAAGAGAGGAGACTTCTCATGAAAAAAATTCTGGGTATTCACCGCAGCCCCCACGCCCACTGGGTAGGCGATGGCTTTCCGGTGCGCAGCCTGTTCACCTACGACGACCTGGCCCGCCAGATCAGCCCGTTCTTGCTGCTGGATTACGCCGGCCCCCACGACTTCACCCCTACACGTGATCGACGCGGCGTCGGCCAGCACCCGCACCGTGGTTTCGAAACGGTGACCATCGTCTACCAAGGCGAGCTCGAACACCGCGATTCCACGGGGGCCGGTGGCTTGATCGGCCCAGGCGACGTGCAATGGATGACGGCGGCCAATGGCATTGTCCATGAAGAATTCCATTCGCCGGCATTCGCCCGCACGGGTGGCACACTCGAAATGGTCCAGCTGTGGGTCAACCTGCCCGCGCGTGACAAGCGCGCCGCGGCGGGTTACCAGACGTTGCTTGCCACGGATATCCCAGTGGTGGCGCTGGATGACCAGCGTGGCAGCCTGCGGGTGATCGCGGGTGAATTCCAAGGCCACCAAGGCCCTGCGCGGACCTTTACCGCGATGGATGTCTGGGATTTGCGCCTGAATGCTCAAGCGACCTTGCAACTGCCCGTAGCCGCAGGGCGCAACGCCGCCTTGGTGGTGCTGCGCGGGACTGTGCGGGTCAACGGTGAACGGGAAGCCGGGCCCGCCAGCCTGGTACTGCTTGAGCGTGGTGGTGAGGACATTGTGCTCGAGGCGCTGGAAGGCGCCAGTGTGCAGCTGCTCAGCGGTGAGCCGATCGATGAGCCGATCGTTGGCTATGGCCCATTCGTGATGAACAGCCAGGCAGAAATCGCTGAGTCGTTCGACGACTTCCATGCCGGCCGGTTCGGGCAGATGCAGGCCGAGGGCAGCTGAGACCGCTCGTCGTCAACTCTGTGCAGCCGATCGAACAGTCCTGGCTGGCCTGCGATCTTCCACTAAGGTGCTAGATGATCCCGCGCACCATCATTGCTCCGGCGCATGGACGGCCGCCTGAGCATGCGCAATATCAATTGGCACCATGCCTGGCAAAGGCGTACCTAAACAACAGGCCATCCAGTACAGAGAGGGTCGTACAATGTCGTTGATAGGCGTTTCAATGCTAGAGATGCGGCAGATGATCGAGCAAGCCTGCCTGCCTGATCGCTGCGAGGTCAGTTGCGCAGATGGCGTCCACCTGACCATCCGCCTGGGCCAGGGGCAGCGCCTCGAAGCGGGCGTTACCCTGACAGGCGTTGCGCTGCAGGACCTCAACAGTTGCCGCGACGTGGTGAACCTGGTTTCGCAGCTGCATGCGCTGCGTGACAAGCCGACCACGCCAATAAGGGCGATTGCCTGAGCCTGCACCTTGTGTCCCGGTCAGCCGAGGCTGGCCGGGCGCATATATTCCGGCATCAGGCCGTTGAACCAGAACAGGATCATCGACACCAGGATGGTCACCAGCACCAACAGCCCAACCCCCCACACACAGGCGGCGAACAGCATGGCCTGTTCCTTGCGTAACCGCAGAAACGTCTGCAGCCCGCCAAACAGCAGCACGCTGGCATAAGCCGAAGCAGCCAATAGCGCGGTCAGCGCCAGCCAGCGAATCGGCAGCAACCCAACCACCCCCGCGAAAAACCACGGCGTGGCGCAGTAAGCGGCAAAGCCGATGCATTGCTGCAGGCTGGGTTGCGCATCGAAGCCGCGTGACATCCAGCGGATCATCACGCCCATGATCATGACCCCGACCACTGTGGCTGCGTACAGCAGGCCTGCCAACTGCGCCGCGCTGCCAATGTTCAGGCGCACGCGTTCTTCGGCGGCCAGGCTCCAGCCGAACGCGGTGGTGCCGACAAACAGGCAAATGGCAGGGATCAGCGCCAGGGCTAGCAGCCGAGGCAGGTATTGCTGCGGATGGTCCTCTTCGGCGCGGCGTATCTCCATCCAGGCATCGGACGGGCGGGTGAAGAGCTTGAGCAGTGGACTGTTCATGACGGTCTCCAGAAGGCGTGGGCTCTTTTCTATGGAGACGCGCAGTTGCGGGCAGGTTCAGCGCATGTGATCGCCGTTGATCATCTTATTGCAGCTCTAACAGGAGGTTCAGCCCGCCATCGCCACATTTGCCCTGGTCACGCACCACCCCGCGGTAGCTGCGGCCATCCCAGACGAACGCCACGCTGTGGGCGCGATCGACCTTGTCGGGCAGCGGCGGGCAGATGTGCAAGCGCAGGGCAGGGCGGCCCTGCAGGTTGAGGGCGGCGAGTTGGCATTGGCATTCCACGCTCTGGGCGACCGGGCCGAACAACGTATCGCGTACGTAATCCAGCTGCACAAAGGCATTGGGTGCGCGGCCGGGCATTTTCATGGGCATGGGCTCCTTGTGAACGCTGACGCGGCTCCTTTTTAGAAACCTTTCAGGCCCGGATGTTCAAGTTTTTACCTGATCAACCCGCTTTGCGCAGGGTCAGGTTGATCCGCCGCTCGCCCATGCGCGGATGCACGCCGGGTTTGATGGGCAGCACACCATGAAAGCGCAAGCGATCCTCACCGCCCCACACCAGCACATCGCCATGGCTCAACGGCACACGCTGGGTCTTGTCCGAGCGCTGCAGCCCTCCCAGCAGGAACACTGCGGGCAAGCCCAGTGAAATCGACACGATCGGCTGGCTGAAGTCCTGCTCGTTACGGTCCTGGTGCAAGCTCAAACGGGTGCCTGGCAAATAGTGGTTGACCAGGCAGGCGTCGGGCACGAAGTCGTCGAAACCGGCGACGGCCGCAGCGCGGTTTGCCAAGCCGAGCAGCACCGGCGGTAGCGCAGGCCAGGGTTGGCCACTCTGCGGGTCGGTCAGGGTGTAGCGGTAGCCGTGCTCGTCACTGACCCAGCCCAGTGCCCCGCAATTGGTCAGTGCGACAGCCATGTGCAGGCCACCGGGCGTCTGCATGTGCCGGAACGGCGCGGCGCGCAGCACCGGGCGCAAAGCGTCGAGCAAGGCCTCGAGCTCGGCCAGGGCGAAGCCGGGCAACAGCACGGTGTGGCTGGCCAGGCGTTGCGGCTGGGGGCCGAACAGGTCGAGGTCGGACTGGATCATGGAAGCAGCACCAGGCTTACGGTGTTCCATTCTACCCCGGCTCATGCGCTCCCCGTGTAGGAGCAGCCTTGTGCTGCGAAGAGGCCGGTGATAGCAGCGCAAATTTAATGTGTTTTCACCGGCCTCTTCGCAGCACAAGGCTGCTCCTGCAAAGGGCGGTGAGGTAGCAGGGAAACAATAAAAAAGGAACCGCGGCACCAGGGAGAGTGAGCACCGCGGTTCAAGGGGGGAGCAGGTTATTTTTGGGTCACAGTGGCCATGTTCGCGCTGCCCAGCTGGCTGATGGTGGCGGTTTGCGCCATGCCGCTCTGGTCGACGAACGCCTTGTTGCCCTGGCCACCCTGGGTCACGTAGGCGACGTTGATGCTGTCGGCCTGCTTGATGGTGGCCTCGTTGCCACTGCCGTAGAGCTGGTTGGTGTAGCTCTGGTTGCTATAGCCGGACTGGTCCAGGTTGATGACGTTGCCGGTGCCCTCGCTGCTGCCGAAGGCATAGTTGTCGGTACCGCGCTGGTCGGCGACCAGGATGTTGTCGGTGCCGTTCTGCTCGAAGAACAGTTCGTTGTTGCTGTCGGCCTGCTTGGTCTGCATCGCGTTGTTGTTGCCGGTCTGGTTCAGCGTGGCCAGGTGGTTGTCGCCGTTCTGCGTCAGGTTGACGCCGTTGCCGTTACCGTACTGGTTGATCACGGCCGTCTGGTTGACGCCGAACTGGCCGCCCATCTTGTCGCCTTTCCAGTTGCTGGCGGTGATCTTGTTGCCGTTGCCTTGGGTGGTCACGGTCAAGTTCAGGTTTTCGCCGTTCTGGTAGGTGTAGTGCAGGTTGTTGTTACCGGTCTGCGAAATGGTGGTGGTCGAGTTGTTGCTCTCGAACTGGTCCGACCAACTGGCGTTGGCCTTGCCTTTCTGCGTGAGGGTGGCCTTGTTAGCGTCGCCGAAGCTTTGGTCGATGTAGCCTTCGTTGAGCTGGCCGGTCTGGGTGACGTTGGCCTGGCTGCCGACTTGCGTGTCTTGCCAGACCTCCACCGAGTTGCCGGTACCGGTCTGGCTGAGGCCGATGGTGCCACCCTCGCCGTCGCGCTGGTCACCGTAAGCCCAGTTTTCCTTGCCGTCCTGGTAGATCTGGATGTTGCCGTCGTTATGCGTCAAGTGCTCGGCGGCGGCGTAGTTGTCGGCGCCTGCCTGGATGATCATGCTCTGGTTATTGCTGCCGCCGAAGGTCTGCTCGACGAAGGCTTCGTTGCGCTGGCCGGACTGCTGGGTGGTGGCCTGGCTGCCCAGCTGGCTGTCCTGCCACACGGTCGAGCGGTTTTCAGTGCCTTGCTGGGTCTGCAGCGACTGGTTGTTCTCGCCCAGCGACTGGCTGGCGAAGGCATCGTTATAGCTACCCCCGGCCTGCTGGGTGATCTGGCTGCCATTTTCGAACAACTGCTCGGCGTAGCCTGCGTTGTACGAGCCGGTGGCGCTTTGTTGGATATCGCTGGTGCTGTTGGCCTGCACCGCCAGGTGATTGTGGCCCTTGCCGGTCTGCGACTGGGTGGCCGAGGCGAACGGCGCGAGGGTCTGAGTCACTTCGGCAATGTTTTCCTTGCCGTCTTGAGTTTGGGTCGAGGTGCTGTCGGCAGCCATGACCTGGCCTGCGAGGGCAAGGACGATAGCGGCACTGAGGGGAGCGAGCTTGAACATGGTGGTGCCTCCAGGTCTATCGGTATTGGGTGATCTGAACATGCTGGCCATTACCGGCTTGGGTCACGGAGCTGTTGAGGCCCGTGCCGGACTGCACGATGTTGGCGCTGTTGTTGTTGCCGATCTGGTCGATGGCAGCGCTGTTGCTGCTGCCGCTCTGGCGGATCGACGCGCTGTTGCCATATCCCTGCTGGCTGATGCTGGCCATCAGGTCACTACCTTCTTGCAGGATGTACGCCTCTTGCGCGCCCCCGGCCTGGACGATGCGGCCCAGCAGGGCCTGGCCGTTCTGGTCGAGGGCGGCGCGGTTGCCCATGCCTTGCTGCTCGATCACCGCTGCCTGGCCGGCGCCGACCGGTAACAGGCGGATGATCACGGGGTCACCGAGGTCATTGCCGGCCGCAAGGTCGGCGTTGTCCATCAGGTCCTCGGCCCAGCTGGCCTGGCCCGCCAGGGCCAGGCAGAGCAACAGTGGATACAGGCATTTCATGGCGTTCTCCCGCCTTCTACTGCACGACGACGTTGACGGTGCGTGTGGTCCCTGGGCTGGTGGTGATGGTCGCCGTCGGCGCGGCGGTCGGGATCACCGTGGTGCTGTTGCTGACCGCCAGGCGCCAGCGCCCGGTGACCGGTACGGTAGTGGTGCCCAGGGTTTGCACGCCGGTGGTGGTGGTGACACGTACGGTCACAACGTTGCCGGTGGTCACCGACGAGGTGCCGCTGATGTCCCAGTTGTACCGGTTGTTGGAGCGTGCCGTGACCGTGGCTGCGGTGACCGCGAAGGTCTCGGCGGCTGGGCGTGGCGACACGTTGACCGTGACAGTGCCGGCGTTGGACAGCGCCCCCAGCGAGTCACGCACCTGGTAGGTGAAGGTGGTGGTAAAGGCCGCCGTGACCGTGGCCGGTGGGGTGTAGGTCACCGTCGTGCCATCGGTGCTGACGGTGCCTCGGCCGGCAGCGGGTTGTGTGACGGCGGCAACGGTCAACGGCAGGTTGCCTTCCGGGTCGGTGTCGTTGGCCAGCACGTTGATGGTCAGCGGCACGCCCAGGGTGGCGACCGTTTCCGGGTTGGCCGTTGGCGCCTGGTTGGGCGCAACGTTGATGGTCACCGTGGCCGGTTCCGACTTCAGGCCTTTGGCATCCACCGCCCGGTAGTTGAAGGTGGCCACCAGCGGTTGCGTGGCACCGACGGGTGGGGTGTAGGTAACCGAGGTGGTGCCGTTGAGCACGACGCCGCCAAGGCCAGTACCGGGTTGGGTCAGGTCGCTGATGGCCAGCGGTACGTTGCCGTCCGGGTCGCTGTCGTTCAGCAGCAGGTTGAGGGTCAGCGGGATGCCGACACTGGTGCTGCCGACATCGGCCTGGGCCAGCGGCGGTTGGTTGGCCGCCTCGACCGGCGCATTGCCGACCACGATCACCGGTTCCACATCGCTGCCGCCATGGGCCGACTTGACTGTGACAGTGGCCGGCGGCTGTGCCAGGTCATTCACGGTCAGGCTCTGCAGCGTGCCCGATTTGGACATCCGGCCATAGCCTTGGGCGAGCATGTCGGGGATGGCCACTTCGTCGCTGGAGCGGGCCTCGATGAACAGGCGCTTGTTGGCCCAGTCGTAGCGTGCGGTGCTGACCTTGACCACGTCAGTCAGCTTGCTCGACAGTGCGGTCGGCTGGGTGCCGGCAGTGCTGTTGCTGGCAGTCACCACCACCACGGCGGGCGGCACGGCCTGGCCGAACTGCTGGCTGAAGAACAGCCCGTTGTTGTCTGTCAGCAGGTTGAACTGGCAAGGCGAAGGCGGCGTGCCGATCAGTGCCAGGCCATTGCGCATGCACAGACTAGCGTCATGCGGGGCCTTGGCGAACACCTCCACCCGGGTGCCGGAGCCGTTGCGCGAGTAGGTGGCGCGCTCCAGGGTCACTGGCGTTTGCGCACGCTGGTCGAGCACCTTGCCAGACACCGTGAACAGCGACGTTTCGATGCGCCCGGGCGGGCCGTCGATACGGATGAAGTTGGTGTTGAACGGGCTGCCGACCACGGTCTCGGGCCTATTCGGGTCACCAATGAAGGTGTCGGTGGCGCCGGTGTCTGGGTTGACCTCCAGGTACGGCCCGCCAGCGCCTCTTAGCCATGGGCCAAGCGCGCCGTTGAGCGCACCGGTGAAGTTACCGGGGGCACCGATGCCGATGTCACGGGTGATGTTGATCGCGCGCCGGCCAGGGGTGGTGACGTTGACCGTCTCGACACCGTAGGGGTGGGTAATGGTGTAGACACCGGCGCGGGGTACCGAGACGCGGATGCGGATGCGGGCAAAGCTCTGCTGGTCGCCATCCACCGGGTTTTCAGCGGCAAAGGCGGCCTCAAGGCCGGCGACATAGGCGTCCAGCTCATAACCGCTGTTGCCCACTGCCGGGATGGTGGCTTCGGCCAGGAACCAGAACATCTCGGGTGGCCAGTTATCGGGGAACACCAGGGGCAAGGCGTCGTCGTAGATGCCCGGCTCCGGCAACAAAGTACACATGTAGGACGGTGCACCCGGCGCGCCGGCAACCCGCGAACTGGTGGCGCGTGACTGACACAGCTCAAGCGACAGGTCGTTGCCGTCCTTGTACCACATCGGGTAGCCGCCGGTGGCGAAGGTGTAGGGCCCGGGGTCGACATCGGACAGCGCGGCGAAGGCAGCGCTGGTGACAGTGAGGGAGAAACCGGCGGCGAACAGCGCACGGCGTGGCCAAGTGTTCATGCTGCCTCCTTGAGGGCTGAGCCTTTGTCTGTTCATGGCACCAGCACCACGTCTTCGCTGTCGCTACCGCCATTGGCGCTGGTGACTTGCACCTTGGCCGGTGGGATGGGCGAAAGGGATGTGCTCAATGTCTTCACCGCGCCGTTGCCACTGAGGTTGCCCAGCAACGTGCCGTTGCCGGTGTGGGCGGTGAGGGCGGGCGGGCTGGTTTCGTCACTGGTGCTGGCGACCAGCGTCAGTTGCCCGGTGGACAGGTGGTATTCAGCCTGAGTGATGGTCACTAGGTCGGTCAGTGGCAGGTTGGCCGTGGTCAGGCTGCTGGTCGGGATGGCCACGCTGTTGTCGGCGGTCAGTACCAGCGTGGTGGGCACATTCGGGTTGAGTACCGACTGGGCGTACCAGGCACCGGTGCCGTTGGCTTCGGTCAGGTTCAGGTTTGGCGTCTGGCTGGTCAGGGTGACGGCGGCCGGTGGCGGCGGGGCCATGACGAAGACATCTTGCTGGGCGTGCAGGTCGCCATTCTCGGTGCGCCGCGAGTAGGTGGTGCGCTGCGGCATCAGCGGCGTGGGCAGGGCAACATCGGAAAGCTTGCCCGAGATCGAGAACAGCTCGGTCCGCAGGTCGATGCCCCCCGGGCCTTCGATGCGCACGAAGTTGGTGTTGAACGGGCTGCCGGTCACACGCTCATCCAGGTTCGGGTCGCCGATGAAGCGCTCGCTGCCTTCGGTGTAGGGGCCATTGACGCTGCGCAGGAACGGCCCGACATCGCCTTTGAGCGCGCCGCTGAAGTCGCCAGCGCCAGCGATGCCAATGTCGCGGGTCATGTTGATCGCCCGGCGCCCACCGGCCGGTACGTCAAAGACTTCGACGCCGTAGGGATGGGTGACCACGTAGGTGCCTGCGGTCGGCACATCGACGCGAATACGCACCCGGGCGAAGCTGACCTGGTCGCCTTCGACCGGCTCTTCGGCGGCAAATGCTGCCTCGATGGCCGTGCCGTAGCTCAGGTCGATGCCTCGTGCAGCGTCGACGATGGCGGCGTCGGCGGTGAACCAGAAGGCTTCGTCAGGGAAATTGGTGGGGAAGGCGATGGGTTGGGTGTCGTCGAACACGCCGGGGGTGGGTAGCAGTGTGCACATGTACGCCGGCGCGCCGGGAGCACCGGCGACCCTTGAACTCACCGCTTTGGTCAAGCACAGGTCGAGGGTGCGACCATGACTGTCCTGGTACCAGCCTGCAAAGTTGCCATTGGCAAGGTTGTAGGGGCCGGGGTCGACAGCGTTCAATGCAGCCTGTGCCGGGATCTGGAGCATGCCGGCGAAAATCGCCACTGCCAGCGGGTGGGGTATCGGTCGGAGCATGAGTCAATTCCTCCTGCAAACGGGCCCATGGACTTGGGGCGTCTGGGAGGAGATCGGCAATAGGCGTGCCAAACCGAAATAAATGACTCGCAGGCCTTGTACAACGGGGGATGCGGGCGTTTAGTGGGTTTCTTTTACGCTGCTTGCCAATGGGCCCGGTACCCCCAGCATTGGGGAATGGGGTCGGTGGTTGCGACCCACTCGCTTACCTGTTCAGCCCGCTTTTATGTCGGTGTTTTTGGCGATTTGGAGGTGCGCGGTTTCCGTGGTTTTTTCTCCGGACGCTTGCCGGGTTTTAGCTGCCAACGGTCGGCATTGGCGAGTAGGCGTTCCTGGATGTCGGGCGGGTAGTCACTCAAGGTGGTGGGTGGAGGCACTGGTTTTCCGGGCAAGCCGGCCTCGCGAATCACCTTTGGCCAGCGTGGTCGCCAGCACAGCAGCAGGCTGAACCAGTGCGCGGTGCCGACAATGACGAAAGCGGGCCAGACCATGAGCAGGGCGAGTTTGAACAGCCAGCTGCTTTTGCGGAAGAAGCGGCCGAGGCCTTCGAATTGGGCGCTGAATGCCTGGATGGGCGAGGGTAACTGGGTACTCAAACGGGGGCGGGGGACAGCGTGTGGGCCTTCTTCCATGTAGCGGCGGATGAACTCCCATTCGTCACGGAGTTCGCTGCCGCCTTGGCCTTGCTTGCCGAGTAGGGCCATTTCCATGTGGGGCAGGCCGGTATGGCTCGGGTGCCAGACCAAGCCGAGTCTCATGCCGAGACTGAGTGAGTCATCCTCAGGAGATACAGCGGTGCTTCCGGTGGTTTTCCATGGAAACGTCACGATACCCCCGCAGTATGCAGGTCGATGAAGATGAACCTGTTGAGTTTTTCGATTGAAGCGGATAAGCAGGTGTCGACTGGTGAGTATTTCTAGACGTGTAAAGCGGAATCCATATTTAGCATAAACATAGTAAAACCCACAGCCTATGGACAGCATGTATGTGCTGAATAAAATAGAGAATACTGAAAGGAACTCAGCTTGGGTGGCGTTGATGTAGATGGAGCCAAAGGTTATATGCAGCCATGCGTAGGTCATTGGGCCTAGGCCTCCGAGAGTCATCATTGTGATTACTCCACGTTTCTCTTCCGAGCCGCCACAGCGCATATCCATGTAAGTGTCATTGAACGCAAATACGGGGCCGCGCGAATGCGGAGTAGTACTCACCGATTTGAAATGAACACCCTCCCGTAAGTCACCCTCGTACAGATCCCAAGCTAGATGCTTATGGGTTGGTACTGTCTCGGCATCAGCTGCAGTGCGCGCAGCTTTTGACTCAGTACATGTCTTCCAGAATCCCCATTCAATCAGGTACATTTACAGCACCTCTCTGAATGCGGAGTGCAGTTTCGCCAATTCTTCATCAGCATAAGGTTTTGATCGTTTATCGATGCGATAACTACTGCGTTTGCACCATTTCTCTAGCGCGTCATCTTCCAGTAAAAATATAATTATCGTTAATGCTAGCCCTATCCAGAAAGTGCCAAGAACTAGGCGAGCCAGTAGTATGCGAGCCGCGGGGGTGCCTAATGCTCTTGAAACGGTGCTCATTGAGTGGCCGAGCGCTCTGAGAATTGGGTGTCTGCTGCTGTGCGCCAAGCGCTCGAAAAAGGGACGGGCCAGGGCAACGGCAGTCCCAAGCTCTGCTAGAGATAGGACCACAGTCGCTATCGCACGCGTGAAATAGGCTCCGCTCAATGACCACGATTTTATTGAGGTACTATTTTCGGTGAAGTTCTGTACTCCATCTACAAAATCCCACCACGCCAGCACCCCCCCGCCCATACTGGCCAAACTACCCCCCCAAAGCTTCAACCTCCCCAAGCTCGCCGCCGCCCCTCTCCCGGTCACGCTATTCGCGCCATACCGCGTCACCACCTGGTCCACATAACTGGCGCCAATCTCGAAGCCCGCCGCCGCAGTAGTCATCGCGGCAGCCAAGAGTTCGGTCTTCACCCGTGCATCACTGTCTGGCAGTTCGCGTGCCTTGAAGGCCATCAGCATGCCTTCGAGCAAACACACCAGGCCTGCAGCACGCACCTTGTAGAAGTCGCTGTTGTTGGCCTGCATCAGGCCTTCGGCCCAGGCCTGGTCCAGATAGCGTGCAACCTGGGCACCACTGCGCTGAGGGTTCAAGGGCTGCCCGCTGCGAGCCGCTTCGCCCAGGCGTATGTCGACGGCCGTTTCATGTACCGAGGCGAACAATGTCAGGCGCAGGCCATGGTGCAGCGCGCGGTCCACACTGCTAGGTGCCCCGGTACGCAGCACTTGGCGCCCCAGCGCGACGTACCAGGCATACAAGCCGATGCTGGCGGTGCTGTTTCTGCTTTGTAGCTCCTCGTACAGCGTGTTGATGCGCCCGAAGGCATTCGCCGCGATGTGCGCGTGCCGGGCGAGCGACTCACGCAACGTGAAAGAGGTCTCTGAGGCCGGCTCGGCCTTGGCCGCTTCCAGAAGCGCGGCAAGCGCTTCGCGGATGTCATCCTGGTTGTAGCTGATGCCGCGCATTGCCAGATTGCCCCGATGCGCCACATCGCTGCGCCACCAGTGGTCCAGTACCGTCGCGCCCCACTCGCTGAGCTCCATGCCGATTACGCACTGGCCGGTTTGCTCGGCAAAGGCCAAGCCATTGATCAGGTCGGCATTGTCGTAACGGTCCAGGGCCTGCAGCAGGCGTTCGCTGAGGAGCCATCGGGTATGGTCTTTGGCGCGGTCTTCTGCAGCTTGCTGGGCTTGTTGCATCGCTTGCTCGAAGCCTGCGAGCTGATCGTGCATGGCCTGGCGGTCGACCAGGTGGCCGTACTTCTGGTCGAACTTCTTGCTGAATTCGCCAGCATCCTGGCGGGCCTGAACCTTGGCCCGAACTTCGCGTTCGTACTGCGCCAGATGAGGTTTTATCCGGGCGTCATGCGCATCGGCCTGCTGGCGAGCGTGGTTGGTAAACCCATAGAAGTCCACAGGCGTCACCGGCTGCTTGCGCACGGCCTCGGCCATGACCTCGCGCTTGACGATGCGCTCGGCCATCATCTGCGGGTAGAGCTTCTCGATTTCCAGAAACGACTGCGCAACAAGCAGTTTGCGCTCATTGTCCACGCCGGGTTCCACAACGCGCTGAAGCCAGTGGGTCTTCACCTCGTCGACGGCTGCGTTGCGCCAGGCATTGAGCTCCTGGGTAATGCCGAGGGCATCCTCGATCACGATAGCGGCGCCGCGCGGCTTGGTTTGATTCATGGGCGGTGCCAGGGCTTGCCGTGAAGCGTGCGGGGATACGATCTGAGCGTTGTTGAACGGCTGCAGGTCGAGCAGGGCCTGCAGGTCTGCGTCGTCCTGGGCCTTGAAGTCGGCTACCCAGTTCAGTTGGTCGTGCTTGAGCACGTGGGGCTGTGGCGGCGCGTCAGAGGGTTGAATGAACCCTGCGATATCGATCGCGGGCAGGCTGCTGCGGTACTCGTCTTCGAGCAGGCGGTAGTTGTCGAGCATGCGCGGCGTGAGCGGGGAGGGGCTGAACAACGGGCGCAGCTCCTGGATGTCGTCCAGGTCGTAGAGCGTGATGGTCCAGCCGAAGGCGCGGATGATGTCCTCCAGGTTGCCTGCGCTAGGGGCAGGCTCCCATGGGGCGTCGGCGCTGATGTACAACAGTGAGCCATTCGGCGCCACGCGGTACTGGCTGTGCCATTCGTGCGCCGGTGCGCTGTGGCGTTTGATCAGCAAGTAAAGAAAGCCTTCGCGCAGCGGGCGGATGGCGTAGCTGGAGTGGGTCAGCGCAGCCACCTCCTGAAAGGGGCTGAGGTAGCCCGGCAACTTGGGCAAGCGGGCGCGTTGTGCCGGATTGCCGCCAACGGCGGCATATCGCAAGGGCAGCAGTTCGAAGCGGCGGGTGCAGTCGGCGACGGGGCTGTTGCGTAGCGCGGGGCGGTAGCCGGTTGTGATACGTCTGCACAGATCGAGCGTGTCGGTGAGCGAATCCATGGGCGTGTGTTTTAGTCCTTTGTGCGCAGGCGTCGCTGCACGTTGTCGATAAGGGCGGTGTGCTGTTCGCGGGTGGCGATGATTGCCTCCTGCCAGGCTGGTGAGGTGTTGAGCTGATCACCGTCGCGAGCCATCATCAGTACATAGGTGATGAGATCCTCCTCACGGGCCAGGCCTTGCTCGCGTGCCTGGTCGAGGTAATGCTGGATCAGGCCGACGCGCGTGCCGTGGCAGGCACCCGCCAAGGCTGGGCAGTGCTGAACGTCCTTCAGTACCTCGGCAAGTTGGTAGCTCAGCGGGTCGCCGGCCAATGCTGCCCAGCAATCTTCGTCCAGTGTGATCGGCGTGACGTGCGCAGCGTGAGGTTGATCGCCGCCCGCTATTTGCAACCATAGCGTCTTGTGCGGATGCGCTTCAGGTGCCCACCAGTGATGGATGGGTGCCAACCATTCGCTCACCCCAGGCAAGTGACGGTGGCTATCGAGCGCTTGCAGGGCAGCAGCGGTGTGGTAACGCAGAAGGTACGAATGGCCATCTGCGCCTGTGACGATGTTGGCCTGGCTCAAATGCAGCGCGAGTTCGGCAGGTGGCAATGCGCTGATTATCCAGCCACATACCGCGCCCTCTGCACCTTGTTCGAGCTGCCATTTAAAGTCGTACTGGGCTGAAACATCGGAGCCGGGACGCGAGCCGAACAGCCAGGGGCCCACTGCTCGCAAATTGCTGAATTGGGCTTGCTGCAACAGTGGCCAGCAGCGCTGCGAGTAATACTCGAGCAGGTTTTCCCGAGCCTTGGGTGAAAGATCGGCCATTTCCACAACCGCGCTCAGGCGGTACCGATCGGATACTCGCAGGACCTTGACCAGTGCTCTGACGAATGGGCTGGGCATCAGTGTGCTCCCGCCATACGGATCATGGTGTGGCCGTTCGTGATCGCTTTCAGCAAACAACTGAGGCAGACGGGCTCGCCGGGCTCAGGAATGCCAGCGGTCGAGGTTGTGCGTTGGCTGCCCTTTGCCTGCTGGTGGATCGGCCCTTTGAAGGCCACTGCCACACCGTCCAGCGTGACACCGGCCCCATCGATTCGCAGCAGCCCGCCTGGGCTCCGGATCGTCAGGCTCTCGCTGACCTGTATGTCATAAACCTTGGTGGTGTGCCGGATGGCTTCGCCGGTCTGCAACACGTGATGACCGCCCACCACCTGTTCGAGGTGGCCACCAATTTCTACCGTGTGGTTGGCTTTGGTAATGTCCTGGCGCTGGTTGCCAACCGTCTCGATGCGGTCCTGGCCGGTGACGATCGTGTGCGTCCGGCCAATCTTCAAGTTGTTGTCATTGCCGATGTCGTGAATCCGGTCTTGGCCGATGCTGACGGACTCGTCCCGGCCGACGTCTTCCCGGCGGTCCTGGCCAATCGAAACCGTTTCGTCACGCTCGACCCGTTCGGCGCGATCATTGCCAACCTGCGTCGTTTCGTTATGCTTTACAACGTTGTTCTGGTCCCTTTCTGCATGGATGAACACCTCCTGGCGACCCAGTTCGTCCTCGAAACGCAGTTCATTGAAGCCATCGCCTTTGTGGGTCTGGCTCTTGATGGTCATGCGCGTCTTGTGCTCGGGCAGGTCGTACGGGGGCAGCTGATTGCCGCAATAGGTGCGGCCGGTGATCATCGGCTGGTCCGGGTCGGCGTTGACGTACTGGATGATCACGTCCTGGCCAATACGCGGGATGGCCATCGAGCCCCAGCTGCCACCGGCCCAGCCTTGCGACACCCGCACCCAGCAGGAGCTGAATTCATTGTTTTCGCTCTCCCTGTCCCAAGGGAAGCTGACCTTGACCCGGCCCCACTGGTCGCAATGGATCTCCTCGCCAACTGGGCCGACGACGGTGGCCATGTGCGGGCCGTCGATGCGTGGTTTGGCCAACGGCGCTGGGCGCCATTCGGTTCTGCCTGGCACCAGCACGGCGTCTTGGCTATAGTGCGTGCCTTGCCTGGCGCCGGCGGCTTCCTCCTGCAGGCTGGTGAACTGGGTACCTTCGTGGTGCACCTTGATTACACGCCAGTGCACGTTCAAGTCTGGTCGCGGGTGCTCGATCAGGGTGAAGCTCAGCCCCGGTTGCAGGCGCACGTCATCGCCTTGCACTTCGGCAATGCGGGCATCATGGCGCAGCGCGGTGATCCGGGTGGCGGTGAAGGGCACGCCGACCGCATCACGCTTGTAGCGGCCGGGGTAGTCGAAGCGCTCGTACGCGGTGGATTGGTGCGTCAGGCCACTCGCTTCTGCGCGGTGTTCCTGGCGGTATTCCGGGTTGGTGAACGTATAGTCGCGTTGCACCTGTCGTGCAGTGCGTACCTGCTCGCTGTAGCGCAGGCGGCGTAGACAAGCCTTTGCCTGATCGCCACCGCTATTAGCGCGATACAGTACTGCGTCTGGGTCGATGTCATCGTCATCGACGAACCCTTCATCGTCATCATCGATCTTGATAACACCCCGGCTGATCTGGCCCAGCGAGAGCAACCGGTCGGTGATGACCAGCATGTGGTGTTTGGGTGTGTGCTCGAAGCAGTAGACAAAGCCTTCCTCGGCGGCGAGGCGGGCGATGAAGTCCAGGTCGGTTTCACCCGCCTGCACGCAGAATTCCCGTACCGCATGTTCACCGCAGCTGTGCAGCTCAAAATGAAGGATGCCTTGGCGTTTGAGCATGAGCTCGAGAATCTGCGAGGCGGTTTTTTGCTGGAAGATGCGCCAGTTCGAGCGCAGCCTGGCACGCGCCAGCGTGGGTTCGACCAAGGCGCGGTAGCGCGTCCGGTGAAAACCTGTCTCTCCTTGGCTGAAGGTGCTGACCAGGCCGTGCACGTAGCGCACGGGGTGGGCTCCCCGCCAGAGGGTGAACAGCACCGGTTTGTCGAGCAGCTGGCCAAAATCGACATCGTCTTGGTAACTGACCAGCTCCAGGTTCAACTGGAAGGGTGTGCTGATTGCTTCGTCGAGCTCGAACGAAACCACTTCAAACTCAACCTGGCCGACCAGCGGCTGGAAGGTGAAGCGCAAATCGGATTGGCTAGGCATGTGGATTCCCCCGAAAGTGCCTGAGTACGGTCATGACGAGCACTTGCCCGCTACTGCTGCAAGATGACGTTGAGCGACTCGAGAACTTCGGCGGGGATGAGGGAGAGCACCTGCGGGCTCCAGGGTATTGCCGACAGCTTGCGCAGTGGGGGGCTTTCCGTCGTGCACGGGTATGCGATGGCTGCTCCCTACGCACGTCTTCAAGCAGGATTGGCTTGTTGGTGAGCACTGTTTTACCAGTGCCATCGGGATCCCTGAACATTCCTGTTCCTCGTGTATGGGCAGGCAGCGTATGCACTGGGCATGGGCCGACCATGCGGCCAGACGCAAGCATTTAGCTGAAGCCTGAACACTAACGAGGAATCAATTCATGGGTGAGTACTGAGCGTCCTATAAACGTGTAGGAAAGTTCGATTTCTATTTTGTTAAGAAACAATTGGTTGCAGGTAAACAAGGCGAAGGGTGTGTTCAAGCATCTCGATTCGGCTCTTGCTCGGTGCAAAGCTGGGCTTGCAAGGGTAGTGAGCTGATCGAATGGGCTGGAGAACGATGGCTTGCAGGGCTGTGATTTGGCGCCTGCAAGGCCAGGCGGCCGTAGAACAGCAAGGCAGTGGCCCAGGTGGTGAACCAGACGAACAGCCCTGCCCAGAAGGTGTGGGACATGTAGTGCCAGCCTTGCAGCACGCGGGTGGTGCCGTAGACGAACCCCAGCAACAGGATCGCCACCAGCAGCTTGCGCGCATGCATCCAGCGGTGGCGTAGCGCTACGAAGTACAGGGCCAGCAAGGTGAAACCACTGGACGCATGACCGCCTGGCCAGCATCGGCCATCGCCGGCCTTGTCCAGCCAGGAGAAGTGCTCGAACCACTCGACCCGCGCCTGCTGGCCGCCGTACAGCGTCGTTTCCACCGGGCAGTACACGCTGGTATGGCTTTTCAGGTAGTGGATGACCGTGGTGCACAGCGCGAACGCGACCACCACGAACAACAAGTCGCGGCGGTGGTGGGTCGTGAAGCGCAATACTGGTGCGATTCGTGCGGTTTCCAGCCACCGCGTAAGGCCCCATTGCGGGTGATTGGCCAGGCGCGGCCAAGCGAACGACAGCAGCGAGCCGATCACGGCCAGTTCACCGGTCCAGTTCGGTAATACCCGTGGCCACTTGTGGGTGACCTTTTCGAACCATTGATTGTGCAACAGCGGAAATTGACCGGTGGCCGGATCGATCAGCAGGTTGCTGATCCAGCGGTCGAGTTCGGTCAGGTCGAAGGCGACGAAGACGATGCCCGCCAGCAGCAGCGGTAGCAGCAGGTTGTTGCGGTAGAAGGCGGCGCGTGAAGGTACAGGCATGGTCAGATTTCCCGGGCATCAGCGAGTTTGCGCCACTGGCTGGCATCCATCTGGCCCAGCACCCGGGCCTTGCCATCTTCGCCCTGGGTGATGAACAGCGCGCTGGCGTAGCGGTTGGAGTCCGCGTCAGTGTCGACGTTGAGCTGGCGCTCCACCTGCTCCAGGCAGCCACTGTGGCTGACCAGCACGAGGTTGCGGCCGGGTTGCTTATGGGCGAAGGCATTGCTGGCGAAGGTGTGGTCACACTGGTTGAGCCAGTCCTGGGTGGCGATAGCCTTGCCGAACATGGACTGCGCGGTCTGCCGGGTGCGCACTTCCGGGCTGGCCCAAACATCTGCACTAAGCAGGCCAAGGCGGTGCAGGCCTTGGCCGACGTCGGCGGCTACCCGGCTGCCCGCCAAGGTAATACCGGTGGGGTCGTCCAGGCAGGCACCGCGTGAGCGGTCGCAGCGTTCGGCGTGACGAATAACCACAATGACTGAGCCCTTGGACCAGGCGCTGTGCAAGCCGCTGCTGTGCAGCGTATGCGGGTTGCCAAGGTCTGCAAGGGCGGGGCGTGCGGTTGCCCAGGCAGCGAGAGCCACCAGCGCGAGCGATACGCACATCGCCACCAGCAGCGCTTTGGCGCGGGGCAATCGGTAGGGCCGGGCGAGTTTAAGGGCCGGCGGGGTGTCGATGACGCCATGCAGCATGCTGTCACTCCAGTGAGCACGGGCAACGGATGCGAACCTGAGGCTCGGATCCTTTGAGAGTGCGCGCACTTTAGGCAGGCGGATGTCAGCAGTAAGTGAGGTAGATGTGAAAATTGTCTTGCCGGGTATGCCCATGCCGGCAACTCATCGCTTACGGAACAGCAATAAAGTCAAGAATGAAACCGGTTTCAAAACATTTCTGAACGCGCTAGATTATTCGGCTGTCTTCTACACGCGCCCGCTTGCGCGAGTACCCCATTGAAAAATCAGATGGCGCAAACCAAGGCCGCCCCTACCGCTGATGAGGATTTGAAATGCCTGAGCATGCCCCAGACAATCCGCGCCGGGAATTCCTGCGCAAGACCTTGACCTTGATACCGGTCGCCACCGTGGCCAGCACCGGGCTGGGCTTGGGTGCCAGCCAACTGCTGGCCGAACCTGTGCGTGAGCCCAAGGTGCCTGTCGCTGCGCCTGCGGGCGATTATCAGCCAACCTTTTTCACCGCCGAAGAATGGGCCTTCGTGCAAGCGGCCGTTGCCCGCATCATCCCTGCGGACGAACTGGGCCCAGGTGCGCTCGAAGCGGGTGCCGCCGAGTTCATCGACCGCCAGATGAATACCCCCTATGCCACGGGCGCCCAGTGGTACATGCAGGGGCCGTTCAACGCCGACGCCCCACCAGAATTGGGCTACCAGCTGCAACTCAGCCCGCAACAAATCTACCGGCTGGGCATCGCTGCCGTGGACGGCTGGTGCAAAGCCAACTCGGGCCAAGTGTTTGCTGCGCAAGATAGCGCTACCCGAGACCGTATTCTCGCCAAGGTCGAAGCCGGTGAGCTGGTGTTCGACGCGCTGCCGGCCAAGCTGTTTTTCAGCTTGCTGGTTCAGAACACCCGCGAGGGGTTCTTCTGCGACCCGATTCACGGTGGCAACAAAGGCATGGTGGGCTGGACCCAGATCGGCTTCCCCGGTGCACGGGCAGACTTCATGGACTGGGTCGAGCGCAACGAGCCTTACCCGTTCCCGGCAGTGTCGATCCGTGGCGAGAGGGCCTGAAGCATGGCGAATGTGTTGAAGAAAGTAGACGCCGTGATCGTGGGCTTCGGCTGGGCCGGCGCGATCATGGCCAAGGAATTGACCGAGGCGGGGCTGCAGGTGGTCGCCCTCGAGCGCGGGCCAATGCAGGACACCTACCCTGAGGGCAGCTACCCGCAGGTGATCGATGAGCTGACCTACAGCGTGCGCAAGAAGCTGTTCGTCGATGTGTCGAAAGAGACCGTCACTATCCGTCACAGCGTCAACGACGTTGCGTTGCCCAACCGTCAGTTGGGCGCCTTCTTGCCAGGCAAGGGCGTGGGCGGCGCGGGCTTGCATTGGTCCGGCGTGCATTTTCGGGTAGACCCGATCGAGCTGCGCATGCGTAGCCATTACGAAGAACGCTACGGCAAGGCGTTCATCCCTGAAGGCATGACCATCCAAGACTTCGGCGTCACGTACCAGGAGCTTGAGCCGTACTTCGATTTTGCCGAGAAGGTGTTCGGCACCTCGGGCCAGGCCTGGACCGTCAACGGCACGGTGGTGGGTGAAGGGAAGGGCGGCAACCCCTATGCGCCTGATCGCTCCAACCCGTTCCCGCTGCCTGCACAAAAAAATGTGGTGTCGGCAAAACTGTTCGAAAAGGCCGCCACCAGCCTCGGCTACAAGCCGTACAACCTGCCATCGGCCAACACGTCGGGCCCTTACACCAACCCGTACGGCGCGCAGATGGGGCCGTGCAACTTCTGCGGCTTCTGCAGCGGCTACGTGTGCTACATGTACTCCAAAGCCTCGCCCAACGTGAACATCCTGCCCGCACTGCGCCAGGTGCCGAACTTCGAGCTGCGCGCCAATGCCCATGTGCTGCGCGTGAACCTGGATGACAGCAAGCGCAAAGCCACGGGCGTGACCTACATCGACGCACAAGGCCGGGAGGTGGAGCAACCGGCGGACCTGGTGATTCTCGCAGCCTTCCAGTTCAACAACGTGCGCCTGATGCTGCTGTCCGGCATCGGTAAGCCTTATGACCCGGTCAAGAACGAAGGCGTTGTCGGGCGCAATTTCGCGTACCAGAACATGGGCACGGTCAAGGCGTTCTTCGACAAGGACACCTACACCAACAACTTCATCGGTGCTGGCGGTAACGGCATTGCGATCGATGATTTCAACGCTGACAACTTCGATCACGGCCCTCACGGTTTTGTCGGTGGTTCACCCATGTGGGTCAACCAGGCGGGCAGCCGCCCGATCGCCGGTATCGCCAACCCGCCCGGCACGCCCACCTGGGGCAGCGCTTGGAAGAAGGCCACGGCCGACTACTACACCCACCAGGTTTCGATGGATGCGCATGGCGCGCACCAGTCGTACCGTGGCAACTACCTGGACCTGGACCCGACCTACCGGGACGCCTTTGGCCAACCGTTGCTGCGCATGACCTTCGACTGGCAGGAAAACGACATCAAGATGAACCAGTTCATGGTCGACAAGCTCAGCAAGATCGCCCAGGCGATGAACCCGAAGTCTATTGCTGTGTTGGGCAAAAAGGTCAAGGAACACTTCAACACTGCCAGCTACCAGACCACCCACCTCAACGGTGGCGCAATCATGGGCACTGACCCCAAGACCAGTGCGCTTAACCGCTATCTGCAGAGCTGGGACGTCCACAACGTTTTCGTCCCGGGGGCGTCGGCATTCCCGCAGGGGTTGGGTTACAACCCGACCGGGTTGGTCGCGGCATTGACGTACTGGTCTGCACGGGCGATCCGTGAGCAGTACCTGAAAAACCCTGGCCCACTGGTTCAGGCTTGAGGAGCGATGAGCATGAAGACACTGTTGATCGCCACCATCCTGTGCGGTGCAAGCCTTTCAGCCCAGGCGGACAGCGCGTTGGTCAAGCAAGGCGAGTACCTGGCGCGCGCGGGCGACTGCGTGGCCTGCCACACGGCCAAAGGCGGCAAGCCATTCGCCGGCGGGCTGCCCATGGAAACCCCCATCGGCACGGTCTACTCGACCAATATCACCCCTGATGCCAGCGGCATCGGCAACTACAGCTTCGAAGACTTCGACCAAGCCGTGCGCCATGGCGTCGGCAAGGACGGCAGCACGTTGTACCCGGCCATGCCGTATCCCTCGTATGCACGCGTCAGCGATGACGACATGCGCGCGTTGTACGCCTACTTCATGCAGGGCGTCGAGCCGGTGGCGCAGCCGAACAAGGCGACGGACATCCCCTGGCCGTTGAGCATGCGCTGGCCGCTGGCGATCTGGCGGGGGCTGTTCGCGCCGCAGGTGAAGGCCTGGCAGGCCTCGGCTGCCGCCGACCCGGTGGTCAACCGCGGTGCTTATCTGGTCGAAGGGCTGGGGCACTGTGGCGCATGCCATACCCCGCGCGCCCTGACCCTGCAGGAAAAGGCACTGAGCCCGCAGGATGGCGAGCAGTTTCTGGCAGGCAGCGCCCCGCTTGAAGGCTGGATTGCCAAGAGCCTGCGCGGTGATCACAAGGATGGCCTGGGCAGCTGGAGCGAAGCGCAGCTGGTGCAGTTTCTCAAGACCGGCCGAAGCGACCGCAGTGCGGTGTTCGGTGGCATGAGCGATGTGGTCGAGCACAGCATGCAGTACATGAGCGAGGCTGACCTGACGGCCATTGCCCGGTACCTGAAAACGCTGCCGCCCAGCAACCCCGATGACCAGCCGCATGCGTATGACAAGCAGGTCGCCGAGGCGCTGTGGAACGGCGATGACAGCAAGCGCGGGGCGTCGGTATACATCGACAACTGCGCGGCGTGCCACCGCACCGATGGCCATGGCTACAGCCGGGTGTTCCCGGCACTGGCTGGTAACCCGGTGGTGCAGACCACTGATGCCACCTCGCTGATCCATGTGGTGCTGGCCGGTGGCACGGTGCCTGCGACGCACACCGCCCCGTCGAACTTCACCATGCCGGCGTTTGGCTGGCGCCTGAGCGATCAGGAAGTCGCTGATGTGGTGAGCTTCATTCGTACCAGCTGGGGCAACCAGGGCGGGGCGGTGAAGGCGGGCGATGTCGCCAAGCTGCGCACGGATGACCTGAAACACACCTCTGGGGATGACCTTGGGCAGGTAACGACCCACTAATACTTCGCAAAATTCAAGGCTTGCACGCCCCCTGTAGATACCGTCTTGACCCTCACCTCGCAAGAGCAATTTGGGGGTCAAACGGTTTGCCCGACTTCACTACCCCGTAAACCAGATGCAGCAGCTTGCGCATTGCCGCGCATACGATCT
>Ga0160473_100036_pt1 | contig 168745 bp, 133 predicted proteins | sample HID1975I_E11MG_FD_108217 | JGI IMG/M metagenome (GOLD analysis project Ga0160473, IMG submission 108217) | Enriched soil microbial communities from UW Madison campus, WI, USA - HID1975I_E11 MG | ecosystem: Environmental > Terrestrial > Soil > Unclassified | place: USA: Madison, Wisconsin...
CGTGCCGGCGACCGCGCCCGCGCCGAACGCGCCTCTGCCCCCGCCGCGCGTCACCCGCACCAGCGCCAGCCGGTCGGGCACCAGCGCGGAGAAGGGGATATAGCCGAAGAAGGGATCGGCCACCGGCACGCCGTCGAGCAGCACCAGGGTCCGGCTCGACGCATTGCCGCCCAACGCGCGCAAGGTAGCGCCCTGGTTCGAGGAATTGGACGAACGGCTGTCGGACCGGCGGAACTGCTGGAAGCCCGCGACATCGGCCAGCACGCTCTCGATCCGACCCGACGCCGCATCCGCCAGCCGATCCCGGTCGATCACCACAGACCCATAGGCCGGCGTCCCCGGCGGCAGGGCGAGGCCCGTGCCGGTCACGATGATCGACGCGGCGGCCGTCGCCTCGCCTGCGCCATCGGGTGTTTCCGCCTGCGCCGCGAAGGGCGCCATTGCCATGCCGAGCGCGAGCCATTTTGTTCTGCGCATATATCCTCCCCTGCCGCCCCGTCATGCGAAGGGGCGGCATCCCTTCGATAGGATGCCGCCCCTTGCCGGAACATTGGCCTTTGGGCCGATGCTCCTGCCTTCCGCTCAGAAGAAGAGGATCGCGCCGGCAGCAATCGTGTCGCCCTGCGCCTCATTGCCATTATGCGCCTTGGACGTGCTGTGGATATATTCGCCGATCAGCGTCACCCAGCTGGTCAGGCCATAGCGGCCCTGCCCCACCCAGCTGCTATTCCTGCGGATAAGCGTCGGGTTGGCGAGCGCGTCGGCGGCATTGGCATAATGGAGATTGCTCTCGCCATAGCTGCCGCCGACCGAGAATTTGCCGAAGGTTGCCAGCCCCTGAAGATAGAAGCCGTCGCTGTCGCGCTTGTTGCCGGCAGCATCGGTGTCGAACAGGTTGAGCGCCGTCGTGCCCAGACCCGAACCATTATAATAATAGCCGGTGAGGACGATCGGGCCGTAGCCGATCTTGGCGCCGGTATCGAAGCCGCTGCCGGTATAGGAAATGCCGTCGACGCGATTATGCCGCTGGGTGATGCCCGACAGCCAGGCGCGGGCCGAGAAATCGCCGAACTTGCCGTCATAGACGATCTTGCCCTGGAAGCCGGGCGACTTGTTGCTTTCACCCGGTCCCGTCAGCGATTCGAGCGGCTGGAACACACCGACCGAGACCTGGAAGCCCGACAGGCTGGGCGAGGTGTACGTGATCTGCGGCTGGAAGTCGGTGTAGATATAGCCGATGCCGATGCGGCCGAGCGAGGTGTTGGACGGCGCGACATTGCCGCCGCTCGCCCCGACCGACAGCAAAGTGATGTCGTTCAATATGCCTTCCGAGCCGAACAGGCCGATGTCGCGACCCAGCTTGAACTCGCCCAGGCCGGAACGGCCGATGGTCATGTAGGTCTGGCGGAAGTCGATGCCGGCGGTCTGTAGCGCCACCGGCCGGCCGCCGGCATTGGCGCCGCCGCCGACGGAATAATCCGCGCTGTTGATGCCGGGATACATGCCGAAATGGGCGCCGACGTCCCAGCCGCCCTGGTTGGTCGTGACATCGAACTTCAGATAGCCGGGCAACAGGCCGTTGCGGATCGCCGAACTATTGCCGCCGACCGGCACCACGCCGCCGACGACATCCGTATTCGGCCCCGCCGCCTGGCCATTTTCATGGGTGTAGAAACCATTGACCGATCCGGAAATCTTGACCGTGACGTCGCCCACATCGAAGCCGACGCCGCTGTCGGCGACGCGCACCACGGGCTTGCCGTCCGACGCGGCGGGTGCGGCGGCAGCGGCTGGCGCTGCGGCGTCCTCCTTTGCCAGCTGGGCATATTCCTCGTCGGTGAGTATCCCCTTTTCATGCAGCCTTTTCAGCAGTTCGCTCGTCGTGCCGGCGCTCGCCGGCGTTGCCCCTGCGACGAACAGCAACGCCATGGCGGCGCTGCCGAGGAATGTTCCCCGTGCCATCTCATCCTCCCTCTTGTGCGCCGGTCGTGCCGGCTGTCGGGAAGAGTGGGCGGCGGCGATGGCGGCCGAAATTGGACTTTGGTTCTCATCCTCTCCGCTCTGGCCGCCATATACTTTGGATCAATAGGGGGTCAGGGCGCGACGGCGATGCCCCACGGCCCGGCGCCGACCGCTACCGTGCCGACGACCTTGCCGGCAGACAGGGCGATCACCGAGACATTGTCCGAAAGGCCATTGGCGGCATAGGCCCGCGCGCCGTCCGCGCTGATCGCGACATGCCAGACCCGCTTGCCGACCGGCACATAGGCGCGGACCTTGCGGGTGGCGACATCGACCAGCGCGACATGGTTGGCGCGGCCGAGCGCCACGACCGCCGTCTTGCCGTCCGGCGTGAAGCGGATGCCACAAGGCAATATCTGATAATCCTGCACGCCAGGAATGGCGAAATGCAGCGTCTCGACGATCCTGCGCGTGGCTGGATCGGCAATCTGCACCGTGCCGCCCATCTCCGCCGCGATCCACAGTTCCCTGCCATCGGCGGTGAATTCCACATGGCGCGGGCGCTGATCGGTTTCGGTCGCATCGACCATCGTCCTGGTCGACAGGTCGATCCAGTTGACGACGCCGTCATCCTCCGAAGTCACCACCACCCATTTGCCGTCGGGGCTCTGCGCCACGCCCTCGGGCTCCTTGCCGACATCGACCTGGAAGGCGACCTTGCGGCTGTCGAGGTCGATCGCGGTCAGCGCGGCATTATCCTCATTGGCAACGAACAAGGTCCGGCCATCGCGCGACAGGAAGAATTGCTCGGGATCCTGGCCTGAAGGCAGGTCGGCGACGAGCTTGCCGGTCACGCGGTCGATCATCTGCACCGCATGGTCGTTGCTGGCGCAGAGCAAGATATATTTGCCATCCTTCGTCACGGTGATGCCGCGCGGCCGTCCGCCCACCGGCCAGGTCGCGACCGTCTGCATCGTCGCGGCATCGATCACGCTGATGCTGTCGCCGCGCTCGTTGGAGACATAGAGCGTCTCGGCCCGGACGGACGGGATCGCCGCCGCCAGCGCAAGCCCCATCACCACATGCTTCATCATGCCCGCACCCTCTCGTCCTTTTGGTCTGATAGCGGATTAGCCCCCGGCCCGTCCCGGCGGGATTGTACCAATGGCCAATGGGGGCCGGTCCCGCCCTTCCCTACAATCGGCAGCGACAGGGAAGGCAAGCGGCAACACAGGCCGCAGCACAGACGAGGATTTGGGATGAGGAACTTCGGACGGATCGCATTGTTCGGCGCGGCCTGCCTGGCGGGCGGATCGATCACATCGGCACTGATGGCGCATGGCAACGTCACGCCCCAGGCGGTCGACACATCGGCCCTGCCGGAGATCGGTGCCGACTGGCTGCAGCATAATCCCTATCGCGGCAATGCGACGGCGGCCAAGATCGGCGAATCCGCCTATGGCCAGAATTGCGCGCGCTGCCACGGGCTGGATGCGGAGAGCGGCGGCATCGCGCCGGACCTGCGCTATCTGGAGGTCGGCGATACCGGCGACGAATGGTATATCCAGCGCTTCCAGCATGGCTCCAGCCATGACGGCAAGGTCTATATGCCGCCGATGGGCGAGGTTCTGGGGCAGAAGGCCGGATGGGCGATCCGCGCCTGGCTCGAAACCAAGCATCAGGAGTGATCGCGATGGATCGTCGCGCCTTTTTGAGCAGCGCGGCGGCCGCCGCGCTGTTGGGCTATATGTCGGGCGGGCAGGCTGCAAAGGCCGCACCACTCGGCAAGGTCAGGGAATTGGGTGTCCTTCGGGTCGCAGTCTATAAGGACAACCGCCCCTGGTCCTGGCGCAAGGACGGCAAGCTGACCGGGATCGACGTCGATCTGGCCCAGGCGCTGGCCAAGGGCTTGGGCGTGCGCGCCGACATTGCCGAACTGGTCGCCGACGAAAGCGCCGACGACGATTTGCGCAACGGGGTGTGGAAGGGCGGGCTTCTGGGTTTCCAGCCGGCCGACATCATGCTGCATGTGCCGTTCGACCGCAGCTTTGCCGCGCGCAACGACCAGGTCGCGATCATCGCGCCTTATTATCGCGAGAGCTTCCAGTTTGCGGCGGTCAAGGGCGAGATCGACGTCAATGCGCCGCCGACCCAATATCGCGGCAAGCGGCTGGCGGTCGAGATCGACTCCATTCCCGATTTCTATCTGATCGGCACATTCGGCGGCATATTGGCCAGGGATGTCGTCCATTTCCCCGGCGGGACAGAAGCCGTCACCGCGCTGACGGATGGCCGTGCCGACGGCGCGCTCGCCAGCCGGGCGCAGATCGAGGCGGTGCTGCACGACAGCGGCGCCATCAACATCGTCCGCCGCACCAGCCCCCTGCCCGCCTTCACCTCGGCCGGGTGGGACATCGGCATGGCAGTGAAGGAGAATAGCCGGAACCTGGGCGACGCGGTCGAGACGATCCTGGCGGAGATGACGCAATCGGGTGCGCTCAAGGCGATCTTCGAGCGCCACGGCGTCGCCTATGCGCCGGCCGTCGCGGCGGGCTGATCCGGCGACCCAAGGTCCAATTGGCACGGCCGCCGTGCCCCATAAGGTGCTGCATCGACGGCGTTGATCACGCCGGAAAACAAGGGAGGATGACTATGACGGGACGTTTCACGCGTTCGTTCCTGGGGGCAGCCGCGATCGCGCTGGTGGCCGGGGCCGCGCCACTGCTGGCGGCCGATGCGGCAGGCGGGCCGACCGATGCCGACCTGATGAACGATGCCGCATCGACCGGCGACGTGCTGACCTATGGCATGGGACCGCAGGCGCAGCGTTTCAGCACGCTCAACCAGATTAACACCGACACCGTCAGCAAGCTGGTTCCCGCCTTCGCCTCGTCGCTGGGTGGCGAGAAGCAGCGCGGCCAGGAGTCCCAGCCGCTGGTCTATGACGGCACCATCTATGTCACCGGTTCCTATTCGCGGCTCTATGCCTTCGACTCCCGCACCGGCGAGGAGAAATGGGAATATAATGCCCGACTGCCCGACGACATCATGCCCTGCTGCGACGTCGTCAATCGCGGCGCGGCGATCCATGGCGACAAGATCATCTTCGCCACGCTCGACGCGCGGCTGGTGGCGCTCAATCGCCATACCGGCAAGGTGGTCTGGAACAAGCAGATCGCGGACTACAAGGCCGGCTACAGCGCGACCGCCGCGCCGCTGATCGTGAAAGGCATGGTCATCACCGGCAATTCGGGCGGCGAGTTCGGCATCGTCGGCGCGGTCGAGGCGCGCGACGTCGATACCGGCGAGCTGATCTGGCACCGCCCGGTGATCGAAGGGAATATGGGCACCTTGCGCGGCAAGGATAATGGCATCACCGGCAAGCTCAATGCGACCTGGCAGGGCGATCTCTACAAGACCGGCGGCGGCGCGACCTGGCTGGGTGGCACCTATGACCCGGAAACCAATCTTCTCTATTTCGGAACCGGCAACCCGGCCCCCTGGAACAGCCATTTGCGGCCCGGCGACAATCTCTACACCGCGTCGACGCTGGCGATCGATCCCGAAACCGGCGTGATCAAATGGCATTACCAGACCACCCCGCATGACGGCTGGGATTTCGACGGGGTCAACGAGTTCATCCCGTTCGACGCGACGATCAACGGCAAGCCGATGAAGCTGGGCGCCAAGGCGGACCGCAACGGCTATTTCTTCGTGCTCGACCGGACCAACGGCAAGTTCGTCAGCGCCAACCGCTTCGTCATGCAGACCACCTGGGCCAGCGGCTATGACAAGAATGGCAAGCCGATCGTAATCCCGGCCGGTCGCCCCGGCGCGCCGAGCGCGACCGAGAAGGGCAGCACCGTCTTCTCCTCGCCCAGCTTCTTAGGGGGCAAGAACTGGATGCCGATGGCCTATAGCAAGGACACTGGCCTGTTCTACATCCCGTCCAACGACTGGGGCATGGACATCTGGAACGAGCCGATCGCCTACAAGAAGGGCGCCGCCTATCTGGGCGCGGGCTTCACCATCAAGCCGATCGCCGAGGATCATATCGGCGCGCTGCGGGCGATGGACCCCAGGACCGGCAAGATCGTCTGGGAATATAAGAACAAGGCGCCGCTGTGGGGCGGCGTGCTGTCGACCGCCGGCAACCTGGTCTTCACCGGCACGCCCGAAGGCTATCTGAAGGCCTTCGATGCCAAGACCGGCAAGGAATTGTGGAAGTTCCAGACCGGGTCGGGCGTGGTCGGATCGCCGGTCACCTGGGAGCAGGATGGCGAGCAATATGTCGCCGTCATGTCCGGCTGGGGCGGCGCGGTGCCGCTGTGGGGCGGCGAAGTGGCCAAGTCCTTCAAGGACATCAATCAGGGCGGTTCGCTCTGGGTGTTCAAGCTGGCCAAATAAGGAGGCGAGGACGATGATCGTCATGGGGCGCGGACAGACTATGCACGGCGGAAATCGCGGGCAATTTGCCGCGCCCCCGCCTATGATCCATCATCATGGCCAGGGGGCGGACATGCAGGTCGAAGACAGCGGTGCGATGATGGAAAGGGTGCTGATCGTCGACGACCACCCGCTGGTGCGCGACGGGCTGCGCAGCGTGATCGCGGTCAGTTTCGACGGCTGCGAGATTTTCGAGGCGGCCAGCCTGGAGGAAGCGCTGGCGACGCTGGAAAAACAGTCCAATTTCGACCTGGTGCTGCTCGACCTTAATATTCCCGACGTGAAGCGGCTCGATGGCCTCAAACTGCTGCGCAGCCGCCACCCGATCCTGCCGGTGGTGATGGTGTCGGGTGCATTCGACCGGGCGATCGTGCGCGAGGCGCTGGGCGCCGGCGCGGCCGGCTTCATCCCCAAGTCGATGAAGCGCAGCGCCATCGTCGACGCATTGCATCGGGTGGTGTCAGGCGAAATCTACATGCCCGACGCGATCGACGAGGCGCCGCAGGAAAGTGCCGAGGAAGCCGATATCCTGACCCGGATCGGCAGCCTGACGCCGCAGCAGCGGATCGTGCTGACCCATCTGGTCCATGGCCGACTGAACAAGCAGATCGCCCATGACCTGAGCGTATCGATGACCACGGTGAAGGCGCATGTCTCCGCGATCCTGCAGAAGCTCAACGTCTTCAGCCGGACCCAGGCGGTGATCCTGGCCAACCGGGTGCATTTCGACGGCGACAATTGAGCGCGGAAGATAGGAAAGCCCGCGCTTAACTTCGCATATTTCCCGCACATTTCGACATTTTGATGCCGATGTTGGAAATCATGTTACGCGCCCCATCCCTATCGTCCCCTGTTCCTGACTAGCATGAAACAGGGGTTGTAGGACAGGCAGGGACGGGTCAGAAGCTGGCCTTCAGCCCATCGATCACGAACTGCGCCGCGAGCGCAGCGAGCAGCACGCCGAGCAGGCGGGTAATCACCGCCTCGATCTTGGTGCCCAGGATCGCCATCAGCGGCCCCGCCGCCAGCAAGGCGCCCAGCATCAGCACCAAAGTCACCGCCACTGCGACCAGCACGACCAGCCGGTCGACCATGCCATCGGCGCGCGACATCAGCAGCATGACGGTCGCGATCGAACCCGGCCCGGCAATCATCGGCATCGCCATCGGGAAGACGGAGACATCCTCCACTTCGGGTGTCTCGGCGATCTTCTGCGCCCGGTCCTCGCGCCGCTGGGTGCGCTTTTCGAACACCATGTCCATCGCGATCATGAACAGCATGATGCCGCCGGCGATACGGAAACTGTCCAGTTCGATGCCGAGCACGCCGAGCAGTTGCTTGCCCCACAGGGCGAACACCAGCAGGATGGCGGCCGCAATGCCGACCGCGCGGATCGCCATCGACCGACGCTGGGCGATGGTCGCCCCGGTGGTCAGGCTGGCATAGATGGGCGCGCAGCCCGGCGGATCGATCACCACGAACAGGGTGACGAAAGCGGATATGAACAATTCCATCATGACGGCGCCCCCACCTTGTCGTCGATCACCACATCATAGCCGGTCCCGTTCCACATGCGGACGGTGACCCGGCGGCTGCCATCGGTCGCGACATCGGCGGACCAGATCAGGCTGTCATCCTGTGGCACCGGCGGCGCTTCCCCCTTGGCGGGCGGCGGGCCTTCGGGCCGCGCGCCGCGCTTGCAGGTCGCGACCTTGCCGGTCAGAAATTCCGGCGCGTCCCGTTCGGTCGCCAGACGATCGCCATGATCGAGGATCCAGTGCCAACGGCCCTTCTTATCGCGCCGCCACAGGGTGGTGAAATAGCCGACCGATCCGTCGGGCCGTTTCCAGTTGCCGGTGCTGGCGGCGAGCAGCCCGTCGCAGGAGACATAGACGATCGACGGCGACCAGCTGACCGAGGCCGGCGGGTCCGCCTGCTTCTTCAGCCAATCCTTCGCCACCACCCGCTGCGGCACGAACATCACCGCATCGTCCGCCGCCGTTTCGCGAAAGGCGGTCCATTGCCCCTTTTGCTGGGCAAGCCGGTTGAAGGCGATTTCGGCCGCGATCACCGAGCTGGGATCGGGCTGGTAGCGCATCGGCGGCTTGGCCGCGACCAGCATCACCAGGCTGAGGGCGAGGAGCGCGCCGCGCCCCTTCACAGCCCCTCCGGCTTGGCGAAGCCCGCGCGCGCATGGGCTGCGACCAGCGTGTTGCGCAGCAGCACCGCGATCGTCATCGGGCCGACGCCGCCGGGGACCGGGGTGATGGCGCGAACATGGGACAGCGCTTCGGCCGTGGCGACGTCGCCGACGATCCGGCCCTTGCCATCTTCGGTATCGACCACGCGGTTGATGCCGACGTCGATTACGGTCGCGCCCGGCTTGATCCATTCGCCCTTCACCATTTCGGCGCGGCCGACGGCGGCGACGACGATGTCGGCGCGATGAACGATGCTGGCAATGTCGCGGGTGCGGCTATGGGCGATGGTGACGGTGCAATTTTCCGCCAGCAGCAGCGCCGCCATGGGCTTGCCGACGATGTTTGAACGACCGACCACGACCGCCTCCATGCCCGACAGGTCGCCCAGTTCATCCTTCAGTAGCATGATGCAGCCGAGCGGCGTGCAGGGCACCAGCGCGTCCTGCCCGGTGGCGAGGCGCCCGGTATTGACGACGTGGAAGCCGTCGACATCCTTGGCCGGGTCGATCGCGGCGATCACGGCCGCCTCGTCAATATGCTTGGGCAGCGGCAGCTGGACCAGGATGCCGTCGACGCGGTCGTCATGGTTCAGCTCCTCGATCAGGTCGAGCAGATCTTCCTCGCCGATGCTGTCGGGGCGCTTGAACTCGAAGCTTTCCATGCCGGCGGCGAGCGTCATCTTGCCCTTGTTGCGGACATAGACGCTGCTCGCAGGATCCTCGCCCACCAGCACCACGGCCAGGCCGGGCTTGCGACCGGCCTGCGCGACGAAGGCGGTGACGCCGTCGGCGACCTTGTCCCGCAGGGTTGCGGCAAAAGCCTTGCCGTCGATGATCTTGCCGATGGTCATGTCGTTTCAACCCATTTCGTGATGATGGCGGCCAGCCGGTCCAACGCCTGCGCCCCGCCCTGTATCCGCAACCGCTTTAGCCGGTTGGTGTCACCCGATTCCAGCAAAATCGCGCCCCTGGGCCAATCCAGCCGCCTGGCCAGCAGCGCGACCAGCGCCGCATTGGCCTTTCCCTTTTCCGGCACGGCGCGCACGCGGGCCAACAGCCAGTGCGCGCCATGTTCATCGGTCCAGCGCCCGCCGACATCCTCCCGCGTGGCGCCGGTTGTCAGGCGGACCGCCAGAATGAGGTCATTCCCGTCCCGGCGCCAGCCGATCACATCAGGCTGGAAAAGAGCGGCGGCAGGATCGCCTGGCGGATGATGAGAATGCCCAGCAAGACGACCATCGGTGTCAGGTCGAGCGCGCCGAGGTCCGGCATTATGCGCCGGATCGGATTATAGATGGGCGCCGTCATCCGATCGAGCGCGACCATCACGGCGCGGACGAAATCGCTGCCCATGTTGACGACATTGAAGGCAATCAGCCAGCTCATGACGGCCTGGATGATGATGATCCACCACAGCACGTCGAGCAGGATGACGATGGTCTGATAGAGGGCGTAGGCCATGCGGTCTCCGATAGAGAAGTTGCCGCCGCTCTAGCCGAGGCATGGGGCCGGCCACAAGTCGAGACAGTCCCTTATTCCACCAAAGGGCGCCACAATTCGGCAAAAGCAGCCTTCGACAGGAAGGGGTAGCGGCCACGGCCTGCCGCGCTATAGCTGGGCCATGGATTTTCGTGACGCCTCCCCCGCCGACGCCCCGCTGATCGCCGCCATGCATGTCGAAAGCTGGCGTATCGCCTATGCCCATATCATGGACCCGGCCTATCTGGCGGGCGGGATCGAGGCCGAGCGGCTCGCCACCTGGACGGCGCGGCTTGACCATCCGGCACCCGGCCAGCGCATCATCATCGCCGAGCAGGACGGCCGACCGATGGGCTTCACCTGCATCATCGGCGGCGCCGACGAACGCTGGGGCACGCTGGTCGACAATCTCCACGCCCTGCCAGCATCGCGCGGCACCGGCCTTGGCACCGCGCTGCTGGCGCGCGGCGCGCAATGGGCGATCGAGGGCTGGCCACAGACCGGCCTGTTCCTGTGGTGCTACAGCGACAACCAGGCCGCGCGCGGCTTCTATGCCGCGCGCGGCGGGGTCGAAGTCGAGGATTGGGACAAGCCCGGTCCGGACGGCCGTATCCTGCCGGAAAAGCGCATCCACTGGGCGGATCCGGCGATCCTGCTGCGATAAATCCGCGCTTATTTGCGGATCAGCGTGCCCGCACCGCGATCGGTGAAGATTTCCAGCAGCATCGCGTGCGGCACCCGGCCGTCGAGGATGACAGCGGCATCGACGCCGCTCTCGACCGCCTTCACGCAGGTTTCCAGCTTCGGGATCATGCCGCCGGTGATGGTGCCGTCGACCTGCAGCGCATAAATCGCGGCCGGATCGAGATCGGTCAGCAATTCCTTGTCCTTGTTGAGCACGCCCGGCACGTCGGTCAGCAGGAAGAAGCGCGACGCCTGCAACTCGGCGGCGATCGCGCCGGCCATGGTGTCGGCATTGACATTATAGGTATGGCCGTCGGCGCCGATGCCCACGGGCGCGACCACCGGAATGATGCCGTCCTGGGTCAGCGTGTCGAGGATACGGCGATCGACCGAAACCGGGTCGCCGACGAAGCCGAGATCAACATGGCGCTCGATGCCCGAATTGGGATCGGGCGCGCGGCTGTGGCCGACCTTCTCGCACAGGACGAGGCCGCCATCCTTGCCCGAGATGCCGACCGCGCGGCCGCCCGCGCCGCTGATCCAGCCGACGATTTCCTTGTTGATGGAGCCGGCCAGCACCATTTCGGCGATCTGGGCGGTTTCCTTGTCGGTGACGCGCAGGCCGTTCACGAAGTGCGATTCGACGCCCAGCTTCTTGAGCATCGCGCCAATCTGTGGCCCGCCGCCATGGACGACGACGACATTGATGCCGACCGCCTTCATCAGGACGACGTCTTCGGCGAAATCGCGCGCCGCCTCCGGATCGCCCATGGCGTGGCCGCCATATTTCACGACGAAGGTCTTGCCCGCATAGCGCTGCATATAGGGCAGCGCCTCGACAAGGGTTTCGGCCTTCGCGAGGAGCGCGGGATCGGGGGCGTAGTTGCTGGTCATGCGCGCGCGCATAAGACCATATGCGCGCTACGGCAAGTTATCGATCGAGGCGACGGCCCAATGCGACCGCCGCAGAGATGAGCGGCGGCACCAGGATGATCGACAGCAGCACCTTGGTAATCATCTGCCCGACCATCAGGTCCATGATCGGCCGCTCGCCATAGAAGGAGATGGTGATGAACAGCAAAGTGTCGACGATCTGCGACACGACGCTGGCCACCATGCCGCGCAGCCATACCAGACGGCCCTCGCCGCCGGCCAGTCGCGAGAAGATGAAGACGTTGAGCGTCTGCGACGTGCCGTAGGAGACAAGGCCGGCCAGCATCATCCGCGATCCCTGTCCCACGACGATCGGGAAGGCATCGACAGCGGGCGGATACATGCCCGGATCATGCGGCAGGGCGATGACGATATGGATCAGTGCGGCCGACACCAGCAGCGGCACGAAGCCGAAGCGGACCAGCGCGGTCGCGGTCTTCTGGCCGTGCAGTTCCGACACGGCGCTGGAAATGATGACCAGCAGCAGGAAGGCGAAGATGCCGGCCTCCACCGCGAGCGGCCCCAGGGCGACCTGTTTCACCCCCAGCACGCCGGCCATGCAGACCATGCCGCCATAGAGGATGGAAAAGACGAAGAGGGAGCGGGTCAGCGGCGCGGGCGATGAAGTCATCGCCAGCCCTTACCGGGATTCGGCCTGCGGGGGAAGATGGCGCGGCACGCCCTGCCCCGTCCCCTTTCAGGCCAGCATGGTGCGCAGCAGCGCGCGCAACTGGGCGGGCTTTACCGGCTTGTTGAGCAGGGGGATGTTGGCGGCGGCGAGCTGGGTCTTGAGCGGTTCGCCGCGATCGGCCGAGATCATGACGGCAGGTATGCGGACACCGAAATGATCGTGCAGCCGGGTGATGACCGTATCACCGGTTTCCCCGTCCTTGAGATGATAGTCGACCAAGATGATGTCGGGCCGGCGGCCATCGGCGAACAGGGCGGCCGCCTGGTCATAGCCATCGGCGGTGACGACGCTGCACCCCCAGCCGGTGAGCAGGGTGCGCATGCCCGACTGGATCTGCTTTTCATTGTCGACCACCAGCACCGACAGGTCGCGCATCGAGCGGTCGCGGGTCGGCGGGCCGGTGTCGCCATCCTCCTCACGCTGGGGCTGGCCGATGGGGAGGGCGATGGCGAAGGTCGCCCCCTGCCCCGGCTGCGAGCGCAGGCTGATGGGGTGGCCGAGCATGTCGCTGGCGCGCTTGACGATGGCCAGGCCCAGCCCCTTGCCCTGGCTGCGGGTGTCGAGCCGGCGAAATTCCTCGAAGATCAGCGCCTGCTGTTCCGGCGCGATGCCGGGGCCGCTGTCGGTGACGCTGATTTCCACCCGGTCGTCATGCTGGACGCAGGCGACCGAAACCGTGCCGCGCGGCGTGTAGCGGATGGCGTTGGAGATGAAATTCTGGAGGATGCGGCGCAATAGGCGCAGGTCGGTCTCGACCCAGAGCGGCTGCGCCTCGATCCTGAAGGCAAGGCCCGCCGATCGGGCCATGGGGGCAAATTCGACATTCAGCGTCTGGAGCAGCCGGTCGATACGAAACGGGCCGATTTCCGGCTGGATCGCACCGGCATCCAGGCGCGAGATTTCCAGCAGCGCCTCCAGCAGATCCTCGACCGAGTCGAGCGCGGTCGAGGTCTGGTTGACCAGCGCGCGGGTCGGCAGCGCCAGCCGCCGGTCACCCAGCGCCGCGACGAACAGCCGGGCGGCATTGAGCGGCTGGAGCAGGTCGTGGCTGGCGGCGGCGAGGAAGCGGGTCTTGGACAGGTTCGCCTTTTCCGCGACGATCTTGGCATCGATCAGCGCCGCCTCGATCGCGCGGCGCTCGGCCACTTCGCCTTCCAGCTTGCGGTTGAGGTCGACCAGTTCGCCGGTGCGTTCCGACACGCGCCGTTCCAGCGTCTCGGCCGTTTCCTGGAGGCTGGCCTGCGCGCGCAGCATGTCGGTGACGTCGGTGAAGCCGAACACCTGGCCGCCATCGGCCATGGCGTTGCTGCGCAATTCGAAATGCCGTTCCCCGGCGGTGCAGAGGCAGACCATCGCCTGCTGATCCGCGCCGCCGCCGCGCCAGTCGAGACAGCCCTGATCGTCCATTGCCAGCGTTTCGCGGCACCAGCGCTGCAAGTCGGCATGATTGCCCAATGCACCGGCGAAATTTTCCGGCAAGGCGAGCAGCCGGCGCAGCGCGTCGTTCCAGGCGGCCAGTTGTCCGCCGCCGTCGAACACGCAGACGCCCTCGGACAGATTGTCGAGCGTCGACTGCAGCACGACATTGCGTTCGGCCAGTTCGCGGGCACGGGCGCGGGCATCCTCCGCTTTCGCCTCGGTAATGTCGGTATAGATGCCGACGATGCCGCCTTCGCTGGTGCGCAGTTCGTTGATCTGTATCCAGCGACCATCGGCCAGCCGCTGCACCTGGCCGCCATCGGCGATGCCGTGCTTGGCCAGGCGATCCGACACCCAGCGATCGGGCGCGACCTGTGCCCCGGCCGGCCCCTGGCTGTGGGCGGCGATGCGGGCGATGTCGTGGAAGGTCAGATTCTGGTCCAGCCGTTCGGCGACCTGTGGCCAGAAGCCGAGATAGGCTTCATTGTAGAGGATCAGCCGGTCTTCGGCATCGAACAGCACGAAGCCTTCATTGATCGACTCGATCGCATCGCGCAGGCGCACCTGCGCGGCGTCCGCGTCGGCATGGGCCTCGGCCAGATCGGCATTGGCCTTGGCGAGGCGGCCGAGCGCATCCTCCAGCTGGAGCGTCCGGTCGCGCACCTTGGCTTCAAGCGAGATGGCGGTTTCGAACATGGAAAAGGCATTGGCCGACATGTCGGTCGAGCGTTCCACCCGGTCCATCAGCGCGCCGTTGATCTTGCGCAGCTTGCGCACCTCCTCGCGCAGGGCATCCAGCTCCGCGTCGGTTTCAAGGGCGGTGCGCAGCTCGTTCATCGGCCGATCGCCAATCCGCTGAAGGTCTGGTTGACGTGCAACGCATGATATTGCTCGCCATAGGTGTTGAAGCCGATGACCCGGTTGCCGGCATAGAGGGCGGAAACATCGCGCGAAATCTGGCGCTGCTCGGCATCGATGCGGTTGAGCACGCAGTCGAAGGCGATGATCCGGTCCACCTCTCCCACGCGGGCGTGCAGGTCGGCAAATAGCTGGCGCATGCCGGCGATCCGATCCACCGGCTCACCGATGTTGAGGACGATCCCCTCGTCGATCGCGCAATAGAAGGTCAGGCTGCCGTCGGCATTGGCGCTCTGGATCGAGCGGACATGATATTCGCCGCCGGCCCGGACCATCGGCGGATGCGCCGCGAAAAATTCCATGCCCAGTTCCTCGCCGGCATGGCCGGCCAGGCGCAGATATTCGGCCGCGGCGGGCTCTGCATTGATCTCGGTCACGATGCGTTCGTGCGGGATCGCGCCGGTAATCACCATCTTGGCCGCGCCGGGCTGATAATGCTGCGCCTTGAAGACGTGCATCGGCCGGGTCGAGGAGAGGATCGCCACCACGGCAGCGCGGGCATGGAAGCGCCCACCATCGAAGATCGCGGTCTGGCGGAAGGCGAGATCGTCGCCCGACGATCCGCCGATCAGCGGAATGTCGCCAAGCGCATCCTGGATCGTCATGGTGAGCAATTCCTCCCGATGCGAGAGGCCGTCGACCAGGAACAGCGCGACATGATTGACCAGCCCGCCCAGCCGGCGGCTGTCCCGGTCTGCCTGCGCCGCCAGCGCCCGCACGATTTCGCGCGCGGCAACGGGATCGAAATTGTCGATGTCGTCGAAACAATGGGAAGTCATGCAGAAATCGGCAGCGGGAAAGCCGATCACGGTCAGGCTGTCATGATCATAGCCCGCATCGGTCAGTTCGCCCGAGCTGGTGCAGCCGATCACGGTTGTGCATTCGCTGTGCCGGTTGATCGCCCGCGCCAGGCTGTCCCGGTCATAATGCTGGGAACAGAAGATCACGGCGCCGGCCAGCGGCTCCGTGCCGAGTTGATCCACCAGATCCGCCATCGCCTCGAACGGATCGTCGGCATGGGAGGACGCAAATCCTATCCCTGCCCTTACCCCTGCGCCTGTCGCCATTGTCTCTCCCCATCGCCCATTTTCTTATGCTTTGGGGCATTATCATGTAGCGGGTTCCACCGGCCTGTCACGCGAAACAAGCCGGTTTTTGGCGCCATGGATCAGGTGGAAGACCAGCCACGCGACGAACGGCATGGCAAGCCCCAGCAGCAGCGTCGCGGACAGGCGCGGCCAATGCTTTTCCACGGCCTTGAGCGGATAGGAGAGCAGGCCGAGCGCATAATAGCTGACGGCAACCGTCGACAGTCCTTCGACCAGTTGCTGGAGCTGAAGCTGCATCCGCGCGCTGCGGTCCATCGAAGCGAGCAGCCGGCCATTCTGGTTCTCGATATGGGTTTCGATCCGGGTGCGCAGCAGCGCGGTGAATTGTGCCGCGCGGCCATTGAGCAGCGCCAGCCGGTCGGTCAGCGCCGCGCAGGTGCGCACGGCAGGCCAGAGCCGCCTTTCGGTGAAGTCGGCGAGCGAGCGATGACCGGCGATCGGCACGACATCCAGTTCTGCAAGGCGACTGGCGACGATCCGGCCATAGGCGGCGGTCGCACTCATCCGATAGGCGCAACCGCTGTCGATCGACAATATATCGGCGGACAACTGGATCAGTCGACCCAGCAGCACATCGTCCCGCACCTCGCCGGCGGCCAGCGCCCGGCCGACCTGCTCCAGCGCCTGTTCCCGCCGGTCGAGATCGGCCCAGGCCGTGCGCGCAGGCGGCAAGCCGAGCAGCGCCAGATTGCGATAATTGCCCAGTTCCTGCAGCCGCTGGACGCAGCGGGCAAGGTCGCCGGGCAGCAGGCCATTGGCGGCCACCACCATCCGGCCATAGCCATCATCATGGATGCGGAAATCGGTCCAGATGCGCGCGCCGCCACCGACATGGCAGGTGACGAGCTGCCCCGCCGGGAAACCGGCACTGGCCAGCAGCTCCGCGGCGGCGCCCTCATCCGCGACGATCGCCAGCCGCACGGCGCGGATCACCGCCCCCGGCAGATATTCGGCCCAGGCGATCGCGGCACGGGCATCCGCCGCATCGGGGAAATCCCAGCCGACCGGGTCGCTGCCGCTGCGCACCAGGGTGACCGTGCTGGCTTCGCTATGCTGTTCCCAGTGGAGATGGATGTCCGCGCCCAGCCGGGTCTCGCGATGGCGGCTGTCATGCCCCGGACGCAGATCGCCCGGCATGGCGGGCAAGGCCGCCAGTTCCGCCGTGCGTGCGTCCGCATCGAGCAGGCGAACAAGCTGGATCATCCGCGCCGGGACCGTCAGCGCGGGTTCCCGACGCAACTGCATCTCGCCCACCACCTGCGGGCGCAGCGCATGTTCGGTGAAGCGCCGCTCAGCCACCACGCGCCGGCTCTCCAGCGGCTTCCAGCAGATCCGCCTCCGCATCGGTGAAGACGCGCGAGCGGACGATGAATCGCTGCCCCTCCGGGCTTTCGAGCGACATGCCGGCCCCCCGTCCCGGCACCACGTCGATCGTCACCTGGGTATGGCGCCAATATTCGAACTGGGCCGCGCCGATCCACACCGGCACATCGCCCGCGACATGGCCCAGCAGCACATCCTGCGGGCCGACCCTGAACTCGCCGCGCGGAAAGCACATCGGCGCGGAACCGTCGCAGCAGCCGCCCGACTGGTGGAACATCAGTGGGCCATGCTGGTCGATCAGGCGCGCGATCAGCGCGTCGGCCGCGGGCGTGGTGAGAATGCGGGCAGGATAATCGGCCATCGATCCGATCCTTCAGAACCAAAACTGGCAGAACCAACATTGGCATAACCAAAGCTGGCGGGCATCCGGGGGAGGATGCCCGCCAAAGGTGCGGAGCGCCAAGAAAGGAGAGAGAAGGGGCGCTCCGCTGTGGATCCGTCAGAAGAAGCCCAGCGCCTTGGGGCTGTAGCTGACCAGCAGATTCTTGGTCTGCTGATAATGGTCGAGCATCATCTTGTGATTTTCGCGGCCGATGCCCGACTGCTTGTAGCCACCAAAGGCCGCATGCGCCGGATAGGCATGGTAGCAATTGGTCCAGACGCGACCGGCCTGAATGCCCCGGCCCATGCGATAGGCGCGGCTGCCGTCGCGGGTCCAGACGCCCGCGCCCAGGCCGTAGAGCGTGTCATTGGCGATGGCGAGCGCCTCCGCCTCGTCCTTGAAGGTGGTGACCGCCAGCACCGGGCCGAAAATCTCCTCCTGGAAGATGCGCATCTTGTTATGGCCCTTGAGCACGGTGGGCGTCACATAGAAGCCGTCGGCCAGTTCGCCGTCATGGGTGGCGCGATCGCCGCCGGTCAGCACCTCCGCCCCCTCTTCCTTGCCGATCGCGATGTAGGAGAGGATCTTTTCGAGCTGGTCGTTCGACGCCTGGGCGCCGATCATCGTCGAGGGATCGAGCGGGCTGCCCTGCTTGATCGCCTTCACCCGCGCGATCGCCCGTTCGATGAACTTCTCGTAGATCGATTCCTGGATCAGCGCGCGGCTGGGGCAGGTGCAGACCTCGCCCTGGTTGAGCGCGAACATGGCGAAGCCTTCGAGGCATTTGTCGAAATAATCATCGTCCGCATCCATCACATCCTCAAAGAAGATGTTGGGCGACTTGCCGCCCAGTTCCAGCGTGACGGGGATCAGGTTTTCCGACGCATATTGCATGATCAGGCGGCCGGTCGTGGTCTCGCCGGTGAAGGCGATCTTGGCTATCCGCTTGTTCGACGCCAGCGGCTTGCCGGCCTCCACGCCGAAGCCGTTGACGACGTTGAGCACACCGGGCGGCAACAGGTCGCCGATCACTTCGAGCAGCACCAGGATCGACATCGGCGTCTGCTCGGCGGGCTTGAGCACGATGCAGTTGCCGGCGGCGAGCGCGGGCGCCAGCTTCCACACTGCCATCAGGATCGGGAAGTTCCAGGGGATGATCTGGCCGACGACACCCAGCGGCTCGTGGAAATGATAGGCGATGGTGTCATGGTCGATCTCGCTGATCGACCCTTCCTGGGCGCGGGCGCAGCCGGCGAAATAGCGGAAATGATCGATGGCGAGCGGAATGTCGGCATGGGTGGTCTCGCGGATCGGCTTGCCATTGTCGATCGTTTCGGCGAGCGCGATCAGGTCGAGATTGGCCTCCATCTGGTCGGCCATCTTGAGCAGGATGTTGGAGCGATCGGTCGACGACATCTTGCCCCAGGCATCCTTGGCCGCATGGGCGGCGTCGAGCGCGGCCTCGATATCGTCCGCCGTGCCGCGCGCGACCTGGCACACGACCTGGCCGGTGACCGGCGAGATATTGTCGAAATATTGCCCCTTGGCCGGTGCCGTCCACTGGCCGCCGATATAATTGTCGTAGCGGTCGCGGATCAGGGTCTGGCCGGCGAATTTATCCAGCGCCTGTTGCAGCATCATCTTGTCTCCTGGGTCGATTTTGTGATCGTCTTTCAGCCTTCAGAAGATGGCGAAGCAGGGCGCGGGTGCAATTGGACCTTCGGTCGGATCGCCCGGATGCGGGACGAGGCGGGCATGAGGCGCGACATGTTCCGCGCCCTCGACAGCGGCCTTATGGGCTGCTCTATCTGGCAGCCCCTGACCTGCCCGGAGAGATGTCCCCCATGTTCCACGTTTCCCACCTGGTCATCGTCGGTGGCGGGTTCAGCGGCACGCTGCTGGCGATCAACCTGCTGCGCTACGGGACGATGCGGGTGACATTGGTCGAGCGGCGGCCCGAGCGGCTGGGCAAGGGCGTCGCGTTCGGCAGCGCCCTGCCCGACCATATCCTCAACGTCCGCGCCGGCAACATGAGCGCATTTCCCGACCAGCCGGGCCATTTCGCCCAATGGCTGGCGGATACGAACGGCGGGTCCGACGCCAGCTTTGCGACGCGGGCGACCTATGGCCGCTATCTTTCCGCGCTGCTGGACAAGACCCGCGCCGAGGCGGGCGACCGGCTGAACGTGATCGATGGCGCGGCGGTCGATATCCGCATGACCGGCGATGGCTGTATTGTCGAACTGGCATCGGGCAAGATGCTGACGGCCGATGCGGTGGCATTGGCGCCGGGGAATCTGCCGCCGCATGACCTGCCGCCATTCCGGGACAAGGCGCCCCCGCTCTATGTGTCCGAACCCTGGGGCGCGGACATTGCCGAGGGGCTGACGTCGAGCGACAAGATACTGCTGCTGGGCACGGGCCTGACCGCGGTGGATTGCGCGCAGACGCTGGACAGCGCGGGCTTTCGTGGCTCGATCCTGGCGCTGTCGCGACGCGGACTGGTGCCGCACAGCCATGCGCCGGCCATGCCCTTCCCTGCCCTGCGCGAGCGTCCGGCCGCCCATTGCGCCGGGCTGGTCCGCACCATCCGCCAGCGGGCTGAGGCGGTCGGCTGGCGCCGCGCGGTCGACGAACTGCGCCCCTTCACCCAGGATATCTGGCGGGCGGCCTCCCCGGTCGAACGGGCGCGCTTCCTGCGCCACGCCCGGCCCTATTGGGACGTGCATCGCCACCGCATCGCGCCGCAGGTGGCCGAACGGATCGCCGCGATGCAGGCGAGCGGGCGGCTGCGGATCGCGGCGGGCCGGATCATCGGTGCGCGCGATGCCGACCGGGGACTGATCGTGCAATGGCGGCCGCGCGGCGGCGAACAGGTGCAGGAGATCCGGGTGGCGCGGGTGGTCAATTGCACCGGGCCGCTGGCCGACCTTGGCCGGGCCGACGATGTGCTGCTGCGCCGGCTGGCGGATCGTGGCGCGATCCGGCCAGATGCACTGGCGATCGGCATCGACACCAACCGGCAGGGCCATGCCATCGCGCGCGACGGCAGCGCGCAGGAACGGCTTCTGGTGGTCGGGCCGATGACGCGCGGCGCCCATTGGGAGATCGTCGCCGTGCCGGATATCCGCCGCCATAGCTGGGACATGGCGCGCGCGCTGACCGGCGCGCAATGGGTGGAGGCGGAAGGGCTTTAGAGCAAATTCCGATCCGACTGCGTCAGATCGGTTGCTCTAAGTTTTTGGTTTAACGCGTTTTCCGAGTCATCAGGTGATTCCACCTGATTAGAAAACGCTCTAAACCGGCAGCTCGACCTGCGCGCGCAGCCCGCCATCAGGGGCACGTGCCAAAATCACCCGCCCCTGATGCGCCTGCGCCGCCGACTGGACGATCGACAGGCCGAGGCCGACGCCACCGGTGCTGCGGTTGCGCGAGGGTTCGCCGCGATAGAAGGGCTCGAAGGCGCGGGCGATATCGGCCTGTTCCATGCCCGGTCCGTCATCCTCGATCGTGACGATCGCCCTGCCCTCGTCGCGCATCACCCGCACCCGCGCGCGGTCGCCATATTTGATCGCATTGTCGATCAGGTTGGTGAACAGCCGCTTGAGCAGGATCATGTCGCCCGCGATGATGACCGGCTCCGCGCCCAGCAGGGTCACGTCGCGGCCCATGTCGGCGAAATCATCGACCAGCCCCTCGACCAGCAGGCCAAGGTCGAGCGGCTCCTTGAGCCGGGGGCGATTTTCATTGTCGACGAAATCCAGCGTCGTGCCGATCAGCGCCTCCATCTGGCGGATTTCCTCTTCGGCCGCGATCCGCACCGGCGCGGGCGCGGCGGCGAGGTGGAACTGGAGGCGCGACAGCGGCGTGCGCAGATCATGCGCGATCGCCCCGACGACCGAGGTGCGTTCGCGCACATAGCGGGCGATGCGCGCCTGCATCTCGTTGATCGATTGCGCCGCCAGCCGGATCTCGCTCGGTCCGTCGAGCGGGATTGGCTGTTCCTCCTGCCCTGCGCCCATCCGCTCGGCCGAGGCGGCGAAGGCGCGGATTGGCCGCGTCAGCCGCGCGCTGAACCAGAGGCTGAGCGGCACCACCAGCAGGATGCCGACGAGAAAGGCATATTGGCCGAGCAGCCGCCAGAGCGATCGACCGCCCCGCGCCTCGCGCGTGATCATCCGCCACTGACCGTCGGGCTGGCGGATCGCGGCGGTGAAGGTGCCCAGGATGAAGGGATCGGCAACGCCATCGGGACCATAGAGCTGCATTTCCGCCACGAACTGGCCGATGCGTTCGCGATCGCCGGGATCGAGGCGGATGCGCACATCGGCTGCCGGCAGGGCAAGGCGCCGGGCCAGCAGCGCGGCGATCAGCCGATCGGCCGGGTCGGTCGATGCCGGCGGCGCGGTGGTCTGTCGCGCCTCATGCACCACCGGCTCGTCGCGCAGCAGGGGCTGGCCATGGACGATGCGGGCAATCTCATAGACCGACAGCGGCACCCGTTCGGGCGGGATGAAATAGAGCAGCAAGGTGAGGCTGAAGGCGGTGAGCGTCAGGATCACGACCAGGGCCAGCGCCAGCAGATGGGCGTGGATCGAATTGGCCCAGCGCAGGAAGCCCGCCTTCATCCGCGCTGCACCGGCGCCTGGAAGATATAGCCTTCGGACCGGACGGTGTGGATCAGCTCGCCACGCGCGCGGGTGCCGAGCTTGCGACGCAAGCGGCTGACCTGGGTGTCGATCGCCCGGTCGAACACATCGGCATCCTCGCCGCGCGCCAGTTCGACCAGCGCGTCGCGATTCAATATCTGCTGGGGATGCTCGATGAAGGCGAGCAGCAGGGCGAACTCCCCCTCCGACAGGCTGATGATGATGCCGGCGGGATCGCGCAGCACCCGGCGCACCGGATCGAGCTGCCATCCTTCGAAATGATAATGGGCCAGCACCGGCTGGCGGGTGTCGGCGACCGGACGGCGTCGGCGCTGCAACGCACGGATGCGAGCGAGCAGTTCGCGCGGCGACAGCGGCTTTGGCAGATAGTCGTCGGCGCCCATTTCCAGGCCCGTGATCCGGTCCCCCTCCGTCCCCAGCGCCGACACCATGATGATGCCGGCATCCTGTTGCCCCGCCAGCGAGCGGGCGATCGACAGCCCGTCCTCGCCCGGCATCATCACGTCGAGGACAATGATGTCGACCGGCTGATGGGCGAGGATGGCGCGCATCGCCGGGCCATCGGCCGCTTCGCTGACGACATAGCCTTCCTGCATCAGGAAGGCGCGAACCAGCGCGCGCAGCGACGGATCGTCATCGGCGATCAGGATATGCGTGTCGCCCGGCGCGCTGTCGCCTGTCAGCTTCGCTGTCACCCTCACCTCTCCTCTTCCCATTCCGCTCCTTCTAGCCGCCGGCCCGCGCCGGATTTTGTCAGGCCCGACACAAAGGGCGGAATAAGCGCCTGCATTCTGCGCCGATTTTGTCGGCGCTGACAAATTAATCCGGCGCCCCCCTGTTAGAAGGATCGCACAAGAGGACCGGAACAACCGGGCCGGCAGGGAAGAGGAGTGGGCCGCATGGCGGCAAGCGATATTCATGGCCGTCACTGGAGCCGGCGATCGGCATTGGGCCTGATCGCCTGTGTGCCGCTGGGGCTGACCAGCGTCGCCCAGGCCGCCGAGTGCGTCGATCCGGCCAGCCTGTCCGCCGCGCAGAAGAGCATGCGCAAGTCGCTGGGCTTTCGCACCTCGAATGATGCGACCAAGCGCTGCGGCCTGTGCGCCTTCTTCACCGCCGCCCCGCCGGGTTGCGGCAAATGCGCGCTGCTGAGCGGCGGCATCGTGCCTGCCGAGGGCGTGTGCGACAGTTGGGCGAAGAAGAGCTGATGGCGAACGCAGCGCGCCAATATGTCTGGGATCTGCCGATCCGCCTGTTCCACTGGTCGCTGGTCGGCCTGATCGGCTTTTCCTGGTGGAGCGCGGAAACCTATCACATGGACTGGCATCGCCTGTCGGGTCAGGCGCTACTGTTCCTGATCGTCTTTCGCCTGATCTGGGGCCTGATCGGGTCCGGGCCGGCGCGTTTTGCCCAGTTCCTGCGCGGGCCGCGCGCGATCTTCGCCTATCTGACCGGCCGTGCTCCGGCTGCGCCGGGCCATAATCCGCTGGGCGGCTGGAGCGTGATGGCGATGCTGCTGGCGCTATCGGTCCAGGTCGGCACCGGCCTGTTCGCGGTCGATATCGACGGCATCGAATCCGGGCCGCTGTCGCATCTGGTCGATTTCGACCAGGGGCGATTGGCCTCCGACATTCACGGCATCAGCTTCACCATCCTGCAAATCCTGATCGGCCTGCATGTTCTGGCGGTGCTGTTCTACCTGCTGGTGCGGCGGCGCAACCTGATCGGGCCGATGGTCAGCGGCCGGGCGAAAGTGACCGGCGAACCGGTGGCGGTGCGGCGTGCTTCGCCTGTCGCCTTCGCTGTCGCCATCCTGCTGGCGGGCACCCTCGCCTGGTGGGTCTTTGCCGATCCGACGCTGTGACTGACATGAAAGGGACGAGGATGAGGATGTACAATACAGCGCAGATGAAGCGGCCGGCCGCCATGCTGGCGCTGCTCTGCGCGGCCCCGCTGGCGGCGGCGCCCGGCGATATCGTCGCCACCCGGATCGCGGGTTTTCGCGAGGTCGGCGCGGCGTTCAAGAATATCAATGACGAGCTGAAATCGGCCACGCCACAAACCTATGTGATCCAGATTTCGGCGCGCCAGATTCGCGACTATGCGCGCCAGCAGCAGGGCTGGTTCCCGGCCGGCAGCGGCCCGAAACCGGGCGTCAAGACGGCGGCCAAGCCGGAAATCTGGAGCCAGCCGGCCGCATTCAAGGCGGCGCAGGACGGCTTCACCGCGCAGGCCAACAGCTTCGCCACCGTCGCGGCGAGCGGCGACGTCGCGAAGATGCGCGCGGCGGCCAAGACGCTGGGGCAAAGCTGTGGCACCTGCCACCGCAGCTTCCGTGTCGAGGAGAAGCGCTGATGTGGCGCCGGGCGGCCGCGATCCTGTGGCTGGCGCAGCCGGCCGCGCTCTGGGCGCAGGCCGCCGACCTGCCGCCCGAGGCGGCAAGTGGCGAGCCGCTGCCGGCCGGTGTCAGCATCCGCAAGGTCGGTGACCAAAGCATCTATGTCGATGCCCATGGCCGCACCCTCTATGGCATGGACATGCGCGCCGTGACGGGGCGGACCGGGCATCAGCCGCTCTGGTGTTCGGGCGATTGCCTGACGCAATGGACGCCGCTGGCCGCGCCCGCCAAGGCGGAGGTCGTCTCCGCGCCGCCCGAGTTCGGCGGCGATCGCAAGGCACCCCGGCTGAAGCAGGACGGCGCCGACTGGATCGTGATGCAGGGACCGAGCGGGCCGCAATGGGTCTATAAGCGGGTCAATCTGGTCTTCACCCATGCCGGCGAGCGGCCCGGCACGATCGGGCATGAGGGCGAGGACGGGCTGGTCTGGAACAGCCTCAAATATGTGCCGGCCGCGCCCAAGATCGATGCGCCAGCCGATGTGACGGCACGGCTGGTGGACGGGCGCTATCTGCTGGTCGATGGTCAGGGCAATTTGCTGGTGGCGCATAAGGGCAAGGCCTGTGGCACGGCCTGCGCCGACTGGCGCATCTTCCCGGCGGGCATGGCGCGGCGGGGCATGGGCGCCTGGACCGTGCGGCCCGATGGCGACCGCGCCCAATGGGCCTATCGCGACCGGCCGGTCTTCACAATCGAGGGCGACGACCCGGCGGACATTCCCGCCGAGGCCGAACCGCTGATCCCATGATATTTCGCAAGGAGAGGATGATCGTGCAGAATCATCGCAAACTGATCCTGCTGCTGGGCGCGCTGCCCCTAACGACCTCTGTGTTGGCGCAGGGCGATGCGCCCCCCAAACCGACCGCACCCGCAGCACTGCCCGCGCCACCGGCCAATGGCGAGATGGGTTTCGTCGTCAGCCATTTCGCCCCCGCCATCTATCAGGGCAAGGAGGACTGTCCGCAGGGCCTGGCCGCCACGCTGCGCGAAAATTATCTCCAGACCCAGCCGGTTGGCGAGCGGACGCGGCTGCTGGAAAAGGCGAACGAGAAGGAACTGACCGCGCGCTGGACCGGCTATGCCTTTGGCCCCGACAATCTCAACATCTGCACCCATCCCGACAAGTTCGATCGGCCGCCCCAGCGCATGGTGCAGGGCAAGGTCGCGCAGGGGCTGAACCTGGACGATGATGATGGCGGCGCGGCGGCAGGCGAAACCTGTGGCCATGCCAATTTCACAGGGCCAGCGGGCGAACCGGGCGTCGATAACCAGATGTGGCGGGCGATGGGCTGCGTGCGGACCTGGCGCGGGGTCGACGGCATGGGCGGCGATATCGTCAAGGGCCTGACCCAGTTTCTGGTCAGCGGCGAACATAGCCAGGTGCTGCTGCTCAGCGGCGTTGATAGCCTTGAGAATGATCCCGACGTGACGGTGATCTACGCCAATAGCGAAGATCGGGCGGTGGTGGATTCGCGCCAGAATTTCATCCCCGGTGCCAGCTACAGCGTTACCGCCAATGCCGCCCATCGCAATGCGCTGAAAGGGCGGATCGTCAACGGCGTGCTGACCACCGAGCCGGCCCATATCCGCTTGAAGCAGAATTGGGGCCAGGGGTCGGAGCGGGACATTCGTGGCCGGCGCAACGAATATGATTTCACCAGGGCGCGGTTGCGCTTCACCTTCCAGCCGGACGGATCGATCAAGGGCATTGTCGGCGGCTATCAGCCGATCTGGAACGTGATGGCGAGCGCCTCAGTCGGTGGCGAGGGCGCGGCAACCACGGCGGGCTATGACTGCGCCGCCATGTATGCGGCGCTCAAGGCAATGGCCGATGGCGATCGCGATCCGGCGACCGGCCAGTGCCGCCGCATTTCCAGCGGCATGGAGGCCTGGGCCGTGCCCGCCTTCATCACCGACCGCCTGCCCCAGCCCAAGGTGGCGCAGCGATGAGCGGGCCGTTTTGTCACAGGGCGCGCTGGGCGCTGCTCGCCGGGTTGCTGCTGAGCGCCTGCACGGTCGAGAAGGCGCCGCAGACCGCCACGCCCGAGGTCAGTTTCGCGCCGCTCAAGGCGCCGCTCGGCCAGGTGGCGGGGATGCGCCGCCTGACCGAAGCGCAATATCGCAACAGCATCGCCGATATCTTCGGCCCCGACATCAAGGTCGCCGGCCGGTTCGAGCCGATCGTGCGGCCGGTGCATGAACTGATCGCGACCGGTGCCAGCGCATCGACCATCTCGCCCGCCGGGCTGGAGCAGTTCGACGCGATGGCGCGCAATATCGCCGCGCAGGTCTTCGCCGAAGATCGACGAAGCCAGTTCATGCCCTGCGCCCCGCGCGATGCGGCCGCGCCCGATGCCGATTGCGCCGCGCGGACGCTGATGCCGATCGGTCGCTACCTGTTCCGCCGGCCGATGACGCAGGAGGAGATTGGCGCCTTCGTCATGATGGCGGGCAAGGGCGCTGGCGATGGTCAGGGCTTTTACGATGGTATGCAACTGGCGCTCGCCGCCATGCTGGTGTCGCCGCAGTTCCTCTACATCATCGAGAGCGCGGAGCCCGACCCGGAAGCGGCCGGCAGCCTGCGGCTCGACAATTACGCCCGTGCGGCGCGGCTAAGCTATCTGCTGTGGAACACGACGCCTAACGAGGCGCTGCTGCGCGCGGCTGACGAGGGCAAGTTGACCGATCCGGCGCAACTCGCGGCGATCGCGCAGAAGATGGTGCGTTCGCCCCGGCTGGAGGATGGCGTGCGCGCCTTCTTCGCCGACATGCTGCTGTTCGAGAAGTTCGACGAAATGGCCAAGGACCAGATCGTCTATCCCCGATTCAACCCCGATGTCGCATCCGCCCTGTCCGAACAGATGCTGCGGATGATCGTCGACCAGCTGGTGACGCGGCAGGGCGATTATCGCGACCTGTTCACCACCCGGCGGACCTTCATCAACCGGGCGCTGGGGCCGCTCTATCAGGCCAAGGTGTCCAGCATGCAGGGCTGGGTGCCCTATGAGTTCGGCGATGGCGACGATCGCGCCGGGCTGCTGGGCCAGGCCGGTTTCCTGGCGCTCTATTCCCATTCGGGCCGCAGTTCGCCGACCCTGCGCGGCCGGGCGATCCGCGAGCTGCTGCTGTGCCAGCCGGTGCCCAACCCGCCGGGCAACGTCAATTTCACCGCCGTGCAGGATGTCGGCAACAAGGTGATGCCGACCGCGCGCATTCGCCTGAACGCCCATAACAGCGATCCGGTCTGTGCCGCCTGCCACAAGATCACCGATCCGCTGGGCCTGCCGCTGGAGCGGTTCGATGGCATCGGCGCCTTCCGCCGGACCGAAAATGCCGCGCCGATCGACACCGCCGGCGTGTTCGAGGGCACCGCTTTCCAGGGCAATGTGGGTCTGGGCCAGGCTCTGGCGGCAAGCAAGTCGACCACCGAATGCGTCGCCGGCCGCGCCTTCCAATATGCGACCGGCCGCATGCCGGAGGATGAGGAGGCGACCGCCATGGCGCTGGAACAGGGCTTCGCCGCCGACGGCTATCGCATCCAGGCGCTGTTCCTGCGCGTCGCGACCATGGCCGATGCCTATCGCGTCAGCACCCCACCATTGGCCAAGCCGCAGGTCGCGATGATGACCAGCCCGCATATCCGTGAAGGAGACCGCCCATGAGCTTCACCCTCGATCGCCGCACCGCGCTGCGCGGCATGGTCAACGGCATGGCCGTGGCCGTCGGCCTGCCGCTGCTCGACATCTTCCTCGACGGCAACGGCACCGCCATGGCGGCAACCGGCGCGCCGATGCCGATCCGTTTCGGCACCTGGTTCTGGGGGCTGGGCGTCAATCCGCCGCGCTGGTTCCCCAGCGCCGCCGGCAAGGATTATGAGCTGAAGGTCGAACTGGCCTCGATCGAGGCGCTCAAGCACAAGGTCAACATCCTGGGCGATTTCACCCTGCCGCTCGACGGCAAGCCCAACCTGCCGCACATCAGCGGCGGCATCGGCATCCGCACCGGCATGGCGATCGATTCCGACCGCGGCCTGCCGGGGCCGTCCTTCGACGTATCGATCGGCGACGTGATCGGCACCCGCACCCGCTTCCGGTCGATCGAACTATCGGCGACCGGCGATCCGCGCAATTCGCTGTCCGGGCGCGGCAATGGCAATCTCAACCCGGCGGAAGTGTCGCCCGCCGCCCTTTATACAAGGCTGTTCGGCGCAGGCTTCCATGATCCCAACAGCGCAACCTTCACCCCCGATCCGGCGGTGATGGCGCGGCGCAGTGTCCTGTCCGGCGTGTCCGAGCAGCGCCAGGCGCTGGAGGCGCGGCTAGGCGCGGCCGACAGGCAGCGGCTCGACCAATATTTCACGTCGCTGCGGCAGCTGGAAAACCAGCTCGACGTGCAGCTGACCAAGCCGGCGCCGATGCAGGCCTGTGTCGTGCCACCCAAGGTGCCCGACCTGCCGGTCAATGCCGAGATCGAGAATGTCATGCGCAATCACGAGATCATGACAGATCTGCTGGTGATGGCGATGGCGTGCGACAATGTCCGGCTGTTCAACATGAACTTCAACAATGGCGCATCGTCGCTGACGCGGGTGGGCAGCACCATCACCCATCATCAGCTGACCCATGAGGAGGTGCTGGACAACCGGTTGGGCTATCAGCCCGAAGTCACCTTCTATGTCGACAAGTGCATGGAAGCCTGGACCTATTTCATCAAGGCGATGGACGCGGTGAAGGAAGGCGACCGCACCCTGCTGGATAACAGCCTGGTCTTTGCCCATAGCGAGACCGAGTTCGCCAAATTCCACACCATCGACAATATCCCGATGATGACGGCGGGATCGGCCGGCGGGCGCATCCATACCGGCCAATATATCACCGGCGACGGATCGCCGGTCAGCCGGGTGGGCCTCACCCTGCAACAGGCGATGGGCGTGCCGGTCGACCGTTGGGGCACGGGCAGTCTGGAGACGAACAAGATCATCCCCGGACTGATCGTCTGATCCCCTATTCCACCCGCGCCGCGTAGAGGCCGTGATGCGACAGCATGAACAGGGTCTTGCCGTCCGAACCGCCGAACAGCAGTTGTAGCGGCCGTTCGGGCACGTCGATCCGGCCGATCGGCTTGCCGTCGGGCGCGTAGACGAAGACCTGGCCATTGGCGACATAGACCCGCCCCTGCGCGTCGCTCACCACGCCCTCCCCGCCACGATCGGCGAAGGGCGTGAGGTCGGTCAGCGTACCGTTGCCGGCGACCAGCGCGCTGTAGGTGCGGTTTTCCGATCCGTTGGTGACATAGATGCGCTGGCCCGGCTTGCCCTGAACGAAACCATAGCTGTCGAGCGTGTGGGAGAAGCGCAGGCCGCGATGGTCGACCGGTCCCTGGGCGAAGACGCGCCAGGCCGGCAGGGCGATGCTGCCATCGGGCGAGACATAGGCCTGCGCATTGGGCTGCGCCGTGTCGTGGGCGAACATGTCGGCAAGCGTGGTGAACTGATAGGTCTTGGTATCGATCTGGTCCCTGAACTCGCCATTCACCCACCAGTTGACCGGGAAGATCGTGGCCGCGCTGCCCTGCCCGGCGGGCGTCGCCGGGATGACGCTGATCTGCGTGTCCGGCGCGCCGGGGGTGACGCTGTAGACGGTACCGTTACGCCCATAGGAAGAGAGGACGAGCAGATTGCCCGACTTGTCGATGGTCAGGTTCACCGGATCGAGCGCGGCGTCGCGGATCATCTCCAGCCGGCCATCGTCGGACCAGCGCCAGATGCGCTGGAAGAAACGGTCGATGAAATAGAGCCTGCCCTGTGCATCCACCGCGCCGCCGCCCAATCCATAGAAGCCATCGGCCAGCTTCCGAACGCTGGCGCCGCCGAAGGTCGAGGGTGCGACCGGATCGGGTTTCGCCGGCACATCCAGCACGGCGAATTCGCGCTCGCGCACTTCAAGGCCGTGGGTGATGTCCTGAATCGCATTCTCGAACGGATATTTGGTGAGCCGCAGGAAGGTGCCGCAGCCATTTTCGTCGCAGGTGCCGACCCCGCTTTCCGCATTCACATGGACGTTGCGGAAGCGGATGTCGTGCGAATTATAGAGGGACACCGCGGTCGGCGCGGGCTTGCGCGTGCGGGTGACGCGATAGCCGTGGAAATTGGCGACCAGGATGTTGCGGGAATCGCGGATTTCGAGCGCGACGGCATCGCCGCTCTCGCCCGCCTCGCCTTCGGTCTGGGGCGCCAGCAATTCCCAGTTGGCGACGCGGTTGAGGCCGATTTCGGTGCGGACATGATGTTCGACCGAGGCCTGGATCAACCGGCCCGGCGTTTCCGTGTCGGAAATCAATATGCCCGGATGACCGAAGGTGCTGGGGCTCCAGATATTGGCGAAGGTGCCCCCGCCGCCCTGCGTCACCCAGAGGCTGGCATATTGGCCGCCCCAGCGGCGCGCGGCGTCGGGATCGGCGGTGGCGTTGTTGTTATAGGGATTGCGCCGACTGCCATCGAAGGCATCGGTGCCATGGCCGCCCTGGAACTTGACGTCGTTGACCAAGGAGTTGGCGCCGGCCTTCCACAACAGGCCGGTCGCGCGCGGATTGGCGCCATTGGTGTCGAGCGCCAGCCCAGCGACGATCGCATCTCCACCCTGCGCGCTTTCGACCAGCGCCTTGGGCGCGCCGACGCCCTGAAAGGCGGGCGTGCCATCGGGCAGGACGATCTGGGTCAGGCTGGGGTGGAGGCCGAGCAGCACCGTGTCGGCGCGCAGCCGCAGCGTATCGCTGACCTTGTAGAAGCCGGCAGGAAGGTAGACGACGCGATGGCTGTCGATCGCCTTTTGCAGCACGGCGGTGTCGTCCGTGGCATTGTCGCCCTTCGCGCCCAATGTGCGGACATTCACCCATTCGGCGACGGGCGGCAGCGGGCGGATGGCAGGCGCGCCGGGCGCCGGCAGGCTGGCGATCGGCTGCGCCTGCATGTCGGTTTTATACTCGCCGATCCGGCCAAGGCCCGGCAGGGTCAGGCCATGGGTGAAGGAGGCAACCTTATAGGTCTTCCCCTGCCCCGCCACCGTCCGGCCGCTTTCGCGGAAGCGGGCGAAGGTGGGCGTGTTGGCGGCCAGCACATTCTGGAAGCCGACCTGGGTATAGACATTCTTCTCGTTGGAGATGATGACGCCGGCCTTCGACACATTCTCGAACCGGACATCCTGGCCCCAGAGCCAGTCGCCATAGCCCCGGTCGATCTCGATCCCGACCGGCACATTGCGGAAGGCGACATTGAGCAGGGTCAGCCCCGCTTCATGCTCGCGGATGGCGGCGTCGCGCTGTCCCTCGAACGTCGCATCGACCAAGGCGAAGGGCCAGGCGGGCGAGGTCTTTTCCGCGAGGATGCCATAGCGGCCGCCCTTGAAGTGCAGATCCTCCGCCTCGTTGGCGACATGATAGAGGCCGGCGAGCCCCGACCCGATGTCGAAATCGACATGGCTGACGAAGCTGTGCTGGGCGGAATGGAAGCGGATCGCGGTCGCCGCCGGATTGCCGTCCATGATGCGGAAATCGATATTGCCGAGCGCGGAATAGAAGGTGCCCGGATTGGCGTCGGCGATGGTCTTGTCGAACGGCACGCTGCCGGCCGGGGGGAAGGCGGCGGGCCAGCTTTCCTTGTCGGTCTGGCGCTTGCCGCCGGTGAAGATCAGCATATGGGCGACGCCGCGCTGGAAGCCGGGCGTGTTGGCGCCGAGCAGGATCACCGGGCGCTGGGCGCCGATGCCGAAGATGCGCACGCCCGGCCACAGGAACAGGGTGCGGCTGATGCGGTAGGTGCCTTGGGGCAGGAAGACGATGCCGCCGCCCGGCGTCGCGGCGGCGGTGTCGAGCGCCTGCTGGATCGCGGCGCTGTCATCGGCGCGGCCATCGCCCACGCCCTTCACCGTCACGGCGCGCGCATCGTCGGGCATGGCGGTATAGACGGACGGGGACGCGAAAGCCGGCTGCGCCGCCGCCAGACATAGCAACACCGACGCACAGGCCCCACTCAATCCACGATAGGTCAGGCCACGATACATCAGGCAGGCTCCGTAAAAAGAAGATGTCCCGGCCGTGCAGGACCGGGACAAGTTTGGGGGGAGAGATGTTATGTTTTATCAGAAATTGAAGCGGACACCGGCGCGGTAGATGCGGCCCAGCGTGTCGTAGAGCGCCGGGTTGATATCCAGACCGGTGTTGGTCTGGGGCGAGGCGACCGGATCCTTGTCGAACAGATTGTCGACCTTGCCATAGAGGGAGACACGATCGCTGAACTTGAAGGTGGCGCCGATGTCGACATAGAAGGCCCCCTTCATCTTGTTATAGTCGATGGTGGGGTGGTTCGCGGTCGAGGTCGGGCAGGACGACTGGCAGACGACATATTGATTGCCGAAGGTGCCGTCGCTGATCCAGCGTTCCTGCACCGTCAGGCTGAACTTGCCGCTGTCATAGGTTTGTACCGCCAGCCATTTCCAGTCAGGGGTGTTGCCGTTGTTGGCGCCGGCCTGGTCGACCGCATCGACACCGGCAATGCCGGCATTGACGATGAACTTGCGGATATGGGTGCCCAATGCCCGGACGGTGAAGTTGCCCGGCAGGCCCAAGGGCTGCTGCCACTGATAGCTGGCCTCGATATCGAAGCCGCTGGTCCGCCAGGAGGCGAGATTGAACGGCTGGACATTGATATAGTTGAGGCTGGGATTGGCATTGTCGAGGCTGAAGCCGCCGCAGAAGGCCTGATTGCCGTCATAGCAGAACTGGACGATCTGCTGCGCCGACAGGCTGGAGACGACGCCCTTCAGCTTGATGTCATAATAGTCGAACGACAGGCTGAGGCCCGGCAGCCAGGAGGGACGCGCCAGCACGATGCCGATTTCGGTGTTGCGGGCGATTTCCGGCTTCAGGTTCGGATTGCCGATGGTGTTCTGGAACGCCTGCACCGCCGCGCCCTGGAAGGGGTCGCTGAAGTTGGGCAGGGTCGTGACGGTCGGCGCGGCGAACAGTTCCGACAAGTTCGGCGCACGCACGTCGCGTGAGGTGACGGCGCGCAGGCGGATGCCGTCGAGCGGCGTGTCCCAGGTGCCGCCGACCTTCCACGCCCAGACCGTGCCCGACGTGCTGTAATGGGTGCCACGGCCCGCCGCGTTCAGGTTGGCGCGGCCGACCGCCTCGCTGTCGAACAGCGGCATGTCGATTTCCACGAAGCCTTCATAGACTTCATATTTGCCGCGACCATTTTTGTAATTGCCGGCCGCCCAGTTGCTGCCCTGCGCGCCATTGAGCAGCGGGTCGGCCGGATAATCGGCGCTGTTCGGGCTGAGATCGGACACGCCCGCGCCATAGGGATCGGCATTCACGCGGTAAAATTCGCGGCGATATTCGGCACCGAAGGCGACCGACAGCGGCCCCGCCCACAATTCCACCGGATTGCCCGAGAAGTTGAGGCTGGCGACGTCCTGGGTCAGCTTGGTGTGCTGGAACGGGCCATTGTCATGCGGCGCGACATAGGCGAGCGCGGCCGCCGAGGGGGTGAAGCCGCCGAAGATGTTGATCGGCTGGCAACCGAGCGCGCGGGCGGCCGGATCGGCGCAGACGATCGCGCCATTGAGGGTGATCGCATTGGCCGCCGCCGCATAGCGGTTCTGCAGCACGATATCCTTCACCCGGATGTCCGAGATGGTGATGCCATGTTCATAATAGGCGTCATAATTCCAGTCGGTGCCGGCCGCGCCGAACTTGCCCTTGGCGCCGGCGACGAAGCGATATTGCTTGCGATCGGTATAAACCTGCGGATCGGGGAAGGCGGCGTTGGACGAGCCGAAGCCGAAGGAGGTGATGCCGGCGGTGGCGCAACGGTCGCGCACCAATTGCGGCAGATAGGGGTTGGAGCATTGGACGGTCAGGTTGGCGCGGCCATAGCCGGGACTCGGCTGGTTGTTGGTCTTCACCTGCGCGACATTGACCGTGACATAGGCTTCGTTGTTGTCGGCGAAATCATAGCCGATCCGGCCATAGCCGTTGATGCGTTCCAGCGAGGATTTGAGCGAAGCGCCCGAGCCGGGTGCGCCCGACAGGTCGCCGCCTTCGCAGAAGCTGTTACCGCGATAGCAGTTGGTGACCGCGCCGGTGCCGGTCGGTGTACCGTTGGAGCCATAGTTGAACTGATAGGGATTGCCATTCTGGTCGAAGGCGATGCCCTGCAGCGGGCCATTGTTGATCAGGCCGTAGCGGGCATATTGATAGGGCTGGGCATAATCGCGGTAATTATATTGCGGCAGGCCATTGTTGGTCTGGCCGGTGTTCATCAGCGTGGTCGCGCGATACCAGTTGCGGCTGCCGGCCAGATCGGTGCCGAAGTCGCCGGCGCCCACGCCGCCTTCATGGTCATATTCGCCGCTGACGACGACATGCAGGCGATCATCCATGAAGGATTTGCCATAGGCCGCCTGGACCAGCGCGGTTTCGTCATCGCCATATTTGGTGATGCTGCCCAGGATATTGCCCTTGAAGCCTTCGAAATGGGTGTCGGTGATGAAGTTGACCACGCCGCCGACCGCGTCCGAGCCGTAGGAGGCCGACGCGCCGCCGGTGACGACGTCGACGCGCTTCACCAGCAGCTGCGGGAACATCGAAATGTCGGGCACGCCGGTGACATTGGCGCCAACCACGCGCTGGCCGTCGAGGAGGGTCAGGGTGCGGATCGCGCCCAGGCCACGCAGCGAGAAGGAACTGAGGCCCTGCTGGCCGCTGGAGGTGGAGAAGGTGCCGGTGGCGGCGCCGGTCGAGCCTTGCAACGAAGGCAGCTGGGCGATGGTGTTGAAGATGTTCGGCTGGGCGTTGTTGGCGATCTGCTCCTCACCGATGACGGTGGTGGGCGTCGGCGCATTGAAGCCGCTGGTGGTGATGCGCGATCCGGTGACGATGATGTCGGCGCTCTGTGCGGCCGGCGCATCGCTCGTCTGGGCCTGCGGCGCGGGTTCGGCCGCCGGTTCGGTCTGGGCCTGGGCGGTGCCGGCCAGCGCCATGATGGCGACCGCGGCCAGGCTGACGCCCGCCATATGCCGATGGATTGCGATCTGCACGTTCATTCCTCTTCCCCTCTTGTCACCAAGCGCCCTCCCGGCGTCGGCGTCGCCCATGGCGGGCTATTGTGTGAGCCTTAGTCCCTGCCCCGTCCGGTCGCACTTACGACATAGGTCGTAGATGCGCCGGAACGGCGGATTTTCAGGGCTTTGCGGCGTAAAGCGCGTGGTGCGTCAGGATGAAAAGCGTGCGCTTGTCGGGGCCGCCGAACAGGATCTGGAGCGGCCGGTCGGGCACGTCGATGCGGCCGCTTTCCTTGCCGTCGGCGCCGTAGACGAAGATCTGGCCATTGGCGACGAACACCCGGCCCTGCCCGTCGACCGCGACACTTTCGCCGCCGCGATTGGCGAAGGGCTTCAGCGCCGTCAGCGTGCCGCCCGGCCCCACCGTGCCGCTATAGGTGATATTCTCCGACCCGTTGGTGACGAACAGGCGATCGCCGATCTTGCCGGAGACGAAGCCATTGGCATTGAGGCCATCGGACCAGCGCCAGCCGGTATGATCGATCGGCCCCTGCTGCCAGACGCGGAAGGCCGGCAGGGACAGGCTGCCGTCGGGCGAGACATATTCCTTGGCCTTGGGCGTGCCGACGTCGCGGGCGAACATTTCGGCAAGGGTGATGAATTCGTAGCTCTTATGGTCGAGCTGATCCTTGAACTCGCCATTATTCCACCAGTTGACCGGCAGCAGTGTCTTGCCCGCGCCAGTGCTGCGCACCGGGGTCGGCTGGATCAGCGTCAGCGCGTCCTTGGGACCGGCGGGGTCGAACGAATAGGCGCCGCCCTTCGCGCCGAGCGAGGACAGGACCATGACATGGCCCGAAGCGTCGATGGCGAGATTGACCGGATCGAGCGCATGGTCGCGAACGATCTCCAGCCCCTTGCCTTCGCTCCAGCGGTGGATGCGCTGGAAGCGACGGTCGATGAAATAGAGCGCGCCCTGTGCATCGACAGCCGCGCCGGAGATCGACCAGAAGCCGTCCTCCAGCTTCTCGACCTTGGTGCCGGACGGCGCTGCGGCCGGAATGGCGCTGCCGGCCGGGCCGATATCCAATGCGGCAAACTCGCGCTCGCGCACCAGCAGCTTGCGGCTGACATCCTCGATCGCATTGTCGAACGGATATTTGCTGGCCCGCAGGAAGGTGCCGCAGCCTTCATCGTCGCAGGTGGCAAAGCCGCTTTCGCCATTCACATGGACGTTGCGGAAGCGGATATCGCCGGAGTTGGTGATCTTCACCGCGCTCTTTTCGGGCGCATAGGTGCGGGTGACGCGATAGCCATGATAATTGGCGAAGAGCAGGTTGCTGGAGTTGCGGATGTCGAGCGAGATGGCGTCGGGGCCGTCATCGACCTCCTGCTCGGTCTGGGGGGCAAGGAATTCCCAGTTGCGCACATTATCGAGCACGATCTCGTTGCGGGCATGATGTTCGACCGACATTTCATAGACATGGCCGGGCGTGTCGGTGTCGGTGACATAGAAGCCCGCCTGGGCAAAGCTGTTGGGGCTCCAGACGTCGGCGAAGGTGCCGCCGCCACCATCCGTCACCCAGATGCTGGGATATTGCGCATCGAGCCGGCTGTCGGTGACCGGATCGCCGGTGTTGACGCGCAGCGTGCCGAGCATCTTGCCGTCGGCGGTGGGCGTGCCGCCACCGCCCATGATCTTGACGTCCTCGACCAGGCTCTGTTCGCCCGAACGCCAGAGCAGAGCGGAAGCGCGCGGGTTCACCCGGCCGGTGAAGAGGCCGAGGCCCGAGAGGATATTGTCGCCGCCCTTGCGGCTTTCCAGGATCGGGAGGACCGCGCCGAGGCCGGCATGATTGGGGTTATTGTCGGGGATGAACAACTGGGTGATGGCCGGGTGCAGGCCGATCAGGATGCTGTCCGGGCGCAGGGTCAGCCTGTCCGTCACCTTGTAGAAGCCGGTCGGAAAATAGAGGATGCGATTGGCGTCGATCGCCTTTTGCAGGGCGGCGGTATCGTCCGCCTTGCCGTCGCCGATCGCGCCCAGGGTGCGGACATTGACCCACTGGTCCATCGGCGGCAGATCGCGGATCGCGGGCGCGCGCGGCGCCGGCATGGCGGAGAGCGGCTGGATGTCGGCGGTGGTGGCGTATTCGCCCGTATGGCCGAGCGCTGGGACGGCGAGGCCATAGGAGAAATTGGCGACCTTATAGGCCTTGCCCTTGCCGTCGATCGTCCTGCCGCTGTCGCGGAAGCGGGCGAAGACCGGACTGTTGACGGCCAGGGCATTGTCGAAGCCGACCTGGGTGAAGACATTCTTCTCGTTCGAGATGACGACCCCGGCCTTCGACACATTCTCGAACCGGACATCCTTGCCCCAGAGGCTGTCGCTGTAACCCCGGTCGATCTCGATCCCGACCGGCGTGTTCCTGATCGCGACATTGACGAGGGTGAGGTCGACCTCATGCTCGCGGATCGCGGCGTCGCGCTGACCGTCGAAGGTCGAATCGAGCAGGGTGAACTGCCAGGCGGGCGAGGTCTTTTCGGTGACGATGCCGTATCGGCCACCCTGGAAATGGACATTCTCGATCACGTTGCCGGCCTGATAGACGCCGGCAAAGGCGGTGCCGAGGCGGAATTCCATATGGCTGAGGAAGGCATGCTGGGCCATGCGAAAGCGCACGCCGGCGGCGGCCGGATTGCCCGCGCCGATCTCGATATCGACATTGCTCATCGACGAATAGAAGGTGCCCGAATTGGCGTCGCGAACGATCTTGTCGCGCGGCACCACGGTCGGCACCGGGACCGGCACCTTGCCGACCTGATATTGATCGCCGCCGGCGAAGATCACCATGGTCGACACGCCCTGCTGGAAGCCGGGGGTGTTGGCGCCAAGCAGCAGCACCGGGCGGGTCGGGCCGACGCCATAGACGCGCACGCCCGCCGGCACGATCAGCGAGCGGGTGATGCGATAGGTGCCCGAAGGCAGGAAGACGATGCCATGGCCGGTCGAATCGCGGGCCTGGTCGAGCGCCTGCTGGATCGCGGCGCTGTCGTCGGCGCGGCCATCGCCCACGGCCTTCACCGTCACGGCATGGGGCTCGGCCGGCGCGACCGGGAAGACCGAGGTCGTCGCGGCAAAGGCCGGCGTCCCAAGCGTTGTTGCCGCCAGCAAAGCCGCGATCATGCTGCGTCCGATCATGTCCGCCTCCCATCCTCATTTTTATAGATGGTGCATGGCTAGGGGAGCGGTCGCGGCTTGGCACTTGCGACAAAGGTCGTAGTTTTCCTGTGGGGTGGCGCGGCCTTATAGCGGGAAAACCAATCCCCCTGCCCCAGCGACCAAGGACGCCCGCTTGCCGATTTCCGCCGACCCTGCCCCCGTTTCGCCCAAAGCCGTGGGACGCGCCATCATCGTCATGGGGGTGAGCGGCTGTGGCAAGTCGACGCTGGGGGCGATGCTGGCGCAGGCGCTGGACTGCCCGTTCCTGGAGGGCGACAGCTATCATTCGGCGGCGGCGGTGGAAAAGATGCGCGGCGGGGAAGCGCTGACCGACGCGGATCGCTGGCCCTGGCTCGACCGGCTGGGCGCGGCGATCGCCGGCACGGTGGCGGCGCAGGGCGTGGCGGTGGCCGCCTGCTCGGCATTGAAGCGCGCCTATCGCGACCGGCTGCGCGCGGCGATCGGTGTGCCGGTGCATTTCATCCTGCTCGACAATGACCGCGACGAACTGCTGGCGCGGCTGGGCAACCGGCCGGGCCATTATATGCCCGCCAGCCTGCTCGACAGCCAGCTCGCCACGCTGGAGCCGCCAATGCCCGAGGAAGGCGCGATGATCCTGACCACCAATGTCCCGGCGACCGAGCTGCGCAACCGGGCGCTGGCCTGGCTGGGATAGGGTCACACCGACGCGACAGTTGAAAGTTCATAGTGTCGATAGCCAGCGATAGCGGGCCGAAAATGGACATGACGCGCCCGCCACGCGCCGACGAAGCGACAGTGACGCGACACTGGCGCGCTTTCCAAGCGACAGTCAGGCGACAGTGAAGCGACAGCAAGGCGACAGTCGGATCGGCGCCGCGCGGCGCGCGCGACGCCGAACGGCGGAGCGGCGGAGGATGTGGTGATGGAAGAGCGGCCTGTTCCATCCGGCAGGATAGATCAGAGAAAGACCGAGTAGGAAAGCGCCGCCAGACCACCATTAGCGGATGTTCCTCATTCCTCCCCAAGCTTGTCTTGGGGAGTTCAATGGAGACACGTGTCTCCATTGAACAGCGCGAAGCGTTGACGGAGGGGCAATGGCGCAAGCGCAACGCCATTGCCCCTCCACCGCCTTCGGCGGTCCCCCTCCCCAAGCATGCTTGGGGAGGATTTTCGGACAGTCCCCTTCCCACCCAACTCCGTCATCCCAGCGCAGGCCGGCATGACGAGATAGAGGGCCGTCCGCAAACGAGCGGTAGTGATCGGGCACCCTTTCCCAACAGCAACTGCCCCTCCCGTAACGGGAGGAGCTGATGCCCGCATCGATGGCTTTGCCCGCAGGCTCAGTGATAGCGGCCCATCGTCACCTTGAGCCAGACCGGCTTGTCGATGAGGTTGAGGCCATAATCGGTCTGGTCGCCGTTCCAGATCCGGTCGAAGACCCAGTTGTCGCCCTCGAAATGGCCTTCCTCGACCTTGACGATCATGCCGTTGGCCGGGGCGCCTTCGCGCGCGCCGAACTGGACGCGGACATGGTCGCCGGTGAAGAGAAATTCATTGGCCGAAAGCTGCGCCACGACCATGCCGCCGACCATCGCCTTGTCCCAGGCCGGGGTGTCGGCATTGGGAAACCATTCGCGCTGGCCGAACTGCCACTGGCCAAAGCTGGCCGTCACCGTCCAGTCGCCCATGGTGGTGGTGAGCGGCGTGCCGTCGTCCGGCCGCGCCGCGCCCCAGGTCGGATGGGCGAAGGCGATCTTGGCCCAGGGGCGCATCGCCGCGCCGAGCACGCCGAATTTCGACGCGAAGGCGTGGATGGTCGCATCATCGAAGCTCTTGGCGCCGAGCGGATAGTTGAAATAGTCGGCATCATCCATGCCGAAGGGCGCGAAGCCGATCGCCCCGCGTCCCAGCGCCGACCAGAAATAGCGGGCATATTCGGCGGCATTGCCGATTTCCGGCACCATCAGCGCATTGTCGGGCCTTGTGTAGAGATCGAGATGCTTGAAGACGTTGCGGCTGCCCCGGTCATAGATATCGGGCGCGGCGAGATCGAGCGAGGGGGCCGCCGCCTTCCAGATGTCGATCACGTCGCCCTGCGGCCCGCCGCTCGACACGCTCATCGGATCGACCGGCTTGTAGGGATCGGTCAGCGAGGCGTTCACATACATGGGCAGTGGCTTGATCGCCTTGCCGGCCTTGGCCAGTTCCTCGATATAGCGGGCGGTGTACCAGCTGTTGAAGATGCGATCTGCGGTATCGCCGAACACGCTCTTCCAGTTGCCCGCCGGCTTCTTGAGCGCACGGGTCAGTTCGGCGGGCACCGGACCGTCGAACAATTTCTGCGCGGTGGCGCTGAAATCGCGGGGATTCTGGTAGCTGCCGACTTCATTTTCGGCCTGCACCATGATGACCGTATTTTGCGCATCATGATCGCGCACATAGGTCATGAGCTTCAAAAAGGCACGCTTGTCCGCCGCCAGCGTGGCCGCGCCATGAGGCGAGAGCACGCCATGATCCTTGCCATCGGCGGTCTTCATGCGCGGGAAGCGGCGATTGTCGAGCTTCACCCAGTCGGGGGTATAGGCAAGGCCGGTATTCTTCCAGGCGCCGAACCACAGGAGGACGATGCGCTTGTCATGGGCGCGCGCCTCGTCAAGCAGGGTCTGGACGAAGCTATAGTCGAACTGGCCTTCCCTGGGCTCCAGCTGTTCCCAGGCGACCGGCACTTCGACCGTATTGGCATGGATGCTGTCGAGCCGGTCCCAGACCTGCTTCAGGGGGGCGGCATAATTGCTGCTGTTATTGACCTGGCCACCCAGCATCAGGAAGGGCGCGCCATCGACGATCAGGGCGTGGCGGCCATTCTTGCTTTCGATATGCGGCACCGGCCCGCCATTCTGGGCCAGCGCGGGGGTGGCGAGCAGCATGGCGCCCGTGAGCAGGGGAAGAAGATTGCGCATCAGATCGGGTCTCTCAGGGCTGTTCGTCTAGGGAAAATATGCGGGTGGCGGCGGTCCATTTGGCGCCGGGGACGGACCAGGGCAACGGCCGCTGGACGCCGTCCATCTGCGCTTCCCAGGCCTGCACCGCCGGATCGGCAACGTCGGCCGCCGCCTTGGCCGCCGGGTCATAATCCGGGCCGGTCTCCATCAGCATGACCAGCCGGTTGCCGCTGCGATAGATATCCATCGCCCGGACATCGGCGGCGCGGATGCTGGCGCCGATGGCCGGCGGCAGCGCGCCGGACGCATGCCATGCCTCATACTGGGCAATGGCGGCTTCATCGTCGGCCAGGTCGATCAGCAACACATGTACGGGATTGGGCCGCATCACATCACCCAGCCGCCGTCGATCACATGGACCGCACCGGTGGTGAAGGCGGCGTCGTCGCTGGCGAGATAGAGGACCAGACCGGCAATCTCCTGCGCCTTGCCCAGGCGTCCCATCGGCTGGCGCGCGACGAAGGCGGTCTGGGCGGCTTCATAGTCACCGGTATCGTGCAGCCGCTGTTGCAGCGAGGGGGTGTCGACGGTGCCGGGGCAGATGCAGTTGCAGCGAATACCCTGTCCGACGAAATCGGCGGCGACCGCCTTGGTCAGGCCGATGACGCCCGCCTTGGTCGCGCCATAGGCGAAGCGGTTGGGGATGCCCTTCACCGAGCTGGCGATGGAGGACATGTTGACGATCGCGCCCGCGCCCTTTTCCACCATGCCCGGCAGGAAGGCCGAAATGGTGTGATATTGGGCGGTCATGTTGAGCGCGACGGCAAAGTCCCAGTCGGACTGGCTGCATTCCAGGATATTGCCGGCATGGACGACGCCGGCAATGTTGGCGAGGATGTCGATCGGGCCGATGTCTGCAGCCAGAGCGCGCACGGCGGCACCGTCGGTGACGTCGAGGGCGAGCCGTTCGCAGCCCTCCAGCCCGTCGAGCGCATCGAGATCACGGTCGGTGGCGAAGACGCGGGCGCCCTCCGCCACGAAACGCTCGACCGAGGCGCGGCCGATGCCGCGGGCGGCGGCGGTGATGAGTGCGGTCTTGCCGGCGAGGCGCCCGTTCTGTGTGCCGCTCATGCGCGCGCCACCATCGGCAGACATTCGGGACCGATGGGATCGAAAGCCTTGTAGGTCAAAATAAACTCCTGATGGCCCAGTTGTTCGGAAAGGCTGCGTTCGCCCGCCGCGACGGCGAGGATGGCATCATAGATTTCCTGGCCGACCTGATCGAGGGTCGCTTCGCCCTCCAGGATGCGGCCGGCATTGACGTCCATGTCGGCGGCCAGGCGGCGGCCGGTTTCGGGATTGGCGCAAATCTTGATGACCGGCGAGATCGCCGATCCGACCACCGATCCACGCCCGGTGGTGAACAAGGTGACATGCGCGCCGCAGGCGATCAGTTCCACGATCTCGGCATTGTCGGAGATGTTGGGGAAGCCGAAGCGCGGCTCGCCATCGGGCACGACGTCGAGCAGATAGAGGCCGCCCATTGGCGGGATATCGCCCGGCTTCAAGATACCGTCGATCCGCGAGCTGCCCGACTTGCTGTAGGCGCCCATGGATTTTTCCTCTTGGGTGGTGAGGCCGCCTTCGGCATTGCCCGGCGCGAAGCTGCCAAAGCCCATGACGGTATAATAGGCCTCCGCCTTCTGCACGCAGGCCTCGATCGCGGCGGCGAGTTCGGGCGTGGAGGCGCGGTCGGCCATGATCTTCTCGCAGCCGACCAGTTCGCCCGTCTCCTCGAAGATGCAGGCCGCCCCTTCCTCCACCAGCCGGTCGAAGGCGCGGCCGACCGCCGGATTGGCGGTGATGCCGCTGGTGCCGTCCGACCCGCCGCAGATGGTGGCGACGACCAGTTCCTCGACGCCCATCGGCACGCGCTCGACCGACGCGATCTGCGCCCGCACCCGATCGACCGCCTCCAGACCGGCGGCGATGGTGGCGGCGGTGCCGCCCTTTTCCTGGATCACCAGCAGTTCGGCCGGGCGGCCGCTGGCCTCCACGACGGCGCGCAGCTTTTCGCGGTTGAAGCTTTCGCAGCCGAGCGAGACGATGACGAGGCCGCCGACATTGGGATGGGTGGCGATCGCCTCCATCACCTTGGCCGCATAGGCATTGGGATAGCAGCCGGGGAAGCCGATCAGCTGGACATCGGGATCATCCGCCTTGTCGACGATGCGGCGCGCGACATGGTGCGCGCATTCGACCAGATAGGCGACGGCGACGACATTGCGGATGCCCTTGCGCCCGTCGGACCGGAGCCAGCCCTGGATCATGCGCCCTGCTCCAGCGCGGTGCGGGTGTGGCTGCTGATATAATCGCTCTTCATATTGTGCATATGGACCCATTGGCCGGCCACCACCGGCGCGGTCATCGACCCGATCGGCGCGCCATATTTGATGACCTTGTCACCCTGCGCCAGCGCCACGCGGGCGATCTTGTGGCCGATCGCGATCCCCTCGCGCGCGGGGATGGTGCCGCCGGATACGGGCAATATGTCGCCCGCCTCGATCGCGCTGACGCAGATCAGCACATTGTCGTCGGGGTGCAGCAGGATGAGGCGGCTGTCATGTTCAAGCATGGCTGTGGGCCTTGGCAAGAGGATGGGCACGGGCGGCGGCGTCGAGCGCCGGCCAGAGCGTGTCGGTTATGGAGGCGCCCAGACGGGCGATCGTGTCATGGACCTGATCTGCGCCGACCAGGCCGGGGATCACGGCCATGACCTGCGGGTGGCGCAGCGGATATTGCAGCGCGGCGGCGGGCAGCGCGACGCCGGCATCGCGGCAGAGCGCCGCCATGGCCTGGGCGCGGGCGAGGATCGCCGCGTCCGGGGCGGCATAATCGAAATGGAGCGGGCCGCTGAGATCGCGGGCGAGGATGCCGCTATTATAGGGGCCGCCGACGATGACCTGCACATCGGCGCTGGCGCAGCGGTCGAGCAGTTCCTCCGCGCCGCGATCGAGCAGGGTGTAGCGGCCGGCGATCAGGATCGCGTCCAGCTCCACCCGGTCGAGCAGGTCGTGGCAGATCGCGACCTCGTTCACGCCGATGCCGATCGCGCCGATCGCGCCGGCATCACGCAGGTCGCGCATTGCCCGGTAGCCGCCGTCGAGGAAGGCGGCGAGGTGGTCGGCATGCGCGTCGCCATGGGTCAGGCGGCCGATATCATGGGCGAGCAGCAGGTCGATCCGGTCACGACGAAGGCGCTTCTGGCTGCTCTCGAAGGACCGCAGCACGGCGTCATGGCCATAATCGAAATGCGGCTCGAACGGGTCAGCATCGACGAAGCCATGGCGTTCGCCCTGCGCATCGGTGGGCCGCAGCAGCCGGCCGACCTTGGTCGAGACCCGCGCCCTGCCGTGCGGGTCATGGTCAGCGAGTGCCGCGCCCAGCCGCCGTTCGGCCAAGCCAAAACCATAATGGGGGGCGGTGTCGAAATAGCGGATGCCGGCGGCAAAGGCGGCGTCGAGGGTCGCGCGCGCCTCCGCATCGCTGACGACGCGATAGAGATTGCCGATCGGCGCGGTGCCCATGCCCAGGGTCGGGAAATCGATCATGCGGCAGCTCCCTGCGTGACGCGATAGAGGCGCGCGGCATTGTCGGCGAAGATGGCGCGATGGGCCGCGACCGGCACCGATGCGCGGGCGAGATCGAGCCAGGCGGCATAATCGGATGCGAGGGTCAGCACCGGCCAGTCGCTGCCCCAGAGCAGGCGATCCGGGCCGAACAGGGCGAACAGTTCCGTGATGAAGGGGGCGGCTGCGCCCTCCCCTGTCCCCGGCGCCAATTCGGTGAGCAGGCCCGACAGCTTGCAGGCGACATTGGGGCAGGCGGCGAGATCGGCCATGGCGGCGCGCCAGTCGGCCGGGATCGCGTCGCCCACAAGCGGCTTGGCGGCATGGTCGATGATGATGCTGAGGTCGGGCTGGCGCCGGGCCAGCCGGGCGAGCGAGGCGAGATGCTGCGGCCGCACCAGCGCATCAAGGACCAGCCCTTGGCGGGCCAGCACCGCGAAGCCGGGCGCCAGCGCCGGATCGTCGAAACAGTCGGGCGCGCGGCCCTGCATCATCGGGCGGATGCCGACCAGTGGGCCGGCAACCTGCAGCGCCGCGACGCGGGCAGCGACATCGCCGGTGAGATCGACCCAGCCGACGACGCCGGCGATGCGATCGGTTTCGGCGGCGAGTGACAGCAGCCAATGGGTGTCGGCGTCCGATTCCTGGCTCTGCACCAGGATCGCGGCATCGACCTTGTTGGCATCGAGCTGCGCGAACAGATCAACCAGCCCATAGTCGCGATGGATCGCCGGCAGGTCGGCGCCGGGCCAGCTGCAATCGTTGCGGCCGAGCTGCCAGAGATGGACATGGGCGTCGATCATGCCGTCCCGCCCTTGCCGCGCATGCGATGGGCATAGGCCGCGACCAGCAGGAAGCAGAAAGCGGGCACCACCATTGCGGCGTTGATCGTGCCGGCCATGTCGGAAATCAGGCCCATGACGGCCGTCAGCACCGCGCCGCCGATGATGGCCATCACGATCATCGATGCGCCCGGCTTGGTCAGTGGGCCGAGGCCGTCGAGCGATAGGACGAAGATGGTCGGATACATGATCGACATGAAGAAGCTGGCGGCCACCAGCGCCGCGACGCCGGGCAGGCCGAGCCAGACCGAACCGACCAGAGCGAGGATAAGATTGACGAGCGCGAACAGCCGCATCAGCCGTGCGCCATCGAAGCGGGAAAGCAGCGCCGCACCGGCAAAACGGCCGGCCATGAACAGGCCGAGCGACAGGGTCAGCAGCCAGGCGGCATGCTGGGCGGTGATGCCCGGCAGCGCGGCCTGCGCATAGCGGATGAGATAGCTCCAGATGCCGACCTGCGCGCCGACATAGAAGAATTGGGCGGCGACCCCGGCCAGATAGCGCGGACGACGCAATAGCTGGCGATAGCCGGCCAGCGGCGATTTGGCGCCGGCATGGCCCTCCACCGCCGCCTTCGGGAAGGGGGTGCGCGCGAGCAAAGCCGCCCAGGCCAGCACGACCAGCGCGATCAGCAGATAAGGCAGGCGCACGGCCGAGGCAGCAGCCGCACCCTGTGCCGGGGCATCGGACAGGATCAGCGTCGCCCCGAGCGCCACGCCGGTGATCGAGCCGAGCGGATTGAACGCCTGGGCGAGATTGAGGCGGCGGGCGGCGCCGGCCGCATCGCCCAGCACCGCGACCATCGGATTGGCGGCGGTTTCCAGGAAAGCCAGGCCACTGGCGATCACGAACAGGGCGAAGAGAAAGAAGGGATAGCTGACCGCGGCGGAGGCCGGCAGGAACAGCAAGGCGCCGAGCGCGAACAGCAGCAGGCCGAGGATCACCGTCGCCTTGTAGCCGAAGCGTTCGGCGGTGATGGCAGCGGGAATAGCGAAGCAGAAATAGCCCAGATAGAAAGCGGACTGGACCAGGCCCGAGGCGAAGTCCGACAGGGCGAAGGCGTGCCGGAAATGAGCGATCAGCACGTCGTTGAGATTATTGGCAAGGCCCCAGAGGAAGAAGAGGCCGATCGTCAGCATGACCGCCATCTTTGTGGCGCCGCTATCTTCCTGTCTGTCTACCCTGGCATCTGCCTGCATCACCCATCCTCTCTATTGGCGAACATGGCAGGCCCGTCCCTGTTGGGATCGGGCCTGCGCAGTCGGGGGAGGCTACACGCCTCCCAAACGGATCAGTAGCTGATCCGGGCCGTCAGACTGATGCGACGGTCATTGACCACCACGTCACGCGGGCGGCTGTCGATGCCGAAATAGGTCGCACGACGGGTGTTGGTCAGGTTGGTCCCGTCCAGCGCCACCGCGAACTGCGGCGTCACATTATAGCTGATCGACGCGTCGAGCTGACCGAAGGGCTTGTTGAACACCGGCAGGCTGCCGGTGCCGTTGCCCGCCGTGGTCACGACATATTTGCTGCGCCAGTTATAGGCGACGCGGGCCGACAGGCCGCCCTTCTCGTAGATGCCGACGATGTTGTAATTATATTTCGACAGCAGTTCGAGCGGAACGTTGGTGACCGGGCCGCTGGTGGCGGGCGACGGTGCCTGCGAGTCCACATAGGTGAAGTTCGCCTGCATGCCGAGGCCGTCGAACGGACCGGGCAGGAAGTCGAAGAACTGCTGATAGGCGAGTTCGAAGCCCTTCACCTTGCCCTTGGCGACATTGCCATAGGACGTCACTTCGTAAGTGTAGGTGTTGCCGTTGTCGAAAGTCACTTCACGGTTGGCGACCGCTGTCTGGATGTAGTTCTTGATATTCTTGTAGAAGGCCGCTGCGGTCAGCGAGCCGGTCCGCGAGAAATACCATTCCACCGTCGCGTCCAGATTGTCCGACTTCATCGGCTTCAGATACGGGTTGCCGCCGCTGGCCGTGTGAATCTGATTTTGCTGCGCACTGCCCGGCTCAGTGATTGTCAGGCTGGGAGCCAGCTGGGTGAAGCTGGGGCGCGAGATATTCTTCGCGGCCGCGAAACGCAGCTGCAGATTATCGGTCAGATGGACGCGCAGGTTCAGGCTCGGCAGGACCGAGGTATAGTCATCCGACACCGCAATCGGGTTGAACACGGTCGGGCCGTTGGTTTCGGTGCCATCCGGATTCTGGATGATCGTGGTCTGCTGATAATAGCCCGACACATCGAGATTGGTGCGGATCACGCGGACGCCGATATTGCCGTCGACCGGATCGGCCTTGAAGAAGGCGGTGGCATAGCCGGTGAAGGTCTTCTGCCGCTGCTGGTTGGTGCCGCTCTGGGTATAGGCCGGCGCGCTGGCGATGCCCAGCGTGTCGAGCGTATCCTGATAGTTGCGGATGATGCCGCGGTTGAAGGCGATGATGTTGCCGAACAGGTCGGCGTCGCCACGGAAGAAGTCGCCCAGGTCAACCGTTTCCAGTTCGCTGGGGATGCCCGACAGGCCGGTATAGCGATAGCCGGTGTCGATCGTGCGGTTCTTGCGGTCGGCATAGCGGAAGCCGGCCTTGATCGACGACAGGATGCCGGCATCGAAGCGATATTCGGCGTCCAGGCGCGCAGTCTTGTCCGACGCCTTCGATTCATTGAGGTTATCGAGATAGAAGGCGCTGGTGTAGGTCGCCGCATTGGTGAGGCCGGTGGCCGAACCGATGTTCACGACCGGGATCGAACCGGAAATATCCTGATAAAGCGTATCGGCGGTGCCATTCAGGCCGAAGATCGAGCGCAGATTCTTGGTCTTCGCATCGACATACTGGCCGTCGGCGGTAACGGTCAGCTGGTCCGTCGGCTTCCACTTCAGGTTCAGCGAATAGTCCGTCGTGGTCGAATGACGGGTCTGGGCGCTGGTGTTGTTGCCGACCGGCACGTTGATGAACGTGCCGCTCTGGAAATCGCCATTGTCGGCATAGGTGAAGGCCGCGCCGGGCTGAGGAGTAATCGAGACGTCGGAACTGTAGGCGAAGAAGCTATAGTCATCGTACCGGAACTTGTAGTCCGAACGGAAGACTTCGGCGGTCAGCTCCAGCGTGTCGCTGGGGCGCCACTGGAGCGCGACATCGGTGCCGAGGCGACGACGATCGCCATAGACTTCGCCGATACCGGTACCATGCGGCAGGGTCGTGGTCTGGCCAAGACGGCCGAGCTGGATGGCGGTCGCATAATCGACCGGCGAGACGGGATTACCGTTCGCATCAACCGACTGATCGAGCGTGTAGAAAGGCTCGGTCGAGATCGTGTCCTGACGGAAGGACGTCTTCTGGAAGGAGACGCTGGCGAGGATGCCGATTTCACCGATGCCGGTGTCCCAGCGATCGCTGACCATCAGCGAGGCCGAGGGCTTGAACTTGTCGGTCAGGTCGAAATAGCTCTGGGTCGCGGTGGCGGCGACCTTCAGGCCATCGAAGTCGAACGGCTTGCGGGTGCGGAAGTTGATCGTGCCCGACAGCTGATCCTCGATCAGGTCGGCCGACGGATTCTTGTAGACGTCGATGCCGGCCAGCAGTTCGGACGGGATGTCTTCGAGGCTGAGCTGGTTGGCGCCCGAGGCGGTGAAGATGTCGCGGCCGTTGAGTTCGGTGCGGACCTGGGTCAGGCCGCGGATCGCGACCGAGCTGCCTTCGCCATATTGGCGCTGCACCTGGATGCCGGGGATGCGCTGCAGCGCTTCGGCGACGTTGCGGTCGGGCAGCTTGCCAATGTCTTCGGCGACGATCGAGTCGACGATCACGTCGCTGTTGCGCTTGATCGACTGGGCGCTGGAAAGGCTGGCGCGGACACCGGTGACAACGATGCCATCTTCGGACACAGGAGCATCGCTCGACTGTTCCGCAGCCACATCCTGGGCGTGCGCCTGCACGCTGCACCCCAGCATGACGCTGGCGAGCGAGATACCGGCGAGCAATTCCGCGCGCGACGGAATATTAAGATTCTTGAACATTTTACGCTTCCTCTCCCCTGGCCCCTGGTCGGAGCACTGATCGATTCGATGCCGCGATGCCGCGGCAAAACATATTCCCCTGCCGCGATATTTCCCTATTGGGAGCGATACCAACGCGGCGCTCTCTTACTCTCCGTTTCCGGTTTGTGAAATATAAAAATTGATTTCACCTGTAGATGGTGTGTAGGGAAGGACCAACAGATGATGGCGCTACCAAAGGCGAGATAGCGCCCGATTGGTGAGGGGATCGGGATGGACGGAAAGGCGCGATACCAGGCGCCCGCCCTGAAAAAAGGGCTGGAAATTCTGGAACTTCTGGCCGGTTCCAGCGAGCCGCTGATCATGTCCGACATCTCCGCCGCGCTCGGCCGGTCGGTCAGCGAGATTTTCCGCATGCTCCAGGTGCTGGAAGAGCATGGCTATATCGCCCGCGCCGAGGATGGCTATCGCCTGACCAACCGGCTGTTCACCCTGGGCATGAGCCAGCCGCCGATTCGCGATCTTGCCTCCACCGCCTTGCCGGTGATGCAGGAACTGGCGCGGCAGGCCGGGCAAAGCTGTCATATGGCGGTGGTGTCGGGCGCGGAAATGGTCGTCATCATCGCGATCGAGGCGCCGGGCCTGTCCGGCTTTGCCGTGCGCGTCGGCTATCGCCGGCCGCTGCACCGTTCCAATTCCGGCCGCATCCTGCTCGCCTTCCAGTCGCCCGAAAATCGCGAGGCGATGCTGAAGGACATCCGGGCCAGTGATCCGCAATTGGAGGAAGGCGATCTGGTCGCGCGGCTGGACGCCGCCGTTGCGGCCGGCGGCGCGGTGTCGCCCAGCCCGATGCTGACCGGCATCACCGACCTGTCGGCGCCGATCCTGGTCGGCGGGATCGCCCGCGCATCGCTGACCATGCCCTTCGTCGACGGCGCCGCCAACCGGGCGAGCATCGAGCAGTGCAATGATCTGGTGCGCGCCGCCGCGCAGGCGATCGGCGCGGCCATGTCGCCGATCAAGAATGCGCCGTCCCGCGCCGCCGCCATGGAGGAAGAGCAATGACCCTGCTGGATCGCCGCAGCGCGCTGATCGCCGCCGCGGGCCTTGCCGCCCTGCCCGGCCTTGCGGGTGCGCAGACGACGACGGCCGACGAGGTGATCGAGCTGTGGTCCGGCCCGCCGCCCGGCGACACGGGCGCGCGGATCGTCCGCAAGATCGACGATCAGTCGAAGAATCCAGCCAAGCCCGATCGTTGGGTGACGGGGATCGCCCGCCCGGTGCTGGTGGTGCGCCGCCCCGCCCGCCCCAATGGCGCGGCAATGCTGGTGGTGCCCGGCGGCGGCTATGGCTTCCTGTCCTATGACAATGAAGGCACGAGCCAGGCGACCTGGCTCAACGAACGGGGCATCACCGCCTTCATCCTGCTCTATCGCCTGCCCGGGGAAGGCTGGGCGCAGCGGCAGGATGTGCCGTTGCAGGATGCCCAGCGCGCGATGCGGCTGATCCGCGCGCGGGCTGTCAATTTCGCTGTCGACAAGGGCCGGGTCGGCGTGCTCGGCTTTTCGGCGGGCGGCCATCTGGCGGGGTCGCTGGCGACGCGGCATGGCGAGCGCGTCTATGCCCCGGTCGATGCCGCCGACCGGGAAAGCGCGCGCCCCGATGTCGCCGGCCTCATCTATCCGGTGGTCAGCCTCGACGCGCCCTTCACCCATGGCGGGTCGCGCGACATGCTGCTGGGCGAAGGCGCCAGCGTCGAGATGCGCCGGGCGCGGTCGGTGGAGATGCGGGTGGACGCCGATACGGCGCCCATCTTCCTGGTCCATGCCAGTGACGACGGGCTGGTGCCGCCGGCCAACAGCATCGCCCTGTTCCAGGCGATGGAGGCGGCCAAGCGCCCGGTCGCGCTCCATATCTTCGAGGATGGCGGCCATGGTTTCGGCACGCGCCTGCCCAAGGCGATGCAAGCGTCGGCCTGGCCCGGCCTGTTCGCGACCTTTGCTGCCAAGCAGGGATTGCTGGCGCAATGAAGACAGCGCTGTCGACAGGCCTGCTGGCACTAGCCGCCAGCGCCGGGGCGACGCCCCCGGCCTATCAAAGCGCGCCCGAACGCCGCACCGTCGCGGACAAGGATTGGGGGCCATGGCTTGGCCCGTTCCGCGCCAGGCTGGTGCCCAGCCTGATGCAGGATTTTGGCGAACGCTATCTCTACGCCCCGGCCAATGCCGCGCTGCCCGCGCCGAAACCCGGCGAACAGCGCGTCGTGTTCCTGGGCGATTCCATCACCGATCGCTGGAACCTGGCCGCCAGCTTCCCCGGCAAGCCCTATGTCAATCGCGGCATCGGCAGCCAGGTGACGGCACAGATGCTGTTGCGCTTCCATCAGGATGTCGTGGCGCTGAAGCCCAAGGTCGTGGTGATCCTGTCCGGCATCAATGACGTCCAGGGCTTCCTGCAACAGGAAAGGCCCGAGCAGATCGAGGCCAATTGGGAAGCGATGGCCGACATCGCCACCGCCCATCATATCAGGGTCGTGTTCGGATCGATCCTGCCGGTCAACAACTATAGTGACGCCGCGAAGGATGTGGTGGCGGAGCGCAAGCCGGCCGAACTGGTGGCGCTCAACCAGTGGCTGCGTGCCTTTTGCGCGCAGCACGGCCATGTTTTTGCGGACTATCATAGCGCGCTGGTCGACCAGAACGGCCTGATGACCGCCGCCTATACGCAGGACGGCGTGCATCCGCTCGACAATGGATACGCCGTGATGGCACCCATCGCGCAACACGCGATCGAACAGGCATTGCGCCACAAATGAGGAAGGGGAGGACAATGATGTATCGCCTGACGGCGGCGCTTTGCGCACTGGGACTGGCCGGCACCGCTTATGCCGAAACCAAGGTGCCCGGCGATCCGCATGCCGACGATCCGGTCGGCATCGTCGCCGATCCCTGCCCCACCCATGAAAAGCCAAGCGACGAGGCCAGCTGGAAGCTGTGGAACCTGCACATGCTGACCCGCGATTTCGGGCAGCTTTGCCGCTATGCCGCCGCCAACAAGGCGATCGAGGGCCAAAAGGTCCGCGTCGTCTTCATGGGCGATTCCATCACCGACAACTGGATCAACCTGGACCCGACCATGTTCCAGAACGGGCTGGTCGATCGCGGCATCAGCGGCCAGACGACGCAGCAGATGCTGGTGCGCTTCCGCAATGACGTGATCGCGCTGAAGCCGCAGGCGGTCCACATCATGGCGATGACCAACGACATCGCCGGCAATACCGGCGCGGCGACGATGGAAACGGTGCTGGGCAATATCCAGACCATGGCCGATCTCGCCCGCGCCCACGGCATCAAGGTCATCATCGCCTCCGTCCCGCCAGCCGCCGCCTTCCCCTGGAGCCCCGGCATGACGCCCGCGCCGCAGGTCGCCGCGATCAACACATGGCTGGCCGATTATGCCCGCGCCAACGGCTTCACCTTCGTCGATTATCACAAGGCGATGGCGCAGCCCGACGGCGCGATGAAGCCGGGCCTGTCGAGCGACGGCGTCCATCCGACCAGGGAAGGCTATGCCATCATGCGCCCGCTGGCCGAGGCCGCGATCGCCAAAGCGCTGGGAGCCAAGTGATGCAGGATTTCGGACGCCGATCCTTCCTGGCGGGCGCGGCTGCGCTGGGCCTGGCCAATGCCGCCCGCGCGGCCAGCCCGATGGGCACCGCCAAAGGCCCGGTACAGGCAAGCTGGCCCTCGCTGGTCGACAATTACCGCTATCCCGACTGGTTCCGCGACGCGAAGCTGGGCATGTGGTCGCACTGGGGGCCGCAATCGGTGCCGGCGCAAGGCGACTGGTATGGCCGCTTCATGTATATGCAGGGCCACCCGATGTACGAACATCACCTCAAGACCTACGGCCATCCGTCGGTCGCGGGGATGAAGGACATCCAGAATCTCTGGACCGCCGACAAGTGGGATCCCGATGCGCTGATGGCCAGATATCAGAAGGCCGGCGCCAAATATTTCATGGCGCTGGCCTGCCATCACGACAATCTGGACTGTTATGACAGCCGCTATCACGCCTGGAACAGCCTGCGCGTCGGGCCGAAGAAGGATATTGTCGGAATCTGGGAAAAGGCCGCGCGCAAGGCCGGCCTGAAGTTCGGCGTGTCGAACCATGCCGCCCATGCCTGGCACTGGTATCAGCCGGCCTATGGCTATGATCCGGTCGGCCCGCAAAAGGGCGTGCGGTATGACGCGTTCCGGCTGCGCAAGGAAGACGGCAAGGGCCAATGGTGGGAAGGGCTGGACCCGCGCGAACTCTATACCGGCGGCCATGCCGTGCTGCCCGACGGCATCGACACGATCGAGGCGATGGACAAGTGGCACGACGCAAATAACGGCCAGTGGATCGAGACCGCGCCGAAGGACGACCCGGCCTATGTCACCCGCTGGCTGCTGCGCCAGACCGACCTGGTCGCGAAATACAAGCCCGACATGGTCTATATGGACGATCATGAACTGCCCTTCGGACCCGTAGGGCTGGAAGCGGCAGCGGACTATTATAACCGGTCGATCGAATGGCACGGCAAGATCGACGTGGTCATGACCGGCAAGCAGCTGAAGCCCTATGCCCGGTTCGGCATCGTCCAGGATGTCGAGCGCGGTTATACCGACCATATCTGGGACGAGCCCTGGCAGACCGATACCTGCATCGGCGACTGGTTCTACAATATCGCCCGCCTGACCGACAAAAGCTACAAGAGCGCCGAGCAGGTAATCCAGCGGCTGGCCGATGTCGTTTCGAAGAACGGCAATCTGATGCTGTCCATTCCGCAGCCCGGCGACGGCGCCATCGACAGCGAGGCGGAGAAAATCCTGGACGCGATGGCCGGATGGATGGTGCATGGCGGCGAGGCGATCTTCGGTTCGCGGCCGTGGAAGCGCTATGGCGAAGGGCCGACCCAGGCGATCGTGGGCATGCAGAATGAGGAGAAGGCCAAGCCCTTCACCGCGCAGGACATCCGCTTCACCACCAACAAGGGCGCACTCTATGCGCTGTTCCTGGGCAAGCCCGCCGGATCTACGACCATCCGCTCACTGGCGCGCAGCCAGATCGCTGGCACAATCGAGCGGGTGACGCTGCTCGGTGGCGGCCAGCTTGCCTTCCGTCAGGATGGCGCGGGCCTCCACTTCACCATGCCGCACGGCATCGATTTCGTCCCCGCCGTCCGCATCGACGGCCGGGGTCTGGTTTAATGCAAGGACAGGGAATGACTGGGATGATCGCAAAGGGCTATAAGGCAAGACTGGCGGGGATCGCATTGGGTGCATCCTGCATCGCCATCGCCGCACCGGCGCTGGCCGCGCCGATGGCGCTGCTGGATCGCAATGGCAGCCGGGTCGCGATCGAGCCCTATGCCCCCAATATCGTGCGCGTGACCATCGCGATGGACCCGGACCTGGCGCAGGCGGCACCGGGCGAAGGCCCCAATGCCAAGGCCGACGCCACCGGCTGGACCCATAGCAGCGACGCGACCGGCGATATCTTCAAATCCTCGGCGATCTCGCTGACGATCGACGCCCAGCCCTGGCCCGGCGCGCCGACCCAGATGCAGCGCTATTTCGCCCCGGCCCTGCCCCCGGTCAGCCTGTCGGTGAAGGATGCCAGCGGCACCGTCCTCACCAAGATGACCGGCTGGGAAATGTCGCCGGTGACGGTCAATGGCGAGAAGAGCTTCAAGGTCGGCGCCAGCTTCGATTCCCCGGCGGACGAACATTATTATGGCCTGGGCCAGAACCAGGAAGGCTATATGGATCTGCGTGGCAAGCAGATCGACTGCCAGCATCATTATGATGCCCCGGCCGGCGAGACCGTCTGCGTGCCCTTCCTGGTCACCAACAAGGGCTATGGCATCGTCTGGGACAATCCGGCACGCACCCTGGTGTGGCCGGGCCTGCACAGCTCGACCCGCTTCCAGAGCCAGGTCGGCGAGCGCGTGTCCTTCTTCGTCATCACCGGCAAGACCACGGACGAACTCTATGCCGGCTATGCCAAGCTGACCGGCGAGACGCCGCTGCCGCCCAAGGCCGGTTTCGGCCTGATCCAGAGCAAGGCGCGCTACGAGAGCCAGAAGGAACTGCTCGACATCGCCAATGGCTATCGCCAGCGGAACCTGCCGCTCGATATCATGGTGCTCGACTGGTTCTACTGGACCCGCATGGGCCAGCTCGACATCGACCGGACCTATTATCCCGACCCCAAGGGGATGAACGACACGCTCAATGCCATGGGCATGCGATCGATCATCAGCGTGTGGCCGCGGTTCGAGCGCGAAGGCCGCTATTTCGAATTTCTCAAGGCCAAGGGCTGGTTCCTGAAGGACAAGGACGGCAATCCGGTCGATGGCCTGCCCTCCCGCTCCGACCGAGCCGGCGCGCTGATCGACAGCACCAACCCGGAAGCCCGGGAATGGTTCTGGGGCAAGCTGCGCGACAATATCGCGAGCCAGGGCTTCGACTGGTTCTGGCTGGACGAGACCGAGCCGGATCTGGTGCCCGACGGCTATCATTATTCGATCGGATCGGGCGACCGCTATCATAACCTGTTCCCGCTGGTGCATACGTCGGGCGTGGCCGAAGGCTCCGAGCGCGACCGCCCCAATTTCCGCAACATGATCCTGGCGCGCGCCGCCTATCTGGGGTCGCAGCGCAATGGCGGCCTGTTCTGGTCGTCGGACATCAAGTCGACCTGGGAAGCGCTGGAGCGGCAGGTGCCCGCCGGCCTCAACTTCACCGCGTCGGGCCTGGCCTATTGGGGCAGCGATATCGGCGGCTGGCAGTGGCCGAGCGGCCCCAAGGCGCAGAACCCCGTGCTGGTCGATCCGGCCGGCATGACGGCGGCGGGTGCGGACTATAGCGACTATCCCGAACTGTTCGTCCGCTGGTTCGAATATAGCGTGTTCACGCCGACGCTGCGCATCCATGGCCAGCGTCCCGGCACCGCGCTGTGGGAATATGGCAAGGCGGCCGAGCCGATTTTGGCCGACTGGCTGCGCCTGCGCTACACGTTGATGCCCTATATCTATGCGCTGGGCCGCCACACCTATGACACCGGCGCGCCGTTCATGCGCGGCCTGTTCATGGACTTCCCGAACGATCCCAATGTGTCGGATATCGGCGACCAATATATGTTCGGTCCCGCCTTCCTGGTCGCCCCGGTGACCAAGCAGGGCCAGACCAAGCGCTCGGTCTATCTGCCGGCCGGCACCGCCTGGTATGATTATTGGACCAACCAGAAGTTCGAAGGCGGCCAGACGATCGAGGTGGACGCCCCGATCAATCGCATCCCGCTGTTCGTGAAGGCCGGTTCGATCGTGCCGATGGGCGTGCAGGTGAAGAGCACGGCCGAGAAGCAGGCCCTGGAGAGCATCCGGGTTTATCCGGGTGCCGATGCGCGCTTCACCCTTTATGACGATGACGGCACGACCAATGCCTATCGCAAGGGCGGCTTGAAGGCCGAGCTGGTCTGGGACGACAAGGCAAAGACGCTGACGAGCAAGACGAAGCTGCCCACCGGCCAGGCCATCGGCGGCCTGGTGCAGATCGTCGGTCAATAAGGAGACAAAGAAGATGACGGGTATCAATCGCCGCGAACTGGGCCTGGGCCTGGGTGCCGCCGCGCTGGGCGCGGGCCTGGCCGGCAGCACCGGTGCGAATGCGCAGGCCGCTACGGCGGCCGCCGGCGCGCCGCAGGGCAACCTCGCCTTCCCCTCCGATTTCCTGTGGGGTTGCGCCACAGCCTCCTATCAGATCGAGGGCGCCGTGAACGCCGATGGTCGCGGCCAGACCAACTGGGACGTGTTTTCCCACACGCCCGGCAAGGTCGCCAATGGCGACACCGGCGACGTCGCCTGCGACAGCTATAACCGCTATCAGGACGATATCGCCCTGCTCAAGGCGCTGGGCGTCAAGGCCTATCGCTTCTCGATCGCCTGGTCGCGCATCTTCCCCAATGGCCGGGGCAAGCCCAATGCCAAGGGGCTGGACTATTATAACCGTCTGGTCGACGGGCTGCTGGCGGCGGGCATCACCCCGCATGTCACCATGTTCCACTGGGATCTGCCCCATGCCCTGCCGGGCGGCTGGCAGAATCGCGACACTGCTCACGCCTTCGCCGACTATGCCGGCTACACCGCCGGCAAGCTTGGCGACCGCGTCAATCACTTCATGACGGTCAACGAACTGCGCTGCTTCACGGACCTCAGCTACATGACCGGCGGCAAGGCGCCGGGCCTGAAGCTGCCGATGAAGGAAGTGAACCAGGTGCGCCACCATGGCGTGCTGGCCCATGGTCTGGGCGTGCAGGCGATCCGCGCCGCGACCAAGTCGGGCACGCAGGTCGGCATTGCCGACAATCCCAACATCTATGTCCCCGCGATCGAGACGCCCGAACATATCGAGGCGGTGAAGAAGGCGGTGCGCGAGGAGAACGCCATGTTCCTGACCGCGATCATGGAAGGCCGCTATATCGACAGCTACCTGACCGCGCAGGGCAAGGACGCCCCGGTGGTCAAGGAAGGCGACATGAAGCTGATCGGCGCGCCGCTCGATTTCCTGTCGGTCAATGTCTATACCGGCAACACCGTCCGCGCCGACGAAACTGCGCCCTCGGGCTACAAGATCCTGCCGCATCCGGGTCAGGCGCCGCGCATGCCCTCCCCCTGGCTCTATGTCACGCCGGAGGTCATCTATTGGGGGATGCGCGCCATCAGCGAAAACTGGAAGCCCAAGGGCCTCTATATCTCCGAAAATGGCTGCTCGGCCGACGACAAGGTAGCCGAAGACGGCAAGGTCTATGACACCGACCGCGTCATGTATCTGCGCAACTATCTGACCCACCTGCAGCGCGCGACCCGCGAGGGGCTGCCGGTGAAGGGCTATTTCGTCTGGAGCCTGATGGACAATTTCGAGTGGGAGGATGGCTATACCAAGCTGTTCGGCATCCACCATGTCGACTTCAAGACGCAGAAGCGCACGCCCAAGCTATCCGCTGACTGGTATCGCGAACTGGTCCGCACCAACAAGCTGGTGTGACCCGAGCGCCGCCGCCATCCCCTTGCGGATGGCGGCGGCGGCCTAAAATTCCACGCCATATCGACATATGGCGTCGCATGGGCATTATCCCCTCGCATTGCCGGCCGCTGACTCGCACCGTGCAATATCCAAGAGAGATAAGGAGTTACCCATGACGATGTCGCCGCTGTCCCGTGCCTCGCGCGCCGCCTGGCGGACGCTGGCCTGTGCCGGGCTGCTGTCCGCTTCCGCCCTGGCCGTCGCGGCCACGACCGTGCCGCAGTTCGACGTCGCGCGCATCGTCAACGACATCAAGATCCTGGCCAGCGACGAGTTTGAAGGCCGTGGCCCGGCGACCCGCGCCGAAACCAAGACGATCGACTATATCGCCAAGCAGATGGCGGCGGCCGGGCTGAAGCCCGCCGGCGACAAGGGCACTTGGTTCCAGGACGTGCCGCTGCGCATGTCGAACATCACCGGCACGCCCAGCCTGTCGATGACCGTGGGCGGCGCGGCCCAGTCGCTGACCCAGGGCACGGAAATCGCCGTGCGCGCGGCCGAGACCGGCCAGTCGGCGGTCAAGTTCGCAAACCTGCCGCTGGTCTTCGTCGGCTATGGCGTGAAGGCGCCCGAACGCGGCTGGGACGATTTCAAGGGCGTGGACCTTAAAGGCAAGATCATGGTCGTGCTGGTCAACGACCCCGATTTCGAGGGCGGCGAAGGCGATTTCGGCGGCAAGCTGATGACCTATTATGGCCGCTGGACCTACAAATATGAAGAAGCCGCGCGCCAGGGCGCAGCCGGCGTGCTGGTGGTGCATGAAAGCGAGCCGGCCTCCTATGGCTGGGCCACGGTCAAGAACAGCAACACCAACACCATGTTCGACATCGTCCGTGCCGATCCCAAAAGCGCCCACACCCAGATGGAGGGCTGGATCCAGAAGGATCTGGCCGCCAGGCTGCTGGCCGCATCGGGCGTCGATTTCGAGGCCGCCAAGGCGGCCGCGCGCAAGAAGGACTTCAAGCCCATAACGCTGAAGGCGACGATGAGCGCCGACTATGCGGTGAAGTCGGAAATCATCACCTCGCACAATGTCGCGGGTATCCTGCCGGGCAGCAAATATCCCGACGAGACCGTCATCTATTCCGCGCACTGGGACCATCTGGGCATCGGCGCGCCGGACGCAAAGGGCGACACCATCTATAATGGCGCGCGCGACAATGCGTCGGGCACCGCCGCCCTGCTGGAACTGGCCCGCGCCTATGCCAAGGGACCCAAGCCCGAGCGCAGCGTGCTGTTCCTGGCGGTGACGGCCGAGGAAAAGGGCCTGCTGGGTTCGGAATATTATGCCGACAATCCGCTGCGCCCGCTGGCGACCACGGCCGGCGTCATCAACATGGACGGCCCCTTCGCCGCCGAGAAGACGGTGAACTTCTCCATCTCCGGCGCGGCGAAGCTGGACCTGCTGACCCTGCTGACGCAGGAAGGCGAGAAGCTGGGCCGCCATTATACGCCGGACGCGCGGCCGGAAGCAGGCAGCTTCTACCGTTCCGACCATTTCCCGATGGCCAAGCGCGGCGTGCCCGCCATCTCGTTCAATCCGGGCCGCGAACTGGTGAATGGCGGCGCGGCGCGCGGCAAGGAACTGGGCGATATCTATACCCGCGATCGCTATCACCAGCCGGCCGACCAGTATGACGACAGCTGGAACACCAGCAGCTGGGAAGGCGACATGACCCTGCTCTACAATGTCGGTCGCCGCGTCGCCGACGGCCATGACTGGCCCAACTGGTCGAGCGACAGCGAATTCCGCGCGGCCCGCGACGCCAGCCAGGCACAGCGCAAGTAAGATGTGAGGCGTGGCGGCCGGTGCCTACCGGCCGCCATGTCATATCGGCAGTTCGTGGGTCGACTTGATTTCGGACAGGGCGACGGTCGAGTTGATTTCCTGGACGCCGGGCAGCTTGCTCAGCCGTTCGAAGAAGAAGCGTTCATAGGCCTCGATATCCTTGGCCACGATGCGCAGCATGAAATCCATCGTGCCGAGCAGCACGAACGCCTCCAGCACTTCGGGAAAGCCGCCGATCGCGGCGCTGAATTCGTCCAGATTGGCGCGGCCATGGGCGTTGAGCTTTACCTGGGCGAAGACCTGGGCGTTGAGGCCGACCTTGCGCCGGTCGAGCAAGGCCACCCGCTTGCGGATCAGCCCTTCCTTTTCCAGCCGGTCGATGCGGCGCCAGCAGGGCGACGGGGTCAGCCCGACCTTGTCCGCGATCTCCGCCGTGGTCTGGCTGGCATCGCGCTGCAATTCGCGGAGAATCTTCCGCTCGAAATGGTCGAGTTCGATCATATTTTCCTACATATCGCCGATGACGGGATAATTCATCCTCATATTGGCGATATCGGGCTTCAAATCAGGCAAGATTCTTCTCTGGCGACCGGCGATAAGGCGGCATCATCCCGAGGAGAAGAATATGGTTTCCCGTCCTGCCCGCCTGAACCCGCCGATGCAGTCGGTGCGGCTGCTTGATCCCGCCAGCGGGCTGGACGGCGTGATTGCCATCCACAGCACCGCGATCGGGCCGGGCGCCGGCGGCTGCCGCTTCTGGCATTATGCCGATATCGGCGCGGCGCTGGACGATGCCTGCCGCCTGGCCGAGGGCATGAGCTACAAGAATGCCATGGCCGGCCTGCCCTTCGGCGGCGCCAAGGCGGTGCTGCGCCGGCCCGAAGGCGAGTTCGACCGGGTCGCGCTGTTCCAGGCGTTCGGCCGCGCGGTCGAGGAACTGGGTGGCACCTATGTCACGGCCGAGGATGTCGGCACCAGCGTCGCCGACATGCAGGCGGTGGCCAGCCAGACCCGTCATGTCGCCGGGCTGGACGTAGCCGAGGGCGCGGCCGGTGGCGATCCGTCGCCCTGGACCGCGCTGGGCGTGTTCGAAGCGATGCAGGCGGCCGCCCGCCAGTCGCTGGGCGCCGAACTGTCCGACCTGACGGTCGCGGTGCAGGGCACCGGCAATGTCGGCGCGGCGCTATGCCGTCGCCTGGCCGATGCCGGCGCCCGACTGGTGATCGCCGACATCGATCCGCGCCGCCGCAACACGCTGGCCGCCGTGCTGAACGCGAATGTGGTGGACGTGGCCGACATCGCCGCAGTCGAGGCGGACATCTTTGCCCCCTGCGCCCTGGGCGGCGCGCTCGATCCGCAGAGCGTGGCGGCGATGCAGGCCCGCCTGGTCTGCGGCGCGGCCAACAACCAGCTGGCGACGCCCGATGTGGCGGAACTGCTGCGGACGCGCGGCATCGTCTATGTGCCCGACTATGTCGCCAATGCCGGCGGCATCATCAGCGTGTCGGCCGAATATCTGGGCGAGGACCGCGCCAGCGTCGCCGCCCGCGTCGATCAGATCGGCGGCCGGGTCGCCCAGATACTGGACCAGGCCAAGCGCGAGGAGCGCTCCCCCGCGCTGGTCGCCGACGAAATGGCCGAGGCCATCATCGGCGAGGCCGAACGCCAGACGGCGTAATTGCAAGCCGCAGTGATGCTGCGCATCAGCGGCTTGAAACGCTCAGACGCCGCGCGGGCTTGATCAGGGCGTGATGTGGAAAGCCCATCACGCCTTGATAGTCCCCCTTCCCCTCTGCACTGCCGGTCAGTCCCGGCAGCGCAGGGTGGCGAGCGCCGCCAGCAGCATGACGGCGCCGGCAAAGGCCATGGTCCAGATCGGTTCGGTCGGGAAGAAATGGCGCATGATCGTGCCCATCACCGTCGCCACCAGCAATTGCGGGATGACGACGAAGGCGTTGAACAGCCCCATATAGATGCCAAGCTTGGTCTGCGGCACGCTGGAGGCGAGCATCGCATAGGGCATGGCGAGGGTCGAGGCCCAGGCGATGCCGATCGCCACTTCCGACAGGAGCAACGCCTGTGCATCGCGCAGGACCAGGAAGGACAGGAAGCCGAACGCGCCGAGCGTCAGCGCCAGCGCATGGGTCCGGGCCTGGCCGATGCGACGGGCAAGCGGCTGGAGCAGGAAGGGCGCGGCGAAAGCGGCGACACCATTATAGGTGGCGAACAGGATGCCGACCCAATTGCCCCCTTCATTATAGGCGGCGCTGGTCGGATCGGCCGATCCGAAGACATATTGGGCGACCACCGGCGTGGTGTAGATCCACATGATGAACAGCGCCGACCAGGTGAAGAACTGGACCAGCGCCAGCTTCTTCATCATCGCCGGCATGGTCGCGAAATTGCCTACCACATGGCTGAGCAGATTGTCGGTCCGGCCCTGCGCATGAAGGCCGCGCGCGACGATGCGGGCGATGCCATAGGCCGCAAGGAGCCCGCCCAGCAGATAGAGTTCCTTTTCCAGCGCCCAGCCCCAGACGGCGGCGATGATGGCGAGGCCCGCGACGATCCAGAACGGACCACCGGCGGGGACCGGCGGCGCCGCCTCCTGGCTTGCCGCTTCGCTGGCCTGGGCAAAGCGGGCCATCTGCTCGGGCGAATATTCGCGGGTGGTGAGCACGGTCCAGAGCACGGCGAGGAACAGCGCGGCGCCGCCGATATAGAAGCTGATCCGCACCGTGTCGGGGATCATGCCGGCGGGCGCGACATTGGAGACGCCCATCTGGTCGAGCAGCCAGGGGGTGGAGGAGCCGATCACCGCGCCGGTGCCGATGAAGGCGGTCTGGATCGCATAGCCGGCCATATGCTGTTCCTTCGCCAGCATGTCGCCGACAAAGGCGCGGAACGGCTCCATCGAGACGTTGAGCGAGGCGTCGAGTATCCAGAGCATCAGCGCGGCGGCCATCAGGCCCGGCGCATTGGGCATGCCGAACAAAGCGAGCGCCGCGAACAGCGCGCCGGCGAAGAAATAGGGCCGGCGGCGGCCGAGCCGGCACCAGGTGCGATCGCTATAATGGCCGATCACCGGCTGGACCAGCAGGCCGGTCAGCGGCGCGGCGATCCACAGCAAGGCGAGATTGTCGAGATTTTCGCCCAGCGACTGGAAGATGCGCGACATGTTGGCGTTCTGCAGCGCGAAGCCGATCTGGATGCCGAAGAAGCCGAAGCTGATATTCCACAGCCCCCAGAAGCCCTGGCGCGGCCGACCGTCGGACGTCGTCGCGCCGGTTTCCAGCCCCATCTCATTCATCCCGGCCATCCCCATCCTTCGCCTTAACTTCGCACATTTCCCGCACATTTTGATATTTAATTGCGAGCGCCTGATCCTATCGGAAAGTCTGCGTGCATGCGGTCACGCAGCCTATCAAGCGCAGGCGGAATAGGACAGCCGGGGCTGTCTTACCCATTTTTCATTCCGTCATCCCGGACTTGATCCGGGATCCATTCAGCGCTTCCCAGAAGGCGTAGCACCGAATGGATCCTGACTTTCGTCAGGATGACGGCGAGTTTTTGCGCGTCCGTCCTTTACTCCATCCAGCTTAGCGCTTCCGCTTGCCGCCGCGCGCGACGAAGCGGATCGCCTGGCCGCCGCCGGGTGCGAGGTCGAGGCTGAGGACGTCGCCCTTCTTCACCGGCTTCTTTTCGATCACGATCGCGTGGCGTGCCTGTGTACGATAGTCGGCGCCGGGGCCGTCGCGATAGATTTCAGCGGTATAGCTGCGGCCCGCATCGAGGAAGTCGAGCGTGACCTTGGACGAGCGCGCCTGTTCATCGCCAACCGCGCCCAGATACCAGTCGTCGCTGCCCTTCGCCTTGCGCGCGATGGTGACATAGTCGCCGACCTCGCCATTCAAGGCACGGGTGTCGGACCAGTCGGTCGGCACATCCTTGATGAACTGGAAGGGGCCGGGATATCTGGCGTAATTTTCCGGCGTATCGGCGGCCATCACCACTGGCGAATAAAGGACGACATAGAGGGCAAGCTGCTTGGCGATGGTCGAGTGGATCGTGCTGCCTTCCGAACCCGACAGGCTGAGCACGCCGGGGGTGAAGTCCATCGGGCCGCCCAGCAACTGGGTGAAGACCAGGTTCGCCTCATGCTCGGGCGGGTTCTTGCCGCCGACCCAGGCATTATATTCCATGCCCCGACCGCCTTCGCGCGCGACCCAGTTGGGGTAGGTGCGGCGGAGGCCCGTGTCCTTGACCGGTTCATGGCTGTCGATGCTGACATGATATTTGGCGGCGGTCTGCACGACGCGCAGATAATGGTTCACCATCCACTGGCCTTCATGCCATTCGCGATGCTTGGCGCCATCGGCGTCGACCCGCTCGATCTGGCCGGCATCGGTGACATAGCCGGTCTTCACCACCTGCTCGCCATGATCGGCCGCCCATTTGAAGGCAGTGTCGAGCTGGCCGTCATAATGGCTGGCCGAGCCGCCGGTTTCATGATGGCCGATCAGGGTGACGCCCTTGGATTTCGCATAGGCGGCAAGGCCGTCTGCGTCGAAATCTTGCGTGGGCTGCGAGAAGTTCATCTCATTGCCATTGCCGAACCAGTTGCCGTCCCAGCCGACATTCCAGCCCTCGACCAGCACGGCGGGGATGCCGCTGGCAGCGGCGAAATCGATGTAGCGGCGGACATTGGCGGTGGTGGCGCCATGTTTGGGGCCGCGCGCCCAGCTCCATTCGCCCTTGATCATGTTCCACCAGACGCCGACGAACTTGCCCGGCTTGATCCAGCTGGAAACGTCGCCGAGCTTGTTGGGCTCGTTCAAGTTCAGGATCATGTGGTTCATGTAGAGGCCGGCGGCATCGTCGGCGACGGCGATGGTGCGCCAGGGGGTGGAGAAGCCGGCATCGCGCGACACCTTGGGCGCGCCCGCCCCCGGCGTCAGATCGGCGCGGAAGATATTGCCCTCGGCGCGGGCGAGATTCATGCCCGCATAATCGACCAGCGCGGCTTCATGCAGGGCGACATGGGTGCCGTCGGCCAGCTTCACCGTCATCACCGTCTGGGCGGTGCCGACCGCGTCGAGCGGAGTGCGGTTGTAGAGATATTCCTCGCGGTTCCACTCATAGGCGGGCTTCCACCAGGCCGTGCCGCCTTGCGCGAAGGCGAACTGGGTCAGTTCCTCGGCGATGTTGGCGTGATGGAGATTGGCCTGGTCGGGAAGGCTGTAGCGGAAGGCGACGCCATCATCGAACAGGCGGAAGGTCACGTCCATCTCGCGCTGGAGATCGCCCTTCTCGCGGAAGACCAGCGTCAGCTCATTATGATGGTCGCGGATCGTGGCCCACTCGCCCCAGGGCTGGGTCCAGCTGGTGTCGCTGCTCGCCTGCCTGGCATCGGCCAGCGTCAGGTTGCGCTCGATCTTGGGCGCGTCGGTGAACATGAAGCCCAAACGGGAATCGGCGATCAGCGGCTTGCCATTGCGCTGCACGGCGTAGCTGGGGCGCCCCTCGCCATCGAGACTGATGGTGAGGGTGATATGGCCGTCGGGCGAGGCGGCCCTGGCCACCACATCGGCGCGTGCGGCGGTGGGCGCGAGCGCCAGGGCAATGAGAGGCAGAGCGAGCGCGGTCAGTCGCGTCATGGGAACGTCCTTAAACTTGGAAGGCGGCGACGAGGCCGGATGCGGGGGCGAAATTCCAGTCGGCGATGCTGCCGGTCGACAGTTCGACCTGCCAGCGGTCCGCATCGGCCGGGCGCCAGGCGACGGGGCTGGTGCCGAGGTTGAAGACGCAGAGGCGCTGCTGCCCGTCCTGCGTCCGTTCGAAAGCGAGCAGATCGTCGGGCGTGTCGAGAAAATCGATCGTGCCGCTGCGCAGCGCCGGGGTGGCATTGCGCAGGGCCAGCACCTCGCGCGTCCAGTGGAGCAGCGAGGCGGGGTCAGCTTCCTGCGCATCGACGGCGAGCGGGCGATGCGCCTCCCCCACCGGCAGCCAGGGCCTGGCATCGGAGAAGCCGAGCCAGGGGGCCGCGCCGGTCCAGGGCATGGGGGTGCGGGCGCCGTCGCGCGACAGGGTCAGCGGCCAGTTGGCGATCGCTTCGGGATCCTGAAGATCTTCGAACGCGATATCGACCTGCGGCAGGCCCAGTTCCTCGCCATAATAGAGGAAGATATTGCCGCGCAGGCAGGCGAGCAGCAGCATCTTCATCCGGCAATAGGCATGGGCGTCGATGTCGCCGGCCCAGCGCGAGACGGCGCGCGGTGCGTCATGATTTTCGAACGCCCAACTCGGCCAGCCAATCCCCTGCTCCGCCGGCCAGCGCGACAGCGCGGCTTTGAGGAACGGCGCCGTCAGCCTGGGGGCGTAGAGGAAGTCGAAGCCATAGGCGGTGTTGAGGCGATGATCGCCCTGGGTGAAGGCCTTCATTTCCGCATCGCTGTCATCCCCGCCGACTTCGGCGACGGTGAAGCGATCGGGATATTCGTCGAACACCGAACGCACCTTTTCCAGGAACAGCGGAATGTCCGGGTGGCTCTGGCTGTAGCGCTTGATCTGGAAATCATAGGGGCGCGTGCGGACGCGGCCATCCTGTGGCGCGGGCGGATTGTCGCGCAATTGCGGGTCGGGCATCGAATGGTTGATCGCATCGATGCGGAAGCCGTCGACGCCGCGATCGAGCCAGAAGCGCACGATATCCAGCACCGCCGCCTGCACCTTGCCGTTGTGCAGGTTGATCTGCGGCTGCTCCTTCAGGAAATTGTGCATATAATATTGGCCGCGCCGCGCGTCCCAGGTCCAGGCCGGGCCGCCGAACACCGACTGCCAGTTGTTGGGCGGGGTGCCATCAGGTTTCGCATCGGCCCAGACATACCAGTCGGCATGGTCATTCTGGCGGCTGGAGCGGCTTTCGATGAACCAGGGATGTTCGTCGGACGTATGCGCCCAGACCTGATCGACGATGATGCGCAGGCCGAGGTCATGGGCGCGGGCGATCAGCGCGTCGAAATCGGCGAGCGTGCCGAAGATCGGATCGACATCGCAATAATCCGACACGTCATAGCCGAAGTCGCGCATCGGGCTCTTGAAGAAGGGCGAGAGCCAGATGGCGTCAACACCGAGCGAGGCGACATAGGGGAGATGGGCGGTGATGCCGGCCAGATCGCCGATGCCGTCGCCATTGGAGTCGGCGAAGCTGCGCGGATAGATCTGGTAGATGGTGGCGCCGCGCCACCAGAGGGCCGTGTCGGTCATTGCGGAATGCTGCTCCGTACAGCGCAGACGCTGTAGCCAAGGGGAGGAAGGTTAAGGGCGAGGCTGCCGGGCGCGGCGGCGCGCGGGGCACAGGCCGCCCCGGCAAGGGTGTCGAAGGCGTTGGAGGCGGTATCCACCTGGACCTGCGCCCTGATCGGCGCAGTCGATGTGTTGAAGGCGATCAGATATTCCGCGCCGGTGTCGGGATCGAAGCGGGAGACGGCGAACAGGCCCGGTTCGTCGCCGCGCGCGCGGATCGTCTCGCTGCCCCGGCGCAGCGCGGCATGGCCGGTGCGCAGCCGGGCGAGCGCCGCGATCTCGCGATAGAGCGGATGGGCTGGGTCGAAGCGCGGCGTGGCGGTGGTCGCATCGCTGCCGAGCAGGCGATTGTCGTTATAGCTCGCCACCTGGCTGCCGAACATATCCTCGCGCGCGTCCTGATCGCCGCCGTCGCCGACGAAACCCTGTTCATCGCCATAATAGATGGTCGGCACGCCGCGCAGCGTCAGCAGCATGGCGTTGGCGAGCATCACCCGGCGCAGCACTTCATCCTCGCCCGCCTGCGGGAAGGCGCGACGGACGAAGGTGGCGAAGCGGCCCGCATCATGATTGCTGACGAAGGTCGGCAACTGACGCGCGGTGGCGACGCCGCCCTGATAGAGGGCGTCGCCGGTCAACATGCGTTCCCAGGTGGCGGTCGCCGCCTTGCCCGCGACGGTTTCCAGCGCGGCCTGGCGGAAGGCGAAGTCGAGCACGGCGGGGAAGCCACCTTCGCGGGTGTGCCAGGCAAGCGGGCCGGCATCGACCGTCTCGACATAGACTTCGCCAAAGACATGGAAATTGGGGATGCCGCGCGCCCTGGCCCGCGCCTGCATGGCGGGGACGAACTGCTGCCAGAAATGCGGTTCGACATGACGGGCGGTGTCGATGCGGAAGCCGTCAATGCCGAAGCGGTCGATCCAGCCGCCGAAAATGTCGATCATGCCGGCGATCACGCGCGGATGTTCTGTCATCAGATCGTCGAGCCCGGCAAAGTCGCCCATGGTCGCGCTCTCGCCCGAATAGGTCGTCTCGCCGCGATTATGATAATAGCGCACATCGTTGAGCCAGGCCGGGTTCTTAACCGCCTGCTCGCCCTTGGGCACGAAGGGGGTATAGGCATAGGCCGGGTCGGTGAGCTTGCCGAAATTGGCGGCGCTATGATCGGCGTCGCCGGCAAAGCCCGGATTGATCGCAGGGCCGGCCACGCCGCCGCGGCGCTGATAGGGATAGTCGGCACGCGCCCGATAGGGACAGGGCCGGTCGGCGCATTCGCGATATCGGATCACGTCGGCCGTATGGTTGGCGATGATGTCCATATAGACCTTCATCCCCCGGCCATGGGCGGCCTTCACCAGCGCGGCAAAATCGGCGTCGGTGCCGAAATGCGGGTCGACATGTTCGAAATCGGTGATCCAATAGCCGTGATAGCCGGCGCTTTCCTGCCCCTTCGGCCCCTGCACCGGCTTGTTGCGGAAGATCGGGCCGACCCAGATGGCGGTGGCGCCCAGACCCTGAATATAGTCGAGCCGGCGGATCAGCCCCTTGATGTCGCCGCCATGGTAGAAGCCCTTGGACGCGGGATCATAGCCGGTCTGGAGCCGGTCGCCCTTGAGGCCGCCCTTGTCATTGGCGGCATCGGCATTGTCGAACCGGTCGGGCAGGACGAAATAGATGACTTCATCTTCGGGCAGGCGGGCGCGGAAACCATCATTCTGCGCCATCGCCGGAGCGGAAAGCGCGCAGAGCGCAGCCAGCAGCATTGCCGTTCGTCCGCGCATGGCCTTCATCCCTCCCATTGCCGCTTGTGCCCGAGTGCCGCGGCTTGGCCCCTTCTTAGTCGGCGGGGACAGGGCGGGCCAAGGGAGCGGCATACGTATTCAGAGCCACCGCCTTCCCAAGCCGAACGCGGGGGCGTAGGGTCCGGCGATGGGCGCCAACGACAAAGTCACATCCTTCGACATCGCCACCCTGGCGGGCGTGTCCCAGCCCACCGTGTCGCGCGCCCTGCGCGGCGACAAGACGGTGAGCGAGGGGACGCGGCTGCGGATCGAGGCCATCGCCCGGCAGCTCAACTATACGGTGGACAAGAATGCATCGTCGCTGCGGCGGGGCAAGAGCAATACGCTGGCCCTCCTGTTCTTCGAGGATCTGCTGCCCGACGAAAGCTGGATCAACCCCTTCTTCCTGTCGATGCTGGGGCCGATCCTGCAGACCTGCGCCAAGCGCGGCTATGATCTGCTCACCAGTTTCCAGCAGCTCTCGACCGACTGGCATGTCGACTATGAGGATAGCCGCAAGGCCGATGGCATCATCCTGCTGGGCTATGGCGACTATGAAATCTATCGCATCCGGCTGGAGCAGTTGGTGGCGCAGGGCACGCATTTCGTGCGCTGGGGATCGGTCGACCAGCATGCGCTGGGGATGACGATCGGCTGCGACAACCGGCGTGGCGGGCGGGACGCGGGCGCGCATCTGATCGCGCGCGGATGCAGCCGGATCGCCTTTCTGGGCGACGCATCGAGCCATTATCCCGAATTTCGCGATCGCTATGCCGGCCTGTCCGACGTGCTGCGCGAGGCCGGCCATGCGGTCGACCCCGGCCTGCATGTCGATGCACTGTCGACCGAGCAATCGGGCTATGAGGCGGCGAGCCGCCTGATCGCGCGCGACGTGAAGTTCGACGCGATCTTTGCCGGGTCGGATCTGATCGCGATCGGCGCATTGCGGGCGCTGGACGAACATGGGCTGTCTGTGCCGGGCGACGTCGCCCTGATCGGCTTCGACGACATCCCCGCCGCCAGCCTGACACGACAGCCGCTGACCACCGTGGCGCAGGACTATCTGCGCGCGGGCGAGGTGCTGGTCGACGCGCTGATCGGCCAGATCGACCGCAAGCCGGTGACACCGACGCTGCTGGCGCCGCGCTTGGTCACGCGGATGACGGCTTAGGGGACAGAGTATCGTGCGATCATCTGCCGCATCCTCCATTCGGTCGCTTACTCTGCTTCCCTTGAGAATGGTTGGTTTCTTCATCATCGCTCCTGCAGCCTTGGTCCTCAAGCTGGCATTGCTCCCTTTCGAAAAGCCAGTCGAACGATCTCCGCAGGAGGTCGCCACATATCTTCGGGATTTCCTCGAAGGTAAGGGCGGCTATGGTGATTGGGATTATTTCACATCTACCGAAATAGCTGATCCACGATTGAACGATATCCGCGAGCGTGCCGCAAACCTCAATCTGCCATTTGGTGAGGAAGAGGAGGCCCTTCTGGAAGAGCTTATCACGGAAGTTATGGAAATTGTGGCCGAGGAAGCCGCATTCTGAAACGGATTCATTCGACTTTTCATTTTGGGAGTGTCGAATGGACCTCAGATCAATTTTGGGCGACATTGTCTTATAGTAACCACGCGCTTCCCTCCCCTCCCTTTCAGGGAGGGATTGGGGGTGGGTAGGCGAGCGGAGCGAGCCTTGCTAGCTTGGCCTCATGCGCCGCGTTCCTGAACATATGACGGCCAATGCCCGCGCGCTGCGCAACGGTCAGACCGTTGCGGAGCGGATGATCTGGTTGCGCATATCCCGCTATCGCCCGCGCTTCACGAGGCAGTTGGTCATCGGCCCCTATATTGTCGATCTGGCATGCCGTTCGGCGAAACTGGCAATCGAATTCGACGGGAGCCAGCATCTGGATGCGCAGGCCTATGACGACCGCCGCTCCCTGTTTCTGATCGAACAGGGCTGGGCGGTGTTGCGCTTCTGGAATGGCGACGTGATCGAGAATCCGGATGGTGTGGTGGAGGCTATCTTGAACAGGGCCGCCGAGTGCCTCGGCGGCACCCACCCCCAACCCCTCCCTAGAAGGGAGGGGAGACGAAAGATCTGATCTCTTCTCCCCCCAAAGAAAAACGGACCGCCCTCCCCTTAAAGGGGCGGCGGTCCGGGGAGGGGGATTGCCCGCGTGCAGTCGGGCAATCCGGGGAGGGATTTCAGGACTTGCCCGACCGGTCCGGAGGCCGGTCAGAACTTATAGGTCAGGCCCAGATAATAATCGCGGCCATAGCGCTGATAGTCGATGACCTGGCGCTTATCGCCATTCTGATAGGTGACGAAGGGCTGGTCGGTGAGGTTCTTGCCCTGGAGCAGGATCGACAGGCCGGTGAGCGGCCCCGACTGGAATTCATAGCCGATCTGCGCGTCGAGAATGCCCTCTGCCTTGGCGGTGCGGAAGGTCGGCGCGGCCGAGAGGCCGGCGACTTCGCCCAGGAAGGAGGAGCGATAGCGATAGGAGACGCGCGCCTGGAAACCGCTCTTTTCATAATAAGCGGTGCCACTGGCGACCCATTTGGACAGGCCCGGCAGGGTGACGACATCGGTCGGGTTGCTGCCATATTTGACTTCGCTGTGGGTGTAGGAACCGCTGGCGAAGATGCCGAAACCGTCCAACGTCTCGCTGAACAGCTTGAACGGCAGCGAGACGGTGCCTTCGGCCCCCATGATCGTGCCCTTGCCGGTATTGGCCGGCGCCTTCAGCAGGCCGATATAGCTGCCGTCGGCAATGATCTGGTTGCGGATGTCGACAGGCAGCGAGGCCAGCACGTCCGAGAAATCATAGGCGATATTGTTGTTGGGATCGACGAAGTCGGTCAGGTTCTTGAAATAGCCCGCAAGCGAGACATAGCCGCCGCCCGGAAAATATTTCTCGATCGACAGGTCGATATTGGTCGACTGATAGGGACGCAGCGCGATGTTGCCGCCGTTCGAGCTGAACGGGCTGTATTGCGGATCGGAGCCGAGGCCGACATTGGCCAGGTTGAAGCTATATTCCTGGTTGATCCGTTCCTGGTCCATGCGCGGACGGACCATGGTCTGGGCCGCGCCCATCTTCACGAAGAAGCCGGGTTCCAGTTCGACCGAGAATTGCGCGCTGGGCAGGAAATTGGTGAAGCTGTCCTTGCCCGAAGCCGGAACCACCGTGACGACACCGTTGGAGAAGTTGGAGATGGTGCCGGTCGACGCCTGGCGGGTGTGGATCACCTGCACGCCGATCGCGCCCTTGAGCGGCTTGCCACCCAGATCACCGTCCAGCGTCATCTTGGCATAGCCGGTGAAGACGTCTTCCTTCACGACATTGTCGCGCACCAGCGAAGAGGGGCGATTGTCGAACACGGCGTCGAGCGTGTTGTTGTAGAGATAGAGCGGGTCGAGCGTCAGCATCGCCGGCACGCCCAGATAGTCGAGCGAGACATTCTTGCCGAGCAAAGCTTCCTGCGGCACCGGCGCCGAGCCGGGCGTGCCATTGGCGATGGTGCAGTCCGTGCCGCCGGTCGGGCAGAGGAAATAGCTGGTATAGGCGCTGGTCTTCTTGCGCCGGCTGTAATTGCCGCCGACTTCCCAGTTGCTGAAGATGCTGCCCGAAATGTCGCCGACCAGGTTGGCGCGGAACGACTTCATGTCGTCGATGAACTTGGGCCGGTTGAGGAAGCCCGCCTGCACGACGGCGGTGGTGCCGTTATAGCCCCAGCCATTGGGGTCGGTCAGGCTGATGACGTTGGTGTCGGTATAGTCGAGCGTCGGCACGATGCTGAACAGCCCGTTCGACTGGCGTTCGACGCGCACCGTGTCGGACACGCCTGACCGCAGATAGCCGGTGCCCGAATAGGTTTCGAGCAGGAAGTCGGTGCGCTTGGCGCGCGACCAGCTGGCGTCGACATTGAGCTTGAGGCGATCGTTCAGGCGGATGTCATTGTTCCAGCCGAGCGAAATGGTGTCGGCCTTGCGCTTGTTATAGTCGTTGCGCTGGACGCCATAGACGTTGGAGAAGGTGGCGCCGGTGACGAAGCCATTTTCGACCGTCACATCGCTGACGCCGACATTGCTGCCCCAGACGAGCGGGAATTCGATGCCGCGCAGGCGCTGTTCTTCCTCGAAATGCGAAGCGAGGACGTCGAAGGTCGAGTGGAAATTGTCGCTCGGCTGCCATTCCAGCGTGCCGACCATGCCGTAGCGCTTCAGCAGGTTCGACTGCACATAGGGCTTGGCGCCGCCGATGATCAGGTTGCCGTCGGCATCGGTGGGATAGCCCCAGCTGTTGAAGCGCTCGTTCTGCGACGGGGTCTGCGAGGCGGCGAAGCCCAGCGACAGGCCCAGCGTGTCGTCAGCGAACTGATCGACATAGGTGGCCGAGGCGCGATAGCCATAGCGTTCGCCATCGGGATTGAGCTTGTCCATGCCGTTCATCTGGCCGCGCAGCGACACGGCGAGGATGCGGTCATTCTTGTCGAGCGGACGCAGCATGCGCAGGTCGACCGTGCCGGAGATGCCGGCGGCGATCAGGGCGGCGTCGGCGCTCTTGTAGACATTGACGTTCTGGAAGAATTCCGACGGATACTGGTCATATTCGACGCCGCGATTGTCGCCGACGGTGACCTGTTCGCGGCCATTGAGCAGGGTGGTCGAGAAGTCCGGGCCAAGGCCGCGGATCGACAGGCGCTGGTCGCGGCCTTCGAGGCGCTGGGCGGTAACGCCGGGCAGACGGGCGAGCGAGTCCGCGATCGACACGTCGGGCAGCTTGCCGACATCTTCGGCCGAGATGGAATCGACGATCAGGACGGAATCGCGCTTCACCTTGGCGGCGGAGGCGAGCGAGGCGCGGATGCCGGTGACGACGATGCCTTCGGATTCGCCGGCGGCGGGTGCGGCGGGCGTCGCGGTTTCGGCGTCGGTCTGCGCATGGGCGACCACAGCGAACGAGAAGGAAGCCCCTGCCAGCAGCGCAGCGCGCAGGACGGTATGACGGAATTGATGCATGACAGTGATCCTCCCCAGGACGCATCTTGAGCGTTTCTTGCCGACATGTGTCGGTCTGGTTCAAATAGCGCCGCCCCGGTCCCTCTGCACAGCATCCAGCATACGTATTCAGCCATATTCACGACATGGCCGGTTACCGTAGCGGAAATGGCCGAAATAGCGGGTTCAGCCGTGCGATAGGACCGATGGCAGGGGCGCAACCGACGATAAAAATGCAGGGAGATGCTTGAAAGGGACGCGCAGCTTCCTAGATTGGTCCTGTCACTCTTCCCCCCCTTTGGAGTGACACCTCCCTGAACCTGGCCCCGTCGTTGAGCTTGCTCCGGCGGGGTTTTCTTTTGCCCGCCAGAGCGAGTCAGGACGCGGGTCAGGATGCGGGCAGGAAGCCGGCCCGTTGCAGCCGGGCGACCGAATCGCGCGCGACGGGGACGCTGATCCCGCCATCCAGGGTGATGAGCCAACTGCGCCCGGCGGGATCGCAACGCAGGATGGCGTGGTGGGCGATCCACCAACTGCGATGCACCTGCGCGCCGGCAACCCCGTCCATCTCCGCGATCGCGTCGCGCAGCCGCATCAGCAGCAATTCGCTGCCGCCCGCGCCATGGACGCGGACATAATGATCCTCGCTCTGCAGCGCGAGGATCGGCCCGGCAAAGCCGGCCGACAGGCGATGGCGCAGGGCGGGTTCGGCGGGGGATGTTGTGGCGGCCTCTTCGGGAAGCGGGGCATTCATAGGCCGCGGCACGACATCGCGCTGAGCCAGTCGCCGGTCGGCCTGTTCGGCCCAGTGGGTGACGACCAGCACGGTGAGCGCACAGAGGAAGGAAAAGGGCAGCAGGCCGGTGAAGCCGTCCAGGTCGCGAAAGGCGGTGCGGCCGACATTGCGCCAGAGGAAGGCCAGCGGCACGACGCACAGCGAAACGCCGGAAAAGACGGTGATCGACACCGACAGGTCGATCCGCCGGGCGAGGCCGCGCAGCAGCCAGATCGCCGGCCGGACGAGGATATAGGCGCCCATCAGCAGCAGCCACCAATGGCCGATCCGCCCCGGCAGCCCGTCGCGCATATAGGTGCCGAACGGCCCCATGAAGCCGATGATGCCGGCCAGTAGCAGCATCGCCCACAGCTCCAGCAAGATGCGTCGGTTGAAAATCGGCTGTTCCCCTCTCCGCCCCGCTGTATCGCCCTGCCCGTTCGCGAAGCGCAGGCTGGAAAATGCCCGGTTTTGCGGGACATTGGCAAGCCCTCTTTCCGCGTAACGGATTGGCGCTTGCCGGCCGGCGGGCAGGCGCCATCAGCAGAGCGGACGGCCGCCCCGCACCCCTGGGCCAGGGCCGAGACGAGGAGAGATATTGGTGACCAAGCCCCCTTCCCGCCGGCTGCCCATGTTGGCCATGCTGCCCATCCTGATCGGCGGGCTGGCACTGGATGGCGGGCCGACCCTGGCCCGGCCCAGGGCGGATGGCGCGCTGTTCGGCCAGCCGGTGATCCGCACCCTGACATTGCCCGCCGACATGCGGCCGCAAAGCGCCACCTACACGCCGTCGGGGCGGATATTGCTGACCTATGCCAGGCCCGGCGAAAGCGATCCGCGGCAGATCAACCTGGCCATCATGGACGATGATGGCAGCCATATCCGCCCGGTCTTCAGCGGGACGATCCCAGCCCGGCCGAAGGATAATGGCATCCGCTACATGGTGTTTGCCGACAATAAGCGCATCTTCCTGGGCGATTTCGTGATCGAATGCCCGACCAGCCTGGACGATTGCACGCAGGCGCAACTGGTGCCCGTCACCTATCCGCCGCAGGTGGCCGACGGCGACCATATCTGGCACCGCTGGTCGGAAATGGTGGTCGCGCCGGACAATCGCCATATCGCCTGGACGACGTTGCTCGCCAATTATTCCGCCGCCGTGCTGACCGGCGAACTGACGCGCGGCCCGGACGGCTATGTCGTCACCCGGCCGCAGGTCATCAGCAGCAGCGATCCCTTCCGCCCCGATCCGGTCCATGCCGATGGCGTTATCCCGTCGCCGATCCGCGGCGGCGAGGTGAAGCAGTTCGTCCATGGCGGCAGCGCCCTGTCGCTGGTCGGCGCGGTAAAACGCGACCTGCCCGATTCGGTGGTGATGGACCTGGCGGGCGGCAAGGTGACACCGATCACCGACACGCCGGGCTATACCGAGACGACGATCTTCTCGCCCGATGAGCGGCTGGGCATGGTGATGACCACCCGCTTTTCGCAGACCGACCCGGCGATATTGGGGCTGATGCCCCGCCCCTATCCGGACAGCCTGAACATGGGGCTGAGCATGTTCGCCTATACCTATGCCGTCACCGGCGTGCGCACGGCGCGGCCGGGCAATGTCGGGCCGGCGCTGATCGACATCGCCCGGTCGCAGCGCGAGGATGGCTATCAGGGCGCGAACCTAAGCAGCCAGGCCGACTGGGTGTTTCATTCGCCCATGTCCTGGCACCCCGACAGCCGCCGGGCGACCTGGATCGAGGGGTTGCGCGGCAGCGAAACCAAGCGGGTCCAGATCGTCACCCTGCCCGGATACAAGGCCGGGCCGGCGGTCGCCCCGCGCGCCGTGCCCGATCATCTGCCCTATGGCGAGGCGGACCTGTCCACCCTGCCGGCGCTGGCAGGCAAGAGCCAGAATATCGACGTGAAGGTCTATGGCCGGCGGTCGGGGCATATCCTCTATCGGCGGACGAGCGGCGTCATCGAGAAAATCTATGTCGATTTCAGCGACGACGGGAAGCAGGTCTATAGCGGGCGCGAGACGACGCAGATCAACATGCGCGGCCAGTCCAGTTACGAAGCCGATATCCGCCTGACCGGCCCCCGGCCCGGCGTCATGAAGTTGCAGATGACGTTCGGGCCGCTGGGCGGCCCCAAGCCCGCCGCGATCGACTTCACGCCTCAAGCCGATGGCCAGCCGCGCAGCCGGGGCTTTGCCGAATATGGCGGCCAGCGCCTGAGCGTAGACCGGCTGGCGCCATGAGGCCGGGGCGGTTTGTATTGATTTGACAGGATTGTTATCTTCAGCCCTGTCCGGTTGACTCCGTCCGGGCGGACCAACTGGCCAGGGATAGAAGATGATCGATCGCCTTTTCGCACGCGCCTGCCGCGCGCGCGTCCATCTGTTGCTGATTGCCGGCACGGCGCTTTGCCCGACGATGCTGCGGGCGCAGACGCCGGTCGAGACGCTGATCGGCCGGGTCGGCGCGACCGATGCGCAGGGCATGGCCGCGATCGAGCTGCGCTTCCTCAACATGGGCACGGCGCCCGCCGCCATGCCGCTGCCCGACCGGGTCGAGGCGCTGGTGGAACAGGATGGCGCCACGCGCCGGCTGTGGCTGCGCCGGGCACCGGGCGTGCCGGAGACGGTGGAGATTGCGCCGGGTGGCTTTGCCCAGGCGCGCTATCAACTGGCCGCCAGCGACATGGCCGAGGGGGCGTTGCTGTCGATCCCGGCCTGGAATTCGCCGCAGGTGGTGCTGCATGGCGCGGCTGCCGCGCGGATGGCGGCCGCTTCGCCGGTGCCGGTCCCACCGCCGCCGCCACCGCCCGGAACCCCGGTGCCGCCGCCGGTCGCGCCGCCGGCCGATCGCAGCGCGGGCAATGCCTTCATCGGCAATCTGGCACCCTATGAGCCCATCTATGCGGTCTATGGCCCCGGCACCAATACCGATGCCCGGTTGCAGTTGAGCTTCGAATATCGGTTGTTCGGGTCGCGCGACGCCGCACACCTGCCCAGTTCCTGGCGGGACGGCCTGCATTTCGCCTATACCCAGCGCATGTTCTGGGATCTGGGCGCCAATTCCATGCCCTTCCGCAACATCGATTATCAGCCCGAGATCATCTATGTGACGCCGACCCGGATGCTGGAAAACGGCATGTCGCTGGCGCTGCAGGGCGGACTTCGGCACGAATCCAACGGCCGGGACGGCGATGCGTCGCGCAGCATCAACAGTTTTTATGTCGCGCCGATGGCGGCCTTCTCGCTGGGCGAGGAACGGCGGTTGCTGGTGGCGCCGCGCCTGACCTTCTATGTCGGCGACAAGTCCGATAATCCCGATATCGTCCGCTATCGCGGCCATGCCGGCCTGTTCCTGCAGGTCGGCGATGATGACGGGTTGCGCCTGTCGACCAACAGCCGGTTCAATTTCGGATCGGGCAAGGGCGCGATCAACGCCGACCTGTCCTATCCGCTGCCGCGCCTGCTGGGCGGCGGCCCCGATCTCTATTTGTTCGCTCAGGGATTTGCCGGATATGGCGAGAACCTGTTGGACTATAATCGTTCCATAACAAGATTGCGGATCGGCTTCGCGCTGGTGCGCTGACCGTCGGGTGGCTTGCCCCCGGCCGCTCGACGCGACTGAAAGGGAAGCCGATGTCCTCTGCCCCGCCCGTTGCCTGGCATGCGTTGCCGCCCGAAGAGGCGATGGCAACGCTGTCCGTCGAAGCGACCGGGCTGGACCAGCGCGATGCCGAGGCCCGGCTGCGGCGCTATGGCCCCAACGCCCTGCCCGAAGCACCACGCCAGCATCCGCTGCTGCGCTTCCTGGCGCATTTCAACAGCGTGCTGATCTACTTCCTGATCGGCGCGGCGCTGATCGCGCTGCTGCTGAACCATGCCATCGATGCCGCCGTGATCCTGGCCGTGGTGCTGGTGAATGCGGTGGTCGGCTTCATCCAGGAGGGCAAGGCCGAAGAAGCGCTGGGCGCGATCCAGGACATGATCGCGCCGCATGCCATGGCGCTGCGCAACGGCGAACGGCGGGTGGTGGCGGTGCCCGATCTGGTGCCGGGTGACATCGTGCTGCTGGAAGCGGGCGACCGGGTGCCGGCCGACATCCGGCTGCTGCGCGCGCGCGGCCTGCTGATCGACGAGGCGGCGCTGACCGGTGAATCGGTCGCGGCGGAAAAGCATCAGGTGCTGATCGCCGCCGACGCCGGCATCGCCGACCAGAGCAACATGGCCTTTTCCGGCACGCTGGTCGCCGCCGGCCAGGCGACCGGCCTGGTGGTGGAGACCGGCAGCCATACCCAGATCGGCCGGATCAGCGGCATGTTGAAGGCGGTCGAGGTCGGCAAGACGCCGCTGGTGCGGCAGATCGACGATTTCGCCCGGCTGATGACCTGGTCGGTGCTGGCCGGCGCGGTGATCCTGTTCCTGTTCGCGGTGCTGGCGCGCGGCTTCCACTGGATCGATGCACTGATCGCGATCGTCGCCCTGTCGGTCGGCGTGGTGCCGGAAGGGCTGCCCGCCGTCATCACCATCACGCTGGCCATCGGCGTGCGGCGCATGGCCGCGCGCCAGGCGGTGATCCGGCGCCTGCCGGCGGTCGAGACGCTGGGGGCCACGTCGGTCATCTGCACCGACAAGACCGGCACGCTGACCCGCAACGAGATGACGGTGCGCCACCTGCTGATGCCGGGCGGCGACCTGCATGTCAGCGGATCGGGCTATGCGCCGGTCGGCGCCATCAGCGTTGTCGACGGCGGCGACGATGCCGAGAGGCTGGCCGATGCCGCGCCAATCCTGCGCTGCGGCCTGCTGTGCAATGACGCTTTGCTGCGCCACGGTGATGACGGCTGGACCGTGCAGGGCGACCCGATGGAGGGCGCGCTGGTGGCGCTGGCGATGAAGGCGGGGCTGAGCGCCGACCATGTGCGCGAGGAATGGCCGCGAATCGACGAAATCCCGTTCGACGCCGCCTATCGCTTCATGGCGACGCTGCACCGCGCGCCCGATGGCAGCAGCGCCATCTTCATCAAGGGCGCGCCCGAAGCGCTGCTGACGATGGCCGGCGCGGATGCCGTCGCCTGGGACGCGCGGCTGTCGGCCGCCGCCGACCGGGGCGAGCGCCTGCTGGGCTTTGCCGTCAAGCGGATCGCCAGGACGCCCGACCGGATCGGCTTCGACGATCTGAAGAGCGGGGTCGAGCTGCTGGGGCTGATGGGCTTCATCGATCCGCCGCGCGACGAGGCGCGGCAGGCGATCGCCCAGTGCCGGTCGGCCGGTATCGCGGTCAAGATGATCACCGGCGACCATGTCGGCACCGCGATCGCCATCGCCCGGCAACTGGCGCTGGACGATGATCCCCAGGCGATGAGCGGCGCCGAGGTCGAGGCGCTGGATGATGAGGCGCTGGCGGCGCGGGTGCGCGATGTCGATGTGTTCGCCCGCTCCTCCCCCGAGCATAAGCTGCGTATCGTCCGCGCGCTGCAGTCGCACGGGCTGGTCGTCGCCATGACCGGCGACGGCGTCAACGACGCGCCGTCGCTGAAACAGGCCGATGTCGGCACGGCGATGGGGATCAAGGGCACGGAGGCCGCCAAGGAGGCGGCCGAGATGGTGCTGCTGGACGATAATTTCGCATCGATCGTGGCGGCCGTGCGCGAAGGGCGCACCGTCTATGACAATATCCGCAAGGTCATCAGCTGGACCCTGCCGACCAATGGCGGCGAGACGCTGGCGGTGGTGATCGCGATCATCGCCGGCTTTGCCCTGCCGATGACGGCGACGCAGATATTGTGGATCAACCTGGTGCTGACGGTGACGCTGGGGCTGGTGCTGGCGTTCGAGCCGACCGAGCCGGGGACGATGGAGCGGCGACCGCGTGCCGCCGGCGCCCCTCTGCTCTCCCCCTTCCTGCTGTGGCGCATCATGCTGGTATCGGTGCTGATGGGGGCGATGGCGCTGGGGATATTCTTCTATGCCCAGCATGTCGGCCACGACCTGGCCACCGCCCGGACCATGGTGGTCAACATGCTGATCGTGGGCGAGATATTCTATCTGTTCAATGTGCGCTTCCTGCATATGCGATCGCTGACGCTGCGCGGCGCGCTGGGCACGCCGATCGTGCTGGCGGCGATCGTGGCGGTGGTGATCGCCCAATTGCTCTTTACCTATGCGCCGTTCATGCACGATATTTTCGACAGCCGGCCGCTGTCGCTGGCCGACGGGCTGATGATCATCGGCCTGGGCGTGGCGATGTTCGCCGTGCTGGAACTCGAAAAGCTGGCCGCCCATCGGCTCACCTGGTTCGAGGATATCTGACCACCATTATCCACAGCCCAACAGCCGCAGAAGAAGGAGGAAATCATGCCGACGACCATGCGAGCCGCGATTGCCCGGACGTTCAAGGCACCGCTGACGATCGAGGAGATAGCGATACCGCAGCCCGGCCCCGGCGAGGTGCTGGTCAAGATCGTCGCCAGTGGCGTGTGCCATACCGATCTGCACGCGATCGATGGCGACTGGCCGGTGAAGCCGACCCTGCCGCTGATCCCCGGCCATGAGGGCGTGGGCCATGTCGTGGCGCTGGGCGCGGGTGTCACCGACTTGAAGGAGGGCGACGCCGTGGGCATCCCCTGGCTGCACGACGCCTGCCGCGCTTGCGAATATTGCGAGACGGGCTGGGAAACGCTGTGCGAGCGGCAGCATAATACCGGCTACAGCGTCAACGGCACCTATGCCGAATATGCGATCGCCAGCGCGCCCTTTGCCGGCCGCCTGCCCGACAATGTCGACTTCGTGACGATGGCGCCGATCCTGTGCGCCGGCGTCACCGTCTACAAGGGGTTGAAGGAAACCGAGGCGAAGCCGGGCGAATGGGTGACCATTTCCGGCGTCGGCGGGCTGGGCCATGTCGCCGTGCAATATGCCAAGGCGATGGGCCTGCATGTCATCGCGCTGGACATTGGCGAGAGCAAGCTGGAGCTGGCCCGGTCGCTGGGCGCCGACCTGGCGCTGGATGCGCGGGCCGACAATGTCGTGGCGGAAGTCCAGAATGCGACCGGCGGTGGCGCCCATGGCGTGCTGGTGACGGCGGTGTCTCCCCCGGCCTTTGCCCAGGCGATCGCCTGCACCCGCCGGCGCGCGACCGTCAGCCTGGTCGGCCTGCCGCCGGGCGATTTTCCGACGCCGATCTTCGACGTGGTGCTCAAGCGCGTGACCGTGCGCGGGTCGATCGTCGGCACGCGGCGCGACCTGGCCGAAGCGATCGCCTTCGCGGTCGAGGGCAAGGTGAAGGCGCATGTGACGCCCCGGCCGTTCGATGATGTGAACGCCGTGCTGGACGAATTGCGTGCCGGCAAGGTCGACGGGCGCATCTCGCTCACCCTGTGATGGGCGGGTGATCGCCGGACGCGGGCGGCGCATGCTGCCCGCGCCGCCGGTCAGCGGCGCGCTTCGAAGATGGAGATGCGGCGCGGCTGGCGTGGCTGCACCGGCTGGCCCAGTTCGCGTTGCAGCATGGCCAGCATCCAGGCGCGATGCCGGGCGATGAATTCGGGAAAACCCTCTGCCCTGGCCGGGTCGAACACGGGCACCTGCCAGTCGGCGGGCTGATCGAGATAGGGCGGGATAACGTCGCCTGCCGCCTCGGCCGGCAGGTCGACATGGCTGCCCCAGTAGCGATTGTCGCGGAAGCGGATAAATTGGGCCGGGGCGAATCCCGCCTTGATGAGATAATCGGGGCCGGAGCGGCCACTTTCGCTGCCATAGCGGGCGGTGCCGGCGACCTTGAAGTCATTTTCGACGATGCGGACATCCTGCGCCCAGCCGTCCCAGTTGGTCGCCACCACCATCTGCACATCCATACCCTTGCCGACATGGATCACATTCTTTTCCACCAGCACGTCGGAGACATTGCCGGCGAGCTGGAAGATGCGCAGCGCGTCGTTGCGGCTGACATTATAGCGCGCGACGGTGCCGCGATTGCCCAGATTATCCTTGTCGTTGCGACCGGGCGAACAGATCAGCAGGAAGCCGCCGGCATTGTCGTGGCTGTAATTGTAGAGCAATGTCGTGCGGCGCGAATTAAAGTCGCTGTCGAAACCCTGCCCGTCATAGCGGGTGCGGGTATAGGCGGCCTCGTTGAGCTGGATCAGGCTGTTGTCGGTGCTCCACTGCCATATGCCGGCATTATAGCCGGGTGCTCGGGCACCGGCATAGCGCACGATATTATGTTCGATCAGGGCGCCGTCGGTGCCGCGCGGGACGATGCCGTCGCCGCCAATATCCTCGACCAGATTGTCGCGGATCACGATCTTTTCGCTGGGGAACCAGTCCTTGGCGCTGATCCGGTCGGCGATGCCGGCAATGCCGGAGCGATCCACCTTCCAGACGATATTGCGTTCGATCACCAGATCCTGGAAGCGGGTCGGCAGCTTCTTGCCGGTCGCGCTGAAGACGATGCCGCCATTATCCTTGCGATCATTCACGCCGCGCACGTCGTGGATATACATGTCGCTGATGCGGATACCGCGCGTCACGCCCCGGTCGACCGCCGAGACCAGCACGCCGAAACGCTGGGCCGGGGCGGGATTGTCGTTGGTGACTTCCAGCCCGCTGACGCTGACATATTCGGCGTTGAGGACGCCCACGCCATGGGGCGAGACGCCGCCGGCGTCGATGCGCGGCCGTGCGCCGGTGCCGAAAGCGGCGACGCTGATCGGCGCGCCGGACCGGCCCGATCGGGTGATGGTGAGCGGCTCCTGCCAGCGCGATCCGGCCATCAGCAGCACCTGATCGCCCGGCATCAGCGGATAGTCGCGCACCCGCGCCAGGCTGCGCCAGGGCTGGTCGGCGGTGGTGCCGGCGGCGCGATCATTGCCGGTGGCGCTGTTGACATAATAGGTCGTCGCCTGCGCCGCGGATGTCGCACCCGCGGTCAGGACCAGGAAAGGCAGGAAGATTGTCAGCGCCCGGCCATGCCGGCTTTTACCCATCATCATATTGCGCGCCATTCTATCGGTCGCGCGCTGAATGCAAGGTGAAGTCGCCTCAGCCGGGCGTGCGGCAGGCCTGGCGCAGGTCGATTTCGGGTGCCGGCGCGCTATCGGCGGGAAGAGCGATGCCCTGCGCCTGCGCCACCCGTTCGATGATGCCGCCGCCACCCGGCAGGGCTTCGGCCTGCGCATAGGCCGGGTCAGCCTCCGCCTGCGCCAGCGGGATATAGCGCGCGCCGGCGGCGTCGAGCCGGGCCATGACATCGGGCAGGGTGTCGGCGGTCCAGGCGCCGACATGGAGCAGCAGCACATGCGGGATCGGGCGGCCATGGACGTGCTGGGCATTGGCCTGTGCCCGCGCGATCGCCTGATCGACCACGGCCAGATAGTGGCGCTTCATCGCCGCGATCGTGCGATCGTCGCCCTGCGCGCGGCAGCGGGCATAGGCGTCGCTATAATCCCAGTCCTCGAAAGCGAGGCTGACGCTGGCGATGCGATAGCCGCGCTGTTTCAGGAAGGCAGCGGCGCCGTCATGGCGGGGCGCATCCTTGCCGCTCGACAGGTTGGGGAAGCGCAGCCAGTGCCAGTCCTCTTTCCCCATATGCTGTTCCAGCGCCGGCTCGCCCGCGATCACGTCCGCCTGCCAGGCGTCGAGCGAGGGCGCGCCGTCGAGATTGAGGTGGCTGTAGCTGTGGTTGGCGAGCGGATAGCCGGCCTGACGCCAGAGCGTCAGCACCGCGTCCGACGCCGGATCGTCCGCGAGACCGCGCGCATTGACGAAGCCATAGGCCTCCGCGACATGATGCGCCTTCAGTGTCGCGAGGAAGCGGCGGGCGATATCGGCGCGGGTGGTGCCGGGCGGCAACTGGCCATGGGCGGGCAGATCATCGACCGTGATCGCGACATCGAACCGGGGCGGATCGCCTGCCTGCGCTGCCGCTGCGCCGCCCAGCAGCAGGCAAAAGGCCATGCCCCGCTTGATCATCTCCGCCTCTCCCGCTGAATATCCGCAGCGGTCCTAGCCGGGGCGCGCGGATCATTCGAGCAGTTTCAGCACATCCTGTTGCCGGGCATTGGCCTGGGCCAGCATCGCCGTTGCCGCCTGCGACAGGATCTGGCTCTTGGCGAGGGCGGTGGATTCGGTGGAGAAGTCCGCATCCTCGATCCGCGAGCGGGCATCGGTCAGGTTGACGATATTGGTGTCGAGCTGGCTGGAGATGGATTCCAGCCGGCTCTGCGCCGCGCCCAGATTGACGCGGGCGGTCGAAATCTGCGCCAGCGCCGCGTCGATCACCGCCAGCCCCTGCTGCGCGGTCACGCCGATCTGGGCGTAGGATTTATAGTCGGAATCGGTGAAGGCGACATAGCCTTCCGGGTCCATCCAGCCCGTGCTGCCGACATCATTGGTGCGGTAGACGGCGGCCACATCAACATCATAGTCCAGGGTCAGATCGATATTGCTGATCCCCACGAACCGCATCCTTCCATTCACCGCCAGGTCGGTGCCGAGCAGGGCGAAATCATCGCCATTGCTGCGCAAGGTCGGCAGGGTGATGGCGACATTGTCGGTCGCATTGGCACCGGCCTGGACATTGATGCCTGTGCTGCCGGCACTGTGATAGATTTCACTTTGGCCATAATCGAGGAAATCGCCATCCGCATTATAATCGCGGGCGGCGACGCCCTGCGCGGTGTTCGAAAACAGGTTCACGCCGTTGAATTCGCTATTCTGCAGCAGCGCGTTGATATGGGCGACGGTCTGGTCCAGCTCGGTCTGGAGCGCGGCGCGATCCTCCGGCCGGTTGACGCCATTGGCGGCCTGAAGCGTCAATTCGCGCATCCGCTGGAGGCTGTTCTGGACCTCGCCCAAAACCCCTTCGGCCGTCTGGGTCAGCGATATGGCGTCGGCCGCGTTGCGCTTGGCCACTTCCATGCCGCGCAACTGGCTGGTCATGGTCTGGGCGATGGCCATGCCGGCCGCATCATCCTTGGCCGAATTGATCCGCTTGCCGGTCGACAATTTCTCGCTTGCCTGGCCCTGGGCCTTGGTGGCCGCCTCGATCGCCCGCTGCGCGCGCAGCGCCGCGCTGTTGGTTCCGATCACGCTCATGGGATGTCCTTCCATCCATGCCAGGCGGAAGATGCCGGCGTCTGTGGGGCCGGGCGACGCGGGTCGCAATGCGCCGCCCGGCAACCGAAAGGCGTTGCCCCCAAACGGTCCTGCCCGTGATGGCGGCGCGGCAGCGCCCGGCCTATCCGGTTAATTCCCGGATAAGATTGAAACGGCAGGGAATTTCCCGGCTTGGCAGGCGGGTGATCCGGGCTAGGACAGGGCCATGGCCACCCTGTCCCCCATGAGCGCCCGGCCGCGCCCTTTTCGCCTGGAGGCGCGCGCCATCGACTGGCGGCTGGTGGCGCTGCTGCTGGCCTATCCCTTCGCGTTCAAGCTGGCGCATATGGCGGCCAGCCCGTGGGGCGGCGCCCATTTCTTCAGCCTCTGGTATCCCGCCGCCGGCGTGCGACTGGCGCTGCTGTGGCGGATCGGCGCGCGCTACACGCCGATCCTGATCATCGAGGAATGCGTGATCCAGTCGCTGACCGGGACGATTGTGCCCGGCGGCCCGGAGTTTCTCAACCAGCTGGGCGGGGTGGCGCGCGCGCCCGCCGCCTATGGCCTGATGATCGCGCTGGCGCGCTTCATCGAGCGGCGCAGCCGGTCGGAACTGGCGATCGCGCCCATGCCCTTTGGCCTGGCTGCGGTGCTGGCGCCAACCCTCGCCTCCTTCACCGCCGGTTTCTGGGAATGGCAATGGCCCGGCGTGTCGAGCAGTTTGCCGACCCAGCCGGTGGCGACCACCATCGCCGCCTTCCTGGTCGGCGATCTGCTGGGCGTGCTGCTGATCGCGCCGCCCCTGCTGTGGATCGGCACGCGCGACGAAGGAACACGGCGGCTGATGCCGATCGGCCGCGGCCGCGCGATCGAGGCGGCAAGCGTCTTCGCCTTTGGCTGGCTGCTCGCTTGGGGACTGGCGCGGGTCGAGCCGCAGATCGCCATCACCCCGGTGCTGATCGGCGCGATCTGGGCGGGGCTGCGCTGCGGCCGGCTGGGCGCCTGGATCGCGATCATCCTGTCGGCCGCGATCATCCTGCCCTGGTCGGCGCCATTGTCGGCCAGCGCCACCCGCTTCGCGCTGCACATGGGCCTCGCCGCCATGGCGATCGCCACCTATCTCGCCGGCAGCTTTGCCGAGGCGCAGATCCGCGCCCGCGAGGATATCGCCCGGCGCGACCGCATCCTGTTCCAGGCCGAACGGTTGAAGACGCTGCGCGCGATGTCGGTGGCGATCATCCACGAGATCAGCCAGCCGCTGTCGACGCTGGCGATCGAGACCCGGCATCTGTTCGCCCTGTCGCGCGATCCGCAGCCCGACCCCGCCGAAATGCGGGAGAGTATCGAGCTGGTCGATCGCAAGGCGGCTTTGCTGGCCGACATGGTGCGACGGCTGCGCAGCTTTGGCGGGCGCGCGGTCGACGAGCCATCGCCGATCATCGTCGGCCAGATGCTGCGCGACTGTGCCGGCATGGTCGGCGGCGAGGCGCGCAGCCTGGGCTGCACCATCAGCCTGCCGCCGATGGATGCGCGGTTGAAGGTCACCGGGCATGAGATCGAACTGACCCAGATATTGCTCAACCTGCTGCGCAACGCGATGCTGGCGGCGCCCGGATCGACCATCGAGATCGCCGTGGAAAGCCGGGCCGATCAGGTGACGATCCATGTCGCCAACCCGGTCCCTTCCCCCACCCCAGACTATGGCGGCATGGGCATCGGCCTGCTGGTGGCGCGCGCCATCGCCGACGCCCATGGCGGCACGCTGACCCGCGACATCGCGCAGGGCCGCGCGCGCGCCAGCCTGTCCCTGCCCCGCACGGAGCCCAGCCATGACTGACCCGGCCGATCCCGCCATCATCCATGTGGTCGATGACGACCCTGATCTGGGCCGGGCGGTGGCGCGACTGCTGGGCCGGCACGGCTATCGCACCCAGGCGTTCGATACGCCCAGGGCCATGCTGGCGGCGCAAGCCGACGAGCCGGCCCATTGCCTGGTCACCGACGTGATGATGGCGGACATGGACGGCTTTGCCTTTGCCGAGCGGATGCGGGCGCAGGATCCGGCGGTGGCGATCATCTTCATGACCGCCTGGCCGACCACCAGCAGCGCGGTGGATTCGGTGCGCCGCTATGGCGGTCTCGACTATCTGGAAAAGCCGATCGACGAGGGCCGGCTGCTGGCGGCGGTGGCCGAGGGCGCACGCTGGAGCCGGCAGCGACGCGGGGCGCTGGCCCGGCTGGCGCCGCTGACCCCGCGCGAGCGCGAGGTGCTGCACTGCCTGGCCCAGGGGATGAGCAACAAGATGGTCGCCGCCGCCCTGTCGCTGAGCCCCAAGACGATCGAGGATCATCGCGCCGCGATCGTCGCCAAGACCGGCGCCAGCAGCCCCGCCGCCCTGATCGCGCTGGTGCGGGAGGCGAGCGGCACCGAGGGCTAGATTGTCTTGTTGTGCGCGGCGATGGTCGGGCTATCTAGGCCGATGATCGATCCCCGCGCGCTTCGCACCTTCCTCGCCGTCTGCCGTGCCAATTCGATCAGCGGCGGCGCGCGACTGCTCAACATCTCCCAGCCATCGGTGTCCAATGCGATCGCGCAACTGGAACAGTCGGTCGGCGCGGCGTTGTTCGCCCGATCGCGCAGCGGCATCAGCCTGACGCCGGAGGGCGAAGTGCTGCTGCGCCGGGCGGAGGCGGTCGACAGCCTGATCAGCGGCGCGGAGGAGGAATTGCGACTGGCGCGTGCGGGCGTGACCGGGCCGCTCCGCGTCGGCGGCACGCCGGGCGCCCTCGTCAGCCTGCTGCCCGACGCGGTGCGGCGGCTGGAGGACAAGATGGGCCATTTCGCGCTGCATGCGGTGGAGCGGCCCGATCATGACCTGGCCGACATGCTGCACCGGGGCGAGATCGAGCTGGCCTTCGTCACCACGGGGCTGGAGGAGCCGCCCGAGGGCATTGAGGAAATCACCTTTGCGCAGGATCCGTTCGCGCTGGTGGTCGGGCGCCGCAACGACCATCTGCCGGCCGAGGTGTCGCTACGCGACATGATGGCCAAGCGCTGGGTGCTGCCGGAGGCGCGCGGCGCCTTTCGCCGGCAGATCGACGCGCTGTTCATGGCAGCGGGCGTGCCGGTGCCGCAGGACGTGATCCGGTGCGATTCGCTGCTGACGACCAAGGCGATGGTGCGGAACAGCAGCCGGCTGACCATCTTGCCGATGAAGGTGGCGGCGGCCGAACTGTCGATCGGCGTGCTGCGCGCGATCGCCATTCGCGAAGCGACCTTCCAGCGCAGTATCGGCATCCGCAAGCTGAAGGATGCGCGCCTGTCGCGGCTGGGCGAGGCACTGCTGGACATCATGATCCATAGCTCCAAGCTATGACGTTCCCAAAAATCATTATTATTCTTGCGTCTAAATTCGGCGCATAAGGGCATTCAACAAGAGACCAAGGGAGAGCCCTCGTGCGGCAGCTGATCCGCAATATTGCGATTTTCGACGGGACCGGCAGTGCGCCCTTCCTCGGCGCGGTCATGATCGAGGGCGATCGCATCGCAGAGGTTCTGCGCGACGAGGCCGAAATCGATGCGGCGCAGGCCGACATGGTGATCGACGGCCAGGGCGCGACGCTGATGCCCGGCATGGTCGATGCCCACACCCATCTGACCTGGGGCAGTTCGGTCGAGAAAATCTATCATCAGTTCATCCTGCCGCCCGAGGAGCTGAAGGTCGCCGCCTGGCGCAACGCCCGCGTGCTGCTCGACCATGGCTATACCAGCCTCTATTCGGCCGGCGCGCTGGGCGACCAGATCGAGCCGGAACTCGCCCGCGCCATATCGGCGGGCGAAACCCCCGGCCCGCGCCTGGTGCCCTCCACGCTGGAGCGCAGCCCGGAAGGCGAGGAAGGGGTCGAAACCGGCGATGTGTTCAACGGCCGTGGCCCCGAAGCGATGCGCGCCTTCGTCGCCTATTGCGCGGCGGAGGGCGTCAAGTCGCTCAAGCTGGTGATTTCGGGTGAGGATGCGCTCAAGCCCGGATCGTCGCAGGATATCCTCTACACCGACGCGGAAATGATCGCGGCCGGCGAGGCGGCGAAGGACGCGGGCCTGTGGATCGCCACCCATGCCTATAGCCCGCGCGCCATCAATCTGGCGCTCGAAGCCGGCGCCCGCATCCTCTATCATTGCTCCTTCGCCGACGACGCGGCGGTCGACGCCATGGCGGCGAAGAAGGATGCCATCTTCTACGCCCCGGGTCCCGGCGTATCGGTCGCCGCGCTGGAGGCCAGCCCGCCGCCCCATATCGACATGCGTTCGATGAAGGCGAGCGCGGCCGAGCGGCTGGAACTGGAAAAGACATTGGTGCCCAAATTGAAGGCGCGCGGCGTGCGCGTCCTGCCCGGCGGCGACTATGGCTTCCCCTTCAATCCCCATGGCCGCAATGCCCGCGACCTGGAGCATTTCGTCACTTATTATGGCTTCACCCCGGCCGAGGCGCTGCATGCCGCCACCATGCTGGGCGGCGAGCTGATGGACCAGCCCTTAGGCCAGGTGAAGCCGGGCTATCTCGCCGACCTGCTGCTGGTCGAGGGCGATCCGACGACGGACGTCCGCCTGCTGCAGGATGCGGCCAATATCAAGATGATCATGCTGGGCGGGCGGATGCACAAATCCCCCGTGCCCGAGCCCCTGACGGTCTGACCGGAAAGACGCTTTCATGTTCGACGTTGCGATCATCGGCTGCGGGCCGGTGGGGGCCTTTGCGGCCAATTTACTTGGGAAGGCGGGCGTCTCGGTCCTGGTGATCGAGCGCGAGGCCAATCCCTATCCCCTGCCCCGCGCGGTCCATCTGGACCATGAGATGATGCGTCTGTTCCAGTCGGCCGGCGTCATCGACCGGGTCGCCCCGGACATGCGCGATACCGAAGGGCATCTGCATGTCGGCGCCGATCATGGCGTGATCCGCTACATGGGCACGGTCGGCCGCCCCCGCCCCTATAGCTGGTCCAACGACTATTTCTTCTACCAGCCCGAACTGGAAGAGCATCTGCGCGACGCGCTGGACGTCTATCCCAATGTCGAGCTGTCGCTGGGCACCGCGTTCGAGGCACTGGCGCAGGACGATGACGGCGTCACGCTGACGCTGCGGTCGGACGCCGGCGAGGAACAGGTCCGCGCCCGCTATGTCATCGCCTGCGACGGCGCCCGTAGCGCGGTGCGCAAGGCGCTCGATATCGGCCTCGACGATCTCGATTTCGAGGAGCCCTGGCTGGTGGTCGATGCCGAGGTCGACGGCCCGGTCCGCTTCCCCGACCTGTGGGGCGTGCCGGACGCCGCCGACCTGCAGAAATTGTCGGTGATGATGTGCGACCCCAAGCGCCCGGCCACCATCGTGCCGGGGCGCGGCAATCATCGTCGCTGGGAATTCATGCTGCTGCCCGGTGAAGACGATCAGGCGATGATGCAGCCCGATGCGGTGGCCGCGCTGGTCGCCCCCTATCTCGACGGCGTGCCGCACAGGATCGTGCGCGCGGCCACCTATCGTTTCCATGGACTGATCGCCGAGCGGTGGCGGCAGGGCGGCGTCTTCCTGGCCGGCGATGCCGCGCACCAGACGCCGCCCTTTTTCGGCCAGGGCATGTGCCATGGCCTGCGCGACGCCGCGAACCTGGCCTGGAAGCTGGAACTGGTGCTGGCGGGCAAAGCGCCCGAGAGCCTGCTCGACAGCTATCAGCCCGAGCGCGATCCCCATGTCCGCGCCGTCATCTCCGCCGCCGTGGGCGCGGGCCGCTATATCTGCGTGCTCGACCCCGCCGCCGCCGCCGCGCGCGACCATCAATTGCGCGAGGCCGCCAAGAGCGCCCAGAGCGGCACCGCCGCCGACCTGATCCCCGCCATCGCCACCGGCATCGTCGCCACCGGCACGCCGGGTGCGGGCGAACGCTTCATTCAGCCGCGCGTCGGCGACCGGCTGCTGGACGATGTGACCGGCGATGGCTGGCGCCTGTTCACCCGCCAGCCGGTGGCCGGTGGCGACGTGACGGTCATCGATGTCGCGGAGCTGGGCGATGACGGCCATGTCGCCGACTGGCTCGACGCGCGCGGCGCCGACGCGGTGCTGGTCCGCCCCGACCATTATGTCTTCGGCACCGGCAAGCCCGCAGAACTGATCGCCCGGCGCGACGCGCTGATCGCCGGCACCGCCCCGCAGGAGATCGCGGCATGACCCTCTCGCTCGCACAGGCCCGTGCCATCATCGACGCCGCGCTCGCCAAGGCCCGCGCCGATGGCGCCCAGCCGCTGGCCGTCGTCGTGCTGGATGCGGGCGCCCATCCGGTCGCTTTCGCGCGCGAGGATGGCGCCAGCCTGTTCCGGTTCGACATCGCGAAGGCCAAAGCCTCGGGCGCATTGGGGATGGGCGCGGATACGCGGGTGCTGGCCGCCCGCGCCGCGTCCAACCCTGTCTTTTTCCAGAGCATCGCGGCGGCCACCGGCCAGATGGCCTTCTCGCCCGGCGGCGTGCTGATCCGCGATGCGGCCGGCGCGCTGATCGGCGCGGTCGGCATCAGCGGCGATACCGGCGAATGCGACGAGGCCTGCGCCATCGCCGGCATTGACGCCGCCGGACTTTTCCACGGAGACAGAAAATGAAGCTGCGCAGCATCGAACTGGCGCTGCCCCATGCGGGTGAGGCAGCTGCCTTCCTGACCGACATCTGGGGCATGGCCCCGGCGGCGCAAGAAGGCGAAACCCATTATCTGCGCGGGTCGGGCAGCTATCCCTATCTGGTGGCGCTGGCGGAATCGGCCGACGCCTATGTGCGCTCCACCACCTTCGTCTGCACCGCCGAGCGGCTGGAGCAGCTGAAGCGCAGCGTCACCGCCGCCGGCCTGCCCGCGACGCCGACCGTGTCGGAAGATTTGGGCGGCGGCCATGGCATCATCGTCGAACTGGCCGAGGGCGAATTGCTGCGCTTCCTGGTCGATGCCGAGGAAGTCGCGCCGATCGCGGGCGCCGACCTGCCGGTCAAGCTGACCCATGTCGTGTTCAACAGTGCTGACGCGGAAGCGACCGGCCATCTGGTCGAGGACGCCCTGGGCTTTCGCGTGTCGGACCGGACCAAGGGCATGGTGTTCGTGCGCTGCAATGACTCGCACCATTCGACCGCCTTCGCCCGCGCCGGCTTTGCCAGCCTCAACCATATCGCGTTCGAAATGGCGGACATGGATGCGGTGATGCGCGGCATCGGCCGGTTGCGCGACCATGGCATGGTGCCTGCCTGGGGGCCGGGCCGCCATGGTCCGGGCGCCAATGTCTTCGCTTACTTCATCGCCCCCTTTGGCCCCGTCATCGAATTTTCGACCGCCGTGGAAAAGGTGGCCGAGGATTATCAGGCCGGCGCGCCGGAGGACTGGACCTGGCCCGAGGGCCGGATCGACCAGTGGGGCATGTCCGACAAGGATTTCGCCGGTCTGCGCGCCGCCGAGGAGAAATTCCGCCATCGCCGCGACTGGGATGCCCAATCGCTAGACCTGATCAACGAGGAACAAGCCTGATGCGCTATGTCAGTTTCCGCCGTCCCGACGGCACCCCCAGCTTCGGCCGGATCGAGGGCGAGACGATCGTCGAACTGGCGACCGATGCGGCGCCCAGCCTGAAGGCCGCGCTAACCGACGGCAGCCTGTCGGGCCTGGCCGACGGCGCATCCTATGCCGCCGCCGATGTCGTGCTGCTGCCGGTGATCCCCGATCCCGCCAAGATCCTGTGCGTCGGCCTCAACTATGCCGAACATGTCAAGGAAACCGGCCGCGAGCAGAAGGCGCATCCGGCCATCTTCGTGCGCTATGCCGACAGCCTGATCGCCGATGGCCAGCCGATGGTGAAGCCGACCGTGACCGAACGCTTCGACTATGAGGGCGAACTGGCGCTGGTGATCGGCAAGCCCGCGCACAAGGTCGCGGCCGCCGACGCCTGGGACTATGTCGCCGGCTATGCGGCCTTCAACGACGGCAGCGCGCGCGATTGGCAGCGCCACAATATCCAGTTCACGCCGGGCAAGACCTTTCCCGGCACCGGCGGCTTCGGCCCGGCGCTGGTGACGTCCGACGAGATTGACGATCTTGCCGCGCTGCGCGTCCAGACCCGCCTCAATGGCGAACTGGTGCAGGACCAGCCGGTCAGCGACATGATCTGGGATATTCCCACGGTCATCGAATATGTCACCGCCTTCACGCCATTGAGCCCCGGCGACGTGATCGCCACCGGCACGCCCGGCGGCGTCGGCGACAAGCGCACCCCGCCACTCTACATGAAGGCCGGCGACAAGGTTGAAGTGACCATCGGCACCATCGGCACGCTCAGCAACCGCATCATCGACGAACAATAACAATCATCAACCCGCATACCGGGGGAGGACAGACCATGCGTAACATGCACATCACCATTGCGGCTCTCGCCAGCGCGAGCGCCATCGCCCTTGTCGCGCCGGCCTTCGCGCAGGACGCGCCCGCGCCCGACCAGGCGGCGCAGCCGGCGGACAATTCCGACATCATCGTCACCGCCCAGCGCAAGGCGGAGAAGGTGACCGAGGTGCCGATCTCCATCACCGTGGCCAATGCCGCCCAGCTGGAGCGGCAGCAGGTCAACACGATGAACGACCTCAACCGCATCGCGCCGAGCCTGGAAATCCAGCAGGCGCCCGGCCAGAATACCGGCGGCGGCGGCGCGATCCGCGGCATCGGCACCCAGACCTTCTCGGCCGGCGCGGTCGCCTCGGTCGGCGTCGTCGTCGACCAGGTGAGCCAAGGCAATGCCAATATCTCCGACCTGTTCGACGTAAGCCGGATCGAAGTGCTGAAGGGGCCACAGGGCACCCTGTTCGGCCTCACCACCTCGGCCGGCGTCATCAACATCACCACCAATGCGCCCGATCCGACCGGCTTTTCCGCCCGCGTCCGCACCGAATTGTCGGATGCCGGCACGCTGGGGTCGAAATTCGGCAACCAGATCGTGCAGGGCATGGTCAATATCCCACTGGCGTCCAACGCCGCGATCCGCCTGTCGGGCGTCGCCAATTTCCGCCAGGGACCGAACCGCAACGCCAGCACCGGCGACTATAATGATACCGATCGCTACGGCATTCGCGGCCGCTTCCTGTGGGAGCCGACCGATCGCCTGACCGTCAATGTCATCGGCGACTATACCAAGAGCCGGATCGAGAATGGCGGCGACTTCTTCACCTTCGTCAAGACCAGCGGTCCGGGCACGGCGCTCGGCGGCCTGCTGACCGACACCACCGGCATCACTGCCCGCCTTGCCAGCTGTGGCGTGACGCCGGGCGAGGGCAATCGCGACTATTGTAGCGACGACAGCTATGTCGGCCATACCGAAAATTATGGCGGATCGCTGCAGGTCGATTATGAGGCCGATCCTTTCACCCTCACGTCCGTCACCGCCTATCGCAAGTCGAGCGAGACCGGCTATGGTGCGGCAACCAACGTGTTCCGTGGCGATCCGCTGGAATTGCAGGTCGGCAACGGCCCGACCAACCGGCGCCTGAGCCTCTTCACCCAGGAACTGCGGGTCAGCTCGCCTGCCGACCAGTTCCTGGAATATACTGCCGGCGTCTTCTATTCGAACCAGAAGCAGACCCGCGATCCTGAAACGCTGGCGGTGTCGGTCGTGCCCTTCCCCGGCCTCGTCATCCCGATCGTGCGCAATCCGGGCGCTGACCTCGACATTCAGGATGAATCGCTCGCCGTGTTCGGCCAGGGCACCTTCCACCTGTCGCCCGCGCTGCGCCTGATCGCCGGCGGCCGCTACACCACCGATCGCCTGTCGATGGACCGTTACGATTATTTCACCCCGGCCGATCCGTTCAGCCGCACCGTGCTGGATGTCCAGAAATTCTCCTGGCGCCTGGGCGCGCAATATGACCTGGCCAACAACACGATGGTCTATGCGACCGCCTCGCGCGGGTTCAAGGGTGGGCAGATCGCCATCCCCTCGGCCCCGGCCAAGCCCTTCGTCGTGCTGCCGGAAATCCCGACCGCCTATGAACTGGGCCTCAAGAGCACCCTGTTCGGCGGCTGGGTCGCGGACCTCAACCTCTTCTACAGCAAGATCAAGAATTTCCAGGCGCAGCAGTGCACGGTGGACAGCACGGCGGTCATCTCCTGCGTCCAGACCAACATCAACGGCGTGAAGTCGCGCGGCGCGGAAATCAACTTCTTCGGCAAGGTCTTCGACGGCCTGTCGCTCAACACCGGCTTCATCTATGCCAAGGCGACCTATCCGGGCGGCTTCATCGGCACCGATGGCACCAATATCGGCGGCAGCCAGCTCGCCTATGCGCCCAAGTACAAGTTCACCCTGTCGGGCGAATATGAAGCGCCGGTCACGAGCCGCCTGAAAGGCTTCCTGGCAGCGGATACGGTGTGGAAGTCGAAGATACGCTACGAAGCCAATTCCAACGACGAAACCACCTTCCGTTCGCACTGGCTGGTCGGCGGCCGCATCGGCCTGCGCACCGATGACGATCGCTACAGCGTCGCGATCTTCGGTCGCAACCTGTTCAACGTGCATGAGCCTTCGCTGATGCAGAGCGACTTCCCCTACACCACCGATCAGGGCGAGCAGAATATCGGCGCCATCTATGGCCCGCAGTCCTTCCGCCAGATCGGTATCAGCCTGGACGCGAAATTCTGATCCTCCTGAGGCGGGGCGCCGCTGGTGGCGCCCCGTCTTTTTTCCTAATCCTTCTGGCCAGAGGGGACCTATGAATCCGATCAGGGACGCCATCGCCGCACTGGGCACCGATCTGGGACCGGATATACTCGGCCGGTGCCGGGCGCTGTTCGATGCTGAGCAATCGGCGCTGGCGGCGGTAGTCCCGGTGTCGCAGGCGGACATCGCCTATGGCCCGGACATCCGCCACCGGCTCGACCTCTATGCGCCGCAGGGCGATGCCCCTGCCCCCATTCTGGTCTTCGTCCATGGCGGCGGCTTCCTGAAAGGCGACAAGGGCAGTGCCGACGCCTGGCCCAATGCCAATGTCGGCCGGATGGCGGCGCAGGCCGGTTTTCTGGGCGTCGTCATCAATTATCGCCTCGCCCCCGACCATGGCTGGCCGGCCGGGGCGGAAGATGTCGCGGCCGTCGTCGCCTGGCTCAAGGACAATGCGGCCGCGCATGGCGGCGATGCCGATCGCATCGTCCTGATGGGCACATCGGCCGGCGCGGTCCATGTTGCGGGCTATCTGAAACTCGCCGGATCGGACGCCGTTCGCGCGGCCGTGCTGCTGTCGGGTCTCTATGGCTATACCCCGCTCGATCAACGCGACATGCTCTATTATGGCGATCCTGCGCTCTACCCCGAGCGCATGCCGCTGGAGGCGGTGGCCGCAACCAAGCTGCCGCTGCTGATCGCCTGCGCCGAGTTCGATCCGCCCCGTTTTCAGGCGGAGTTCCTTGCCCTGTTGCAGGACCGGCTGGCGCGCCATGGCGCCATGCCGCGCGCCTTCATCCAGTCGGGCCATAATCATTATTCCATGGCCATGCATCTGGGCACCGCCGACCGGCGGCTCGCCGACGAAATCTGCGCCTTCGTGCGCGAAACCACCGCCTGACAATTACAATAGGAGAGACGGAACATGCTGGATCGCCGCACCCTTCTGGCTACCGGCGCCGTGCTGATGGCCGCCCCGGCCATCGCCGCGCGCAAGAGCGCCACCCCCAATTTCCCCAAGAGCTTCTATTGGGGCGCGGCCACCGCGCCGCATCAGGTCGAGGGCAATAATATCGCCAGCGACCTGTGGTTTCTGGAAAATCAGCAGCCGACCGTCTTCGCCCAGCCCTCGGGCGATGCCTGCAACAGTTTCGCCCTGTGGGAAACCGACCTTGATCTGGTCAAGGCCATGGGCCTCAACGCCTATCGCTTCGGCATCGAGTGGGCGCGGATCGAGCCGGAAAAGGGTCTCTTCTCCCAAGCGATGCTCGATCATTACAAGGCGGTGATCGACGGCTGCCATGCGCGCGGCCTGGCGCCGATCGTCACCTTCAGCCATTTCACCGCGCCGCGCTGGTTCAGTGCGCAGGGCGGCTGGACCAACCCGGAAAGCGCACAGCTGTTCGCCCGCTATTGCGACAAGGCGATGCGCGCGCTGGGCCAGGGCATCGCCAGCGCCATCACCCTCAACGAACCCAATATCCTGCTGCTGCTGAAACCCATGCTGCCCCAACAGGTGTGGGACATCCAGAAACTGACGCTGGAAACCGCCGCCAAGCGGCTGGGCGTGCCCAAATATGTCTGCGCCAATGTCGCCGGCTTCGATGACCTACCCGCGCTCCAGACCGGCCTCGAAGCCGCGCACAAGGCGGGCAAGGCCGCGATCAAGGCAGTACGCGGCGACCTGCCGGTCGGTTTCTCGCTGGCGTTGATGGACGATCAGGCGGTCGGCGCCCATTCGGTGCGCGATGCCATGCGCAAGCAGCTTTACGGCAATTGGCTGGAGATCGCGAAGGGCGACGATTTCATCGGCGTCCAGAATTACGAGCGCGCCTTGTGGGGCGACAAAGGCCGCCTGCCCGCGCCCAAGGGCGGGGCCGTCAACTGGTCCGGCACCGAAGTCTGGGCGCCCTCGCTCGGCGGCGCAGTGCGTTTTGCCCATGAAGCGACCGGCGTGCCGATCCTGGTGTCCGAACATGGCGTGGGCAGCGACGATGATGCGGTCCGCGCGAAGTTCATTCCCGAGGCGCTCGCCGGCCTCAAGGCCGCGATCGACGATGGCGTGCCGGTGCTGGGCTATTGCCACTGGTCGCTGCTCGACAATTTCGAGTGGATATTTGGCTACAAGCCCAAATTCGGCCTGCACAGCGTCGATCCGGTGAGCTTCGCCCGCACGGCCAAGCCTAGCGCCGCCGTCTATGGCGCAATCGCCCGCCGCAACGCGCTGTAAAGGGAGGATCGCCATGAAGCGCCTTGTCCTCCTGCCCCTGCTGCTGGCCTCACCCGCCATCGCCCAGATGCCGACACCCGTGCCAGCGCAGGCTCCGGCCGAACCCGATGCCATCCCGCTCTATCCCGATCTCAAGGCGCCCAAGGACACGACCGAGAATTGGGTGCGGTTCGGGGATGATCTGGCGGTGCGCAACGTCACCGTGCCGACCATCACCCCGGTCCTGCCCGATCCGGCCAAGGCGACCGGCGCGGCAGTGATCGTCGCGCCCGGCGGCGCCTTCATGCTGCTGGCGATGGATCATGAGGGATGGAATGTCGCGCGCTGGCTGGCCGATCATGGCATCGCTGCCTTCGTCCTCAAATATCGGCTGAACCCGACCCCCGCCGACACAGCCGAGGCATCGGCCTATATGGGCAAGCGCATGGCGGAATCCCTGCGCGATCCCACCGTGCCGCCGACGATCAGCGAACCGCGCGCCACGCTGGATGCGCTGGCCGCATTGAAGCGGGTTCGAGCGGGTGCCGGCCAATGGGGCGTGGATCCGCAGCGGGTCGGCATGATCGGCTTTTCGGCCGGTGCGATGACCACGCTGAACGCCACGCTGGAGGGCAAGGGCACCGATCGCCCGTCCTTCATCGGCTATGTCTATGGCCCGATGCTGGCGCGCGATGTCCCGGCCGATGCGCCGCCGATGTTCGCCGCCATCGCCAATGACGACAGCCTGTTCCCCAACCCCTCCTATGCGCTGGTGGAAAGCTGGCGCCGGGCGCATGTCCCGGTCGAACTCCACGCCTATGAACGCGGCGACCATGGGTTCGGCATCGGCAAGCCGGGCACGACGACCATGGGCCTGTTGCCGCAGTTTCTGAACTGGATGGACATGCGCGGTCTGCTGACCCCGAAGGCGGGACAATGACCGGCAGTGTCTCGATCCGGCGGGAGGCGGCGATCAGCGTCGGCATCAACGGCGCGCTGAGCCTGGCCTTCTTCCTCGCCTTGTTCGGCGCCCAGCCGCGCCTGCTGACCTGGGCCGCGCCCGATCGGCTGGCGCTGGATTTCGTGCCACAGAGCATCGCCGTCGCGCTGATGAGCGCGCTCGTCCCGGCGCTGATCGCGCGGCGACGGGTCGGCGGTGGCGTGCGCCCGATCCTGCTGCGGGCCGCTGGCTTTGCGTTGGCCGGCGCCGCGCTGGGCGGGCTGCTTGCGCTCACGACCTGTGGCCTGCCGCCGATCGGCTGGGGCGCCGCACTGGCCATCAAGATCGCCTATGGCGGCGCGCTCGGCGCGCTGGTCGCCAGCCTGGCGCTGCGGCGGATGCTCTCGTCCGCCCCAATCATCTGAAATGAGGATCCCCCGATGACATTCCGTGCCCTGCGTCTCGCCATGCTGCTGGCCGGCACCGTGCTTGCCATGCCGGCCCAGGCCGACGATCTGGCCGACGGCTTCAACAATCCGCCCCAGTCGGCCCGGCCGCGGGTCTGGTGGCACTGGATGAACGGCAATGTGACCAAGGACGGGATCGACAAGGATCTCGACTGGCTGGCCCGCATCGGCATTGGCGGGGTGCAGAATTTCGACGCCAGCCTGATGACGCCGCAGATCGTCAAGGAGCGGCTGGTCTATATGACAGACGGCTGGAAGGACGCCTTCCGCCACGCCGTCCAGACCGCCGATGCCAGGGGGCTGGAATTCGCGATCGCGGCGTCGCCGGGTTGGAGCGAGACCGGCGGCCCCTGGGTCAAGCCGCAGGACGCGATGAAGAAGCTGGTCTGGTCGGAGACGGAAGTCGAAGGCGGCCAGAAGGTGAAAGGCGCCCTGCCCGCGCCACCCTCCGTCACCGGCGCCTTCCAGAGTGCGAAGTTCAGCGATCCGTTGGCCGGTGGCGCAGAGATAGCCGACCAGCCGCGCTTCTATGGCGAGGCGCGGGTGCTGGCCTATCCGATTGCCGAGGCGGCCTTGCCGACGCCGCGTATCCTCGATGCCGATGGCCAGCCGATCGCAGGTGCGGCCGCACTGGGCGACCGCGATCTCGAAACCATCGCCCAGATGGCCAAGGGCGATGCGGCCCATCCCGGCACGCTGATCCTGGACTATGGCAAGCCGGTCACGGTGCGATCGGCCAGCCTGTTCGTGCCCCATGCCCGCCCCCCCTTCGGCGACCCTGTCTATCGCCCGACGATCGAGGCGGAGACGGCGCAGGGCTGGCAGCCGCTCGGTCGCTTTTCGCTGACCGAAGTCGCCTCCACCACCAGCTTCGCGCCGGTGACGGCGCAGCGCTTCCGGCTGGTCCTGTCGCCCAATGATGCGGCCAAGTCGCCGGGCCTGGGCGATGGTGCGCCCGGCGCGGTCATGATGGATGTGTTCGCCCGCCCCGACAGCCCGACGCTGGGCATCGGCGACCTGCGCCTGTCGGCAGAGGCACGGATCGATCAGTTTGAAGCGAAGGCCGGCTATGCCATCGCCTCCGATTATAACCGTCTGGGCATGGGTCCGACCGATGCACCCGCGATCGACCCGGCCAGGGTCATCGACCTGACCGACCGGCTGCGTCCCGACGGGACGATCGACTGGACCGCGCCCAAGGGGACGCGTTGGCGCATCGTCCGCATGGGCTGGTCGCTGACCGGCAAGACCAACCACCCCGCCACGCCCGAGGCTACGGGGCTGGAAGTGGACAAATATGATGCGGCGGCGGTGCGCCGCTATCTCGAAACCTATCTCGCCATGTATCGCGATACGGTCGGCGCCGACTGGATCGGCAAGAAGGGCATCCGCGCGCTGCTGACCGACAGTATCGAGGTGGGCGCATCCAACTGGACGCCGCGCATGGTCGAGGAGTTCAAGGCGCGGCGCGGCTATGACCCCGTCCCCTTCCTGCCGACCCTGACCGGCGCGGTGGTGGGATCGGCCGCGCGCAGCGACGCCTTCCTGCATGATTATCGCCAGACCCTGGCCGATCTGCTGGCCGACGCCCATTATGGCACGGTGGCCCAGGTCGCGCATGAAAATGGCCTGACCGTCTATGGCGAGGCGCTGGAAAATGGCCGGCCGGTGCTGGGCGACGACCTTGCCATGCGATCTCATACCGACGTGCCGATGGCGGCGATGTGGACCTTCAATCGCGGCAGCGCGCCGCGCCCGACGCTGATCGGCGACATGAAGGGTGCCGCGTCGGTCGCCCATATCTATGGCCAGAATATCGTGTCGGCCGAGAGCATGACGTCGGCCTTCGCCCCCTGGGCCTTTGCCCCGGCCGACCTCAAGCGCGTGATCGACCTGGAATTCGTGTCCGGCGTCAACCGGCCGATCGTCCACACCTCCGTCCACCAGCCGGTGGATGACAAGGTGCCGGGCCTCAGCCTCATGATCTTCGGCCAATATTTCAACCGCCACGAAAGCTGGGCCAATATGGCCAAGCCCTGGGTCGACTATATGGCGCGCACCGGCTTCCTGTTGCAGCAGGGTCGTGACCATGCCGACATCGCCTATTTCTATGGCGAGGATGCGCCGATCACCGCCCTGTTCGAGCATGGCGTGCCGGCCGACCTGCCCAAGGGTTATGCCTATGACTTCGTCAATGCCGAGATCTTGGCAACCAAGGCGTCGGTGCAGGATGGCGACCTGATCGCCGGCAAGGCCCGTTACAAGGCGCTGTATCTGGGCGGATCGAGCAAGGTGATGACGCTCGCCACCTTGCAGCGCATCGCCGCGCTGGTCGAGGGGGGCGCCACCCTGATCGGCACCGCGCCCGACCGCGCACCCGGCCTGCAGGATGATCCCGCCGCCTTCCGTGCGCTGGTGGCGAAGCTGTGGAGCGGCCAGCCGGTCGGCAAGGGCAAGGTGATTGCCAGCGCCGATATCGACGCCGCGCTCGCCGGCACGGGCATCGGGGCCGATTTCCGTGTGACCGGCAGCGGCGATGCCGGTGCCTATCGCTTCCTCCACCGCGCTTTGCCCGATGGCGACCTCTATTTCGTGACCAATGGCAAGGCGCAGGCCGAGCATGTCGAGGCGCGTTTCCGCGTCACCGGTCACCAGCCGGAAATCTGGCGCGCGATCGACGGCAGCGCCGCGCCGCTGTCCTACCGGATCGAGGGCAGCGACACGGTTATCCCGCTTGATGTCGGGCCGGAGGATGCCTTCTTCATCCTGTTTCGCAAGCCGGCGCAGGCGCCCGGCCGGACGATCACGCCAATGGCGGTCAAGCAGGTCGCCACCCTGTCGCAGCCCTGGACCGTGCGCTTCCAGCCCGGTCGCGGCGCGCCGGCCGAGATCGCGATGCCGTCGCTGACGGCGCTCGACAAGAGCAGCGATCCGGGCGTGCGCTATTTCTCGGGCGAGGCGACCTATGCCAGCAGCTTTGCCCTGCCCAGGGGCGCCAAACCCGGCGCGCCGCTGTGGCTCGATCTCGGCAGCGTCGGCGATGTCGCGGAGGTGCGGGTCAATGGCCAGGTCGCGGGCACAAGCTGGTTCGCTCCCTATCGGCTGGACGTCGGCAGACTGGTGAAGCCCGGCCGCAACGCGATCGAGGTGAAGGTCGCAAACCTGTGGGTCAATCGCCTGATCGGCGACCAGCAGCCCGGCGCGGACAAGATCACCTACACCGCCGCCCCCACCTATCGCCCCGATGCGCCGCTGCGTCCGTCGGGCCTGATCGGGCCGGTCACGCTGTCGGCGGAACAATAAGCAGGGGCCACGCGGATGCTCGCTTGAACGCGGGAAAGTCGCCGCCTATCAGGCGGTCATCATGACCGACGATCAGCAGAGCATCCGCGCCATCCTCGACCGGCTGCGCGCCCCGGCGGGCAATCCCGTGGCCCGCGCCCGCTGGCTGGTCGAACGACAGGTGCCCGAAGCGCGGCGCGGCCCCGGCTGGGACCGGCACTGGCGCGAGCTGGAAGCCTATCTGGATAGCCCGGTCAGCTGGTCGGGCAATCGCGATGCGGACGGGATCGAGGGGTGGGACGATGACATCTGACCGGCTGATCGACATGATGATCGCGCGGCTGGTGATCGCCCATGGCAAGAGCAAGCATCATTGGCGCAAGGCGATCGGTCCGGTCCGCCTCTACAGCCGCGCCACCCACCCCCATTGCAACTGGGCCTTCACGCCCAGCGGCACGGCGGGCGAGATATCGGTGATCGAGACGCTGCTCGACGACCTGCATCTGCGCCATCCGCTGATCGATCGCTAATACCAAGACTCGATGAGCTTGCCTCATCGAGTCTTGGTAAAGCCCGCGCGGCGCTTGAGCGTTGCAAGGTGCTGATGCGCCAGAATCACTGCACCTTGTCAAAAACAAAGGGCGTAGACGGCTTGTCGCCATCCACGCCCCCTGCGACCCCGAAGGGATTCCGATCAGCCGGCGAGCTGCGTTTCCAGTTCGCCCAACACGCGATAGCAGTCGAACACCTTGGCGACCGAGCTGTTGGGCTCGCGGCCCTCGCGGATCGCGCTGATGAACTCGCGGTCCTGCAATTCGATGCCATTGCTGGAGATCGCGACACCGGCCAGGTCGATCGGTTCTTCCTTGCCGTTCACCAGATCGTCGTAGCGGGCGATATAGGTGTCGGTGTCGCCGATATAGCGGAAGAAGGTGCCAAGCGGCCCGTCATTGTTGAAGCTCAGCGACAGGGTGCAGATGGCGCCGGTCTCGCTCTTCAATTGGATCGACATGTCCATGGCGATGCCGAGGTCAGGATGGATCGGCCCCTGCACCGCATGGGCGGCGACGATCTTGCCCGCCTGATAGGCGAACAGGTCGACCGTATGCGCGGCGTGATGCCACAGAAGATGGTCGGTCCAAGACCGCGGCTCGCCCTTGGCATTGATATTCTTGCGGCGGAAGAAATAGGTCTGCACGTCCATCTGCTGAACGTTGAATTCGCCCGCCTGGATACGGTTGTGGACGAACTGATGCGACGGGTTGAAGCGTCGGGTATGGCCGACCATGCAGGTGAGGCCGGTTTCCTGCTGCTTGGCGAGCACCGCCTGCGCATCGGCCCAGCTGTCGGCGAGCGGGATTTCCACCTCGACATGCTTGCCCGCATTCATGCAGGCGATCGCCTGTTCCGCGTGCATCTGGGTCGGCGTACACAGGATCACCGCGTCGACATCGTCGCGCGCCAGCGTCTCGTTGAGGTCGGTCGTCACATGGCCGATGCCATATTTCTCGGCGACCTTCTTCGTCGCCTCCAGTTCGCGGCCGATGATCGAGGTGACAGTGACGCCGTCAATATTCTTGAGGCCATCCAGATGCTTTTCGCCAAAGGCGCCGGCACCGGCGAGGGCAATACGCATGATATTCTCCTAGGACAGGTTAGCGGGCGGGTTCGAGCACCAGGTGCCCGACCGCGGTGTTGGAAGCGGGAACATGATAATGGCGGTGCAGCGGCCGGACCTTGTCGCCCAGTGCCCCGCGCATGATCAGCCACATGACCATCTCGATCCCTTCGGACCCGGTCTCGCGCAGATATTCGATATGCTCGATCGCGCGCAGCGCCTCGCCATCGTCGCTCTGGCTCATCAGGTCGAGGAAGCGATTATCCCACTCGGCATTGATGAGACCGGCGCGCGGCCCCTGAAGCTGGTGGCTCATGCCGCCCGTGCCCCAGATCTGGACGTTGAGATCCTCGGGGAAGCTCTCGACCGCGCGGGCGATCGCCTCGCCCAGCCGCCAGCAGCGATTGCCCGACGGCGGCGGATAGGTGACGACATTGACCGCCACCGGGATCACCCGGCACGGCCAGGCGTCGGGCTGGCCGAACATCAGGCTCAACGGCACGGTCAGGCCATGGTCGACATCCATCTCGTTGATGATGGTCATGTCGAATTCGTCGAGGATCAGGCTCTGGGCGATGTGCCAGGCAAGGTCCGGCTCGCCGATCACGTCGGGCACCGGGCGCGGCCCCCAGCCCTCGTCCGCCGGCTTGTAGCGTTCGCCGCAGCCGATCGCGAAGGTCGGGATGATCTTCATGTCGAAGGCGGAGGCATGGTCATTATAGACCAGGATCACGACATCGGGCTTTTCCTGCGCGATCCATTGCCGCGACCAGTCATAGCCGGCGAACAAAGGCTGCCAATAAGGTTCGGCGGTCTTGCCCAGATCCATGGCAGCGCCGATGGCGGGCACATGGCTGGTGGCGACGCCGGCCGTGATGCGGGCCATCAGCGTTTCTCCTTGATGGAGCGGACACCCTGAGGCGAGCGGCCGCCGGCGATCATCATCGCCTGATAATCTTCCGGGCTCATCCCGGTCATGGTGCCGACCGCCTGCAGGAAGCTGAGGCCGTCGGTCGAGAACACCTTGGCGAGGAAATAGATGTTCCCGCCCAGGTCCAGGCAGCGATTATAGTCGCGGTCCAGGATCGCCTGTTTCTGATCCTCGGTCATCGGCCATTCGTCGATATAGGCGCGCTCGCCAGCCAGCCAGCGGACGCGGTTTTCCGCCTTCATCAGGCTCATCGCGAACTGGTTCATCCAATAGCCCTGACGCGCCCGCGCCGCCGTATAGACGCGGGTGCCGGGGATATCGTCGAACTCGGCGAGATATTCGTGGATATCGATGCTCATCTCATCCTCTCTTGGCATCCATCCCCCGGCCCTTCCTTCCAACAAAGGACCGGGGGATGAACGCGCCCCTCCGCGGGGATAGGGTTATAGGCCGCGCGCTTTCAATTGCGCGTCGAGCCGGGGGAAGACCCGGCGGGCATTGCCCGCAAAGATCGCGGCACGCTCGCCCTCGCTGATGTCCAGCGCATCGACATAGCGCTTGGTATCGTCGAAATAATGGCCGGTGGTGGGATCGATGCCGCGCACCGCGCCGACCATTTCCGACCCGAACAATATGTTCTTGTTGTCGATCACATCGGCCAGCAGGTCGACGCCCGGCTGATGATAGACACAGGTGTCGAAGAAGATGTTGTTCATCAGATGGGTCGACAGGTCGGGCTTCTTGAGCATGTCGGCCAGGCCGCGATAGCGGCCCCAATGATAGGGCACCGCGCCGCCGCCATGCGGGATGATGAACTTGAGGGTCGGGAAATCCCTGAACAGGTCGCCTTCCAGCAACTGCATGAAGGCGATGGTGTCGGCGGCGATATAATAGCCGCCGGTCGCATGCATCGCCGGATTGCAGCTGCCCGAGACATGGATCATCGCCGGCACATCCAGTTCGACCATCTTCTCGTAGAAGGGATACCAATATGTGTCGGTCAGCGGCGGATGCTGAAAATGGCCACCGCCCGGATCGGGATTGAGGTTGCAGCCGATGAAGCCCATGTCGACGCAGCGTTCCAGCTCGGCAATGCTGTTGGCCATGTCCGCCCTGGGCGACTGGGGCAGCATGCACACGCCGACGAAGGTTTCGGGGAACAGGCCGACGACGCGCGCGATCAGGTCGTTGCAGCGCATCGCCCATTCCTTCGCCACCGCCGCGTCGCCGACATGGGGCGCCATGGCCGAAGCGCGCGGCGAGAAGATGGTGAGGTCGGCGCCACGTTCCTTGATCAGGCGCAGCTGGTTCGCCTCGATCGTTTCGCGGATTTCGGCATCGCTGATGTCGGGATAGGCGGGGGCAGGCACACCCGCCTTGAACGCCGCCTTCTGTTCCTCGCGCCAGGCGTCATGCCCCTTGGGCAGCACGGTATAATGGCCGTGGCAGTCGATAATCATGGTCTTGCCGCGTCGGCCTTTCCTGTCTGTTCTGCTTTTGCTTGGATGATGCTGTCGATCTTGGCGCCCAGCCCTTCGGGCGGCGTCTTGAGGCCCAGCGTGCCGATCGCCTGCTGGCGCTCGACCGTGCCGCGCGTCATCGCGGAACCGGTGCCAAGGCCGTCGAGCGTCTTGACCACCTCCGCCATCTCGGCCGCGCGGCGCAGCCCATGGACCATCATGCGGTCGAGATTATAGTCGGCGCGAATGTCCCAGGGGCGCGGCTTCTCGCTGGCGTCGAGCGATCCGATCACCTCGTCCAGCACGCCCGCCGCATCGGCCGCCAGCATGCATTCGGCGGTCAGCGCCTCCAGCCCCTTGACCATGACCGACCGGATCATCTTGACCGCCGACGCCCGGCCGACGGCCTCGCCGACGACGCGGATATTGATGAAGCCCAGCCGCGCCAGGCCCGCCCGCGCCGCATCGGCATGGGCACCGCTGACCAGCAGTGGCACGTTCAGCCGGGCCGGATCGACCGGCGCCATGACGGCGACATCGACATAATGGCCACCGGCCGCCTCGATCGCGCGGGCCGCCGCCTGCTTGGTCTGGGGCGCGACGCTGTTGAGATCGCAATAGAGGGCGCCGGGGGCGATATGGACGGCGGCAGCCTGTGCCACGGCCAGCGCCTGGTCGGCGGTGACGAGCGAGAGGATGAAGGAAACGGGCGCGACGGCATCGGCCAGCGTCGGCACGGCCCGTACGCCGGCCCTGGCACAGCGTGCCAGCATCGCATCGCGGGTGGCGCGATCGTTCGTCTGGATATCATAGACGCGGGCCGCGTCGATCCAGTCCCCCGCCATCGCAAAGGTGGACCCCGCCTCGCCAAATCCGATCAGACCGATTTCCTGCTCCATGTCGGGTTGGATGACGGATCATGCCTGATGCCGCCAATCGAATCCGCTGGGCCAGTATAAGATTTTACGAATTCATATGTGCCGCCGCCTGATCGATCGCGGCCATATACTGCTGCTGCAACCGGGTCGGGCGCCAGTCGGCCCGCGTGGTGAGGCCGATGGTCCGGCTGATTGCCCCCGGCGCCGGGCCGATGTCGATCAGCAACCCCGCCTCCAGCTCCAGCGCCAGTTGATCGTGCGACAGCAAGGTCAGATACTCGCCGCCGACCAGCAATTGCCGGATCGTCATCACCGATCCGCATTCGATCGGCACCGCCGGCAGATCGCCGCCCAGCGCCGCGAACATCGCCTGCCATAACTGGCGCAGCGGCGTCCCCTCCGGCGGCAGGATCCAGGGATAGCGGCGCAGCGCATCGGCGTCCCAGCCCGCCGCCAGCGCATGGCCGCGCCGCGCCAGGATGGTCGGCCGATCCTCGAATAACGGCCGTTGCGTCAGGTCCAGCGCCATCGCCGGATCGCGCAGCGCGCCGACCATCATGTCGATTTCGCCATCGCGCAGCGGGCCGACCAGTTCGGCATGCGATCCTTCATGCACGCTGATGTCGACCAGCGGGAAATCGGCGCGAAAGCGGGCGATCGCATCGGGGATCAGGCGCGCGCGCGACAGCGGCATCGCGCCGACCAGGATGCGCCCACCCTCTTGTCCGCGCAGGTCGGCCAGATCCTCCAGCCCCTGTCGCAATTCCGCCAGCGCCAGCCGCAGCCGCTGCGCCAGCACCGTCCCGGCCCTGGTCAGCATCACGCCGCGCCCGCGCCGGTCGACCAGCCTTTGCCCCAGCGCCAGCCCCAGATCGCCGACCGCCCGATGCAGCGAAGGTTCGGCCACGCCCGTCGCCGCCGCCGCCGCCGCATAGCTGCCGCCGCGCGCCAGGGCGACGAAGGCGCGCACCTGCGCCGCCGTCACCCGGTTGCTGCCGATCAGCCGCAGCGCCGCGTCGATCCGGGGTTTCAGCCGCTCCGCCGGTTCCAGCGCGACCATGCCGCCGGGCTGGCGCGCGAACAGCGGCAGGCCCAGTTGCGCCTCCAGCTTGGCGATCCCCTGGGTCACCGCCGGCTGGGTCAAATTGACCGCGCGCGCCGCCAGGCTGACGCTGCCAAGCTCCACCACGGCGGCCATGGCGGCGAGATGACGGATATTGAACTGGTCGGGGTTCATATCCAACACTTAGCAAAAATTTATGCACTGGTTCCAGTTCGGATTTGAGCATCGCGCTGCACCTGTCCACATCGCTGTCAACTTATGCGCTAGGAGAAGGCTTGATGTCCGGCATTGTCGTCCAGAATATCGAACGGGCGGACCTGTCCGTCATCGATGGCCTCGCCAAGGCGGGCGTCGCCACCGTCCATGAAGCCCAGGGCCGCAAGGGCCTGCTCGCCCCCTATATGCGCCCCATCTATCCGGGCGCCCGCATCGCCGGCAGCGCGGTGACGATCTCCGCCCCGCCGGGCGACAACTGGATGGTCCATGTCGCGATCGAGCAGTTGAAGGAAGGCGACATATTGCTGCTCGCCCCGACCAGTCCCTGCACCGACGGCTATTTCGGCGACCTGCTCGCCACCTCCGCCCAGGCACGGGGTTGTCGTGGCCTCATCATCGACGCGGGCGTGCGCGACGTGCGCGACCTCAAACAGATGAACTTCCCGGTCTGGTCCAAGGCGGTCCATGCCCAGGGCACGATCAAGGGCACGCTGGGATCGGTCAATATCCCGGTCGTGTGCGCCAATGCGCTGGTCAATCCGGGCGACGTGATCATCGCCGACGATGACGGCGTGTGCATCGTGCCGCGCGCCGATGCCGCCGCCGTGCTGGAAAAGGCGCAGGCCCGCGAAGCCGCCGAGGAAGCCAAGCGCGTCCGCCTGGCCGCCGGGGAACTGGGCCTCGACATCTACAATATGCGCCCGCGCCTGCAGGAAATGGGCCTGAAATATGTCTGACGGCCAGACCAGCACCCGCGTGATGTGGATGCGCGGCGGCACGTCCAAGGGGGGCTATTTTCTGGCCGAAGACCTGCCCGCCGATGGTGCCGCGCGCGACGCCTTCCTGCTGCGGGTCATGGGATCGCCCGATCCGCGCCAGATCGATGGCATGGGCGGCGCCGATCCGCTGACCAGCAAGGTCGGCGTCGTGAAGAAATCCGAGCGGGAGGGCGTCGATGTCGACTATCTCTTCCTCCAGGTCTTCGTCGATCAGGCGATCGTCAGCGACGCGCAGAATTGCGGCAATATCCTGGCCGGCATCGGCCCCTTCGCGATCGAGCGCGACCTCGTCGCCGCGCAGGACGGCGAGACCCGCGTGGCCATCTTCATGGAAAATACCGGGCAGATCGCGATCGCCACGGTGCAGACGCCCGGCGGCAAGGTCCGCTATGATGGCGAGGCCAGGATCGACGGCGTGCCCGGCAGCGCCGCGCCGATCCCGCTGGAGTTTCGCGACACCGCCGGCTCCTCCTGCGGCGCGCTGCTGCCGACCGGCAACGCCTTTGACGAGGTGGAGGGCGTGCGCGTCACCCTGATCGACAATGGCATGCCCTGCGTCGTGATGAAGGCGCAGGATGTCGGCATCACCGGCTATGAAGACCGCGACACGCTGGACAAGGACAGCGCGCTCAAGGCCCGGATCGAGGCGATCCGATTGGCCGTCGGCGAGCGGATGAACCTGGGTGACGTGCGCGAAAAGTCGGTGCCCAAGATGATGCTGGTCGCCCCGCCCCGCGATGGCGGTGCGGTCACGGTGCGCAGCTTCATCCCGCATCGCGCCCATGCCTCGATCGGCGTGCTCGGCGCGGTCAGCGTCGCCACCGCCTGCCTGATCGAAGGATCGCCCGCGGCCGAGGTGGCGTCGATCCCCGGCGGCAATCGCAAGACGCTGTCGGTCGAGCATCCGACCGGCGAGACGACCTGCGTCATGGAACTGGACGAGAGCGGCGCGGTCACCAGCGCCGCCATGCTGCGCACCGCGCGCAAGCTGATGGATGGAGAGGTTTTCGCATGACCGCCCCCCAACTTGGCCGGATCATTAGCTGGCACGGCAATCCGACCAAACCGCGCTACACCCCGCCGGCCAGTGCGATCGACGCCCATTGCCATGTGTTCGGCCCGATGGCGGATTTCCCCTTCAGCGCAAAGGCGAAATATCTGCCGGAAGATGCCGGCCCGGACATGCTGTTCGCGCTGCGCGACCATCTGGGCTTCGCCCGCAACGTCATCGTCCAGGCAAGCTGCCACGGCACCGATAACGCGGCGACGCTGGAGGCCATCGCCAGGTCGAACGGCAAGGCGCGCGGCGTCGCCGTGGTCGATCCGGCCATTTCGGAGGCTGACCTCGCCGCCCTGCATGAGGGCGGAATGCGCGGCATCCGCTTCAATTTCCTGAAACGCCTGGTCGATGACGCGCCCAAGGACAGGTTCCTGGAAGTGGCGAACCGCCTGCCCAGGGGCTGGCATGTCGTCATCTATTTCGAGGCGGACATATTGGAGGAGCTGCGCCCCTTCATGGACGCGATTCCGGTGCCGCTGGTGATCGACCATATGGGCCGCCCGGACGTGAGCCAGGGGCCGGGCGGCGCCGACATGAAGACGTTCCGCGCCTTCCTCGACAGCCGCGACGACATCTGGTTCAAGGCGACCTGCCCGGATCGTCTGGACCCGACTGGAGACCCATGGAACGCCTTTGCCGATGCGGTCGCACCGCTGGTCGCCGACTATCAGGACCGCGTGCTGTGGGGCACCGACTGGCCGCACCCGAACATGCAGGATGCGATCCCTGATGATGGCCATCTGGTCGACATGATCCCGCGCATCGCCCCGACGGAGACATTGCAGCGCAAGCTGCTGATCGACAATCCGATGCGGCTCTACTGGCCCGAGGAATTATAAGGCCACAGCCGGTTTCCAACCAGCGCACGGCCGCTCCATCGGGAGCGGCCGGTTGCATTTGCGCAACATGCCTTTCGCAAATGCAAGTCAACAGAATTGCGAACGAATATCAATATCGCTATGGGCGCCCCATAACCGAGTCACGGGGGATCCCATATGAAGAAGTTCATCGCATTGAGCGGCGCGGCCCTGATCGCGCTGTGCCATGGCACCGCCTGGTCGGCAGAGGCGGCCGCTGCGGACGCCCCCCGCACTGACGAAGACAGCATCGTCGTCACCGCCGCGACCACCGGGTCCAAGACGGACACCGCACTGGTTGAGCTGCCCCAGCCGATCAAGGTCATCACGTCCGAACAATATCTGTCGCAGGGTGCGATCAGCATCAGCGACACGGTGAAATATGCCGCCGGCGTGCTCGCCAATCCCTATGGCCGCGATACCCGCGTCGACGGCTTCAACGTCCGTGGCCTAGATGCGCTGCAGTTCCGCGACGGCATGCGCGACATCTTCAGCTATTATGCGTCGATCACGTCGGACCCCTATAATTTCTCGCGCGTGGAGATCCTGCGTGGCCCGGCATCGGTGCTGTTCGGCCAGGGGTCGATCGGCGGCCTGGTCAACCTGGTCAGCAAGACGCCCGATTTCACCACGCGCGGCGAACTCAACCTCGTCTATGGCAGCTATGACCGCAAGGAAGCGATGGGCGACGTCAATGTCGCGCTCGCCGACAATCTGGCGGTGCGTTTCGTCGGCCGCGTCCGCGACGCCGACACCTATGTCGACCATGTCCCCGACGACCGCGTAATGTTCGCGCCCTCGATCCGCTGGCAGCCGACCCCGGATACCGACATCGTGCTGACCGGCCTCTATCAGGAGGATGATACCGGTTCGACGTCGCAGTTCCTGCCGATCGTCGGCACTTTCATGCCCAACAATGTCGCGGGCGAGCAGCTGGATCGCTACACTTTCGTCGGCAAGGCCGGCTGGGATCGCTATGATGGCCGGTCGCTGCAGGGCGGTGGGTCCATCACCCATCGCTTTTCGGACAATATCAAGCTGAACCTCAAGGCGCGCTATATCGACAGCGACCTGGAATATAACACCCATTATGCCGACAGCTATTCCAACCCGCAGGATCCCTTCTCGGTCTATGGCACCGACGGGCGCACCATCGCGCTGACGGCCGACGCCAGCGACGCGCGGATGAACGTCTTTTCGACCGACAACAACGTCCAGTTCAATTTCAACACCGGCGCCAATATCGAGCACAAGCTGCTGGTCGGCATCGACTATAGCTGGAACAAGGTGTCCAAGCGTTATGCCGGCGGCTATGAACTGGTCGACCTTTACGACATCGATTATGATGCGCTGGCGACCTATGATCCGACCGGCCCGTTCACCAGCGACAGCCAGAAGCAGCTGGGCGTCTATGTCCAGGACCAGATCCGCTTCTATGACCGGGTATCGGTCGTGCTGGGCGCCCGCCGCGATCGCGTGACCGGTTCTTCGGGCCAGAAGGACAATGCCACCACCTTCCGCGCCGGCATCATCGGCGAAATCGGCGCCGGCATCTCGCCCTTCTTCAGCTACACCGAAAGCTTCCTGCCGGTCGCCGGCCGGATCGACAATGGCGACGGCAGCTATGGCGATGCCTACAAGCCGCAGACCGGCACCCAATATGAAGCCGGCGTGAAGTGGCAGCCGGCGCCCAGCACCCTGGTCACCGCCACCGTTTTCAAGATCAAGGAGCGCAACCGCGTCCTCTATCTCGCCGCCGGCGGCACGACCCAGTCGGGCGTGCTGAACACCAAGGGTTTCGAGATCGAGGCGAGCCACACCCTGCCCGGCAATTTCGAGCTGCTGGCCAATTATGGCTATTCGAAGCTGAAGTCGGAAACCAACACCAGCCTCGACTATATGCCGCGCCACACCGCATCGCTCTGGTCCACCAAGACCTTCGGCCTGGCCGACGAGGCGCAACTGCGGCTGGGCGGCGGCGTCGTCTATAGCGGCAAGAGCGTGTCGACCAGTTCGATCTGGTCGATCGTCACGCCGTCGCGCACCACCGTCGACGCGCTGGCGGAAATCACCTGGCAGGACTGGCGTTTCGCGCTCAACGCGACCAACCTGCTCAACAAGAAATTCTACGCGTCCTGCCTGGCGCGTGGCGACTGCTTCATGGGCGCGCCGCGCAACGTCATGGGCACGGTCGGCTTCCGTTTCTGAGGAGAGAGACTATGCTGAAATGGACTAGTGCGCTGCTGGCGATCGCCTGCCTGCCCGTGATGGCGCAGGCGCATGAAGTGTGGGTCGAGCGTGACGGCGCCGGCCCGGCCCGCATCTATCTGGGCGAACCGGGCGATCCGCTGCCCGAAGGCGGCGACCCCGAGTTCGAGAAGCTGAAGGCGCCCAAGCTGGTGCCCGCATCCTCCGCCGCGCAGGTGCGCAAGGCCGGCTATATCGAGGTTGCCGTGCCCGCCGGCGACGTGCGCGTGATCGACGACAGCGTGTTCGATCCCTGGGGCGAGGAAGGCAAGAAGGAAGGCGTGATCTATTATGCGCGCGCCGGCCGCAGCGAGGCCAAGGCGGGGATGCCGCTGGAAATCGTGCCGACGGCCGCCGACGCCAACAGCTTCACGCTGGTCCGCGACGGCAAGCCGCTTGCCGGGGTCAAGGTGACCGCGATCTCGCCCGACAAATGGTCGAAGGGCTTCGTCACCGACGCCCAGGGCCGCGTGACCCTGCCGATCAAGGAAAAGGGCCGCTACATCCTGACCGCGACGCAGGAGGAAAAGGGCGACCTCAGCCTGCGCGGGGCCAAGGTGGCGACGCTCTACAACATCGCCACGCTGACCTTCGTCAATAATTGAGACCGGAGCGGCGCGGGCCATCGACCCGCGCCGCCGTCTCAAGCGGCGAGAGCCGCCAGATCGGCATCCAGGGCGTCGAGCGCCCCATCGGTGAACTGCGACGGTGCAAAGGGCTGGATCGCGCGGAGCGTCATGCCCCTCGCCATGGCGATGCGCTGGTCATCGGCCGCGCCGGGAAAATAGCGATCGAGCAGGCTGCGCGTCTGCGGATCGGCCAGCAGCACGCCGATCTTCGTGCGAGCGGTCGACAGCATTTCGTCCTGCGGTTCCGCCTGCGGTTGCGGCTTTTGCCCCGCAACGGGGAAAGCCCCTGCCCCTGCCTCTGCCTGGTCGGCCAGCGCGGCGGCCGATGGCGTCAGGGTCAGATGCAGATCGGCCAGCCCGCGAATAATGAAGCTCGGCTCGAAATACAGGTCGCGGGCACCGGGCGGGCCATGGCGGGCCGGGTCGAGTTCGATCGCGCTGCTATGCTCCAGAAATTTCTCCAGGATGATCCGCACCTCGACACGGGCAAGCGGCGCGCCGGCACAGACATGCTTGCCCCGGCCGAAGGCGACATGCTCGCGGATACGGGGACGATCCAGTTGCAGATCGGCCGGCCCCGCCCAGCGCGCAGGATCGCGATTGGCCGCCGCCAGTGCCAGCAATATGCAGGTGCCCGCTGGCACCGCCCGATCGCCGATCCGGGTATCGCGCCGCGCGACCCGCGCCGTCTGCTTGCTCGATCCCTCGATCCGCAGCACCTCCTCGATCAAGGCCGGGATCAGCGCCGGGTCGGCGCGCAGTTGGTCCTGAAGGCCCGGCTGGTCGACAATGTAGCGCATGGCGTTGCCCAGCAGCTTGGCACTGGTGTCCTGACCGGCGCCGAACAGGAAGGTGGCGAGATTGACGATCTCCGCCACGCTGGGGGTGGTCCCGTCGGCATATTTGGCCAGCGCCAGCTCGGTCAATATATCCTCGCGCGGATGACGCCGCCGATCCTCGACATAGGCGGCGAAATAGGAGCCCATGACGATCAGCGGATGCCCCTCCCCCGCATAGTCATTGTCCGCCGCGTCAAGGCTGCCGGGCGGCGGCGCGGCATCGATCAGGTCCATGAAGCGCTGGCGATCCTCCGCCGGCACGCCCAGCAGATCGGCGATCACCAGGGTGACGAAGGGAGTGGCGATGTCCCGGATCAGTTCGGTGCGGCCCTGCGCCACCGCCTGGCGCACCAGATGGTCCGAATAGTCCGATATGAAACGCTCATTCGCCTTCAGGCGGGACGGGGTAAACAGCCGGTTGACCAGCCCGCGCAACATTGTGTGGGGCATGTCGTCCAGCCCGACCAGCATCGTGCCGCCGGGAAAATCGGGCCGGTGCGCTTCGAGCTGCGCGCTGATGTCGCTGCCCTGCGGCACGAAAGGCAAGGGGGCAGCGGCCCCCTGGAGCGCGTTGACGGCGGAAAAATCCTGGGCATTGGCGAGGACTTCGAGCGTTTCCGCAAAGCCCGTGACGATCAGATAGTCGCGTCCCGGCGGCTGATAGACCGGGCCATGTGCCCGGACCGCCTCGAAAAAGGCGTAGGGATCCTGCAATATGCCGCGATCGGTGAAATAGTCGCGCGCCTCCAGTGCCACCATCATCTCTCTCTCCCATGCTGCCGTCACGCGCGCAGGAGCGATCGCGCAACCACATATGATACACAGTAGATCATATGTGGTTGTAGTCAAGTCAGGGATGTCAGGCCGCCGCGCCCTTGAGGAAGCGGATCATGGAGGAGAAATCCTTCGCGCCCGCGCCGCTGTTGACGAGCGCCTGGTAGAGCGACTCTGCCGCCGCCCCCATCGGCACGCTGGCGTCAACGCCATGGGCGGCCTCCACCGCAAGCTTCAGATCCTTGAGCATCAGCGCATTGGCAAAGCCGCCCTCATAATCGCGGTCGGCCGGCGTTTCCGGGCCGACGCCGGGCACCGGACAATAGCTGGTCATCGACCAGCTCTGCCCCGACGCCTTTGATGAAATGTCGAAGAAGGTCTGGAGATCGAGGCCCAGTTTTTCGGCGAGGGCGAAGGCTTCGCAGGTGGCGACCATGGTGGCGCCCAGCAGCATGTTGTTGACGATCTTCGCCGCCTGCCCCGCGCCCGCCGCGCCGGCATGGATCACGGCCTTGCCCATCGCCTGCAAGATCGGTTCGGCGCGGGCGAAGGCGGCATGATCGCCCCCCACCATGAAGGTCAGGGTGCCGCCATTGGCCGCCGCAATGCCGCCCGACACCGGCGCATCGACCATGGCGAGGCCGCGCTCGGCCGCCTGTTCGATGACGGCACGGGCAGAGGCGACGTCGATGGTCGAACAGTCGATCAGCAGCGTGTCCGGCCCGACCGCATCCAGCAATTGCTTACCATAGACGGCGCGGACATGCTTGCCGGCGGGCAACATGGTGACAACGATGCTGACACCTTGAACGGCTTCCGCCGCCGATGCCGCGCGCGTGCAGCCAGCCGCTTCGGCGCGGGCCAGCGCAGCTTCGGACAGGTCGAAGGCGGTGACAGCGTGGCCCGCTTTCACCAGATTGGCGGCCATGCCGCCGCCCATATTGCCCAGGCCGATGAAGCCGATGCTGCTCATGTCCGTCCTCTCCTTTTATTCTATCAGGCGTCGACCGCCGCCTGGGGCAGCGGCGTCCAGCGCTCGCCGTCCGGCAGCGGCGCGAAGATCGCGTCGACCAGTTGGTCGGTGACCGCCTCCACCGTCGGCGGGTTCCAGCGCGGCTGGTTGTCCTTGTCGACAATCAGCGCGCGCACGCCTTCGACAATGTCGGGCCGGGCGATGACGCGGCAGGCGAGATCATATTCCATCGCCATATTGTCGACGAAGCGCGTCAGGCGGCTCGCCTGCGCCAGTTGCCGCAGCGCGACCTTCATCGTCTGGGGCGATTTGGTGTCGAGCGCGGCCAGTTGCGCCTGCGCCCAGTCCGATCCGTCGGCGCGCAGCGCGGCATAGATATCCTCCAGCCGGTCGCTGGCGAACAGCCGGTCGATATCCGGCAGGCGGGTGGCGAAATGGCTGTCGGGCGGGGTGATGGCGAAGCGCACCAGTACCGCGTCGATATCGGACGGGTCGGCGATGATCGCCGCCTTCGCCTCCTCCAGCCGGTCGCTCGGCAGATAGTCGGTGGCAAGGCCGAGTGCGATCGCGTCCGCCCCGTCTATGCGCGCGCCGGTGACGGCGAGATAGCGGCCCGACCGACCCGGCAGGCGCGAAAGATACCAGCCGCCGCCGACATCGGGGAACAGGCCGATGCCGGTTTCGGGCATGGCATAGACGGTGCGTTCGGTCGCGACGCGATGGCGCGCCGGCTGGGCGATGCCGACGCCGCCGCCCATGGTGATGCCGTCCATGAAGGCGATCACCGACTTCCCATAGGTGAAGAGCAGATGGTTCAGCCGATATTCGGTCGCGAAGAAATCGCGCGCGGCCAGATTGTCGCCGGCCGCGCTCTCCGCGATCAGGCGGATGTCGCCGCCGGCGCAGAAGCCGCGCCCTTCGGCATGGTCGATCATCACCGCGCGGATCGCCGGATCGTCCTGCCAGGCGAGCAGCGCGTCGGTCATGGTCGCACACATGGCGCGGGTCAGCGCATGGATCGCCTTGGGCCGGTTCAGCCGCAGGCGGCCGACGCCGCCCTCCACCGCAATCAGCATATCGTCGGTCATAGTCACCCCCTTCAGGCCTTGAGCAGTTCGCGGGCGGTGATCATGCGCATGATCTCGTTCGTGCCCTCCAGGATGCGGTGGACGCGCAGGTCGCGCCAGATGCGCTCGACCGGATAGTCCATCAGATAGCCATAGCCGCCATGTAGTTGCAGCGCGCGGTCGGCCACGGCCGAACCGGTATCGGTCGCAAAGCGCTTGGCCATGGCGGCGAATTTGGTCTTGTCGGGCGCGCCCTCGCTCACCTTCGCCGCAGCGAGATAGAGCAGCGCGCGGGCGGCCTGAAGCTCGGTCTCCATATCGGCCAGGGTGAACTGGGTATTCTGGAAATCGGCGATCGCGCGGTCGAACTGGCGCCGGTCGCGGGTGTAATTGACCGCCTCGTCCAGCGCGCGCTGGGCGCCGCCGAGCGAGCAGGCACCGATATTGAGACGGCCGCCGTCGAGCCCGGCCATGGCGATGGCAAAGCCCTGCCCCTCCGCGCCGACGCGATTGGCGACGGGCACGCGCACGCCGTCGAAATTGACCTGAGCGGTGGGCTGCGAATGCCAGCCAAGCTTGCGCTCCTGCGCGCCGAAGCTGACGCCATCCATGTCCTTTTCGATCACCAGGCAACTGATGCCCCTGGGGCCATCCTCGCCGGTGCGGACCATCACGACATAGATGTCATTTTCGCCGCCGCCCGAAATGAACGCCTTGGATCCGGTGACGACATAATGGTCGCCGTCCCGGACTGCGCGGGTGCGCAGCGATGCCGCGTCGGAGCCGGCTGAGGGCTCGGTCAGGCAGTAGGAGGCGATCGTCTCGCAAGTGACGAGCGACGGGAGATAGCGCTGCTTGACCGCCTCGTCGCCGAAGCGATCGATCATCCAGGCAGCCATATTATGGATCGATATGAAGGCCGAGGTGGAGGGGCAGCCATAGGCCATGGCTTCCATGATGAGCGCCGATTCAAGCCGGCCAAGGCCGATGCCGCCGCTCTCCTCCGACACATAGATGGCGCCAAAGCCCAGTTCAGCGGCCTGACGGATGGTGTCGCGGGGGAAATGATGATCCTCGTCCCACCTGGCGGCATGGGGCGTGATCGCATCCGCGGTGAAGCGCTGCGCCAGTTCCTGCACGGCGCGCTGCTCGTCGGTGAGGTCGAACTGGGTCATGGGGCTTGTCTCATTCTTTCAACTTGTCATGCTGACGGATGTCAGCATCCATTTAGCGCGGTGCCGGAATGAACCGTCAACCTTGCGTCTATATCCTTGCCAGCGGGCGTCATGGCACAATCTATATCGGGGTCACATCCAACCTGATGGCGCGGCTGCATCAGCATCGCACCGGCGCTGTCCCTGGCTTTACGGCACGTCACGGGGTAAAGCGGCTGATCCATTATGAAATGGCCGAAACGATGGACGCCGCCATCGTGCGGGAAAAGCAATTGAAAGCCTGGCGGCGCGACTGGAAGATCGCGCTGATCGAACAGGATAATCCATTCTGGGAAGATCGTGCCGTCATGCTGGGCTTTCCGCCTCTGGCCTAGAGAGAATGGATGCTGACTTTCGTCAGCATGACGGGGGAGGCATTGCTGCGCCTCCCCGCTTCCCTTCACCCCATGGTCGGGATGACGAAGGCACTGTCGCCGGTGGCGCCGCCGTCGGGCCAGCGCTGGGTGACGGTCTTCACTTTGGTGAAGAACTTCACCCCCTCCATGCCGTGCTGGTTGGTGTCGCCGAATGCGCTGCGCTTCCAGCCGCCGAAGCTGTGATAGGCGACCGGCACCGGGATCGGCACATTGATGCCGACCATGCCGACATTGACCCGCGCGGCAAATTCCCGCGCGGCATGGCCGTTGCGGGTGAAGATGGCGACGCCGTTGCCATATGGGTGGTCGCTCGGCAGGCGCAGCGCGTCCTCGAAACTGTCAGCCCGCACCATCTGAAGCACGGGGCCGAAAATTTCCTCCTGATAGCTGCGCATCTGCGGCGTCACCCGATCGAACAGGGTCGGACCGACGAAGAAGCCCTGTTCATGCCCCTGCAGGCTGAAGCCCCGCCCGTCGACCACCAGTTCGGCGCCTTCATCGACGCCCATCTGGATATAGGATTCGATCTTCGCCTTGTGCGCGGCGGTGACGACCGGGCCATAATGGGCGTCGGCATCGGTCGAGACGCCGACCCGCAGCGCGTCGATCGCCGGGATCAGCTTTTCGCGCAGGGCGATCGCCGTCGCCTCGCCCACCGGCACCACCACCGGCAGCGCCATGCAGCGCTCGCCGGCCGAACCGAAGGCCGCGCCGGCCAGGTCATTCACCACCTGGTCGAGATCGGCGTCGGGCATGACGATGCCGTGATTCTTGGCGCCGCCCATCGCCTGGACGCGCTTGCCCGCTTCGACACCGCGGCGATAGACATAATGGGCGATGTCGGACGAGCCGACGAAGCTGACCGCTCTGATCTCGGGATGGTCGAGGATCGCGTCGACCATTTCCTTGTCGCCATGGACGACCTGCAACACGCCGTCGGGCAGGCCTGCCTCCCGCATCAGTTCGGCGAGGCGCACGGGGACGCTGGGGTCGCGTTCGCTGGGCTTGAGGATGAAGGCATTGCCGCAGGCGATGGCGACGCCGAACATCCACATCGGGATCATCGCGGGGAAATTGAACGGGGTGATGCCGGCGACCACGCCGAGCGGCTGGCGCATCGAATAGACGTCGATGCCGGGGCCGGCGCCCTGGGTATATTCGCCCTTGAGCACATGGGGGATGCCGCAGGCGAACTCGATCACCTCCAGCCCGCGCTGGATATCGCCCTTTGAGTCGGCAATCACCTTGCCATGTTCGGAACTGAGCAGATGGGCGAGTTCGTCCATATTCTGTTCGACCAGCGTCTTGAAAGCGAACATGACACGGGCGCGGCGTTGCGGGTTGGTCGCGGCCCAGGCCGGCTGGGCGGCAAGTGCGGCGGCCATGGCAACATCGAGATCGGCCTGGGTGCCGAGGCGCACCTGCGCCTGTACGGTGCCGCCATTGGGGTCGAAGACGTCGCTGGTACGTCCGCCATCGCCCACAGGCCCGCTGATGACATGATCGATGATACGCATGGTCCATCCTCTCCAATATGCTTTTGGCCAATATGCTTTCACCCGCCTTGCAGCATATCAGAAATGCAGGCAATATGACGGATATGCATATCCATCCTGCAAAAATGCCGCATCCATGAACTGGGACGACCTGCGCCTGTTCCTGGCGGTGGCGCGCACCGAGCGCCTGAGCACGGCGGCGGCGATGACCAAGATGGACGCCACCACCATCTCGCGGCGGATCAAGCGGCTGGAACAGACGCTGGAGCAACGATTGTTCGAGCATACGCCGGCCGGCCATGTGCTGACCGACCATGGCACGCGCCTGCTGGAACAGGCCGAGCGGATGGAGGCGGCGGCGCTCGGCGTGCAGCGAAGCGGCAGCGCGGCCGGCGCGCAGATGGCCGGGACGATCCGCCTGAGCGCTTCGGAAGGCTTTGGCAGCCGGGTGATCGCGCCGCATCTGCGCAGCTTCACCGCCGATCATCCCCGCATCGAGATCGATCTGGTGGCGTCGAGCGGCTTCCTCAATCCTTCCCGGCGCGAGGCGGATATTGCGGTGATGCTGGCCCGGCCCAAGACCGGTCCGCTGATCACCCGCAAGCTGACCGACTATCATCTGGGCCTCTATGCCACACCCGCCTATCTGGAGAGCGCGCCGCCGTTGAAGGCCAAGGGCGACCTGCTGCGCCATGTGCTGGTCGGCTATGTCCCCGACCAGATCTATGCGCCCGAACTGCGCTATCTGGCGGAGGTTGACGCCCGGCTGGAGCCGTCGATCCGGTCGAGCAGCATCAATGCCCAGGCGGAGATCATCGCCAGCGGTGCGGGCTGCGGCATATTGCCCTGCTTCATCGGCGACGCCATGCCGGGGCTGGTCCGCGTGCTGCCCGAAGCGGTCGACATCCAGCGCAGCTTCTGGCTGGTGGTGCCCCGCGACCTGCGCGGCATTGCCCGGATCGACCAGTTTGTCGGCTGGCTGGTGGCGACGAGCGAGCGGTTGCGACCGATGATGCTGGGCGTGGGTTAGGTCTGCGGGATCGCCGCGCGGCCCAGTCGGGACCGCTCGAACCACCAGAGCAGGGCACTGGCGACCAGCCAGCCGAGGAGCCAGGGCCAGGATGGGCCGGGAAAGGCGCGTGCGGCCGTGGCAAAATCCGTCTTCTGATCCGTGCCCTGTAACAGTGTCATGGCCTGACGCATCTGCGCGGTCCGCAGCGCCGGCAGGGCATTGGCGGGGTAGATGTAGAAGGCCGCTGACGAGCCATCCGTCCGGCGCAACTGATGCCAACCTGCGCGATCAGGCCACCAGGCGGCGCAATCGCCGGTCGCGGGATCGATCGCCAAGGGCGCGTCATCGACACGGGCGCCAGGCTTCAGGCCACACAGGCTGATCCGTTCGCTCACCCAGGCCGGGCCTGAGAAGGCCGGCATCGAACCGGCAATTGGCCGCACCACGGCGGCCATCATCCGACTCCACCAGTCGCCATAAAGATCGCCCCGGCCGCTCAGCACCAGGCCGAAGCTGTCGAGGCCGGTCCAGACTGCGACGCGGCCCGCGCCGAGCCCGCGCCAGGCGGCTAGCGGCATGCCGGCGGCGTCCTGCACCAGCGGCACCGCGTCGCGACCGGTCGGGACGCCATCCATGCGGGTCGTTTCGGGCAGGAGGTCGTCGCCGATATTGAGGTCCGCGGGTATGTCGGCGCTGCCGATGCCGGCACGGGTGCGGGCGCGATCGGCGGCCAGCGATGCCGGCAGGGCGATCGGCGCGACGCCATTGCCGCCGGACAGGTCGAAACCCAGCGCGCGCCATTGGCCACGCAGGGCGCCGTCGGCCGGACCGCTGCCGCGTAGCAGCAGCCCCATGCCGCCGCGCACCGCGTCCAGCACCGCGCCGCGTGCGCCGCCAAGGCCGGTCCAGGCGCGATCATCAGCGACCAGCAGGTCATAGCGGCGCAGGCTGGCGGCGTTGATCGCCACCGGTGCGTCGCCCAGCGCGATGCCGCCGCCCGCGCTCATGTTCACGGTGACGGCATAGCCGGCATCGGTCGCCCAGCGGCGCAGATATTTGACTTCCGGCCCCGGCGCACCGGCGAGGATCAGCAGGCGCGGCGCGGCATCGCCCTCGATCCGCGGGGGCAGCACCGCCTGTTCGACCAGCCCGCCATCGGCGCGGCGCAGGCGCAGGGTGAATTCGGCGGTGCCGGCGGCGCGGGCGGTGCCGGTCAGGCTGAAACGGCCGTCGCCATCCACAGCGGCGGCATCAGTGACGCGCCCGGCGGGATCGAGCAGTTCGACCTGCGCCTTCGGCAGGCCCGCCACTTGCCCACCGATCGCGAACGTGCCCCCCGGTGCGACCCTGTCGGGCTTGGCCAGCGCGATCAGGCCGGGCCGGGACGGCGGCGACGTGTAATCGATCGCGCGCCCCCTGGCCGCATCGCGATCGCGGGCGACGAGGCCCTGCCCCAGGATGATCAGGCGGCGGGTGTCGGGATAGCGGCGCAGCGCGGTCGCCAGATCCGGCAAGGCTTCGGCGCCCGCCACGTCGGGCGCTTCGGGCAGCGCGACCAGATGCGCGCTCTTGCCGGCCGATGCGAAGCGCGCACTGCCCTGGGTCGCGACGGTCAGCGTTCCGCCCGCCACCGGCAGCGCGGGCGGGAACAGGGCGAAATAAAGGAGCAGCGCGACGACCGGCTGGAGCAGCAGCAGGGCCACGAGGCGCCAGGGCCGGGCGCCCAGATCGCCGGCCGTGCGCTGCCACAGCAGCAGCCTGGCCCAGCCGACCAGCACGGCCGCGCCGAGGAGCAGCGCGGTAATGACTTGCGCGCTCATGGGCGTCCCCCGATCGCGCCGAGATAGCGGGCGCCGGCAGCATCGGCCGGGCGCCGCCGCGCCACGCCGCCCTGCGGCCGCTCCATCGCCATCCACAATTGCGCACGCAGCTTGTCGCGGCAGGAGGCGCAGCCCGGATCGCGCCGGGCCGCGTCGATCGCACCGCTCAATGCCAGCGGATCGGGCAAGCGTGCGGCGTTGGCGCGCGCCCAGCCCTCCAGCGCGTCGAGGGGCATCTGCCCCTGCGCCAATCCGCGCCATGCGGCGGCGGCCGGGCCGTCATCGCCCTCGACCGCGACCAGCGGCTCGAAATTGCCCGCTATCCCCTCGCGCTTGCCGGTCATGCGCCGGGCGGGATCAATCGGCGGCAATTCCGGGCCGACGCGCGACAGGAAGATACGGGTCGCCTGCTGCACTTCCTTGATGAAGCGCAGCGCCTTGTAGGCAAAGGGCAAAGCCAGGTCGGGTCGCCCCTGCTTCAATTGCATTTCCGACTGCCACATCTCATCCACCGCCTGTTTCAGGATCGCGCGGGTTTCCGGGTCCAGGCTGGAGGCGGGCGATTCATCGTGCGGATGGCCGAATTCGGCGAGCACGTCCTCCTTCTCGCCAAAGACATTGGGGGTCGCGACCGGCGGGCCATGATCATGGCCGTCGCCCTCGCCATGGCCATCCGCGTCGGCGGTCGGCGGGCTGGGCTCGCCTTCGCTCTCGCCCCCCAGAAACTGGCTGTAGCGGCCGCGCAGGATTTTCTGGTCGTTACCGATGCCGTTGGATTGCGACAGATATTTGTCGGTCGACAGGCTGCGTTTGCGCTTCAGCAGCGCCTCGGCATCGATGATGATCTGGCGCTGGCTGCGGAAATAGGCCGGCAAAGTGGTGTTGACCATGCCTTGCAGCCCGCCGCTCTCGGGCGCCTTGGGCGCGGGCCAGCGCAGGATGACGCTGGGGCCGCGCACTTCCTGCGGCGCGGGTGCGCGATTGTCGCACACGATGATCTGCACCACCATGTCGCCGCCCGCCGAAAAGCCAAGCGCGCCGAAATCGAGGCGCGGGGCGAAGCGCCGGTCGCGCGCCGCACCGGTGCCTGACACTGCGATTTCGCGCTCGGCGAAGCGGATATTCTCGCCCTCGCCGATCGCCAACGTGATGCGCAGCCGGGCGGTGGCGGCGACGCCATAATCGTCGGTCGCGGCGAAGACAGGGGTCCAGCTACGCTGGCCCGGCGCCACCATGTTGAGGCTGGCGGCGGGCGCAATCAGCTTCACCTGCGGCGGCGCATCAACGACGCCATCGATCCGGTGCATCGGCGGCAGCGGGCCACGCCCGGAGGCCGGATCGACGCGATAGAGGAAGGAGGCGTCCAGCGTGCGGCTGGCGATCCAATGCTCGCCGTCACGGCGCAGCGCCACGGCGGCGCCGCCGAGCGGCAGCAGCGTCGGCGCATTCGCCTGCGGATCGAAGCGGAAGGTCCATTCGAGCCGCGATCCCAGCTGCGCGCGCGCATCGAGCTTGCCTTCGTCGCGCAGCGGCAGGCCGGTATAAGCGGGCGGGATGATACGCAGATTTTGCGCCACCAGGCGCGGGATGCCGGGCTTTGCGGCGATGCCCTCGGCGGCAGGGGCCAATACGACGGGTTTGTCGCTGCCGCGCGGCCAGAGCAACAGGGTGGCGATGCCGAGCAGGGCCACGGCCCAGAGCGCGACAATCGCGCGGCGCGACCAGTCCGGCGCCAGTTCCTCCGGCATGCCCTGCCCCAGCCGCTGGTCAAGGCGGGATCGTTGCAGCCGTTGCAGCGGCCCCAGTGCCTGCGGATCGGCGAACAGCAGCGCGCTGCTGTCCTCCAGATCGGCGCGGCGGGCGTCGAGGCGGCGGACCAGCCAGCGCCGATCGTAGCGCCGAGCGCGGCGGATGATGAGCGCGCCGAGCAGGCCAGCGCCGAGCAGCAGCAGGATCACCACCGGCACCAGTCCAGCCAAGCGCCAGACCAGCGCGCCCGCCAGCAGCAGGACCGGCAGGCCGAGCAGCAGCGTGTCGAGCCGCACGCGCTGGCGGCTGGGCCTCAGCCAGGTGGAGAGCAGGGCATCGGCGCTCATGGCGCAATCGCCCGTTTGCGGCTGGTGGCGAACCAGCGTTCGATCAGCAGCAGCGCCGCGATCAACAGCGCCAGCCAGGGGCGCAGCTCGGCCGGCGGTTGCGGATAGGCACGTCCGCCAGTCAGCGGCGCATAGGCGGTGGCATCGGCGCGCTGCGGCGCGACGCTTGTTGGCTGGATCAGCGCGCGCAGACGGACGGGGAAATCCGCCTCCAGCAATTGCGGCATCTGTGCCGGCTGCAACGGGCGGGTGAAGCGGAGCAGGCGCCCCTTGCCGATCGGCATGCCCTCCGCCAGCGGCCGCGCGAGGTCATCCTGCCAGAGGGATGCGGGTGTCGTGCCCTGGGGCAGCAGCGCATCGGATGCGATAACCGCCTGCCCGCCCTGCGCGATCCAGCGTTGCAGCGCTTCGGTCAGGCTGCCAGCGCTCATCCAGAACAAAATCTTGTCCGACGGCGGCAGTGGCGCGTTGAGCGGGCCGCTGTCGACATCGGCCGGCTTGCCCGCGGGCTGCCAGGCGAGTGCGGCGGCATTGAGGTAATGCAGGCCGGCGGCATGACCTGCGTCGGCGCGGATGGCGATCGACGGCAGCTTCACCGGCACCGGCTTGCCCGCCGGCATCGCGCCGGGGACGATGCGCCAGTCGACCTTGCGCGACAGGCGCGGTCGCTCCGCATCGGCACCCTGGAGGATCTGCGGCACGATGATTGTGAGCGGCGCGCCCTGCGGCAGGTCCGCGTCCAGCTGGCGCACCAGACTGCCGATAGGGATGGCGTCGGCCGTGATCGGCTTGCCCGGTTCGACACGGGGATAGCCGGGCACCAGCCAGTGCGTCCTGCCCTCCGCCAGCACCTTGTCGTCCACCGCCGCCGGATCGACACCGGGCGTCAGCGCGACATAGGGTTGCTTGCTCGCAGCACCGAACAGCACCGGATGGGCGAGCCACAGCACGACCAGGGTCAGCAGGGTGAGGCGCAGGGCAAGCAGCAGCCATTCGTCAAAGCGCAGGCGGGACCGCGGCTTGGGCTTCTGCCGCAGCCAGCGCAGCGCGGCAAAATCGGTCGGCAATTGCTCGCTGCGCCGGGCGATATGGATCGCGAGCGGGATCAGCAGCGCCAGCAGGCCGGCCAGCGCGACGGGGAGCAACAAGGCGGGCATCATGAATATTCGGCCGCGTCATGGGCGCCGAACAGGCGGCGCAGCGGCAGGTCGATCGGCTCGTCGAGCACATGGGTCGCGCGGCGGATGCCGACCGCATCGAGCCGGGCATGGAGTTCCGCGCGCGCCTCACCGAAGCGGCGCAGAAATTCGGCGCGCAGCGCGGCGCCGTCGCCCAGCAGTTCCTCGCCCGTCTCCGGGTCACGAAAGCGATAGCCGCCGTCGAACGGGAAATCGCGTTCGCTTACGGTCAGCATCTCGACCGCCAGCACCTCGCGCCCGGCCGCTGACAATTTCTCGACCAGATCGATCGCGCCGGGCTCGAAACAATCGCTGAGCAGGATCACCAGATCATGCGCGCCGATCCGTTCCCAGACCGGCCCCAATTGCGCGTCGACGGCAAAGCCCCCTTCGGCCCGCAGCGGCAGCATGTCGAGCAGCAGCCGGTCGCGCTGGCGCAGGCCGGTGGCGGGCGGCAACAGTCGCAGCCCCGTGTCGGAGAGCGCCATCCAGCCGAAGCGATCGCCCTGCTGCATCGCCAGTTCGGCGATGCTGGCGGCGATCCCCTTGGCTGCATCGAGCCGACTATAATCGGGCCGGGTCGCGTCCGCCTGCCCCATCGACGCGCTGGCATCCATCAATATCCAGACCGCGACCGGGCTTTCCCGTTCCGCCTCGCGGACGAAGAATTTGTCCGACCGGGCATAGAGTTTCCAGTCGATCTGGCGCAGCTCGTCGCCCGGCTCATAGGCGCGATATTGCGCAAATTCGAGGCCCGCGCCCCGGCTATGGCTGTGGTGGAGGCCGAGGCCATGCGATCCCACCGCCCGGCGCGTGAGCAGGCGCAGGCTTTTCAGCCGGCTGCGCACATCGGGGGGAATGAAATCGGCCATGGCGTTGTGTCCGGATCAGCCGAGCGGCACGGCGCGGACGAGCGCGGCGACGACATCATCAGCACTCTTCCCTTCCGCTTCGGCGGCAAAGGACAGCAGCAGGCGGTGGCGCATCACCGGCCCGGCCAGCGCGACGATATCCTCGCGCGTCGCCGCCAGACGGCCCTGGAGCAAGGCGCGCGCCTTCGCCGCCAGGATCAGCGACTGGCCCGCGCGCGGCCCCGCGCCCCATTTCACATATTTGCGGATATCCTCCGGCGCGCCCTCGCCCGGACGGCTGGCGCGCACGATGCGCGTCACCCAGCGCAGCAGATCCTCACCGAAATGCACGTCGCGCACCAGCTTCTGCAGCGCCAGCACCTCCTCGCCCTGCATCACCGCCGGGACCGCGCCCGGCCTGGCGCCGGTGGTCTGGGCGAGGATGTCATGCTCTTCCTGCTCGGTCGGATAATCGACTCGGATATGGAGGAGGAAACGGTCGAGCTGCGCTTCGGGCAGCGGATAGGTGCCGGCCTGTTCCAGCGGGTTCTGCGTCGCCAGCACGAAGAAGGGCGAGGGAAGCTGATAGGTGGTGCCGCCATAGCTGACGGTGCGCTCCTGCATCGCCTCCAACAGCGCCGCCTGGGTCTTGGGCGGGGTGCGGTTGAGTTCGTCGGCCAGCAGCAGGTTGGTGAAGACCGGGCCTTTCTGGAATCGGAAGCTGCGATGGCCGGTGCCATGGTCCTCCTCCAGCAATTCGGTGCCGAGAATGTCGCTCGGCATCAGGTCGGGGGTGAACTGTACCCGGCGGAAGTCGAGCTTGAGCGCTTCACCGAGCGAACGGACCAGCAATGTCTTGCCGAGGCCCGGCACCCCTTCGAGCAGGCAATGGCCGCCGGCAAGCAGGCCGATCAGCAACTGCTCGACCACCGCCCCCTGCCCCACGATCGCCTGGCCGACCGCCGCGCGCAATTCGCCGAGGCGCGCCAGTTTCTGCTGGATTTCCGCTTCGCTGATATCGGTCATGATCGGTCTGCTATCCTCGAATAACGATGTCATTCCCGCGAAGGCGGGAATCCATCACCGGACCTTGCGGCTGGGGATGGCTTGGGAGATGGATCCCCGCCTCCGCGGGGATGACGAAAAAGTAGAGCGAAGGCGTCACGACGACAGCGCGTACATCACGATATTGACCGCGAATTTCGTATTATCCTCGGCCAGGAAGCGCTTGTTGCGCCAGTCATAGTCCCACTCGCAGCCATAATCCTTGTTGCTGTAGAGAAGGCCCAGGCGGCCATTGACCTCTATGCCCTTGAGATAGTCGTGGACCAGATCGTCGCCCCAGCCGTTCAGTTCCAGCCCGGTATTGGGCGGCCCGTCGAACTTGAAGAAGCTGCGATAGACCGGATGGGTCTTGGGCAGCGTCTTCAAGCCCTTAGGGCCGAAAATCTTGGCCATCTGCGCCTCGAACGAGCGCGCGAACAGCCCGTCTATGTCATGGTTGCAATCGTCCACCAGGACGAAGCCGCCATTGCGGACATAGCGCTCGAAATTGCGCCGCTCGGCCTCCGAAAATTCGACCAGCTTGTGCCCCGCCATGTAGCAGAAAGGCGCGGTCAGCATCTTCGGGTCCGAAAGAGCGACGACATGCTCCTTCGGATCGACCCGCAGCGTCGTGTAATCGATCAGCGAGGTGATGAGGTTGGACGGCATGCGCTGGTCCACATCCCAGTCGCCCGAGTCATAGCGCAGCCGCGTGAACCAGAAATCATAGCCTCCCGCGGCGGCAAGCGGACGGGCCAGCATTGCGCCAGCCAGACCGCCCGCCATCCACCGAAGAAACTCGCCGCGTGTCATCACATCCAATCACATAGGGATTTGCATGATCCTCCCCTGGAAGGAGAGGTGGCTGGCGAAGCCAGACGGAGGGGTGTCCCGCTATCGATAGGGTGACACCCCTCCACCATTGCTTCGCAATGGTCCCCCTCCCCTTCACAGGGGAGGATCATGCACAGCTCAAACCGTCACACCGCGTCCGAGAGCGAGGTGAAGGTGAAGTCGCGCAGCTTCATCGGCGGCACGACGATGTTCATCGACACTTCGTCCGGCGGCACGCGGACCGGGCGACCCAGCTCTTCGACATTGTTGAGCATGATCACCGGGCTTTCGTTGAACCGGAAATTCTTGATCGGATATTTGATCTGGCCGTTCTCGACATAGAAGGTGCCGTCGCGGGTCAGGCCGGTCAGCAGCACGGTCTGCGGGTCGACCATGCGGATATACCAGGTGCGGGTGACGAGCACGCCGCGCTCGGTCGAGCGGACCAGGTCGGCGGTGGTCTTGGTGCCGCCGGTCATCAGGATATTGCCCATCTGGCCGATCGCGGGCTTGCCCTGCTTGCTCGCCCAGTAGCGGCTGTAATTGAGGTTGGCGATCTTGCCGTCCTTGACCATGTCGACGCGCTGACGGGCCAGGCCATCATCGTCCCAGGGCAGGCAGGGCGCGACCGGATCCCACGGGTCGGTGTAGAAATTGACCTGCGGCCCGAACACCTGTTCGCCCAGCTTGTTGCCGCCGCCCTTCTTCGACAGGAAGCTGCGGCCCTCGTCCGCCTCGCGCGCGCCGAAGAAGTAGAACATGAAGCCGATCAGGCCTGCGGCCGCCATCGGTTCCAGGATCACGGTATATTTGCCCGGCTCCAGCGCCTTGGCCTCGGACGAGGCCGATGCCTTGCGCATCGCGATCTGGATGTCGCTGTCCGCCTTGAAGCGGGCGGCGTCCTGCGTGTCGGTGCCGACCCAGCCGGAACCCCGGCCATCCTCGGTGCGGACGGTGCAGGTATAATCCAGCATGGTCGAGCGCTGATAGCCGAAATTGCCCTTGCTGTTCGCGATCGCCACGAAGCTCTGATTATCCTCCAGATAGCCGGCCGCGATCAGCTTCTGCGACTTGCAGGCGCTGATCGAGGTCGACGCCACCTGGGCACGATATTCCGGCGTGATGTCGGCGGTCGACTGGGCGAAGGTCGGGCTGGCCTTATAGGCCTGCCTGTCAACCGCGGGCATGAATTCCGGATTGTCCGGGGCCAGATTGGCCAGCGTTTCGGCCCGGCGTACCACGCGTTCCAGCGAGGCGTCGTCAAACTGGTTGATGGTGGCCGTGCCGACCTTCTTGCCATAAGCGACCTGGACCGCCAGCTCGATATCGTCGGTCAGGCCCGCGGTCGACACGTCGTTGCGGGCGAAACGGATATTGCCCTGGATCTTGCCGGTCAGTTGCGCGCTGCACTCGTCGGCCTTCGACAGGGCGACGACCTTGGTCAGGATTTCCTTGGCCTGCGCTTCGGTAAGGATGCTCATCTCATTATCTCCCTAAGCGTCAACCGAGCGAACGCGCGGTGTTGATGACGTTGATACCGTTGAAGCGCGCGGTCGAAGACCCGTGCGACACGGCGGAGACCTGGGCCGGCTGCCCCTTGCCGTCGAAGAAGGAACCACCCAGGCGATAGTCGCTCTGGTCGCAGACGCCGGCGCAGGCATTCCAGAATTCCGGGGTGCGGATCTGGTAGGCGACATCCTCGATCTGCTGGCCGATCTTGCCGTTCTTGATCTCGTAGAAGAGCTGACCGCCAAACTGGGCGTTGTAGCGCTGCTGGTCGATCGAGAAACTGCCGTCGCCGATGATGTAGATGCCGTCCTCGACACCCGAAATCATGTCCGCAACGCTCTGCTTGGTCTTGCCCGGTTCCAAGCTGACATTGGCCATGCGCTGGAACTGCACATTGGACCAGCTGTCGGCATAGGCGCAGCCGTCCGATTCCTTCTTGCCCTCGATATGGGCCTGGTCCCGGATCGCCTGATAGCCGACCAGCTTGCCATCGCGGATCAGATCCCACTTCTTGGTCTTCACGCCCTCGTCATCATAGGCGACGGCGCCCAGGCTGCCGGGCTGAACCTTGTCGGCGACGATGTTCACCTTGTCGCTGCCATATTGGAAATGCGCCTGCAGCTTGTCCATCGTGGCGAAGCTGGTGCCGGCATAATTGGCTTCATAGCCCAGCACACGGTCCAGTTCGAGCGGATGACCGACGGATTCATGGATGGTGAGCCAGGTGTGCGACGGGTCGAGCACCAGATCATATTTGCCCGGCTTCACCGACGGCGCCTTGAGCTTGGCGCGCGCCTGCTTGGCGGAGGCGATCGCGTCTTCCTTCATGTCATAGCTGTTGCCATAGACGGTGACGCCGTTGGGCAGGACAGTCTTGCCGCTGGCGGCGCCGTCGAGATATTCGAAGCCCAGGCCCATCGGCGAGGACAGGCCCTCGCGCGTGCGGAACTTGCCGCTGGTCTTGTCGACCGCGGTGACCGTCATCGGCGCCCAGATGCGGTGAACGTCCTGATCGATATAGCTGCCGTCGGTGCTGGCGAAATATTTCTGCTCATTGACCAGGAACAGGATCGAATTGATGAAGTCGGCGCCTGCGTCCATGGCAGCGGCGTTGACGCCCATCAGCAGATCGACCTTGTCCTTGATCGGCACGGCCATGCTGTTCTTAACGATCGGCGTCTTCCAGCTGATCTCGCCCGCACCCTTGACCGGGGCGAGCTGGACCGGGGCGCTCTGCTGCGGCGCATTGGCCTTGGCGATGGCGACGGCCTGCTGCGCCGCCTTGGCGACCGCTTCCTTGCTCAGCTCATTGGTGGCCGAAAAGCCCCAGGCGCCATTGGCCAGAACGCGGATGCCGACACCGGTGGATTCGGTGTTGACGATATTCTCGACATTCTTTTCGCGGGTGATGACGAACTGGCGCAGGTAGCGGCCGACGCGCACGTCGCAATAGCTGGCGCCGGCGCTCTTGGCCGCGTTCATCGCGGCGTCGGCCAGCCCCTTCTTGAAGCCGATGTCGAGCGCGCTGTTCAGATCCTCTGCTGCAATGACCTTGCCGAAAAAGGACGGCAGGACGAGCCCGCCGACACCCAAAGTGCCAAAGGCCAGGAAGTCGCGTCTATGCAAGATAGCCTCCACTGGAATGCCCGCAGATCGCGGGTCTGTCTTGTCGCGAAGGCCACCCCCTTGGCACCCCCCGCGTGGATGGCGCGGATCATTGCGAGCCGGACAGATGAGGTCAAACGGCTTTTCCGGGCGACAGGGCGTGGGGGCAACGCTTTCGACCAACCGGCAACCAGAACCGACGAACGACATGCCGGCGCACGCACCATCTTGCGCATGCGCCGGACGCGGGAAAAATCGCGATACTTATCTGGCAGTTATGGATGGAAGCGTATCCGAACGCTTCCATCCGAGCGAACCTCAGTTTTTCCGCATGCCGCCGGCGACGATGGCGTCCACATCATGGATGACGCCGTTCATCATCACCTTCTTCACCTTGAAGGTGTTGGCGATGTCGGCGCGCGGATCGCCATCGACCAGCACGATGTCGGCCAGCTTACCCGCCTCCAGCGTGCCCGCATCCAGATTCAGATCCTTCGCCGAATTGACGGTCGCGGTCTGGAGCGCCTGGAACGGCGTCAGACCGGCGTCGACATAGGAGGAAATCTCCGCATGGAGATTATTGGCGATCATCGTGTCGGTGCCCGCCGTCACCAGCGTGCCGGCGTCATACATCTTCTTCAGGCTCTTATATTGCCCCTCCAGCAGCGGGCGCAACATCGTCGCCATCGGGTCAGCTTCGGTGATCGTTTCCCGTGCCCAGACCGGATAGAGGTTGAGGCGCGGATCGTCCTTGTAGCCGGGATGCTTGGCCAGATAGGGCGTCATCGCGCCGAAATGGGTCGGCGTCAGCGTCCGGCCGCTGCGACCGAAGAGCTGGATCACATCCTCATAGGCCATGCCCTGCGGCCCCTGCTTGGGCGAATAGCCGCGCCGGCTGGTCGCGCCCATATGCTCGGTGCCATCGACGCCGGAAAAGGCGGCCGGGAAGATTTCATGGCCGCTGACCGGTATGCCCATCTCATGCGCGGCGCGCACGATCTGCCGCTGGAACAGATCGGGCATGCGCACATAGCTCTTGATCATGTCATAATGAAGCGCACGCATGCGGGTGAATTCGCGCTCCAGATGGGCCGGGCTGGAGACCGCCACGCCCATCTTGTAATAGACGCGCTGCCATTCGAGCAGCGGTCCTGCGACATAGAGGCGCGGTGACAGCCGCACGCCCGATTCCGCCGCCTCGCGATCCTCCACCGCATCATAGATTTGCGTGCCCGGATCGCGGACCGTGGTGATGCCATAGGCGAGCCATGCCCGTTCCAGATTGGAGCCGAAATCCTTCTGGGCATGGGAATGATGTTCGATCAGGCCGGGAATGGCGGTCAGGCCGGTGCCGTCGACGAAATGTTCCGCCTGGTGAAGCGCGGGATCATGGTCGCGGATTTCGGCGATGCGGTGGCCGTCGACGATGATATCCTTGTCATGCTGGGTCACGTCATGGACGGAATCCACCAGATTGCTGACATGGATGACGGTGCGTCCGGTCGGGTTGGCGATGCGATAGGTCAGGTCCAGCGGAATGTCGGTGATCGCGCCGGTTTCGGTATCGAGCGACTTCAGCTTGTCGGCCGACTGATACAGGATCGTCTTGCTGTCGCCGGTCCAGGTCGGGAAATAGGAAATGTCCGACGTATAGGAGCGTGGCGGACCCAACGGCTTGCCATCAGCGGCGACCGGCCAGATCTTCAGCAGCCCCTCATAGATGGCGGCCATCTTCGTCCCGTCGGGCGACCAGGCGGGACCGCCACCGGCGCGGGTATCCATCGACATATTGGGCTCGGGCAGATGCCAGAAGGCTTTGCCCACGCCATCAGTGGGCACCATGTAGACCTGGTTGGTGCCCTCGCGGAAGCTGTTGGAATATTTGTAGGATAGCGGGATGGCGACATATTTGCCGTCGGGCGACCAGCTGGGGCTGCCGGGCTGGCCCAGCGATCCCTGAAGGCGGGTGATCTTGCCGGTCGCGACATCGACCACGCACAAGCCAGCGACACCCCAACGCCCGTCAACATCGATATAGGCGATCCGCGTGCCGTCATGCGACCAGGCGGCACCCAGCGGCTGGGTGTCGATGTCGGTCAACCGGCGATCCTTGCCGGTCTTCATGTCCCGGATCCACAGCTGCGGCAGGCCGCCGCCCTTGTCGGAGGTGTAGACCAGGCTCTGGCCGTCCGGCGACCAGGCCGGATCGGTGTCGAGCGCGCCATCCCTGGTAAGATTCTCCGGCACCCCGCCCTTGGACGACATGACATAGAGATCGCCGAGTGCGGCAAAGGCGATGCGGCTGCCGTCGGGCGAGATGGTCGGGCGAACGATACCCAGCGCCTTGCGCGGCGCGGTCGAATCCCAGTCGCGCTTGGCGCGGGTGTAGCTGGGCTTCACCACCTCCAGCGTGGCAGCGAAGTTGACGGTCGACAGGCTGGTGCCCTTGCGGCTGCGGATCTTGCCGTCGGACACATAATAATAGCCGCCCTTCCCCCAGGAAATCCGGAAGGGGAACATATTTTCGGTCCCGCTGACCGCCTTGCCATCAATCTCCAGACGGCTGCCCTGCGCGTCCTGCACGACATAGGCGAGTTCGCCAGCGGGGCCGAAGGACGGCGCGTCGATCTTTCCCTCCACCTGCTTCAGCAGGCTTTCCTGCCCATCAGCGAGGGCCGTGACATAGAGGGCGGTCTTGCTGCCCTCCGTCCCGGAATAGGCGATGCGCGCGCCATCGGGCGACCAGCTAGGCAGGCGGTCTTCGCGCCCGTTGCTGCTGACCTGCTTCATCGCGCCGCTGGCGATGTCCAGCGTCCAGATGTCGTAATTGCCGCTACGGTCGGACGAGAAGGCGATCGTCCGGCCATCGGGCGACCAGGCCGGCTCGCGATCATCATAGGCGCCCTCGGTCAGCTTGCGCATGTCGCTGCCGTCCGGCTTGATCGTCCAGAGATCATAATTGCCGTCGCGATAGGAAAAATAGGCGAGGCGCGAGCCATCGGGCGACCAGACCGGCTGGCGGGCATCGTTGAAATAGTCGGTGATCCGCTTCGCCTTGCCGCCGCTGGTCGGGATGATCCACAGGCTACCCTGAAGGTCGACCGCCAGCCACTTGCCGTCGGGCGACACCGACACCGCCATGGACGTGCCTTCATGCACGTCGAAGGCGATCGGGGTCTCGCCGCCGGGCGGGGGCAGATTGGCCGGCTGGGCATAGGCCGGGACGGCGCCGGCCGACAACAGGGCCAGCGACAGAAGCTTGAAGGCAGATTTCATCGGATCGATCCCCTTACCAACCAAATATATAGCGTTCGCGGCGCACATCCGCGCCGCCGCGCAGCGTGCCGCTGCCCGGCACCACGCCGGCTGCGACGATGCCGGTGGACACCGCGAACGGCCCCAGCACGTCCAGCTTGTGACCGCGCGCGGTCAGGTCGTCGCGCACGGCCTGGGGCACGCGATCCTCGATTTCCAGCACGCCCGGCTCATCCTTCTTGATGCCGAAGGAGCCATGGAAATGATTGGAATTGATGCGCGGCGCCTCGATCGCGGCCTGGAGCGGCTGGTCGAACGCCAACACCCGCAGCAGCACATTCATGATCTGCTGATCCTGATTGTCGCCGCCCGGCGTCCCGATCGCCAGATAGGGCTGGCCGTCCTTGAGCACCATCGACGGCGACAGGGTGGTGCGCGGCCGCTTGCCCGGTACCAGGACATTGGGGCTTTCCGGATCGAGATCGAACACGGTCAGGCGGTTGCTCATCGGCACGCCGGTGTCGCCTGCAATATAGGCGCCGCCCAGCATCCAGCCGGAACTGGGCGTGCAGGAAAAGAGATTACCGTCCTTGTCCACCACTTCGATCGCGGTCGTATCGGCGGTCGGCTTGGGCGGGGCTTTCAGCATATGCGGCGTGAATTGCGGCGTGGTCCGCGCTGTGCCCTCGAACGCCCAGGGATTGCCGAAGCGATGCTCCAGCGACGCGCGCGGGCCGATCTGCCTGGCCCGCTGCGCCGCATAGTCCTTCGACAACAGCCCCTTCATCGGCACCGTCGCGAAATCGGGGTCGCCAAAATACATGTTGCGATCGTCGAAGGCCAGCTTGATCGCTTCGGCAACGGTGTGAAGATAGGGCGCGGAGCCCGGTTCCATCGTCGCGATCCCGGCCGCCTCGGCAATGTTGAGCGCCATCAGCATGGCCGGTCCCTGACTCCAGAAACCCGCCTTGCAGACCTGATAGCCAAAGACGCTGGTCATTGCCGGCGCCTCGACCTTGCCCTTGTATCTGGCGAGATCCTCATAGCGCATCAGGCCGCCGTCGCGCTCCATCGCGGCGCCGATCCGGCGGGCGATATCGCCCTTGTAGAAGGCATCGCGCCCGGCCTGGATCGCAGCCTTGCGATCCTTGGTCTTCTCGAACGCCGCCGCGTCCGCGTCCGCGATGATCCGCATCGTGCGGGCGAGGTTGGGCTGGCGGAAAATCTCCCCGGTCCTGGGCAATTGGCCACCGGGATAATAAGCGTCGTAGGCGTCCTTGTATTTCGACGTCGCCTTCTGCTGGCTGACGAACACTTCCGCCAGGAAATTATACATGACGAAGCCGTCGGCCAGTTCGATCGCCGGCTGCATCACCTGCGCCAAGCCCATCGTGCCGTTCAGTTGCAGCGCGAGCGCCATCGCATCGACCATCGCGGGCACGGTGCCGCCATTGGGGCCATTGCCCGGAATGACGCCGGCATCGGCAAATTTGTCGGGCGTGGCCAGTCCCGGTGCGACGCCCTGGCCGCTGATCAGCGACACTTTCTTCGTCTTGCCGTCATAGATGATGGTCGGCGCTTCGCCGCCAAAGCCAAAATGCGAAATCTCGGTCACGGCCGCAGCGAACACCGCCGCGACGCCGGCGTCGGTGGCGTTGCCGCCGGCCAGCAGGATGCGCGTCCCCGCGGCCACCGCATAATGGCGCCCGGCCGCGACGATGCCGAACTGGCCGACGATTTCCGGCCGCAGCGTTTCGCCTGCACTAACCAATCTGGTTGGCTCTATCGCCGCCTTGCCCGGCTTCACCGGCGCATTCCCGGCCTGTGCTGCCCCCGCGACCAATGCCGCGCCGGCCATCGCCGACGCCGCAAACTCACGACGGGTCACCCCCTGCTTTCCGCTATCGCTCATCGATGGAATCCCCTGTAATCGGCATATCCGGCATGGCCCGAGGGAAGGCGCTTTCCGGCCGATACTCCTCCACAACGACCCAGGCCAGGATTTCCGCCATAACGCCACAAGCCCGGAAATTATTATAAAATATTTCAAAACTTATAGTGGAAATTTCATCCTGATGAGTTTTAGCGCAATGAACGCGCACAATGGTGGGTGTTGTGCCCGAAAACACCTTGCTGTCGTGAGGGCGACAGCAAAAACGACTTCCCACGCAGGGGACGATGCCGGAACTCCAGTTTTCGGGAGGGCCTGCAAATGCACTATCTGAACGGTCATCTATAAGAACGGGTCGCTGCACGCGTCGTGCCGCGCCTACATTTGCCGGACACCCCGATCTCTGAACCGGAAAGGCACTTTTGCCTAACGGCGCGAAGCTTAAGGCTTCATCACAGGGGAACGATAATGACGAGAGAAAGAGGAAAGACGCTTTTCGCCTTAACCAGTGCCCTAACAAGTGCGAGTCTTTGGGCGCTGACGGCCGGCATGGCACAGGCCCAGTCCACCACCGACGCCGCCCCGCAGGCCGATGAACCGGCCGCTGCGGAAATCGTCGTCATCGGTTCGCAGATCAAGGGCGCGAATACCGCCGGCGCCCTGCCGGTCAGCCTCATCGGCGAAGAGCAAATCGAAGCCGTTGCCGCGGTGTCGGGCGCCGACCTCTATCGTTCCATCCCGCAACTGGGCGGCGTCACCTTCAACGAACAGGTGCTGGGCGGCGGCAATGCCAACGCTGCACGCGGCGACGTATCGACCGTTTCGCTGCGCGGCCTGGGTCAGGGCAATACGCTGCTGCTGATCAACGGCCGCCGCACCGTGCTGCACCCAACGTCGCAGGCGATCACCGGCGTCGTCGATTCCGGCGTCCCCACCTTTGGCTACAATGCCAACACCATTCCCGTCGGCAATATCGCGCGCGTCGAAGTGCTTCGCGATGGCGCCGCCGCCCTCTATGGTTCGGACGCCGTCGCCGGCGTGGTCAACAACGTGCTCCAGTCCGATTACAAGGGCGCCAAGTTCGACGTCCAATATGGCGGCGCGGAAGGCACCAATCTGCGCGAATTTGCCGCCAATGGCCTGGTCGGATTCGATTTCGCCGAAGGCCGCGGCAATATCTCGATCTTCGCCGGCTATGCACAAAAGTCGAAACTCTATCTCAGCGACCAGGATTATACCGCCAGCGTCGACCGACGCGACTATGTGGCCGGCACCCCCTTTGCCAATGTGGCGGCGTGGAACGGCACCAGCACCAGCACGCCATGGGGCACGTTCCGCGTCGTTCGCCCCGGCGGCGGCGCCAATTTCCTCAATCGCACGCTCACCAGCAACGGCACTGCCTTCACCAACAGTTCCGGCCAGTTCCACATCCAGCCCAGCGCCAATGCCGGTTGCCGGATCGCATCGGGCACGCCCGATACCTGCTATGATGACGGCAATGGCGCGACGGAAATGTCGGGCGCGGATTCCAATCTGCGCTTCAATTCGCCCGCCACCTTCGACGACCTGACGGTCCAGCCGTCGGTCAAGCGCATCAACGTCTTCTCCTATCTCAACTATGAGCTTTCCGATTCCCTCTCCTTCTTCGGCGAGGTCGGCTTCTATCGCGGCAAGACCAGTTCGACGATCGGCGCCCCCGGTTCGCTCGCCAATATTCCGATCACCGTGGCGGCCAATGCCTATTGGAACCCGCTCGGCCCGGTCGGATCGCCCAACCGCCTGCCCGGCCTCGACCTTTCGGTGGTGCCGGCCGAGGGCCTGCCGGTCCAGATCACGTCGCTCAGCTATGTCGATGTGGGATCGCGCAAGGTCGACGTGACCAATTACCAATATCGTTTCCTGGGCGGCCTGCGCGGCAATATCGGCGATTTCGACTGGGAATCCGCCGGTCTCTACACCTGGGCCACGGCCAAGGACACGCAGGAGAATTTCTCCAACACGCTGCTGCAGCAGGCGATCAACAAGACCACGCCCGACGCCTATAATCCGTTCAATGGCGGCTGCGTCGCCACGCCCTCGATCGGTGACTGCACCCCCAACAGCCAGTCCACGATCGACAGTTTCATGATCGAGGCGACCCGCAAGACCCGCACCTCGCTGGCATTGTGGGATTTCAAGGTGTCGAACGCCAATCTGCTGGGCCTGTGGGCCGACAACAGCATCGGCGTCGCGGCCGGCATCGAATGGCGGCGCGAGACCTATCATGACAATCGATCCACCTATCAGGGCGGCATTGCCGGGGTCGACACCACCTATACCGACGCGGTCACGGGCGTCTTCTATGGCTCCGACCTTGGCGGCGCCAGCCCCAGCCCCGACGTACGCGGCAAGCGCAACGTGAAGTCGGCCTATGCCGAACTCGCCATTCCGATCTTCAGCCCGGAAATGGAAATCCCCATGTTCCGTCGCCTGAATTTCCAGATTGCCGGCCGCTATGAGGATTATAGCGACGTCGGATCCGTGGCGAAGCCCAAGGTCGCGGGATCATGGGAATTGCTGGAGGGCATGATGCTGCGCGGCTCCTGGTCGCAAGGCTTCCGTGCGCCGAACCTGGAGGTCATCAACACCTCCACGCTCGACCGCGTCAATGGCGGCTTCGATTATGTGCTGTGCGATGCCGATGTCCGCTCCGGGCGCGCGACCAATTTCTCCAGCGCGGTCTGCAACGTGTCGGTGCTGCGTCGCAGCGGCGGCAACCCGAACCTGAAGCCCGAGGAATCGACCAGCTGGAGCTTCGGCGCAGTCCTGTCGCCGAAACTGGGCGATGGCCTGGGCAAGGTCACCTTCACCGTCGACCGCTGGAAGATCCAGCAGAAGAATGTCGTGGGCCTGCTCGACTATCAGAATGCGCTCAACCTCGACTATCTGCTGCGCACCCAGGGCAGCAGCAACCCCAACGTCATCCGCCGCGATCCGACGGCGGACGATATCGCCCGCGTCGCCGGCACCGGCCTCGCGCCGGTCGGCGAACTGCTCTACGTCGTCGCCAATTTCCAGAATCTGCTGCCGGTCACCGTTCAGGGGATCGACTTCAATCTGGACTATTTCCTGCCCACGACGTCGGTCGGCACCTTCTCGCTCAACGTGAATGCCTCGCGCCTGATCAGCTATTATGTCGATGCCCCGGCGGGCGTGCAGCAGGTGATCGCGGGACAGGCCGCCGGCGAGATCAATGCCGGCGTGCCGATCCAGGGCGGCGGCGACGTGATCGGCCGCGATGGCCAGCCGCGCTGGCGGCTTTCGGCGACCTTCGACTGGTCGCTTGGCCCGTGGAAGATCGGCGCCTTCACCCAATATATCGACAGCGTCTATGAAAATGCGGTGCGCGATGCCGCCGCCAATCCCTGGACGGTGAAGGGCCAGACGACGGTCAATCTCTACGGCCAATATACGTTCAAGAATGACGGGCCATTGAACGGCACCACCGTTCAGATCGGCGCGCGCAACATCTTCGACAAGGATCCGCCACTTTCGTCGGGCGGCTATCTGTCGAGCCTCTACCAGCCGCAGGCGCGCTACTGGTACACCAGCCTGAAGAAGGTCTTCTAAAGGCTTGCAAGACATGGGCACGGCGCGATGTTGCCGTGCCCATTTTCTCCTTTTCCTTTCCCCTGCAAGGTCGCCCCGCCATGTCCGATACGCCCCCATCCTTCCTGGATCGCCGTGAGATGCTGGCCGCCGGCCTTGCCGGCATGGCGCTCTCCACCCTGCCCGGCCGCGCCCTGGCCCAATCAGGCGCACGCGCGCCCGACGCACCCCGCACCGGCAGCGCCAGCGTCGCCGCACACCGGGTCGAAGTGCCCATGCCGCATGGCGGCGTGACCGCCGGCCATCCGCTGGCGGCCATGGCCGGCACCCGCATGCTGATGCAGGGTGGCACGGCGGCGGATGCCGTGGTCGCGGCGATGGCGGTCATGAACGTGGTCGAACCCTGGGCGTCGAGCGCGGGCGGCAACGGCTTTGCCACCTGCCTTGATCGCAAGACGGGCAAGGTCCAGTCATTGGCCTTCACCGGCGGCGCCCCGCGCCTGCTCGATCCCGATGGCGATCCCAAGGCGCTGGACCATGGCCCCAAGGCGCTGACCGTGCCGGGCGCGTTTGGCGGCTGGATCGCCCTGGCCCGCCGGTTCGGCAAATTGCCGCTCTCGACCCTGCTCGAACCGGCGATCGGCTATGCCCGCGACGGCCATCCGCTCGACGCCTCCATCGCGATGTTCATCACGCGCGCGCAAAAGACACTGGCGCTCTATCCGACCAGCGCGGCGATCTTCCTGCCCGGTGGCCAGCCGCCCGCGCCACGCTCCATCTTCCGCAATCCCGATCTCGCCCGCAGCTTTCAGGCCCTTGCCGACGCGGAAAGCCAGGCGCTCAAGGGTGGCGCCGATCGGGATCGCGCCTTGCAGGCGGCGCACGACTATTTCTACACCGGCCCGATCGCGCAGGAATTTGCCCGCTTCTCGACGGAGACGGGCGGCTGGCTGCGGCTCGATGACCTCAAGGCCTATCGGCCGCGCTGGGACGATCCGGTCACGACCAATTATCGCGGGCTCGACGTCTATTGCAGCCCGCTGACCTCGCGCACGGGGCTGGAATTATGCGAGCAGCTCAATCTGGTGGAGGGATTCGACCTCGCCGCGCTGCCGGCCGGCGATCCGCTCTTCACCCATTATCTAATCGAGGCGATCAAGGTCGCGAAGGCCGATGTCTATAAATATGCCGCCGATCCCAAATTCGCGCAGACACCGGTCGAGGGGCTGCTGTCCAAGCGGTTCGCGGCGCAACGGCGCACGCTGATCGACGCGGCCCGCGCCGGCCTCTACCCCGAGGGCGGCAATGCCGCTGCCTTCGACCGGTCCGCGCTGGAGCCGGCACGGCAGGACTTCGCGCATCAGGGCGACGATCACACGCGCGGCGGCGACACCACCAGCCTGTCGGCGGTCGATGCCGACGGCAATGCCATCGCGGTCACGACGACGGTCGGCGGCGGCTTCGGCACCTTCCTGGTGATGGGCAATACCGGCATCCTGTTCAACAACGGCCTGCGCCTGGGCTCGTCCGCTCCCTATGCCGGCCATCCCAACAAGGTCGCGCCGGGCAAGGTCGCCCTGCTCGGCAATGGCCCGACCATCGTCCTCGACAAGGGACGGCTGAAACTGGTCTTCGGTTCACCCGGCGGCGAGACGATCGGCCAGACCCAGTTCCAGTTCCTGGTCAATGTCGTCGATCGCGGCCTGCCGATCCAGGCCGCGATCGAAGCGCCCCGCTTCGCGCTCGACGCCGATCCCAATTTCTACAAGCCCGGCGCCGCCATCACCGTGCAGGCCGAGCGGCGCTTTCCCGATGCCACGATCCAGCGCCTGACCGCGATGGGGCACAAGATCGAACGGGTCGGCCCCTATGCGATCGGCAGCGTGCAGGGCATATTGGCCGACGCATCGGGCGCCCGCATGGCTGGCGCCGACCCCCGACGGATGGGCTATGCCGTGGGCTATTGAACGAGCGCATCCCCTTCTGTCGGCAAGATCGTCCATTTTTCATCGCCCCCGGCGTTGGCGATGACCGTCTCGACGAAGCCCATGGTTTGCAGGCCGTCCCCGACCGACGGGAACCAGGCTTCGCCGCCCCGGATGCGCGTGGCGAAGGCGCGGTAGAGATTGGCGAACGCCTCGATATAGCCTTCGGGATGGCCGCTGGGCGTGCGCAGCAGCGGCAGGGTCGTGGGCAGCAGGCCGGGGCCGGCCGCCCGCAGGATTTCGGCGGGCCGATCCAGCCAGCGCAGGGTCAGCGTATTCGGCTCCATCTGCGCCCATTCCAGCCCGCCATGTTCGCCATGGATGCGCAGCTTCAGGCCATTTTCGTCGCCCGCCGCGACCTGCGTCGCCTTGAGGATGCCGCGCGCGCCATTGTCGAGGCGCAGCAGCACATTGACGTCGTCGTCGAGCCGCCGTCCCTCGACATGGATGCTGAGGTCGGCGCAGATTTCGCTGACGCGCAGGCCCGACACATGTTCGGCCAGGTGAAAGGCATGGGTGCCGATATCGCCCAGGCAGCCGCCCAGGCCGGCACGGGCCGGATCGGTGCGCCATTCGGCCTGTTTGTTGCCATCACGGTCGATCGCCTGGCTGAGCCAGCCCTGCGAATATTCGACCTGCACCAGCCTGATCTTGCCGAGGTCGCCGCGCGCGACACGCGCCCGCGCCTCTTCCACCAGCGGATAGCCGCTATAGGTGAAGGCGAGGCCGAAATACCGGCCCGAGCGCTCGGCGGCAGCGGCGATCTGGCGCGCCTCGGCCAGATCGAGCGCCATCGGCTTTTCGCAGAAGACATGGAAACCCGCGTCGAGCGCGGCGATCGCCATCGGCGCGTGGAGATGATTGGGCGTCACGATCGACAGGGCATCGATCCGCTCGTCCGCCGGCAGCACCTGTTCGCCCGCCAGCAACGCATCGAGCGAATCATAGGTGCGCGCCGGGTCGATTCCCAGCGCCTCCCCCGAACGCCGGTTGCGATCCGTGTCGCCGCTGAAGGCGCCGGCCACCAGCCGCCAATCGCCGTCCAGCGCCGCGGCAGCGCGATGGATCGCCCCGATAAAGGCGCCTTCGCCGCCGCCGACCATGCCCAGACGCAACGCTTTTCCTGTCATCCTCATCCCTCTTTCCCATTAGTCGACAGACCGTTCATTCTGCCTCTTGATCTTCCGATCATATTGGAACAGTTTACCGGTAAATAACACCAATAGACAAGACGGAGAGTCGAGGGTGCAAAGGGTAATGGGCTTCGGCCTGGTAGCGCTCGCAATGAGCGCAGTGATGATCCCCGCCATGTCGAGCCAGGCGCAGACCGCGCCAGCCGCGCCCCCGGCCTTCAATGCCTGCCGCGCCTGTCACAGCGTGCAGCCCGGCGGCAAGAGCGGCCTTGGCCCCAATCTGGTCGGCGTCGTCGGCCGCACCGCCGGTACCCTGGCCGGCTTCAACTATTCCCCCGCGCTCAAGGCGTCGAAGCTGAAATGGGACGAGAAGGCGCTGGACGACTATCTCGCCGCGCCGACCAAGAAGGTGCCCGGCAGCCGCATGCCCATCTCCACGCCCGATCCGGCCAAGCGCGCCGCGATCATCACTTATCTCAAGAGCGTGAAATGACGGTGGCGAAGGGCGCGATGCGCGGCCCGGCCATCTTCCTGGCGCAGTTCATGGGCGATGCCGCCCCGTTCGACAATCTGGACAATGCCGCGCGCTGGATGGCGCAGGCGGGCTATAAGGGCATTCAGGTGCCCAGCAACGACCCGCGCTGCATGGACCTCAAGCTGGCGGCGGAAAGCCAGGATTATTGCGACGACCTAATCGGTCGCTGCCGCGAGGCCGGGGTCGAGATTTCGGAGCTGTCGACCCATTTGCAGGGGCAGCTGGTCGCGGTCCACCCGGCCTATGATGCCGCCTTCGATGCTTTTGCACCGGCCGAGCTGCGCGGCAAGCCGGCCGAGCGGCAGGCCTGGGCGGTCGAGCAACTGAAGCTGGCGGCGGTGGCCAGTCGGCGGCTCGGGCTGAAGGCGCATGCGACCTTCTCCGGCGCGCTGGCCTGGCCGTTCGTCTATCCCTGGCCGCAACGGCCGGCGGGCCTAGTGGAAGAGGCGTTCGCCGAACTGGGGAAGCGCTGGCGGCCGATCCTGGACGCGTTCGACGAACAGGGGATCGACCTTTGCTACGAACTGCATCCGGGCGAGGATCTGCATGACGGCCTGACCTTCGAGCGCTTCCTGGCGGCGGTCGATGGCCACAAGCGCGCCAACATCCTCTATGATCCCAGCCATTTCGTGCTGCAGGCGATGGACTATCTGCAGTTCATCGACATCTATCATGACCGTATCAGGATGTTCCACGTCAAGGATGCGGAGTTCAACCCGACCGGTCGCGCCGGCGTCTATGGCGGCTATGCCGACTGGATCGACCGGCCCGGCCGCTTCCGCTCGCTGGGCGACGGCCAGGTCGACTTCACCGGCATATTCTCGCGCCTGACCCAATATGGCTATGACGGCTGGGCGGTGCTGGAATGGGAATGCTGTCTGAAGCATCCCGAGGATGGCGCGCGCGAAGGCGCGCCCTTTATCGAGGCGCACATGATCCGCCGGCCCGAACGGGCCTTCGACGATTTCGCAGGGGGCGGTGATCCCGCCAACAACCGGCGCTGGCTGGGGCTCAGCTGACGCCGCAACCGACGATCGACACATGTCCTGACCGGAAAGCCGGCGGGACCAAAGGGAGAGGAGCCGATATGACGGCGATTAACCGGCAGAGACTTTTCTGGCTGAGCGTCCTGGCGCTGTTCACCGCCTCGATGAGCGCATCGCTCCGCGCGGCGGTGGCGAGCAGCCTGAAGGCGGAATGGATAGACCCTGTCGCGCCGATCGCGGCCGGCGAGATGATCGGCGCGGCGCTGGGATCGGCCTTCCTGGGTTTTTCCATCACCGTCTTCGTCGTCAGCGCCTTTCTCGACAGGATCGGCATCCGCCGCGTGCTGATCGGCTGCGGCATCGCCTTCCTGATCGGCACGACGCTGATCGTGGGTGCGGGCAGCATGGCGACCGGCATGAGCGTCTATCACCTCGTATGGCTGGGCATGCTGCTGTCGGGCATCGGTTGGGGCTTTGCCGAAGCGTCGATCAATCCGCTCACCGCCCGCCTCTATCCCGAGGATACGACCCATCGCCTCAACGTGCTGCACGCCTGGTATCCCGGCGGGCTGATCGTAGGCGGACTTGCGGGCGTGTTCCTCGCCTCGGCGCTTCCCTGGCAGGCGATCATGGCGCTGGCCTATATTCCCGCCATCGGCGTCGTCCTGATCGCTGCCACCACCCGCTTCCCCGCGCCGCCTGTGACCGCAGGCAGCCAGGCGATGAAGGACATGATGCTGGAAGTGGTCCGCCGCCCCAGCTTCTTCATCTGGTTCGGCGCGATGTTCCTGACCGCCTCGTCCGAACTGGCACCAGGCCAGTGGCTCGACGTCGCGCTCAGCAACCGGGTCGGCATGCGCGGCATCCTGCTTTTGGTCTATGTCAGCGCGCTGATGTTCGTGTTCCGCCATTTTGCCGGGCGGATCGCCGGCCGCCTGTCCAATCCCGGCCTGCTCTGGGTATCGAGCCTGCTCGCCGCGATCGGCCTGTTCATGCTGTCGCAGGCGCAGTCGCCCGCCTCCGCCATCCTTGCCTCGACTGTCTGGGGCCTGGGCGTATGTGCCATGTGGCCGACGATGCTGGCGTCGGTGGCCGAACGCTATCCGCGCGGTGATGCCTGGGCGCTGGGGCTGGTCGGTTCGGCCGGCGCGCTCGCCAGCTTCTTCGTGCTGCCGCGGCTGGGTGAGATGTTCGACCAGGCCAAGGTGGAACTGGCCGGCGGTCCCGAGGCCTTCACCCGCCTGACCGGCCCAGCGCTGCGCGCGGTGGAGGATGCGGCGGCGTCGCAATCCTTCGCCCGCCTCGCCTTCGTGCCACTGATCCTGCTGGTCGTGTTCGGACTGATCTGGCTGTCCGATCGACGCGCTGGTCGCCGGGCGGAGGTGGTGGCATGAAGCTGTCGCGCAGAAACCTGATCGCCGCCGGCGTCGCCGCAGCCGCCAGCCCCGCCATCGCCGCTGCGGCCGGCAAGGGATCATCCAATGCCGCCCGCTTCTCGCTCGGCTACGCCCCGCATGAAGGCAGCTTTGCCAGCCGGGGCGGATTGCTGGAGCAGATCGCCTATGCCGCCGATCAGGGCTTTCGCGCCTGGGAGGATAATGAGGCGCGCAAGCGTCCGGTCGAACAGCAGGAAGCCATGGCAAAGGCGCTGGCGCAGCGCGGCATGACCATGGGCGTGTTCGTCGCCAGCATGCCCAAATGGGCGGAGTTCCGCCCGCTGCTGGGCAGCAATGACGATGCCGAACGCGAAGCCTTCCTGGCCGACATCCGCACATCGGTGGAGGTCGCCAAGCGGCTGAACGCGAAACATGCGACCGTCGTCACCGGCTTCATGGACCGCAAGGTGCCGCAGGATATCCAGACCGGCCGGATCATCGATTGCATGCGCCGCGCCGGCGACATCGTCGCGCCGCACGGGCTGACGCTGGTGATGGAGCCGCTCAACACCCGCACCAACCATCCCGGCGTCTATATGCAGTCGATCGCCCAGGGCTATGCGGTGGCGCGCGGCGCGAACAGTCCTGGCGTCAAGATATTGGCGGACCTTTATCATGAGCAGATCCAGTCCGGGAACCTGATCCCGACGATGGAGGCCTGCTGGGCGGAGGTCGGCTATATCCAGTTCGGCGACAATCCCGGCCGCAAGGAACCGGGCACCGGCGAGATCAACTACGCCAATATCGTCCGCTGGCTGCGGGCACGCAATTATGGCGGCGTGATCGGCATGGAGCATGGCAATTCGCTGGCCGGACGCGAGGGCGAGGATCGGCTGGTCGCCGCCTATCGCGCCATCGACGCAGCATGAAAGGGAGCGGAAGAATGAAGGCAATCCGCATTGCGATGGCTGGTGCCATTCTGATTGGCGCTGGCGCGCAGGCACAGGACAAGCCCGGCTTCAAGGACACGCCGATCCTGCCGGGCGGCCAATGGCATGTCCATGATCCCGATCGCCCCGCCCCCACCGTCGTCCCCCCGGCGGCGCAGCCCGGCGGCGCACCGTCCGACGCGACCATCCTGTTCGACGGCAAGTCGCTCGACGCATGGCGCGCCGAGCGCGGCCCCTGGACCGTGGAAAAGGGGATCATGACCATCCCGCCCCGCAGCCAGAGCGGCGGCGAGAACAACCTGATATCGAAGCAGGAATTTGGCGACGTCCAGCTGCATCTGGAATTTCGTTCGCCCAATCCGCCGACCAAAAGCTCGCAGGATCGCGGCAATAGCGGCATCTGGTTCATGCAGCGCTATGAAGTGCAGATCCTCGATGGCTATCAGAACCCGACCTATGCCGACGGCACGGTCGGCGCGGTCTATGCCTGGAAGCCGCCACTGGTGAACCCGTCGCGCCAGCCGGGCGAATGGCAAAGCTATGACATCATCTTCGAACGGCCGCGTTTCGCCGCCGATGGCAGCCTGGTCCGCCCGGCCTATGTCACCGCGCTGCTGAACGGCGTGCTGGTGCAGAATCATCAGGCGATGCTGGGCACCACCAAATGGCGTTCGATCGCCCAATATCAGGCCCATGGGGACAAGGCGCCGATCCAGCTGCAGGATCATGACAGCCCCGTGTCGTTCCGCAACATCTGGGTCCGGCCGCTGCCGGACGAAGCCATCGCACAGGATCTGAAGGGAGCAGGACAATGATGGACCGCAGACATGCGCTGGCGGGCATGGTCGCCATGTTCGGCGCCGGGCTGTTCGCACCGCTGGCGCGCGCCGCCGGGGTGATGCCGGCCGCTGGCGTGATCGACCAGGGCGCGCCCAGCCTGCAACTGTTCACGCCCGATCAGCGCGCGCTGATGACCGCGCTGTGCGAACGCATCCTGCCGGCGACCGACACGCCCGGCGCGATCGAGGCCGGCGTCCCCGCCTATATCGAGAAATTGCTGGCCGACTGGTCGGTGGCGGAGGATCGCGATCCGATCATCGCCGGCCTTGCCGAAATCGATGCGCGCAGCTGGCAGGATTACAAGATCCCGGCGACCAAGGCATCGGCGGCGCAGCATGACGCACTGCTGACCCTGGCGATGAACGACCAGATTCCCAAGGGCGAGGAGTTTTTCGAGGCGTTCCGGCAGATGGTGATCGTGGGCTATTACACGTCCGAGATCGGGATCACCCAGGAACGCGAATATCTGCCGGTGCCGGGCGAATATAACGGCGCCTTCCCCTATTCCCAGGTCAACAAGGTCTATTCCGCATGAACCTCAACCGTCGTTCCATGATGCTGGGCGCCGGCGGCCTGGCCGCCCTCGCTGCCTCCCCCTTCGCCGCGCAGGCCGCCAGGGCCTCCGGCAAGATCGCCAGCGTCGGCCTGCAGCTCTACACCGTGCGCGAGCTGTTCGCCGCCGATCCGGTCGCCACCTTGGAGAAGGTCGCCAAGGTCGGCTATCGCGAGGTCGAATTTGGCGGTGGCGGCTATGACGCCATGGACCACAAGCTGCTCCGCAGCACGATGGACCGGCTGGGCCTCACCTGCCCGTCGCTGCACATCGGCTATGACGCGCTGCTCGACAAGTTCGACGCCAGCGTGGCCATGGCAAAAACGCTGGGCGCGGGCACCGTCGTCCTGCCCTATATGGTCGACAAATATCGCAATGCGGAGGCGTGGAAGGCCGCGCTGGTCAACATCAACCGCTTCGGTGCGCAGCTCAAGGCCGCGGGCCTGGGCTTTGCCTATCATAATCATGATTTCGAATTCACCACCAAGCCGGACGGCGTCAGCCTGTTCGACCAGCTGGTGAAGGCGTGCGACCCCGAACTGGTGAAGATCGAACTGGATCTCTACTGGGCGATCTATGCCGGGCAGGATCCGCAGGCGCTGATCCGCAGCCTGGCCGGCCGCATCTATTCCTATCATGTGAAGGATATGCGCGCGGACCGCAGCATGACCTCGGTCGGCAGCGGCACGGTCGATTTCGCCGCGATCTTCAAGCTGAACGCCATCGCCGGCGTCCAGCATTTCTATGTCGAGAATGACCAGGCGCCAGCGCCCTATATTCCCGACATCACCAGGAGCTTCCAGACGCTGCGCGCGCTGCGCTTCTGACCCCCACCTGCCTCAAGACAGAAAGATCCAGGAGAGGACATCATGGCTTCGACAGACAGGTACGATGCGATCGTCATCGGTTCGGGCATCAGCGGCGGCTGGGCCGCCAAGGAATTGACGGAAAAGGGGCTGCGGGTGCTGATGCTCGACCGTGGCCACATGGTCGAGCATGGCGAGGATTATACCTATGACGGCAAGCCCGCTTATGAGGTGCCCGCCCGCAACATCATGCCCGACCCAATCAAGCAGAGCGATTATTTCATCGCCCAGCATGGCTATGTCGCGCCCAGCAACCAAGCCTTCTACAATAATGACCGCCTGAACCCCTATGATTATGGCGCCGGCAGTAAATTCTACTGGATCCGCCCTGGCGCGGTCGGCGGCAAGTCGCTGATCTGGGGCCGCTGGAGCTTCCGCTGGAGCCCGGCCGATTTCGAGGCGAACAAGCGCGAGGGCATCGGCGGCGACTGGCCGATCCGCTATGAGGATCTGGTCCCCTGGTACAGTTATGTCGAAAAATATATCGGCGTATCGGGATCGCGCGAGAAGCTGCCTTATCTGCCCGACAGCGAGTTCCAGCCGCCGATGCCGATGAACATCGCGGAAAAATGGATGAAGCAGCGGCTGGAAACGCAATTCCCCGGCCGCAAGATGATCAATGCGCGCCTGTCCAACATGACCGAGGACAAGCCCGAACAGAACCGCACCAAATGCCAGCTGCGCAACCAGTGCGGCAATGGCTGTTCCTTCGGCGCCTATTTCTCGACCCAGGCGGTCACCCTGCCGGCCGCGCGCGCGACCGGGCGGCTGACCTTGCGGTCCGACGCGGTCGTCACCAACCTCGATTATGATCCGGCAACCAAGAAGGTCAGCGGCGTGCGCTTCGTCGATGCCAAGACCGGACAGGCCGAAACCGTGACCGCGCGGCTGGTCTTCCTGTGCGCGTCCACGCTTGCCTCGACCCAGATCCTGATGAACTCGCGCCCGGCGGGCAGCGGCAAGAGCCATTTCGACAGCAGCGGGACGCTGGGCCGCTATATCATGGACCATATCTTCCGCGTCGGGGTGAAGGGCGACATTCCCGGCATGGAGGAGTTCATCGAATATGGCCGCCGCCCCGGCGCCATCTATGTCCCGCGCTTCCGCAACAATGGCGACAGCGAAGATGTCGGCTTCAAGCGCGGCTATGGCTATCAGGGGGGTGCCTATCGCGAGCCGTCCAAGCCGGTCGGCTTCGGCGCGTCGATGAAGCAGGGCATGCGTAAATATGGCGGCTGGAAATTCCAGATGGGCGCCTTTGGCGAATGCCTGCCCTATGAGGATAATTATGTCGCGCTGAGTCCCGACAAGACCGACCGGTTCGGCATGCCGCTGATGCAGTTCAACGTCACCTTCCGCGACAATGAGATGCGGATGATGGCGGATGCCCGCGAACAGGGGGAGAAGATGCTGCGCGCCGCGGGCCTGACCAACGTCACCAGTTCGGTCCGCGAACATGTGCCGGGCGACGCTATCCATGAAATGGGCGGCGCACGCATGGGCGCCGATCCGCGCGCATCGGTGCTCAACCAGTGGAGCCAGGCGCATGATGCCAGCAATTTGTTCGTCACCGACGGCGCGCAGATGGCCTCCATCTCCTGCGTCAATCCGTCGCTGACCTTCATGGCGCTGACCGCCCGCGCGGTCGACCATGCGGTCAAGGAAATGAAGGCGGGCCGGGTCTGACAGGGCCGGTCCCCTCCCGACGCTGTGCTGCGCCGCAAAACCGGCTATCAGGGGCCATGAGGATGATCTTCTGATGGCCAGGCGGCGGGAAAATGGCGTGACGATCCGCGCCGTGGCGGAACGGGCCGGCGTGTCGGCGATGACGGTATCCAACGTCATCAACGGCGCCGGCCGGGCCAGCGTAGCAACCGTCGCGACGGTGCAGGCGGCGATCGCGGAACTGGGCTATGTGCCCAATCTGGCTGCCCGCCGCCTGGCCAAGGCGCGGGCGACGACGGTGGGCCTCATCTACAGCAACCGGCGCACGCCCTTTCTCGACGCGGTGCTGGTCGGATCGCTGCGCGCGACCAATGCCAATGGACTGCAACTGATCCTGCGCGACGGCGATGGCGTGACGCTGGACGAGGCCGAACGCATCGCCCAGGAACTGGTGCGCAGCGGCGCCGACGCGCTGCTGCTGATCCCGCCCTTTGCCGAACAGTTGAGCGGATCGGCGATATTGCCGGCGCTCGGCGTGCCTTTCGCCGCGATCGCCACCGGCACGCCGCTGTCGGGCATATCGACGGTGCGGATCGACAATCAGGCGGCGATGCAGGCGCTGACCCGGCGCGTCATTGCCGATGGCCATCGCCGCATCGCCTATGTCGCCGGCCCCGATCATTACAGTGTGGTCGCCGCCCGGCTCGACGGCTTCTACGCCGCCTTGCAGGATGCCGGCCTGCGCGTGGACGACAGTTTGATCGTCGAGCATGGCGCGTTCGACCATGCGTCCGGCATGGCGGCGGCGCAGACGCTGCTCGCCCGGCCCGACCGGCCGACCGCGATCCTGTGCAGCAGCGACGATCTGGCGGCGGGCGTCATCGCCCAGGCCGGACAGATGGGGCTGACCCTGCCCCATGATCTGAGCGTCACCGGGTTCGACGACACCATCCTCGCCTCGCGCGTCTGGCCGCCGCTGACCGTGATCCGCCAGCCGGTCGAGGACATGGCCTTTCGCGCCACCCAGTGCCTGATCGGCGCACTCGGCAAGGGTGGGATGCGCGTCAGCGACGAGATATTCGACCATCAACTGGTGCAGCGCGCGTCGATTGCGCCGGCCAGTATTTAGGGTTTCACCGGGTGGCGGTGATCGCCGCCCTTTCAGCAACAGGGGACAGAGCATCATGGAAACGAGCAGAAGGGAATTGGCGGCGATGATGGCATTGGGCGGCGCAGGCATGGCCCTGACATCGGCACAGTCCTCGGCACAGGCAGCAACGCCAGTTCAGGCGAAACTGGTCCATCATGTCTTCTTCTGGCTGAAGCGGCCGGGCAACCAGGCCGATCGCGACCAGTTGATCGCCGGGCTGCGCACGCTGCGCGCGATCCCCGTGATCCGCGACCTGCAAATCGGCGTGCCCGCCAGCACCGAAAAGCGCGACGTGGTCGATTCCTCCTTCGACGTGTCGGAACTGATGGTCTTCGAAAATGCGGTCGACCAGAAAGTCTATCAGGACCACGATATCCATCAGGCCTTCGTCAAATCCTGCGAACATCTGTGGCAGAAGGTCGTGGTCTACGACATGCAGGTCGTGCCGGATCGCTGAGCCGGGCATCGCAAGGCGGCCCGATCCGCGCTAAGGGCCGCTCATCAGCCTGAACGAGAGAAGATCATGATTCTGCCGGATATTCTTGCCCCCACCTATGTCCAGATGCTGGGCGCTTTGTCGGCCTGGCTTGCCAAGGCCGAGGCCGGGAAGCAGGATGGCACCGCGCAAACATTGCCGGGCGCGCGGCTGGCGCCGGACATGTTTCCGCTGTCGACGCAGATCCGCTTCGCCTGCGTGCAGGCGCAGGAGGGCATGTATCGGTTGCGCGGCGAAGCCTTTCCGCCGCTGGTCGGGCAATTGCTCGACGAAGGCCGCAATGCCGGCGAGAATCCCGGATCGATCGCCGACGCGCAGGCGAGAATAGCCGAGACCATCGCGATCGTGGAAAGCCTTGCAGCGGATGCGCCGTCCATCGATCCGGCGGCGCCGATCGCCCATGCGCTGCCGCAGGGCATGATCTTCGACCTCACCGCCGGGCAATTTGTCCGCGACTGGGCGCTGCCGCAATTCTACTTCCACATCATGACCGCCTACGCGATCCTGCGGGCGCAGGGCGTGGATCTGGGCAAGGTCGATTATGTGGCGCACATGTTCCCCTATGTGCGGCCCGGAACCCTGCCTGCGCAATGAGGTGAAACGGCTTGGGTCCGCCAGCAGGCGCTGGTTCGCGGCCACCTCCTGCGTTCACGCGCTCCGATCATATAGGGCTTCCACCCCAGCCTGACTGCGCGTCAGTGATTCCGATGAGCGGTTGAGATGCATCTTGCCCGGTGCCCCGACAATTCATGCGGGATGCGAACGCGATGCTGGTAGAGCGCGCTTCCCCGCCACCGACCGATTATCCGCCTGTACGACACGCCTGCGTCGCACTTAGACCAAAAAGTTTCCATTTATTGCAGTTCGTTAGTCATCCTGGCAGGCATTTCGTGCCGCCCCCCGTTGCTGCGGTCAGAACACAAGGGTCCGACAAACATTGTTCAGCGCTTTTCGGGAAAATGGTGCCGCTTACGTGACTCGAACACGTGACCCTCGCATTACGAATGCGATGCTCTACCAACTGAGCTAAAGCGGCACTGGCGCGGGCAGATAACAGCGGTCGGGCAATTGGACAAGCGCCCAAATGCACTTTCTTGCCGCCGTCCGCGCCCTTACCGCACAATCGGCTGACGACGCCCGCCATCCGTCGGCTTTTGCGCGCGAATTTACGGCATGTTTACCATCCCCATGGCACTGTCGCGCCCAAAGTCGCTTATTCTCTGTTCCAAGGACCGACCGGATGGACATTCTGCGGGGGCATGACGTCGCCAACGATCAGGACGATTTCGAATATCCAAGCGACGCCGCGATCGATCGGCCGCTCAGCGTGGGCTATGAGGAACGGCGCATGCAGGTGCGCGCCTATAATTATTGGGCGTCGCTGCTGGGCGATCGCGCCCTGCCCTCGATCGAGGATCTCTCGCCCGATCAACTGGACGATTTCGGCCCCTATAGCGTGCTGCTCGACTTCTCTGCGGGGATCGAGAATCCCGCCGTCGTCTATCTCGGCACGGCACTGCGCGAGGAATGCGAGATAGAGGGACCGATCGGCCATATCGCCGATGTGCCCGCCCGGTCGCTGCTGTCGCGCCTGACCGATCATTATCTGCAGATCATCGCCAATGCCGCCCCGATCGGATTCGAGGCTGAGTTCATCAACCAGCGCGGGCGCGAGATTCTCTATCGCGGCATCCTGATGCCCTTTTCCGCACAGGCCGATTCGATCGATTTCGTCTTTGGCGTGATCAACTGGAAGGAAATGGCCAGCCACGCCCTGTCGGTCGCGATCGAGCGCGAGGTCGACACCAATTTGCTGCACAATCCCCCGGCGCGCAGCGATGCGCCGATCTGGGCCGATGGTCCGGGCGCGGACGAGGATGATGTGCTGGACCTGGCCGGCATGGAAATGCCGACCGAGGATGCGCCACTGGCCGACTGGCTGGCGCTCGCCCGCGAGGGCGCGGAAAAGGCCCGCACCAGCGAGGCGCGCAGCCATGCCGCCCTCTATCGCGCGATCGGCCTCGCTTATGATTTCGCGCTGGTGACCCGCCGATCGGCCGAGGAATATGCCGAACTGCTGGAAGATTACGGCATCAAGGCGCAGGCGCGCAGCCCGATGACCGCCGTCATCAAGCTGGTCTTCGGCGCCACCTATGACAAGACGCGCATCACCGAATATGCCACCGCGCTGGACCATGCCGCGACCGCCGGCCTGCCCGTCGGCAGCTTCGCCGCCTATCTGGCCGGCTATGATGGCGGGCTGAAAGCCCTGGTCCGCGACGAGCGCGCCGCCCGCCGGGCGGACATGCCCGCCCGCCCCGACAAGCGCCAGACCGCCCGCGACACGATGAAATGCGCAACCGCGCTCGATCCGCTGGCCGTTGCCACCGACAATGACGGCCTGGCCGTCGTCGTCGCCCGGCGCGAGGCGGACGGCACGCTGGCGATCGTCGCCACGCTGCCGGAAGGATCGGACCTGGGCCAGCGCGTGATCCTGGCCGCCGCCGACTGAGAGCTTGTATCGGCGCAGACACCCGGCCATGCCGCAAACACGCCATCTTGGCGTGACATCCCTGCTTTCCAAGTGCATAGGGGCATGCCCGCCTCCGGACATGTCCCGGTCCGGGCTAGTCAGCCGCCAGTAACGGGCGGCCCGACCATGTTGCGCTGCATCATAATATTTCACGCGCGCGAAATTTTATTTCGCCCAATACTTGAGACGATCCGGTGAGAGAGGCATATAGATGCCCCTAGGACAAGGAGTCGTCTGGCGGTGTTCCGACGCCTCCTCCGTTTCGGCAACGGCGGGACATTTCCCCGCGGCTAAGAGGTAGGCGAATGACGGCGCTGGCTGATCCCAATATCAAGGAAGTCGATTCAACTGTTCGCGCGGCGCTGGAAGGCGTCCTGGCAAAGGGCGCCCTGCCCGGCGAGAGCGAGGGATTTGATCAGGCGGCCATTGCCGCCGCTGCGGCCTTCCTCGGTCGCACCGCGAATGCGCGCAAGGCCGGCCAGCCCGGCATCGCGATCGAGACCCTGGGCGAAGGCGCCACCGGCCGCTTCATGCGGATCGCGCTGATCAACGACGACATGCCCTTCCTGGTCGATTCGATCGCCACCACTCTGGCGGCGGCCGATATCAGCATCCACCGGCTGCTCCACCCCGTCCTGTCGATCGCGCGTGGGGCCGACGGCTCTCTGTCCGCGATCCTGGACGATGATGCGCCGGGTGCCCGCCGCGAATCGATGATCTATATCGAAGCCGACCGCGCCGATGCGAAGGCGCGCCGCGCGCTGGAAAAGGCGCTGGAAGACACGCTGGCGGACGTCCGCGTCGCCGTGCGCGACTGGCCGCGCATGCAGGAAGCGATGGCGAGCGACGCCAATGCCGTGACCGATGATGAGGGCGCCGCGCTACTGCGCTGGTTCCTCGCGGGCCATTTCACCCAGATCGGCCATGAACTGTGCAGCCGCGTCGGCACTTCGGAAGAGCGGCTCGGCATCTGCGCACTGCGCGACAAGTCGCTGATCGCTCCCGCCTCGCGCGAAGCCGCCTTCAGCTGGTTCGAGGAAGGCAAGCGCAGCCCGCTCATCATCAAGTCCAACATTCTCTCGCGCGTCCATCGCGGCGTGCTGCTGGACCTCATCATCCTGCCGGTGCGCGAGGGCAAGGCCATCACCGGCCTGTCGATCCATGCGGGCATGTGGACCAGCGCGGCGCTTGCCGCCTCGCCGGAGAAGGTGCCGCTGCTGCGTTCAGCCCTGTCGGCGCTGATGGACAAATATGGCTTCGATCCCGCCGGCCATGCCGGCAAGACGCTGGCCCATGCGCTCACCACCCTGCCGCATGACATTCTGATCGGTTTCGAGCGCGACACGCTGGAGCATCTGGCGCTCACCTTCATGTCCCTGACCGACCGGCCGCGTCCCAAGCTGGTGCTGGCCACCAGCGCGCTCGCCCGTCACCTCTATGCCTTTGTCTGGCTGCCGCGCGACGAACTGTCGACCGCACGCCGCGTCGCGGTCCAGGACATGCTGGCCAAGGCGGCGAATGGCCCGGTATTGAGCTGGTCAATCGCGCTGGAAGAAGGCGGCCTGGCGCTGCTGCGCATCACCCTTGACCTGCGCGACGGCGGTGTCGTGCCCGACGACGCTGCGCTCGATCGCCAGATCAAGCAGATGGTGCGCGGCTGGCTGCCCGCCGTCGAGGAGGCTCTGGCCGAGACCGAGGAAGGCGGCCGCGCCGCCGCGCTGGCCCAGCGCTTCGCCGGCGGCTTTCCCATGGCCTATCGCAACGGCGCCGGTCCGGCCGAGGCCGCGGTCGACATCCGCCTGATCCACGGCCTGTCGGGTCCGGGCGACAAGTCGATCCGCATCTATCGCAACCCCGAAGACAGCGCCGAACGGCTGCGTCTCAAACTCTACAGCCATGACGCCATCGCCCTGTCCGAAGTCGTCCCCGCCTTCGAGAATTTCGGCTTCCGCGTGATCGACGAGATGACGACGCCGATCGACGGCGGCGCGCTTGGCCATGTCCAGCGCTTCGTGCTCGAACTGCCGGCCGGCGGCAACGCCCAGGCCGTGATCGACCGCGCCGACGTGGTGACCGAAGCGATCGCCCAGGTGATCGAAGGCGTCGCCGAAAATGACAGGTTCAACGAACTGATCGTCACCGCCGGCTTCGCCCCGCGCGCGGTCGTGCTGTTCCGCGCCCTGTTCCGCTATCTGCGCCAGACCGGCACCGCCTTTGGCATGGCCACCTTCGCCGAGACGCTGCGCCGCGAACAGAGTGTCGCCCGCAACCTCATCGCCCTGTTCGAAGCGCTGCATGATCCCGCCGCGCTGGATGGCAGCGACAAGGCGAGCGCCATTCAGGCAGAGATCGATGCCGGCCTGGAGCAGGTAACGTCGATCGACGAGGATCGCGTGCTGCGCCTGATCCGCGCCGTCATCACCGCGACGCTGCGCACCAACTTCTATGCGCCGGCCGCGACCGAGGCGCTGGCGTTCAAGATCGACAGCGCGCTGGTCCCCGGCCTGCCTGCGCCGCTGCCCTGGCGCGAAATCTGGGTCTACAGCCCGCGCGTCGAAGGCATCCACCTGCGCGCCGGCCCGGTCGCCCGCGGCGGCCTGCGCTGGTCCGACCGCCGCGACGATTTCCGTACCGAGATCCTGGGTCTGATGAAGGCGCAACGTGTCAAGAATGCTGTCATCGTCCCGACCGGTGCGAAGGGCGGCTTCTATCCCAAGCAGTTGCCCAATCCGCAGGTCGATCGCGACGCCTGGTTCGCCGAAGGCACCGAAAGCTATCGCATCTTCATCCGCACCCTGCTGTCGATCACCGACAATATCGTGAAAAACAAGGTCAAGCACCCCGCCCAGGTGGTGGTGCGCGACGGCGACGATCCCTATTTCGTGGTCGCCGCCGACAAGGGCACCGCAACGTTCAGCGACGTCGCCAATGCGATCGCGCTGGAGCGGGACTTCTGGCTGGGCGACGCCTTCGCCAGCGGCGGCTCCAACGGCTATGACCACAAGGCGATGGGCATCACCGCCAAGGGCGCCTGGATCAGCGTCCAGCGTCACTTCGCCGAAATGGGCGTTGATGTGCAGAGCGAGCCGGTCAAGGTCGTGGGCTGCGGCGACATGTCGGGCGACGTGTTCGGCAACGGCATGCTGCTCAGCAAGGCGATCAAGCTGGTCGCCGCCTTCGACCATCGCCACATCTTCCTCGACCCCAATCCCGATCCCGCCAGGAGCTGGGAAGAGCGTAATCGCATGTTCGCCCTGCCCCGTTCCAGCTGGGAGGATTATGACAAGTCGCTGATCTCCGAGGGCGGCGGCGTGTTCGCCCGGAGCCTCAAGAAGATTCCGCTCACCCGCCAAGTCCAGGAAATCCTGGGCGTGACCGAGAGCGAGATGGAGCCGACCGCGCTCATCTCCGCCATCCTCAAGAGCCCCAACGACCTGCTGTGGTTCGGCGGCATCGGCACCTATGTAAAGGCCGCCGCGCAGAGCCATGGCGATGTCGGCGACCCGGCCAATGACCGGCTGCGCGTCAATGCCGAACAACTGCGCGTCAAGGTGGTGGGCGAAGGCGCAAACCTTGGCACCACGCAGGCCGGCCGGATCGCCTTCTCGCTCCATGGCGGGCGGATCAACACCGACTTCATCGACAATAGTGCCGGCGTCGACTGCTCGGATAATGAGGTCAACATCAAGATCGCGCTGAACAAGGAAATGGCGGAAGGCCGCCTGCCCTTCGACCAGCGCAATGCCCTGCTGGAAAGCATGACCGATGCGGTCGGCGCGATCGTGCTGGAGGATAACCGGCTTCAGGCGCTCGGCCTGTCGATCGCCGAAAGCGGCGGCGCGGCCGACCTGGCCTCCTATGTCCGCCTGATCGAGACGTTCGAGGAAACCGGCCGTCTCGACCGCCAGGTCGAGGGGCTGGCCGCCAATGACCAGCTGCTGCGGCGTGGTCAGGATGGCCAGGGCCTCACCCGCCCCGAACTCGCCGTGCTGCTCTCTACTGCCAAGCTGGCGCTGCAGGACGCGATCGAACATGGCGACCTCGCCACCGATCCCAGCATGGGCGCCGAACTCGCCGCCGCCTTCCCTGCCGCCATGCAGGAAAAGGAAGCGGATGCAATCGCGGCCCATGCGCTCAAGAAAGAGATCATCGCCACCAAGGTTGCGAACCGCATCGTCAACCGCCTCGGCATCATCCACCCCTTCGAACTGGCCGAGGAGGAAGGCTGCTCGATCGCCGACCTCGCCAGCGCCTTCCTGATCGCCGAGCGGCTCTACGACATCCGCACCCTGTGGGCGGATATCGACGCGGCCGACATGTCGGAAGCCGCCCGCCTCGCCCTGTTCGGCGACATCGCGAGCGGCATGCGCGCGCAGATCGCCGACATCCTGCGCAGCGTGCCCGCCGGCACCCTGCCCGACGCCGGCCATGCGATCCTGGCCAAGGGCGTCGAGGCGCTCGCTGGCCAAGTCGATGACCTGCTGACCAGCGAAGCGCTGCGCCGCGTCACGGCCGTCACGGACCGTCTGCTCTCGCTCGGTGCGCCCGAGACGCTGGCGGTGCGGACCGCCGGCCTGTTCAAGCTGGACGGGGCCGTCGGCATCGCCGCGCTCGCCGGTCGCCTGAAGATGGACGAGATCGCGCTGACCCGCGCCTTCACCCATCTGGGCGAGGCCGTCGGCATCGACTGGGTCCAGTCGGCCGCCGCCCGCATGGAACCGACCGATCCGTGGGAACGCCTGCTCATCTCCGGCGTCGCGCGCGACATGCAGCAGGTGCGGCTCGACTTCCTGGCCCAGGGCGGCCTGAAAACCGGGGGCAAGGACGTGTCCGACCATGTCGAGAAATGGCTGATCGAACGCGGCGCGCGTATCCAGCAGTTCCGCGCCCTGGTGCAGCGCGCCAAGGCAGCGGCGTCGCCAAATGTCGCGATGCTGGCGGAAATCGCCGGTCAGGCCCGCGGCCTGCTCGGTCGCTGAGACCAACGCCCCTTCCCCGCAAAGGGAAGGGGTTTCAGCCGCTCAGAAAAAAGGCGCCCGATCCAGTGATCGGGCGCCTTTTTTTTTCATGGTCCTTCGATGCGATCAGCGCGGGTCGGCGGGCAACGGCTGCACCATCAGCGGCTTGGGCGCCGGTGCGGGGGCCGGGGCTGGCTCCGCAGCAACCGGGGCAGCAGCCTCCGGCGCAACCGGCGCATCGGTCGCCGGCTTGTCCTTGCCGGGCACCCGCAGCCCCGGACCATAGACCGGCGTCACGCCCGGCGTATAACGGCCATGCAGCGCCTCGATCTCCGCCTTGCGCTGGTTGAGATAGAGGTCGCGATAGCTGCCATAGGGATTGTCGTCGGAGCGGATCGACTGGATGCGCTCGTCGAACGCCGCGCGTTCGCCCAACTGGTCCAGCACCGCCATCGGGATGACGACGGTCGGCTGGGTGAAGGGCTTGCCCACCGCGAAGGGCAGGATCATCTTGTCGACCGTGTCGCCGATGATGTCGCGCAGCGTCGTAGGGCCGACCAGCGGCAGATACATATAGGGGCCAGGGCCAACGCCATAATAGCCCAGGGTGTTGGCCAGGCCATTGGGACGAAACGGCAGGTTGAACGGCTTGCGTTTGGCGACATCGAACAGGCCGACAAAGCCCAGCGTCGTGTTGATCGCGAACCGACCCGCCGTCTCGAACGCCTTGCCCGGCTTGAACTGCAGCATATAGGCCGCGAACACGACCGGCTCGCCCAGGTTCGAGAAGAAGTTGCGCAGCCCCTTGCGCACCGGGCGTGGCAGACCCTTGTTATAGGCTTTGGCCACCGGCTCGATCAGCGCCTTGTCGACCGCCTGGACCGCCTCGAAAGACTGTTCGTTGATCTCGGCGAGGGGATCGCGCTTGCGCAGGCCGGTATCACCGGTCACGACGATCGCATTGGGATCGACCGGCGCCTCTTCCTTGGGCTGGTCCGCGATCGGGCTGAGCGTGGGCAACACGACCGGCGGCGGATAGGGGCTGCCAGGCGCGGGCGCCTGACCGGGCTGGCCCTGATCGGTGGGGATCGGCTGGGGCGTTTCCGCCGGCGCGGGCGCCACGGCCGCAGCCGGCACCACAGGAACGCCGCTGTCCACGACCTCCCCCTGTCCCGCCATCAGCATCATTCCAGTGGCGGCAACGGAAAGCAGCATAATTCGTCCCTTGTCACGGCCCCGTCTGACGGACGGGTCCAACGGCCAGCTACGGCCTGGAGAAGGGCCGATCGGAAAACATCGCATCCCCGCGATATCGCTGTCCAAGCTGATTGCGCTAGGGGGGCATGCCCCCCCCGTCAAGTATGGTGGTCAAGCAGGGGGCGGCAAGCGGAGACGCCCGCGCGTCATTCCGGTTCCATGCCGCTTACATTTTGATACATTTTTCCTGTTGCGAGCGGTTTGCAATTGCGAGTCGTTCGCGTTATTCGGACCACCTCATTTCCCACAGGACTCGCCGTTTCCTCGATGCACGCTCCCGCCCGCGCCCAGCCCAAGAAAAAGAAGAGCGCCAAGGCATTCTGGCTGAAGCAGCTGCATACCTGGCATTGGGTGAGTTCGGCGATCAGCCTGATCGGTTTGCTGCTCTTCGCTTTCACCGGCATTACCCTCAACCATGCCGCCGATGTCGAGGGTTCGCCGCAGACCGTCGAGAAGAGCGCCGCCCTGCCCGCCCCGCTGCTGAGGCTGGTTGCGGCCGATGACGCGCCCGATGCCAAGAAGCCCCTGCCTGCCCCGATCGCCCAATGGGTCGAAAAGGAAATCGGCCAGAGCGGCGCGGGCGAGGCGGAATGGTCGGCGGACGAAATCTATCTCGCTTTGCCGCGTCCCGGCGGCGATGGCTGGGTGTCGATCGACCGGCATGACGGCAAGGTCACCAGCGAAGCGACCAGCCGTGGCTGGGTCAGCTATCTCAATGACCTGCACAAGGGCCGCAATGCCGGCTCCGTGTGGAAATGGTTCATCGACATCTTCGCGGTCGCCTGCTTCCTGTTCGCCCTCACCGGCCTGCTGCTGCTGCAACTCCACGCCGCCAAGCGGCCGAGCACCTGGCCGCTGGTCGCGATCGGCCTGGCCCTGCCTGCCCTGCTTGCCATCATCTTCATCCACTAATGGGGGTCCATCTTTCCATGCAGATCAGTCCCAAGCTCATCCTGTCCGGCGGTGCCGCGCTCGGCGTCACCGGTGCGCTGGCCGCGCCGGCCGCCGCGCAGACGATGACCGTCACGGTCAATATCCCGCGCCTGTCGGTCGCCGAATATCATCGCCCCTATGTCGCGATCTGGCTGGAGAAGGAGGGCGCCGCCCCCCGCACGCTCGCGGTCTGGTATGATGTCGACAAGGCCAAGGGCGAAGGCACCAAATGGCTGCGCGACATCCGCCAGTGGTGGCGCGTGTCGGGCCGCACGATGAGCTTCCCGGCCGATGGCGTATCGGGCGCGACCCGCGCGCCGGGCGACCAGAAGATCGCCTTCACCGCCGGCAAGGGGCCGCTCGGCGCCCTGGGTCCGGGCAAATATACGCTGGTGGTGGAAGCCGCCCGTGAAGTCGGCGGCCGCGAACTGCTCCGCCTGCCCTTCACCTGGCCGGCCAAGCCCGGCGTCGCCGCCAAGGCGCAGGGCAGCAGCGAACTCGGCGCCGTCAGCGTCAGCTTCGGCAAGTAACAGGGGAAGAAGACCATGAAAGCCAAATATCTGATCGCGGGCGCGCTTGCCGCCCTGATGCTCTCCGGCGCGGCGCAGGCCCACCGCCAGTGGATGCTGCCCTCCTCCACCACCCTGTCGGGCACCGACAGCTGGGTGACGGTCGATGCGGCGGTCTCCAACGACCTCTTCTACTTCGAACATTTCCCGATGCGCACCGACGGCATCGCCGTGACCGAGCCGGATGGCACCACCGGCAAGATCGAAAATGCCGCCACCGGCAAATATCGCTCGACCTTCGACGTGCATCTGACCAAGCCCGGCACCTATCGCATCGCCAATGTCTCGACCATGGTGATGGGCAGCTACACCCTGAACGGCAAGCAGGAGCGCCTGCCGCGCGGCACCACCAAGGCCAATCTGGCCCAGGCGATCCCGGCCGGCGCCACCAATGTCCAGACCGCCGAGGCGAGCAACCGCAACGAGATCTTCGTGACCCTGGGCGCGCCGACCACCACGATCTTCAAGCCGACCGGCGTCGGCATCGAACTGGTCCCGGTGACCCATCCCAATGACCTGGTGTCGGGCGAGACCGCGACCTTCCAGTTCCTGCTCGACGGCAAACCGGCATCCGGCCTCAAGGTCACCGTCATTCCCGGCGGCATCCGCTATCGCGATGCGCTGGGCCAGATGGACCTTACCACCGACAAGGATGGCAAGCTGGCCGTCAAATGGGGCGCCCCCGGCATGTATTGGCTGAACGCCAGCACTGGCGGCGGCCGTGAAGGTGGCCCCGGCGGTCCTGGTGGTCCGGGCGCGCAGGGCGGCAAGCCGGAGGGTGCACCGCCCGCACCGCCGGCCGGCCCGCCGCAAAACCGCGCCTCCTACATCAGCACGCTCGAAGTGCTGGCGCCCTGACCCGGCCCGCCGGCAATCCCGTCCGGATCGCGATAGCGCCCGACCTGTCGCCCGAGCAATTTGCCGGGCGCCAGCGTCAGGGCGCTATCGTCACTTTGGGCGGACCGACCATGGGCACCACATGGTCGGCCCCCATCGTCGATCCGCCCGCCGACTGCCAGACCCATATCGAGGCCGTGCTGGCCGCCGTCATCGGCGAAATGAGCAATTGGGAAGCCGGCTCCGACATCAGCCGCTTCAACCGCAGCCCGATCGGCCAATGGACCCGCCTGCCGCCCGCGATGATGGGCGTGCTGCGCGCGGGCCTATCCATGGCCCGACTGTCGAACGGCGCCTTCGACCCCGCGATCGGCGGCATCGTCGCCCGCTGGGGCTTCGGCCCGGCCCTCGCTGGCGGCAGCGCCACTGCCTCCGTCGCGCCCTGGACTTGCATCGAACTCAATGGCGACCGCGCCCGGCGCACCGCCGACGTTGCGCTCGATTTTTCCGGCATTGCCAAGGGCTATGCCGTCGATGCGGTCGCGGCCTGCCTGCGCAGCCTCGGCCTCACCAATTTCCTGGTGGAGATTGGCGGCGAGTTGCGCGGCGAGGGCGTGAAGCCCGATATCCAGCCCTGGTGGGTCGATGCCGAAGTGCCGCCGGGCCTCGACCTCCCGACGCTGCGGGTCGCGCTCTGCGGCCTTTCCATGGCCAGTTCGGGCGATTATCGCCGCTACCGGATGGAGGGCGAGCGCCGCCTGTCGCACAGCATCGATCCCGCGACCGGCGCGCCCATTGCGGAGGGGGTTGCCGCCGTCACCGTGCTCCATGCATCGGCCATGCTGGCCGACGCCTGGGCGACCGCGATCACCGTGCTGGGCGCCGATCGCGGCATGGCCCTCGCCACCCGCCACAACCTCGCCGCCCGACTGATCCTGCGCACCGAGACCGGCGGCCAAGAATATATGACCCCCACCCTCGCCGCCATGCTGGCCGACTGAGGCCGGACGAGGGCGAGCTGGCGCCCCAGAGGGCGGAGTTGGGTGGGAAGTTGACTGGCGGCTTTCAGGAAACTTCGTCATGCCAGCGAACGCTGGCATCTCAGGCAGGCGCACGCGGCATAAACGGATAGCGCTAGACGGCTGGCCTCCTTCTGATACCGCC